>Ga0153915_10007768_pt1 | contig 10154 bp, 11 predicted proteins | sample Opewatmetagenome_2_FD_107003 | JGI IMG/M metagenome (GOLD analysis project Ga0153915, IMG submission 107003) | Freshwater wetland microbial communities from Ohio, USA - Open water 3 Core 3 Depth 3 metaG | ecosystem: Environmental > Aquatic > Freshwater > Wetlands | place: USA: Ohio, Lake Erie... | reverse complement strand
TTCGTCCTCGGCCAGGAGGACGCCCGGGCCTTCGTGGACCGAGTCGCCGACCTGTTCGGCTTCCTCCTGCCGCGCTACCGCTCGGAGGGGAAGAGCTACCTCACCCTGGCGGTGGGCTGCACCGGTGGACGGCACCGCTCGGTGGCCATCGCCGCGGCGCTCGCCGGACGGCTCTCCGAGGCCGGGAACGACGTCAGGGTGTGGCACCGCGACGTCGAGAAGGAATGAGGCATGGTCGGGCTGGTCGTCGCGACGCACGGGAAGCTGGCGGAGGAGCTCCTCCGGACCGCCGAGGCGATCGTCGGCCCGCTCGAGCGGTCCCGCGCAGTGTCGATCACCGCCTCCTCCTCCATGGACGCGTCGCGCGCCGAGCTGGAGGAGGCCATCCGGGCGGTGGACGACGGGGACGGCGTCCTCGTGCTCACCGACATGTTCGGCGGCACGCCGGCCAATCTCGCCCTCACCTTCCTCGACGGCCACATCGAGGTGCTCACCGGCGTGAACCTTCCCATGCTCCTCAAGGTGGCGAGCTGCCGCGCCGACCAGATGGGGTTGCAGACCACCGCCCAGTTCCTCGCCGGCTACGGCCAGAAGAACATCACGCTGGCGAGCGAGCTGCTCCGGAGCCGCACCCGCATCAAGACCCGGTGAGGCGCCGTGATCGCACTGGTGCGCGTCGACAACCGACTCCTGCACGGCCAGATCCTGGAGACCTGGGTGCCGAAGCTCCACGCCACCGCGGTGGTGGTGGCGGACGACGACGCGGCCGCGAGCCCGCTCGCCCGCGCCGCCATGACCCTCGCCCTTCCGCCCGAGCTGCCCGCCACCATCCAGGCCATCGCCGACGTGGACTGGGCGGGGCTCGCCGCCTCCGCCGATCCGGTGGTGGTCCTCGTCCGGGAGGTGGCCGACCTCGCTCGCGCGCTCGCGGCCGGGCTCACCCCCGCGCGCGCCCCCCGCGTCAACCTGGGCAACGTCCACTACGCCCGCGGGCGGCGGCCGGTCACTCCGTCGGTGTTTCTGTCCGAGGCCGAGGTGGCGGAGGTCCTCGCCCTGGCCCGGGCCGGCTTCGAGGTGGAGGCCCGCGCCATCCCCTCCGATGCCCCCGTGGGGGCCGTCGAGATCGAGCGCCGCTACAAAGCGGGCGGCGAGCGGTAGACTGCGGGGCGAAATCGTGGACTACATCCTCCTCGGCGTCGTGGCGGGCCTCGCGGCAGTGGAGCGCAAGGGCTTTCTCCAGGCCATGCTCTCCCGGCCCATCGTGCTCGCCCCGGCGGCCGGCCTGCTCCTGGGCGACCTCGCCGGCGGGCTGGCGGTGGCGCCTGCGCTCGAGCTCCTCTGGCTCGGGGCCGTGAACCTGGGGGCCGCCGTGCCGGTGCACGAGGCCCTCGGCGCCGCCGCCATCGCCGGCGGCGCGGTGCTCGCCGGCAAGGCGCTCGGCACCGGCGTCACGCCCGCGGTGGCGGTGCTGGCCGTCGTCCTCTGCGCGCCGCTCGCCCTCGCCGGCCGCAAGGCCGACCGGCTCGTCGAGCAGCAGAACGAGCGGCTCGCGGCGCGCGCCGATGCGTTGCTCGAGCGCGGGGACTTCCGCGCCGCGGTCCGGGAGAACCTCTACGGCCTCGCCATGCCCTTCGCCATCTCGGCGGTGCTCGCCCCCCTGGGCGCGGCCGTGTCGGCGGCCATGGTCCCCGCCGTCCTGCGCCACCTGCCGGGCGCCGAAGGCCCGCTCGCGGCCGGCTGGATCGCCTTCACCGCCTTCGCCGCCGCCTCCGCCGCGAGGGCCATCCGGGCCCCGGGGGCCCCGGTGGCGTTCTTCGCCGCGCTCGCGGCGGGGACGATCGCGATCCTGCTCGCGCCGGGGGGCGTGCGATGAGGATTCCGCCGCACACGCTCGTGAGGGTCTTCTGGCGCTGCCTCTTCCTCCAGGCGGCCTGGAACCGGCGCGGCATGCAGAACCTGGGCTTCGGCTACGCCATCGACCCGGCGCTGCGGGTCCTCTACCCCGAGCCGGAGCGGCGCAAGGAGGCGCTGCGGCGCCACCTCGCCTTCTTCAACTGCCACCCGTACACGGCCGCGGCCATCGTGGGCGGGGCCATCCACCACGAGGAGCGGGTCGCCTCGGGCGAGGAGCCCGGGGGGGCCTCGCAGGCGTACAAGGCGACGCTGCAGGGCCCGCTCGCGGCCATCGGCGACGGGTTCTTCTGGACGGCGCTCCGCCCCTTCTTCGGGGCGCTGGCGGCGCTCGGCACCCTCCTCGTCGGCTGGCCGGCGGTGGTGGCCGCGCTCGTGATCTACAACGCCATCCACCTCGCGCTCCGGATCCGGCTCTTCCGGGCGGGCTACCTCCTCGGCGACGCCCTCCTCGGCGAGGTGGCGCGCCTGTCGCTCCCCTCCCTCGCCGGGCTGCTGCGGGTCGGAGCCGCGGTGCTGGCGGGGCTCTCCGCCGCCGTCGTCGTGTCCCGGGGGGCCATGGGGCCGGCCGGCGCCTCCGCCTGGATCGCGCTCCTCGCCGCCGTCCTCGGCTACGGCGCGCTCTCGCGCGGCGCGCGCCTCCTCCCCGCGGCCTACGCCGTCATCGCGCTCGGTGCCGGCGCCGCCCTGGCGGTCGTCCGCCTCCGCGGAGGGCCCTAGGCGATGGCGCGGGTCGAGCGCACCTTCACCATCGTGAACGCCCTCGGGCTCCATGCTCGGGCGGCGGCAGTGCTCGTCCAGACCGCCAACCGCCACCGGTGCGACATCCAGGTGGAGAAGGACGGCATCGCCGTCAACGGCAAGAGCATCATGGGGGTGCTCACGCTCGCCGCCAGCAAGGGGACGCAGATCGTCGTCACCTGCGAGGGCGAGGACGCCGATCCGGCCCTCGAGGCGCTCGCCCGCGTCATCGAGGCGGGCTTCGGGGAGAAGTGATGGGCGGCCCCACCACGCTCATCGGGCTCGCGGCCTCGCCGGGCATCGCCATCGGGCGCTGCTGGACGATCGATCGCCGCAAGGTGAGGACCCCGAGGCGCAAGCTCCTCCCCGAGGAGATCGACGCGGAGCTGCTGCGCTTCCGCAGCGCCATCGAGCGGTCGGATCGTCAGCTCGCCGAGGTCCGGGAGAAGGTCGAGAAGGCCGAGGGCACCGAGCACACGGCCATCATCGACATGCACCGCCTGATGCTGAAGGACGAGATGCTGGTGGTCGAGGCCCAGCGTCTCATCCGGGACGAGGGGGTCAACGCCGAGTGGGCGGTGAAGCGGGCCATCCGCAAGATCAAGGGGGCGTTCCGCGCGGTCGCCGATGACTACTTCAAGGAACGGCGGGCCGACGTGGAGTTCGTCGGCGAGCGCGTCATCAAGAACCTGCTGGGCCAGGTGGTGGACGTGGCGGAACGGCCCCCCGACGGCGCCATCGTCGTGGCCCACGACCTCTCCCCGGCCGACACCGCGCTCCTTCTGCACGACGGCAAGGTGGGCGGCTTCGTGACCGACGCCGGGGCGATGACCAGCCACACCGCCATCGTGGCCCGCGCCCTGGAGATCCCGGCGGTGGTGGGCGTGGGGCGCATCTCCACGATGGTGGACCGCGGCGACTGGATCGTCGTGGACGGCGGGCGCGGCATCGTGGTCCTGAACCCGTCGCCCGGCGAGCGGGCCGACTACGAGGCGGCGCGCGAGCGCTACCTGGAGCAGGAGGAGGAGCTGTCCCGCCTGCGGGACCTCCCGGCCAAGACCCTGGACGGCGTCACGGTCCGGCTCGCCGGGAACATCGAGTTCGCCGAGGAGGTGCCGAGCCTGCTCTCCCACGGCGGCGAGGCCGTCGGCCTTTTCCGCAGCGAGTTCCTGTTCCTCGGCCGTCGCGACCTTCCGGACGAGGAGGAGCACTACCGGACCTACCGGCGCGTCCTCGAGGCGCTGGCCCCGCGGCCGGTGACGATCCGCACCTTCGACCTCGGGGCCGACAAGCTCCCCACCGGCCAGCGCGACCATACCGAGAACCCGGCGCTCGGGCTGCGCGCCATCCGCTACTGCCTGCGCCACCCGGACATGTTCCGGGACCAGTTGCGCGCGCTCTTGCGGGCCGGCACCCACGGCAACCTCAAGATCATGTTCCCCATGGTGAGCGGCGTGGCGGAGCTGCGCGCCGCGAAGCGGATGCTCGCCGAGGCCCGCGAGGAGCTGTCGCGGGAGGGGGTGGAGACGAGCTTGCCGCCGGTGGGCATCATGGTGGAGCTGCCCGCCGCCGCCATGCTCGCCGACCGGCTGGCGCGGGAGTGCGACTTCTTCTCGGTCGGAACGAACGACCTCATCCAGTACACCATCGCCATCGACCGGCAGAACAAGGACGTCGCCTACCTCTACAAGCCGCTCCACCTCTCGGTGCTGCGCACGCTGCGCTTCATCTGCCAGGCGGGGCGGGAGGCGAAGATCCCGGTCAGCATGTGCGGCGAGATGGCGGGCGAGCCCCTCTACACCCTCGTGTTGCTCGGCCTCGGGCTGGACGAGCTCTCCATGAACGGCCCCTCCATCCCGCTCGTGAAGAAGGTGGTGCGGGCCGCCTCGGCCGCCGACGGAAGGGCGCTGCTCGAGCGCCTGCTCGGGCTCACCTCCGGGGAGGAGATCGAGCGGGAGGTGCGGTCCGAGATGGCCCGCCGCTTCCCGGGCCTGCTCGAGGCGGAGGCCGCCGTGGGGCCCGTGGCGGGATAGCGCGCGCCCACCCGGTCGCCTTGACAGCCCGCGCGCGGAGCGCGTAGGTTGCGAGCCTTCCAGGGGAAAACGATGCTGCTCAACGACTACCTCTTCACGTCGGAGTCCGTGACGGAGGGCCATCCGGACAAGATGGCCGACCAGATCTCCGACGCTGTTCTCGACGCCTGCCTCGCCCAGGACCAGCGCTCCCGGGTGGCCTGCGAGACGCTCCTCAAGACGGGCTACGTCATGATCGCCGGCGAGATCACGACCGACGCCCGGATCGACTATCCCAAGCTCGCCCGGTCGGCGGTGAAGCGCATCGGCTACACCTCCGGCGAGATGGGCTTCGACGGCAACACCTGCGCCGTGCTCGTCGCGGTGGACCAGCAGTCCCCCGACATCGGACAGGGCGTGGACACGGGCGGCGCCGGCGACCAGGGCATGATGTTCGGCTACGCCTGCATCGACACCCCCGAGCTCATGCCGGCGCCCATCCAGTACGCCCACGCCGTCACCCGCCAGCTCGCCAAGGCGCGCCGCTCCGGCCTCGACTTCCTGCGGCCGGACGGCAAGAGCCAGGTGTCGGTCGAGTACCGCGACGGCAAGGTGCAGCGCATCGACACCGTGGTGGTCTCCACGCAGCACGCCGAGGACGTCGGCAACCGGAAGCTGCACGAGGCGGTCCGGGAGGAGGTCATCGCGAAGGCGCTGCCGAAGCGGCTCCTCGACAGGAAGACCAAGATCTTCATCAACCCCACCGGCCGCTTCGTCATCGGCGGTCCCATGGGCGACACCGGCGTCACCGGCCGCAAGATCATCGTGGACACCTACGGCGGCATGGGGCGGCACGGCGGCGGCGCCTTCAGCGGCAAGGACCCGTCGAAGGTGGACCGCTCCGCCGCCTACATGGGGCGCTACATCGCGAAGAACGTGGTCGCGGCGGGGCTGGCCCACCGCTGCGAGGTCCAGGTGGCCTATGCCATCGGCGTCGCCGACCCGGTCTCGGTGATGGTGGACGCCTTCCACACCGGCGCCGTTCCCGAGGCGAAGATCGCACGGGCCATCCGCGACGTCTTCGGGCTCAAGCCCCGCGAGATCATCCAGGGCCTCGACCTGCTGCGTCCCATCTACGAGAAGACCGCCGCCTACGGTCACTTCGGCCGCAGCGAGAAGGAGTTCACCTGGGAGCGCACCGACCGCAAGGACGCGCTCCGGGAGGCGGCGGGCCTCAGGAAGTCGCGCGCGGCGTAGCGCGCGCCACACATGGGCCTCGCCGCCGCCGCCATTCTCGGGCTCGTCCAGGCGGCCACCGAGTTCCTGCCGGTGAGCTCGACCGCGCACCTGCTGGTGTTCGGCGAGGTCTTCGGTCAGAGCCTCGAGGACGCGCGCTTCCGCGCGTTCGTCACCATCATCCAGTCCGGCACCACCCTCGCGGTGATCGCCTACTTCCGCGAAGACCTGTGGCGCCTGACCTCCGCCGCGGCCTCGTCGATCCGCCGCCTCGACCTCCTCGGGACGCCCGACGCGCGCCTCGCCTGGTTCATCGCCCTGGGGACGGTGCCGGCCGCGGTTGCCGGGAAGCTCCTCGAGCAACGCATCGAGGCGCTCGGGAACTGGGTCATCGCCGGCGCGCTGGTCGCCTGGGGGCTCGTGCTGCTCGTGGCCGAGCTGCGGGCGCGCCACGTCCGGACGGTGGCCGACGTCGGCGCGCTCGACGCCCTGCTCATCGGCGTGGGGCAGGCCGCGGCGCTCGTCCCCGGCACGTCGCGTTCCGGCGCGACCATCACCACAGGGATGCTGCTCGGCCTCAAGCGCGAGGACGCCGCCCGCTTCAGCTTCCTCCTGTCCGTGCCCATCATCCTCGGGGCCGGCGCCTACAAGCTCGCGAAGGCGCTGCCCGTGCTCCGCGGCGAGCCAGCGTGGCGCTCCGCGACCCTGGTGGGCACCCTCGTCGCGCTCGCCGGGGGGTACGCGGTCATCGGCTGGCTCCTCGCGTGGCTGCGGACCCGAACCACCCACGTGTTCGTGGCCTGGCGGCTCGCGGCCGGCGCCGCCATCGCGCTGCTCGTCTGGAACGGCTTCCTTCCGCCATGAGCTTCGCGCCGCTCCGGGCGGCGCTGGCCGCGCGCCGCCCCACGCTCCTCGACCTGGACCGCATCTCCCCCGAGTACCGCAACTCGGACGGCGCGCTGCGGGAGGCGGCGGTGCTCGTCGCCCTCTTCCACAAGGACGGGGAGCCCCACGTGCTCCTCACCCGCCGCTGCGCCGACCTGCGGCACCACGCCGGGCAGATCTCCTTCCCCGGCGGGCGCATCGATCCCGACGACGAGGACAGCCTCGCCGCCGCGCTCCGCGAGGCGCAGGAGGAGGTGGGCCTCGCCGCCCGGCACGTGGACGTGCTCGGCCGCCTGAGCGAGCAGCTGGTCGTCGTCACGGGGTTCCGCTTGACGCCGTGGGTGGGCTCCGTGCCATACCCGTACCCGTACCGCGCGCACCCGGGCGAGGTGGACGAGATCCTCGAGGTCCCCCTCGCGGAGCTGGCGCGTCCCGGGGCGCACCGGACCGAGACGAGGGAGGCCTACGGCATGCTGCACGAGGTCCACTTCTTCACGCTGTCCAGGGACGCGATCTGGGGCGCCACCGCCCGCGTCCTCCACGAGCTGCTCGGCGTCTGGAAAGGGCTATGACGATCTACCCCGTCATCATGGCCGGCGGATCCGGCACGCGGTTCTGGCCGCTGTCCCGGAAGAATCGTCCGAAGCAGTTCCTGCCGCTCGCCGGGGACGGGCCGCTCATCACCTCCACCGTGGAGCGGCTGCCCCCGCTGGCGCGCATCGAGCGCACCTACGTGGTGTGCGGGCCGAGCCACGCCGCCGCGGTGCGGCGCCTCGTGCCGAACCTGCCGAAGGCCAACCTCCTCGTCGAGCCGTGCCCGCGCAACACCGCGCCGTGCGTTGGCCTCGCCGCGCTCCACGTGTCGCGCCGCGACCCCAAGGGCATCATGGCCATGCTGCCCGCCGACCACCACATCGCCAGGCCCGACGCCTTCCGGCAGGCGCTGGCGGCCGCGGCGGAGCTGGCACGCAACGGCGCGATCGCCACCATCGGCATCCGCCCCAGCCGTCCCGAGACCGGCTACGGCTACCTCAAGGTGGGCGGCCGCATGCCCGCCACCGGAAAGGCGCGCGGGCAGCACCATCCGCACCGGGTCGAGCGCTTCGTCGAGAAGCCCGACGTCGTCACCGCGGCCCGCTACCTCGCCGAGGGCAACTACCTCTGGAACTCGGGCATCTTCCTCTTCCGCGCCGACGTCATCCTGGAGGAGATCCGCAAGGCGATGCCGGTGCTGGGAGAGCAGCTCGACGTGATCGGCGAGGCGCTGGGGACGCCGGGCTACCTCCGGACGCTGAAGCGCGTCTTCCCCGGCGCGCCATCCATCTCCATCGACTACGGCGTCATGGAGAAGAGCCAGCGCATCGCGGTGGTGCCGGCCGAGTTCGGCTGGAGCGACGTCGGCAGCTTCGCCGCACTCTCGGAGGTGCGCGCGACCGACGACCTCGGCAACGTGGTCGAGGGCGAGGCCATGGTGATCGACGGCCGCGGCGACGTGGTGCTGGCCCAGCGGCGGCGCCCGGTGGCGGTGATCGGCGTGGACGACGTGGTGGTCGTGGACTCGGGGGACGCGGTCCTGGTGGTGAAGAAGGACCGGGCGCAGGACGTGCGCAAGGCGGTCGAGGAGCTGAGGCGGCGCGGGCGCGAGGACGTGCTCTAGGAGCCGCAGGAGGGCACATGGCACCCGCCGTCTCGCCGACCATCTTCCGGGAGTACGACATCCGCGGGCTCGTGGACCGGGACCTCACCGAGGAGGCCGTCGGACTCGTCGGCCGCGGGCTCGGCACCGCCATCCGGGCGAAGGGCGGCGAGCGGGTGGTGGTGGGGCGCGACTGCCGCGAGTCCGGCCCGCGCTTCGCCCGCAGCATGATCGATGGCCTCGCCTCGACCGGCCTCGAGGTGGTGGACCTCGGCATCGTCCCGACGCCGCTCACGTACTACGCCGCCGCCACGCTGGACGTGGACGGGCTCTGCATGATCACCGGGTCGCACAACCCGCCGGAGTACAACGGCCTCAAGGTGGGCGTGGGCAGGACGACGCTGTACGGGGAGGGGATCCAGGACCTGAGGCGCCTCATCGAGTCGGGGAGCTTCGCCGAAGGCGCGGGGAGCGCGCGGGCGCACGACATCGTCACGCCCTACCGCGCCTACGTGAAGGAGAACCTCCGGCTCGGGAAGCGCCGCCTCAGGGTGGTGGTGGACGCCGGGAACGGCACGGGCGGCGTCGTCGCGGTCCCGCTCTTCCGGTCGCTCGGCGTCGATGTCGTGCCGCTCTTCATGGAGATGGACGGCCGTTTCCCCAACCACCATCCCGACCCGACGGTGGAGAAGAACCTCGACGATCTGAAGGCGAAGGTACTGGAGACGAAGGCCGACCTCGGCATCGCCTACGACGGGGACGCCGACCGGGTCGGCGCGGTGGACGAGAAGGGATCCGTGCTCTGGGGCGACCAGCTCATGATCCTGTTCTCGCGGGCGCTCCTCGAGGAGGTGCCCGGCGCGACCATCATCGGCGAGGTGAAGTGCTCCATGACCCTCTACGACGATATCGCCCGGAGGGGTGGCCGGGCCATCATGTGGAAGACGGGTCACAGCCTCATCAAGGCCAAGATGAAGGAGGAGGGCGCGCTCCTCGCCGGGGAGATGAGCGGCCACATCTTCTTCGCCAACCGCTGGTTCGGGTTCGACGACGGCATCTACTCCTCGACGCGCCTCCTCGAGATCGTCTCGCGGACGGACCGCCCCGTCTCGACGCTGCTCGAGGACGTCCCCAGGACCTTCTCGACGCCGGAGATCCGGATGGACTGCCCCGAGGACGTGAAGTTCGAGGTGGTCCGGCGGGCGCAGGAGTTCTTCTCCGCCCGCTACCAGACGGTGACGGTGGACGGCGTGCGCGTCACCTTCCCCGACGGCTGGGGCCTGGTGCGCGCCTCCAACACGCAGGCACTCCTCGTCCTACGCTTCGAGGCGAAGACGCCGGAACGGCTGCGGGAGATCGATCGGCTCGTGACCTCGAAGGTCGAGGAGCTGAAGCGGGAGCTGGGCGCCTAGGGACCGGGCCGCCGGCGCGATCCGCGCCGTCGTCAAGGCGACGACCCGACTCGACCCGGTGCGCGCCATCCTCGGTGGCGGCATGCTCCTCGGCTGCGAGCGGCTGCTGCAGCTCGTGCGCGACCGCTTCGACGCGAGCATCTCCGCGTTGGCCTCCGACGGCCTCTCCCTCGAGCTCGCCCATCCCGGCGACGACGCGGCGTCATCGGCGACGCACTCCTCGACGGGTGAACGCCTTCGGAGCGCGACGTCTCGCTCCGCGCGACCTCTCACGGAAGGGGTCTCTTCCTTGCGCTTCGACGCCGCGCGAGATAAGGTCTC
>Ga0153915_10007767_pt1 | contig 10155 bp, 12 predicted proteins | sample Opewatmetagenome_2_FD_107003 | JGI IMG/M metagenome (GOLD analysis project Ga0153915, IMG submission 107003) | Freshwater wetland microbial communities from Ohio, USA - Open water 3 Core 3 Depth 3 metaG | ecosystem: Environmental > Aquatic > Freshwater > Wetlands | place: USA: Ohio, Lake Erie... | reverse complement strand
GTTTGAGCGGCGCAGCCAGCCGCCCTCAAAACATGGGAAGTCTATCGCAGAACGCAATCGGGCACAATCATCGCGCGGCTGGACTGCGAGCTGCGCGGCTCACTTTGAGGCAGCGGCTATCGAGTCCACGTGGATTTTTTTTGTCTTGGCGTCGAGCGTGCCGGTGACGGTGACCTTTTGACCAGCAAACTTTTCGGGAGTTTGCTGGTCACTAAGGATATAGACTTGCTTGCCGTCAAACAGCACGTATTGGGCGCCGTGCGCCAGCACACAGGCAATGGTGCATTCGCCGTCGTTCGATCCCATTCGCATTCCCGAATGGTCGCCGCGGGCGCACATGCTATCGGTAATGACGCCGCTGAACTTCTTGCCTGGTGCCGCGGCCAGCAGGGCGAAGGCGGTAAGGCTCAGGATCAGCGGCTTCATTAGTTGGCTTACTTGACTTAGGCGCTTCTATTCACCCGGCGTCATGATATGCGCGGTCGTCGTGCCGGCATTCATAATCCACACGCCGCCTTGCTTGTTGTTGTCAGGCAAGCCCGTGGATTGCGTCGTGGCGCCCGGTATGGCGATGGTCATGTGGTTCCGGGTGTGGTCCTTGTCGGCGCCCATCACGTGATACCACACTGATCCGTACTCCGGCTTCACGCGGGTTCCGTCCTTTTCAGCGGCATCGAGCATCGCCTGTTTCTGCGCACCCATGGCTTCGAACTTCAGGTTCTGAGCGGCCCGGTCCAGATTAGCGATGCTGGTGCATTCAATCGAGAACGGCTGCTGCCCGGGAAAGCCCGAACGGTCGTAGCAAACCAGACGGTTCGTGCCTTTCTTCAATGTGTCGTAGGTGAAATCGGGCTTCCATTTGACCACCGTCGCGCCTTCGCGCAGTTGGGCCGGAGCGGCAAGGAGCGCTTTGTCGATGTCAGGGCTGGAGGCAGCCGCCGGAGCTTGCGCGAAGGCGCAGGCCGAAGCCGCCAGAAAAGTGAGAGCGATCGGAGCAATGCGTTTCATCATGTGATCTCCCGTTCAACGGATTTTGGTGCACGGGGCCAACACTGGTCTCGCGACTAAGTGGAGTATATCGCGGCTGGCGGGAGCCGTGTCGCGGTCGGCTTGCATCAGCAGCCGGCTGAGACGGTCCCGCGCGCGAAAGGCCCGGCCTCGGAGCCCGCTGCATTCCATCTTGCGTGGCGCGTCCAAAACAAATCCTGTGCATAATGGAGTTTTGCGCTCTACGCCGAAAGGAGGGCTTTCGCGTGCTGCTCTTTGTACCAGGCCTTGGACGAGGTATGACTCCATTGCTTGCGCAGATCAATTTTTGGGATCTGGTGTTCCAGGCCAAGCCGGTGCCGATGGCTGTGATGGCGGCGTTGGTGCTGCTTTCCATCCTTTCCTGGGCAATCGTGTTTTCCAAGTGGAGCCGGTTCCGCGCGGCGGCCGATGGCAATCGTTCGTTTGGCCGCGCATTCCGCAAAGCCGATGCCATGCAATCGGTGGCGATGGCGGTGGAACAGTTCCGCAAGGCGCCCGTCGTCGGCGTATTCGATTTCGGTTATCAGGAAGTGGCGCGGCAAGTGAAGGCTCGCGGCGCCATTACGAATCGGTTGGCCGTGGAGCGTGCGCTGCAACTGGGTACTAGCGAAGAGGTGGCGCGGCTGGAACGCAACATGAATTGGCTGGCGACCGTAGCCACTATTTCGCCGTTCGTCGGGCTGCTGGGCACCGTCTGGGGCATCATCGATGCGTTCGGTTCGTTGGGCTTCGAAGGTTCGGCGTCGCTGCGTGCGGTGGGACCGGGCATTGCCGAGGCGCTATTCACAACAGCCCTGGGTTTGTTTGCGGCCATTCCGGCGGCCATCTTCTATAACTACTTTTCCAGCCAGATCCGCGAAATGGGCACACGCATGGACGATTTCTGCCTGGAGTTTCTCAACTTGGCCGAGCGAAGCTTTGGTGAATAGCGGGGGCGAGTAATGGCCTTTTCGATACAGCAAGGCTCAGGCTTCGGACGGCGGCGCGGCATGCCGGCCATGTCGGAAATCAACATCATTCCACTGGTCGACGTGGTGCTCGTACTGCTGATTATCTTCATGTTGACGGCGCACGTTATGGAGTTCGGCCTGGAAGTGGAAGTGCCGAAGGTGAAGAACACGCGCGATTCGGCCAAGGAGTTGCCCGTGGTCAGCATGACGCGTACCGGCGAGATTCACTTGAACGACAAGCTCGTCAACATCAATGAGATTGGCTCAGCTCTGAGGAAGCAATTCCCCAATCAGAGTGCCGTTTACGTGCGCGCTGATAAGGAAACGACCTGGGACGCGCTGGCGCAGGTGGTGAGCGCGCTCGGCCGCGAAAAGTTTGCGGTAAACATGGTGACGCAGCCCGACGACGGACGATGAAGCAGCAGGCACACCTCGCGGCATCCAAGGAAGCTCCCGATACGGATTCGCTCGGGCCGCGACTGGTGCGGTCGGCCGTGGTGCACGGCGTTGTCCTGTTGGGGCTCGCTGGCTACAACTTTCTGCGAGGGAATAGCGAGGTCTTTGGCGACAAGGACGCGACCGGCGGCGGATCCGTAATGATCCAGCCGGTGAATTCGATTCCTCTGCCGGCCTCGCGAGCGGCCGTGCAGCCGGTGGCCAACGATACGAAGTCCCAGGTGACCGAGCCGCCCAAGCCCAAGGCGCAACCTAAGCGCCCGCCGCCACCCGAACCGGATGCCATTCCGCTGCGGTCCAAGAAAAAAGATACGGCGCGCAAAACTGAGCCCGCTTCCGTGCGCACGCCAACCAAGCAGCCGGAGCCGATCAATCAAGTGTATTCGCAGACCGGCGCACAGGCCAGTTCACCGCTGTTTCAAGTGCAGGGTTCGGGCGGCGTGGGGCTGGGCCAGAGCAACCCGTTCGGCAACCGGTTCGGCTACTACGCCGCGGCGGTACGGCAAAAGGTGGCGCAGAGTTGGCGCACGGGCGATATTGCGGCCGCCACGGCGCCGCCGGTGGTGGTGACGTTTGATGTGCGGCGCGATGGATCGATTGGGAATGTGCGCGTGGCGCAATCGAGCGGCAATGCGCAGTTGGACCGTTCGTGCCAGCGCGCGGTGATTGACGCTTCGCCTTTGCCGAAGCTTCCGGACGGTTTCGAACGGGACTCGGCCAATATAGAATTTTGGTTTCAGTTGAAAAAATGAAAAGAACTAAAAGAAGTGTTGTTCTTGCGGCTTCTACTTTTGCCGCGCTCACGCTGTGCGCCGTGGTTTGGGCGCAGCAATCCGACATTCTGATCAAGATCACTGGCGGCGAAAAGCCAAAGATTGCCCTGCCGGAATTGCGCGGCACAGGCGCGGCACAGGCGCAGATGGCGGTGTTCAATGAGACGCTGAACGCCGACATTGCCGGTTCGGGCTATTTCGATGTGCAGCCCAAAACAAGCTATCCGTTGCAGGTGCCGCAGCGGCCACAGGATTTCAAAGCGCCGGTGAATGGCGCCAAGCAAGGGCCGTGGTTGACCGATTGGTCCGCCGCGCCGGTGAATGCCGATTACCTCGCCTTTGGCTACACCGCGGAGCAGGGCGGGCAGCTGACGCTATTTGGCTACCTCTATAACGTGCGGCAGCCGGACCTGACGAATGCGTCAGCCATCAGCAAGGTCTATTTCGGCACGATGGATGCCGATGGCGCCCGCAAAGTGGCGCACGAGTTTGCTGCCGACATACTGGCGCTGGCAGGAGCCAAGTCGCTCGCCGGGACGAAGATCTATTTCACGTCGACCCGCAGCGGCGCGCGTGAGATTTGGGTGATGGACTACGACGGGGCGAATCAAAAGCAGGAGACCAACCTGCGCGGCACGGCGATGAATCCGGTGCTTTCGCCCGATGGCACGCGGCTTGCGTTCACGACATTTACGCGCGGCCCATCTGTCATGATTCTTTCGACGCAGACCGGGCGGCAGATGCCGTTCTATAACCAGCGCGCCTCGCTCAACGCAACGCCGGAATTTACCGCCGACGGCAAGATCATTTTTTCATCGACGGCGGGCGGCGGCGCGGCGCAGCTTTTCATGAGCAACCAGGATGGCACGGGGTTGCGGCGAATTACCGATAGCCGGGCCATCGATATTCACCCGCGCGTCAATCCGAAGAACTCAAACGATATCGCCTTTGTCTCCGGGCGGTCAGGGCCTCCTCAGATCTACCGAATGAATACCGACGGCACAGAAGTGGTCCGACTGACGGCGGGTGATGGGGAAGCAGTACAACCAGCGTGGAGTCCCGACGGGCAGTTCATCGCGTTTGCTTGGACGCGAGGCTTTGCACCAGGGAACTACAATATTTTCATTATGGATGTGGCCTCGCGCACCACCGTGCAGTTGACGCACGGGGCTGGGCGAAATGAGAATCCGAATTGGGCGCCCGACGGCCGGCACTTGGTATTCACTTCAAATCGGGCTGGCGGCACGCATATTTGGACGATGCTCGCCGATGGAAGAGACCTGCGGCAATTGACGACGCAGGGAAAGAATGAAACGCCGGTGTGGAGTTCGGCGCAACAGTAGGATTAGAATAGGCGCAGCGGTTGCAAGCGGTTGGTCAACCGAATGCAGGCAAAGGACGAGGAAGCTGATGACTTTGAAGAAGATGCGGTATGCACTGGCAGTGGGCGCACTGGTGTTAGTGATCGGGTGTAAAAAGACACCTCCGGCACCACCTCCTCCTCCGCCACCTCCGCCCCCGGCCAAGGTGGAAGCGCCGAAACCGGCCGCTCCGGTGATCACCTCATTCACGGTGGAACCGACGACGATTCAACGCGGGCAGTCAGCAACGCTGCGCTGGGCCGTGCAGGGCGCCGACACGGTGACCATCGATCAAGGCATTGGCAACGTGGCCGCCAACGGCAACCGCTCGGTGAGCCCGGCGGCTCGCACCACCTACCGGCTGACGGCGCGCAACGCTGGCGGCGAAACCAATTCGACGGCGCTCGTCAACGTCACCGATCCGCCGCCGCCTCCGCCCGCAGCTCCGCCGCCGCCCTCGGCGCCGAAGCGCTCTCTGGTGGACCGCATCTCGAGCGAAGTGCAGGACGTCTATTTCGACTACGACCGCTACGATGTGCGCGCCGACGCTTCGGCGACACTGCAGAAGAACGTGGCGGCGCTGAAATCGATTCTGGCCGATTATCCCAACGCGGTGATCACGCTCGAAGGCCATTGCGACGAGCGCGGTTCGGCCGAATACAACCTGGGCCTCGGCGACCGGCGCGCCAGTTCGGTGAAAGATTTCCTGGCAGCCGCAGGCCTGACCGACGGCAAGCTGCAACCGGTAAGCTACGGCAAGGAGAGGCCGCAGTGCACCGAGGAAAACGAAGCCTGCTACCAGAAGAATCGCCGCGTGCATTTCGTGGCGCAGTAGCAAGCAAGCTGGACCGCGGTGCGCGCCGCTACAATTGAGGGAACAGTAAGAGTAGTTAGGAGAACACTATGCTGAATCCTCGTGTGCTCGGTTTGGGCCTGCTCGCGGCTAGCGCGGCATTTGCACAAAAGAAGGAAGATTTCCAGGCGTTGCAGCGCGACGTGGCGCTGGTGCAGGCCGATGTGGCTTCGCTGCGGCGATCGCTCGAAGAAAAGCTGGAATCGATGACGGCGCTGATGCAGCAGTCCATCGAAACGTCGGCCAAGACGACGGCGGCGCTTAATGGACTGGAACAACGCGTCAACGAGCGGCTGGCCGAACAGCAGAAGACGCTGAACGCACCGATGGCCGAAATGGGCGCCAAGGTCAACACGATGACCGACGAGTTCCAGTTTGTGCGCGAATCGGTGGCCTCTATCGACAACCGGATGTCGAAGCTGAACGCGCAGATTGTGGACCTGGGCAACGCAGTACGCGTGATGCAGGCGCCGCCGCCACCGCCAGACGCGGCAACGCCAAACGCTGCCACCGCACCAGCAGGCCCGCCGGCCGGCCTATCCGCCGATCAGTTGTACGACGATGCCCGGCGCGACATGTCGGCTGGCAAGTATGACATCGCCATGCAGGAGTTTCAGGACTACCTGAAGTGGTTCGACAAAACCGACTATGCACCGAACGCTCAGTTCTACATCGGCAACATTCTCTACATCCAGGCCAAGTACGAAGATGCGCTGACGGCCTTCGGCACTGTGCTCGGGAAGTATCCAGAGAACGCCAACAAGAACGCCGAAGCGATGTACTATAAGGGCCGCACACTGGGCCAACTGGGTGACAAGGCGGCGGCCGCCGACGAATACCGCGCCTTCCTGAAAAAGTACCCGCGGCATGAACTGACACCCAAGGTGCAGGCCGAGTTGAAGAGCGTGGCGGGAGCCCCGGCCGCGCGTAAGAAAGCACGTTAGTTCCACCGCGCACAACGGAGCTGGCCTTCGCCTTTCGCCTCAGTCCGCCCTGTGCGCTCGCCGCGTTCCCTGGGCCTTACTTGCCAAGCGGCAGACCCGTGATATCCTAGTCCGGCATTGGGGTGCGGCCAAGGCCGTGCATAAGGGTGACTAGGCTTAGAAGCTGATGGCAAAAGGGGCTCCACTACCGAAGATTTGCATCGCGCTCGGGTTCGCGTCCGTGGACGAACTGATGCGGCATGCGCGCGCCGAGGTGGACTCAGGCGAGACGTTTCTCGAGTTCCGGCTGGACTATCTGCCGCAGCCGATGGATGGCGTTCGGGCCATCCGGCAATTCCTGGAGCAATACCCGGAATGCGCCTTGCTGGCAACCTGCCGCAGGCATCAGAACCACGGCCGCTACAACGGCAGCATTTCCGAGCAACTGCGGATTCTCGACGCGGCCATTGAAGCCGGTGCGCGCGCGGTGGACGTAGAAATCGAAAGCGCCGAAGATGCAGCGGCTCAACTTCCCGCGCTACGAACCAAGGCCCAGTTGGTGGTCTCGTTTCACAACTACAGCGGCACGCCGGCCGTCGAACCCATCCTGCGGCGCATGATGCGCATTCCCGCCGACGTCTACAAGCTGGTGACCACGGCAAAGAAACCTTCCGACAACTATCGCGTGCTGTCGCTTTCACGCAGCAACGGCAAGGTGCCGATGGTGATGCTGGCGATGGGCGAAGCCGGGCTGCCAACGCGCGTGCTGGCGACGGCCTACGGGGCTTCGTTTTCCTACGCCTCGCCCACGGCCGGCGCGGGCACGGCTTCGGGCCAATTGAATGCCCGCCAGTTGCGCAATCTTTATCGCATTGAGAAGTTCACCAAGAACGCCAAGGTCTATGGCGTCATCGCCGATCCGATCCGCCATTCGATCTCGCCTGCCGTGCACAACCGGGCCTTTCAGAGCCGGCGCATGGATGCGGTCTACGTGCCGTTTCTGGTTCACCCGGCGCAGCTGAAAGACTTTTTTCTGCTGGCAGGCAAGCTGCCTGTTACCGGCATGAGCGTGACGCTGCCGCATAAGCAGAAGATCATCCGGTATCTGGATGTACTCGATCCGCTGGCGCGGCGCATTGGCGCGGTGAACACCGTTGTACGGAAAGCGGGCAAGTGGCGCGGCTGGAATACGGATGTCGATGGGATTCTGACGCCGCTTGCTAAGCGCGTAAAGATCGCGAAATCCACCGTGCTCGTGGTGGGCAACGGCGGAGCGGCGCGTGGCGCTGCGTTTGCGCTGAGCGATGCCGGGGCAAAGGTCACCGTGGTGGGCCGGAATCCGGACCGTGTGCGCGCCCTCGCCAAAGCCAGCGGAGCGGCGCCGCTGATGCGCGAACAGCTCCCGGGTACACACTTTGACGCTGTGATCCACGCCACCTCCCTCGGCATGTGGCCTCATGTGGATGAATGCTTTTTCCAGGGCAAGATTCCGGGCGACGTGATTTTTGAGATGGTCTACAACCCACTCGAAACGCAGCTGATCAAACGCGCCAAGGCGGAAAAGAAGGAAGTGGTGGACGGGCTGCAGATGTTCGTGGAACAGGCCGTGCGCCAGTTTGAACTATTCACCGGCGAATCGGCACCGCGCCCGGCGATGGAACGGGCAGCGATTGAAGCGCTGGAAAATCACCACACCGCCCATGTATTAGCCGCGAAGCAAGGGCATTAGGGCTGTCTCAAGCCTGCTCCGTTGTGCGCGATCAAATAAGCTGGTACTATTCCTACATGTTGAAAGGTTATTTCGGCCCATCCGCACGGATGCGCTAGCTTCTTTTTCGAATGTACCCACCGCGACGCCAATTCCCGCCACGCCGTCCTAGAATCCGCGAAAACGTCAATGAAGCTATCCGCGTACGTGAAGTGCGCGCCGTGTTCCCCGACGGGGAGCAAGGGGTGATGTCCACCGAAGAGGCCATCCAGAAGGCGAAGGCCCTGGGTCTCGATCTGATTCTGATCGCGCCCACCGCCGAGCCGCCCGTGGCCAAAGCGATGGACTACGGCCAGTGGCAGTACGAGAACAAGAAAAAGGCCCACGACGCGCGCAAGAAACAGCACGTGATCCTGGTGAAGGAAATCAAGTTCCGGCCGAACACGGACGACCACGACTACGAGTTCAAGAAGAACCACGCCATTCGCTTCCTCAAGGAAGGCAATCGCGTGAAGGCCGTCGTGCAGTTCCGTGGACGCGAAATCGCCCACACCGATCTGGGCCAAAAGCTGCTGATGCGGTTTACCAAGGATCTAGATGGCATCGGCCAGGCCGAAGCCATGCCCAAGCTTGAGGGCCGCAACGCGCACGTGCTCATCAGCCCGGTGAAGGCCGTGCCGCCCGTCAAGGAAAAGTCAGAGAAGCCGGCCAAGGTCACGCCGCCGGACGTTCCTCCGCCAGCGCCAGTGCAGTAGGCTGTCCTTACACAATTCAATGGAACTTGCCTGGGAAACCAGCCCGAGCGAAGTGCAGGCGGCCCGTGCCGCCGGCGCATCGTTGGTGCTGATCGACGTGCGCACCCCCGAGGAGTTGGAGCTGGCCGCCATCGACGGCGCCGAACACATTCCCATGGATCAGGTTCCCGGCGAACTGCAGCGCATTGAAGCCATAGCCGACGAGGCTCTTGTCGTGGTTGTTTGCCATCACGGCGTCCGCAGCATGAACGTGACGGCCTGGCTGCGCAATAAAGGCGTGGCGAATTGCCAAAGCATGGCCGGCGGCATCGATCTGTGGAGCCTGACCGTGGACCACAGCGTGCCGCGCTACTGAACGGAAGGCGGGCAGGCCTGCCTCCTACCGCAGCCAGCTAGTCCCCGTCGGCGGAATGCTTCGAACCAGCGCGTAAGGCGTGCTCCAGCCCGATCTGTTCGGCGCGGTCCAGTTCGGCCTCAACGGCCTCTTCTGTCAAATGATGGGACTCTTCGCTACCCAGGAAGCGCTCCACGGCAGCGTGAATGCCGTAGAGCAACGGCGTGGTGGCGAGTGCGATGGCGAACTTGTAGGTGTAGTTCGTGGCCGACACGCTCAGATAGTCGTGCGTCGTGAGCTTGCCGGGCAGCCAGAAGCCGATGCCCATCACGACGAAGGTATCGATCAACTGCGAAACGGCCGTGGAACCGGTGGCGCGCAGCCATAGGAAGCGACCGCCTGTGCGTTTGCGGAAGATCCAGAACACGGCGACATCGACCAACTGCGAGACGAGGAACGCCGCCAGGCTGCCGACGATGATCCACAGCGACTGGCCGAGCACCGAGACAAACGCCGCATCCTGCACCGGCGAAACCGCAGCCGCGGGTACCTGCATGGTGAGGTAAATGATGACGAACGCGTAGGCGATCAACGACGCCGTCAACAGCGTCAGCCGTTTCACTCCTTCGCGGCCGAAGTATTCGTTCACCAAGTCCGACGTGACAAAGACGACCGGCCAGGGGATGACGCCGATCGACATGGTGAAGCCCGCCACCTGGATCAGCTTGCCGCCAAGGATTTCGCCAAGCAGCGCGTTGGCGACAAACATCCCGGCGAGCACCAGGTAGACCAGTTCTTTGCGCGTCCGGCCAAGCATCCATCAAGGTTACCGCACAAAGCGCAGCCGAGCCGTTCACGACGCGCAATCAGCTTCAAGTAGCTGCAAGTAAAGCGCCGCCCAAATATTTTCGGGGTGACACGGTGCGAACTGGGAGCAAATCAAAGGAGATTTGCAAAATTGCCGCCGAGAATCGAGTCCGGAAATCAGGTGTCATTAATCAGCTATCGAGTGG
>Ga0153915_10007766_pt1 | contig 10155 bp, 8 predicted proteins | sample Opewatmetagenome_2_FD_107003 | JGI IMG/M metagenome (GOLD analysis project Ga0153915, IMG submission 107003) | Freshwater wetland microbial communities from Ohio, USA - Open water 3 Core 3 Depth 3 metaG | ecosystem: Environmental > Aquatic > Freshwater > Wetlands | place: USA: Ohio, Lake Erie... | reverse complement strand
TTGAAGCGTGGATTAAGGAGTATGTTGAAATGCTCCAGGATTCGCGCTCAACTTGGGCGGACATCAGTGTAAAGGGCAGCCTTCTGGGTAGGATCCTGATTGAGCGTGGTGCTGATTATTTGCATGGAGTCAGTGAGATATGCATTGTACCTCACGGAAATCTGTTCAGTCTTCCATTTCATGCTCTCGTAGTAGAGCAGCAATATGCTGTCTGCCAATGGAGTTTTTCCTATCTTCCTGCACTTAGCTTCCAATGGTTGGCGTCTTCGCTCACGCAAAATCTCACCCGGAGCATGCTGGCAGTAGTTGATCCCGAAACCGAAGACTTTGCTCCGCTCGAGAACAGCGATGAGGAGCTTAACGTCCTCCGCCGACATTTTGAAGTGGAGGTGCAAAGGGGTGCCAAGGCAACAAAGCGGGCTTTTTGTGAGGCTGCGCCCGACTTCGCTTTTATGCACTTTACTGCTCATGCAGAAGCTGATGACAGGCTGGGACTTGCTTCCTATATTCGCCTTGCGGGTAGCAATCATTCAGATTGCCGCCTGCGGCCACAAGATATTGTTAGCCTTCATCTCGACTGCATTCTTTGCAACTTAAGCTCATGTAAGTCAGGAGTGTTGGCCATTACCGAATTAGGAGAGATAGAATCGCTTGCGACCTCCTTTTTAGTCGCCGGCACTCGCCATGTCGTTGCGGCTCTTTGGAATGTGAAAGACCAATTTGCCCCTAAGTTAACGGATTTGTTCTACTCGGGCCCCTTTCTGGAACAACCTGCGCTGGCCCTTTCCATGGCGCAGCGTCATTGGGCTCGACAGCATCCGTGCGTGGGTTCAGAACAATTCGCGCATCCGGTTTTTTGGGCGCCATTTTATGCTGTTGAACGCTTCGATTTTGGCCTAACATATAAACCCACTAATGCCTGATCAAATTTGGCGCTTTGCTTTTCGTTAAATGTGATGCTCGAATGGAAGATATTTGCTGCGGGCTGCGTCGGGGCGATAGCCCCAGAGATAGTCCGTCTTTACCGCTTGCGGCATCGCGTGCACACCGCTGAAATCTCGCGCCTAAGCGTACGGCGATATCTGATCATATCGTGCTTATTTGTGGCACTGGGAGGACTGGTAGCAGTTTTCCTCGAGGCAAATTCGTTGCATGCTGCATTCTACATGGGTGTGTCCCTGCCGGCATTGATATCAGCGATCGGAGGGCAGAATGGGACAAAGAACATCTCGAAAGAGATTCTGACTGATCACAACGACTCCCATCAGGAGAAGGCTGTTGTTGGACCAGAAGATGTCGAACGCGCAACCCGCCGTCCTCCATTCCGGTGGCGCCAGTACCTTGGAGCACTTTTCCCTTGATGAGAGGCAGTGGCTTCCTTCGCCATGTTGAACTAAAACGATTCAGAGGCATACTGTGCCTCGCCAACACGAAAGCCGGATGGCTAAGAAATTCATCCGTACAGGGGGGCACCCCAGTTCACCCCACAATGCCGTAGGTAAATTTATGACACGCAGAGCCTCGAACTTCCAAAAAGTTCAAACTGCTTTCCACGAACGGTCCACAACAGATTCAATAATAGCCACTTACGAACAACCAAATTCTACAAAATCCAATAGACCCTGGAATCTGGTTCGGGACCAGGTGCTCTATCGTCACCTGACGGGCACCGCCGTTTGATCCGTAAGCTTCCGCCGAGCACAGAGAAAGACGTGATCTCCGCTGTATCGCAGATTAAAGCGGAGATCACGAGCTAATTCGGCAGTTGCGCCAGAAAGCCTCCGAGCTTCGCGGTCGCTTTGAACTGCGGCACAGGATCAAGTTTCTTGAAGGCGCTGGTAAAGGCGTTCGACAAGCTCCACATGGTCCTGGCCGAGAACTCAGGATATTGCGGCTCGAAATACAGCCGGTGGACCTCGGGGAGCAGGCTTCTGGGCACCTCCAGCTTGCCGTCAACGAACGCGGAGTAGAAGATCAGCTTCGCCGTAGCATCGGTGATCTGCGTCTTCCTCCACGTCTCAACCTGGCGCTGCAGGGGCTCGAAGTTCCGCTGAATCCTATCCACGCCGACCGAGAGCGTATCAACCAGGTTGAAGCTCTTGGTGTGCTTGGCCAGGACAGGCGTGAACGCGCCTGGGACAATGTTTCCAAATTTCCGTGAATTCTGACTTCCCAGAAGCGGACTTGAACGAAGCCGCTGGCGCGGCGGACGCTGCGCGTGTTCATGCTTCCCTCAGTTTGGCGCAGTCTGAGATAGGTTGAGTCACAGATAAGGAGGTTCTCTGTGACTCATCTACGCAAGATCATGCTCGAAGAACTTGAGCGGCGTAACTACGCTCAGACCATTTCACACTCACATTACCGACACAGCCCGAGCCAGCCTTCAGCCGATCTACTGCTTCACACCCCGGAACCCGGTCGCCCAACCTTGATTCCCACCTCCACAGCATTCAAATCCCATAGCCGTGTGCCGCGCAGCGGCTTCCTTCAAGTCGCTGTATCGAAAGCGCCCTTCGAACCCCACACTCGCCCTGCCTTTTTCTCTAGAGGGCGCTTCCGATACAGCCCTAAGACTTCTGGCCCGGATGATCTCCGGCCAGCCCGTGATCCTGCAACAATCGGCAATTTACATTGTCACTGCAAGTTCATGCTTCACAAACCGGATCAAGGTGTTTGCCGGTGGGGTTTGACGGATCGCGCTACCGCCACATTGTCCCGACGAAGCGAGCGAGGAACGCGATCCAGACGCGTAACCGTTTCCAGCTCTGGTTTATTGAGGATCAGGGTTCCTTCAATAACCAAATCCGTTAACGCGGGGCTCTTCACGCTGTCACCAACTGGTTCAGTACTGTCACGCAACCAGGTGAGCAGAATGGTTGGATCTTGTATTGCCAGGATCAGGTCCGGGTCTTTCACGCCTTCTTTCCGCACCTGCAACTCTCCATCGATTAGCACGAGACCGAACGTCCCGCCGCCCGTGCGGATAGTGACGGTGCGGCGCCAGTTGGCAAGATTGGCCGTCGCTCGTGGGCTCTGGGGAATCATTTCAGCCAGTTCCTGGAAATGTGCTCTCACTTCCTGCAAGATTTTCTGCAATTGAGGAGTGGGTTTGCCAAATTCCGTCTCCGAGAGACGCCCCCACTCTATCTCGCTTTCGAACAGCGGGCTCTTGGCAAGTTGCTGCGGCGTGAGTTCATTCTGCGGAACGGCAAAGATGTCCAGCATCTCGCCTTGTCGTGAATCGCAGAACGCGATCTTGACCGGTGTGCCCTTCTTGTAGATCCCCGGTCGTATGGTTCCTCGCGTGGTACGCACGCGGACTAACATGGCAGTATCACTCAGTTTGCCATCCGCCGTTTCAAGAAATACCCGGCCGGTGCCGAACGGCTCCTGGCCCTTAAAACGGCTCGGAGCGAAGACGGTAATCACCGGCGTCGCCACCATGATGCCCGTGTCCTTTACGTACTCCTTTTGCATGTCCACGAAATTGCATGCCGGGCAGCGCCGCATGAATGGCGGAATAATCAGGTGCCGGCACCCGGGACAACGATGGCCCAACACTTTGCCTTCGTCGCGCAGCGCGCGGAAGAAATCCGAGAATTCTCCCTGCGTGTGCTTCATGGCCGTGAACATTGCATCATTCCGCTGGAGGAATGTGCCGTCCGGTGTGTGCACTTCGCTGATTCCCTGCATGGGAAGCATGGCTGGGGAGATCACCGGCCTTGGCTTTGGTTTGTGCTCCGCCTTCTTTTTTCCATTTTTGCTTTGTGCAAGAGCCCCTGCTTTTCCTGTTTGTGCCACGATCAAGCTCTCCTCTCCAGTACCATGGCGACGCCGTACATCGAAAGCGACGCGCCCGTGCCATGAATCAGGCCATGCTCAAGATCCCTGGCTCTCATTTCGCGCATGGCGCTCCAGGTCGACATCATGTTGGATCCGCCAACGAAGTGTCCGCCGAACACCAGCCCCCCCGAGGGGTTGACCAGCAGTTTTCCGCCGGGCATGATGATGCCTTCCTCCACCAGATCGTTGGCGCGCCCGAGGGGCACCACGCCCATCTCGGCCAGCGTGATCATCAACTGCGGAATGAAAGCGTCATGCAACTCGATCACCTGCACGTCTTCGATGTTGATGCGCGCCATCTGCAGGGCTTTTTTCGTCGCCACGTGGTCGGAATAGATCCGATGGAGGACCTTGTAACGGGTGATGTCGTTGCCCACAAAGTAGGGCTCGTTGGCGGCGCCGGTGCCGGTCAGCCAAATAGGTTCGCGGCCGGTGCGCTCTCGTATTTTCTGCGCCATTTCCGCGGAAGCAAAAATCAACGCGCACGCCCCCTCCGTGTACACGCAGGTTTCCAGCACGCGAACCGGATAAACCACGTAGCGTGAATGGAGCACCTGGTCGGCGGTCACTTTCTCGCCCAGGCGCTGCGCGTAAGGATTGTTTTGCGCATGTTCGCAGAGGAGTTCCACGATTTTGGCCCGCGCCATGGGCGCGAGGTCGCCCGGATGCTCGTCCATATAGGCCTGGATGACCTCGGCGTAACTCTCCGAGGCATGCGCTCCGAGCGGCCGTTCAAACCATGGGTCCCATGAATAACCAATGGTCTGAACCACAGCCGGCGTGTTGCTTTCGGCTTCATAATCGTAACAATCGAGCGCCTTTTCCACACCCACGACCAGCACCAGGTCGTGCTGTCCACTCGCGACCATGTTGTGGGCCGCCAGCATGGCGTACGCGCCGGTCGCGCCCCCATTGGTGACCCTCATCAACGGCTTGTTCTGAAGCCCGATAATTCCCTGGAATCCACTTTCGGGAATGGCCTGGAACTCAAAGATGTCGTTATAGATTCCCGCGACGCCGGCTTCAACTTCATTGATGTGGATCCCCGCGTCGTGAACCGCTTCACTGACTGCCATTTGGGCCAGCTCCCAGAAGGTCTTCTCAACCCACCGGGAACGGCATGGAGTCATACCCGCGCCTATTATGGCTACATCTTTCACTGGATCGCTCCTGAGTTGTCTTATAGCTTCCCTGAGCCCCGGGACGGGGGCGCATCATCCCCCTGCTTGCCGATCACGTTGCAAAGGGCCTTCTGATAAAGACAAAGATCACACAGACCTGACACGCACGCCTCAGTGACCGGCATTTGCGCCAGTTCTCGCAACGCTTTCTCAACAGACGGGGAACGGCATGGGGCCATGACCGCCTTTGTAATGGCTACCGCATCCACCGCAGTGCTCCTCGTGGGTTTGCTGACTGTCACAAGACACCCCGCTTTCCGTGAGCACCCTGCAAGTTGCCAAATCCGGGCTGGCTGGCGATGTGACGAAGATCACTTGTGGAGGTTGATGGCCGGGAGTGATGCTGCGGGCAAGGGCCGCCCTTGAAGGTCATCCTTTCCGGAACTCCGGGATCAGTGGCAAGGTTTTGGTTGCGGCCCGGCCGCGCTGTATTCTTAATCCTGAAAATTTTTTCAGGTTGCGAAGATTTCAGGAAATCAGTAATCCTATTCGTGTCATTCGCGTTCATTCGTGGCTAAATGGTTTTGTTTTCACTTCCCCGCGTGCTCCACCTCAAACTGCACCAGCAGCTTCAACTGGTCATAAGGAATGTTGGCAATGGACTGAACCCGGCGCCCGTTGATGAATACCGTGGGTGTGGAGTTCACTTCGAGACTCGCTCCCAGTTCCATCGATTTCTTCACGCGGGCATCGGCTTCCGGGGAGGCGGCGCAGGCGGAAATTTTTGCCGCGTCGAAGCCGGCCGCGGTGGCCAGCTCTTTCAGCTTGTCGTCGGCGGTGGCCAGGGCGATGCCGCCCTGGTTTTCAAAAATGCTGTTGATGTACTTCCAGAAGCCGTCATTGCTGGTCTTGCCGGCGCAGTCGGAGTACAGGGCGGCCTTCATCGCCCACGGATGCAGGCTGGCGGGCAGCGGGAACTGCTGGAAGACAAACCGTATCTGCGGAAAGTCGCCCACCAGCTTGTCAATAATCGGCTGCGCCGCTTTACAGTGGGGGCACTCCAGGTCGCTGAATTCCACCACGCTGATCGCCGGTTTTTCCGGACCCCGCGCCGGCCCATCGGCGGGCTCCAGTTTGGCGCGCGCGGATTCAAATGGATTGGCGCCAAACGGAATCATTTCGCCGATGATGGCATTCTGCGTCTCGGCGGAAAGATACAGGTGCTGAGGCGCCTGTTTATTGATCGAGATCACCACGTCGGCCACCCCGGAGATCACCGAGGGACGGATGTCAATGATCTGCCAGGAAACCCCCTTATCGTAACCCAGGGTGCGCTTAAGGGCGGCTTCGACATTCGCCTGGCCCGGCAACAGGCTGGGCTGTGCGGCCGGAGGAACCTGCTTTCCGGTTTGAGCAGAAACAGCCAGGGCTGCGAACAAAAAGCAAGAGACAAGAAGTTTTTTCATTAGGTTTCGATTTCCGATTTCTGGGCGATGGGGAAGCGGCGGCCCACCCCAAACGCCTTGGGAGTAATTTTCAATCCGGGCGCAGCCTGCTGGCGCTTGTATTCGCTGCGTTCGACCATGCGCACCACACCGCGCACCAGTTGTACGTCATAGCCTCGCTCCGCGGCAATCTGCTCGGCGGTGTGGTAATCCTCAACGTAATCCTCGAGAATCGTGTCGAGCACATCGTAGGGCGGCAGGCTGTCGCTATCCAGCTGCCCCGGCCGCAGCTCCGCGGAGGGCGGTTTTTCCAGCGTTGACCTCGGAATCACCGGCTTCAGCGAATTCACATAATAACTGATGCGGTAGACCATCGTCTTGGGCACGTCGGAAATCACCGCCAACCCGCCCACCATGTCTCCGTAGAGCGTGCAGTAGCCCACGCCCAGCTCCGACTTGTTGCCGGTGGTGAGCACCAGCGCGTTAAACTTGTTGGAAAACGCCATCAGAATCGCTCCCCGGATGCGCGCCTGGATATTTTCTTCCGTCACATCTTCCGGAAGTCCGGCGAACACCGGGGCCAGCGCCTTGCGGTAGGCGTCAAAAATCGCGGCGATGGGCACAACTTCAAAGCGGATGCCCAGGTTCTGGGCCAGCTCCCGGGCGTCGGTCACGCTGCTCTCCGATGAATACTGGCTGGGCATGGCCACGCCGATCACGCTTTCCCGGCCCAGGGCCTCAACCGCGATGGCAGCGGTCAGCGCGGAATCAATGCCTCCGCTGAGACCGATGATCACGCGTTGAAATCCGCACTTGCGGACATAATCACGCGTCCCCAGCACCAGCGCCGCGTAGGCGCACGGCTCGCCGCTGGCCAGTTGCGGATGCACGTCGCCCTTCAGCGTCTCGGAATCAAAGTAGATCAGGTCCTCTTCAAAGGACTTCCCCTGGGCAACCACCCGCCCGTCGGGCGCGATCACCACGCTCGAGCCGTCGAACACCAGGCTGTCATTGCCACCCACCTGATTGACCATGGCCACCGGCACCTTGTTGTCGCGGGCGATGGTGGCCAGCATCTTGTAGCGAAGCTCCCTCTTGCCCAGATGGAAAGGCGAGGCCGAAATATTCAGAACCAGGTTGGCCCCGTGGTGCAGCAGCTCTTCCACCGGATCAATACTGTAGAGCCGCCGATGCCAGAAATGCTTATCGTTCCAGGCGTCTTCGCAAATGGTGATCGCCAGCTGCCGGCCTCCGAACTCGAAAATCTGCTGCGCGGGCGCGGGCGCGAAGTGCCGCACTTCGTCGAAAACATCGTAGGTGGGCAGCAGCATCTTTGACTGGACGAATTTCAGAATGCCGTCGTTCAGCATCGCCGCGGAATTCATCACCGACTTGCCCGTCTCAACCCTCGCCGGGGAGACATAGCCGCAGACCACGGCAATGCCGGGCGCGGCGCGGGCGATCTGCTCAATGGCCTGGGAATTCCGGGCTACGAACGATGGCTTTTCAAGAAGATCACGCGGAGGATAACCGCAGACGGCCAGTTCCGGGAACAGGATCATGCGGGCGCCGGCGGCCTGGGCGCGCTGCGCATTCTCAATGATTTTTCGTGAGTTCCCGGAGAAATCCCCCACAGTGGGGTTGATCTGCCCTAACGCAATTTTCACCTATTCAGTTTAAACCGCCGCGGTGCTCCCCGTCAGCCTGACCCGGTATCGGGACCGGTTAATCAGCCAATGTGGATAAGAAAGCGGATTCGCACTTCCGATGTCCCGATTACCAGATGTCCCGATCTGCAACAAATCCTCAATCTTCCAGTCACAGTACTAGCGGTTGGGAGGCCGGGTTTGCGGCTTGGAAACATCAATCGGGGGACGCTCCTGCCCGTCGGAACCCCATTGTCCATCGGGCTTGTCAGCCCCGGGGGTAGGCGCGGAGCCCCGCCGCACAGCCTCATCCGGAGCCTCGTCAGGCCGGCGCAGAGTTGGCCGCTTGGAAGGCTGGGACGCGTCGGTGGTGCTGGCCTGGTCTGCTGAAGGCGACTCACCCTGCCGGGCGATTGAAGCCAGCGATACAACTCCTTCTTTTACATCTACTTCCTTTTCCGTCCTGACGATCTTCTGGCCGCCCATCTTCATGGTCTTGACCTGGGTGACCTCATCGCCGCTGAACAAAATGAAGATCACGTCCTGGGGTACCGCGCCGTAGATCCACTCTTCCACGTCATTGCCTTTTTCGTCCTTCTCCCTGATCTTCTGCGGCGGACGGTCTTTGGCCATGATCACCATGTCACGGTTCATGCCCACCAGCACTTCGTGCTTCTTGATGGCCTCCCGCACTTTGGGCGGCAGTGTATCCACGTAAACTTCGGCGGCAGTCCGTACCGCGAAATCCAGAACCGGCTGCAGCAGCTGTTTGAGTTCGGCAGCGTTCATCTCCGGAACATGCTGCTTGAACTGCAGCGTGATGGCCGTGCCCGTGGCCTGGCCCTGATTGCTGTCAACGCCACCGGCCGTCCCGCTGATGCCGCCGATGGTGATGTGGTCATACCACTTGGTCTTCTTCTTGGGACCGCCGTTGATCTCCAGGTAAACGGCTTTTTCCTTGAAAACCACATTGGTGATCTGTACCTTGTCGCCCACCTTGGCCGCCGCTCCGTAGGACAGGCTCAACCGGTAGAGCCGGGTATCGTCGGGCTTGACCTCGCCTTCCGGCGTCAGCACCAGGTCCTTGAATCCGATGGGGCAGATCTTGCGCACACGCACGAACTCGGCGTTAATCGAGCCGATGAGCTGCATCCGCGTGTTGTCGCTCATCTTCGGACGCTTATCAATATCAGGAATAGGATTCGGGGCAATCGGAGCGCTGGCGTTCGGCGGAGGGGCCGGAGGCAGGCCGATAATAATTGGCTTACCCTGACCCGCCGCGAGCGTGCAGGCCATAAAAACCAGAGCCGAAGCCGGAAAACGAGTTGCAACACGCGCCATGAGGACACCCCGCACTTGCTAATCTTAACTATTCTCCAATTCCGCCCAAATTTCAACCCATCGAAGGGACAAGTGAGCGGAGCCGGTAGTTCAGGGCTGATTGGCCGTCAGCGCCGGCGGCTTGCCGCTGATCACCAGTCCCTCGCGGGCCACGGCCGCCGGCAGAACCTCGCCACCGTAGCTGCGAATCGTCTGGATCACCCGCTCCTGCGCGCCGGGCTCGGTGAGAAAAACCACGCATCCTCCGCCGCCCGCGCCGCAGACCTTGGCTGCCACCGCCCCGTTCCGGCAGGCCACCTTGATGAGCTTCTCGATCAAAGGCGTGCTGATCCTGGGAGCATTGGTCTTGCGCAGCTTCCACTCTTCGCCGATCAGGCGTCCAACTTCCGCCCAGTCGGCCTGCGCCAGGGCCTGGTGCATGGCCCGCGCAATTTCGCCGATTCTTTCAAAATTGCCAAAGACCCGTCCGCGTCCGCTGATATGGTCCTGGAATACCTTCCAGTTGTTGATTCCTGATTGACGGGGCGCGCCCGTGTAGGTGAGCACAAAACGCCGGTCCAGATCTTCCGCGGAAACCGCGATGGCCTCGCGGTGGATTCCATCCACATCCAGGTGAATGGCGCTCACGCCGCCGTAGAGCGCCGGGTAATAATCCTGGCACCCCGTGGGGACCTGGATGAGCTGGGCCTCGACGTTCTGGGCGATCACCCGCGTCTCTTCTTTGTCGAGTTTGCGTCCGGTGCAGCGCGCCAGGGCGGC
>Ga0153915_10007764_pt1 | contig 10157 bp, 8 predicted proteins | sample Opewatmetagenome_2_FD_107003 | JGI IMG/M metagenome (GOLD analysis project Ga0153915, IMG submission 107003) | Freshwater wetland microbial communities from Ohio, USA - Open water 3 Core 3 Depth 3 metaG | ecosystem: Environmental > Aquatic > Freshwater > Wetlands | place: USA: Ohio, Lake Erie... | reverse complement strand
TGGCCACCGGCCGGTTCACCCGGCGCGTGGGGTACCTCTTCCTCATTTTGTCGATCCTTCTGGGCTTTCTCATCTTTTCCCCCATGGCCCCCCTCCAGTTCCAGGAGGTTCTGGCCGGGGTGGGCGGCGGGGTGTATACCCCCCTGCTCTTCCTCGCGGCATTCCTCGCGATCTTCCTCACCATCACGCTCGTCACGGGGAGGGTCTTCTGCGGGTACCTCTGCCCCATCGGTGCCGTCCAGGAAGCGGCATCCCTGGCCCCGGTACCGAAGGAGAAGACCGCGAAGGCGCAGCGCTTCTTCACCATCTTCCGGCTCGCGTTCCTGGCGGTGCTGGTCGCAGCGGCGCTCCTCTTCTCGACGGCCCTCCTCCGCTACTTCGGCATCCGGCAGTTTTTCTCGCTGGAGGTGGCCTCCGTCTCCTTCTTCGTGTTTCTCGTGCTCATCGCCGTGGCAACGGTGATCTACCGGCCGTTCTGCCGCCTCTTCTGCCCCATTGGTGCGATTTTGTCCCTCGCCTCGTCGCGGGCCCGGCTGAAGCTCCGCCGGACCAAGGAGTGCATCAACTGCGGGAAGTGCGACGTGATCTGCCCCACAGGCGAGGCCGGGAAGAACGCCGCAAAGGCGGAGTGCTATCTCTGCGGCCGGTGCCTGGAGGTCTGCCCCCGGGAAGGGGCGCTCCGGTACGGGAAGGGATGATCTTCGTTCCGGGGGGTGATCACCGGGGGAACCCGGCTGCATCGTTCACCTTTTCCCATCGGAGGGGCAGCCGGGAGGGGGTGAACCACGGGCCGGGGGCGGGAGCAGGGAAATCTCTCCATATTCTCACTCAAATAAGAAAAAACGGGACCATTATCGAGCTTTGTTGAGGGATCCCGGACCCCGGGGGGAAACTTTTTCTAGGATAAGGGATCATATACGGATGTTTTCCGGAGAGCGACCTGGCGGCACCTGTTTTTGGGTTGCCAGTGGCAGACGCCGGGAATTTTCACACAATGGCTTTTACCCTGTCGGGCAGCAGCGGAGGTGATGCGCATGAAGGTACGGTATCTCACCCACCTGGACCAGGTGGGTGGCATCGGAGAGGTTCTGGACCGGCAGGAGCTCAGGGCGAAACAGGAGGTGGAGAAGACCTTCCCGTTCCGGTCCAATTCCTACTATCTCTCCCGGATTGACTGGAGCGATCCGGAGGACCCCCTCCGGAGGATCGTAGTCCCGGATCCCCGGGAGCTGGAGGGATCCGGGGCACTGGACCCGTCATCCGAGAAGAGCTATACGAGGGTCCCCGGTCTCCAGCACAAGTACCCCCAGACGGCCCTTCTCCTGGTCAGCGATGTCTGCGGAGGCATCTGCCGGTTCTGTTTCCGCAAGCGCCTCTTCCTCACCGAAGAGCGGGAGGTGGCAGAGGATATCCCGGCCTGCATGGAGTACATCCGCGAGCACCGGGAGATCACGAACGTGCTCCTCTCCGGTGGTGATCCCCTCATGCTCCCCACAAGGGGGCTGGAGGCGGTGGTCCGTGAGCTGCGGGAGATTCCCCATGTCCAGATTATCCGGATCGGTACCAAGATGCCGGCCTACAACCCCCACCGGATCCTGGATGACCCGGAGCTCCTGGAGATGATCCGGAGGTACAGCACCGACGAGCGGAGGATCTATGTGATGGCCCACTTCAACCACCCGAAGGAGTTGAGCGGCGATGCCATGCGGGCCCTCGCTGCCCTCCAGTCGGCCGGAGCGGTGGTGGTGAACCAGACCCCCCTGATCGCCGGCATCAACAGCTCCCCGGCGGTCCTCTCGGATCTTCTCCATCACCTCTCATTCATCGGGGTCTCCCCGTACTACATCTTCCAGTGCCGGCCTGTCACCGGGAACCGCATCTTCACGCTCCCCGTGGAAAAGTCCTACCAGATCATCCAGGCCGCCTTTGCCCGGTGCTCGGGCCTTGCGAAGCGGGCACGCTTCATCATGTCCCATGCCTCGGGAAAGATCGAGGTGGTGGGGAGGACCGCCCAGCAGGTCTTCATGAAGTACCACCAGGCGGCCGACGCAAAGAACCAGGACCGGTTCATGGTCTTCCACGCCAACCCCCACGCCACCTGGTTCGATGACTACCAGCGGCACCTGACCGAGTTCCTGCCACGGATGCACTGGCTGTTCTGAACGGCGGGGATCCGCCTCCTCCCCAACCTTCATATCGTTCCGTGTCGCCAATCCCTGTATGGACTGGCCGTTCTTCACCGCGATCCTCACCTTCTTTGCGAACCTCTTCACTGTCTGCGGTGCCGCCCTGATCATCTGGGGCGGTCTTGCGGCGGCCCTCGCCGTGATCCTCCGGAGCGCGGGGCGGACCACTGTCACGAACACCCGGATCCGCCGTGACTTCACGGGAAGGATCGTCTTCGGCCTGGAGTTCTTCATCGCGGGGGACGTGCTCACCACGGTGCTGGAACCCACGCGGGAAGAGCTGCTGCTGCTGGGCCTGGTGGTGGTGATCCGGGTCATCCTGGGCTATTTCCTGGCCAAGGAGACGACAGAGTTCAACCTGGAGCCGGAGCCTGCCGGGGGAGGGGAACACGCATGACCGAGAAGGCACGCGAGGAACTGCGGGGGAAGGTGCTCTCGCTGAAGGAGCTGGTCGCCTACCAGGAGGGGACGGTGGCGAGCCGGATGATCGTGAACAACCCCTCCGGGTCCATCACCCTCTTCTCCTTTGATAAGGACGAGGGGCTCTCGGAGCATACGGCCCCCTACGACGCGGTGGTCACGATCCTGGACGGGGAGTGCGAGGTCTGGGTGGCGGGGGAGACCCACCCGATGAAGGAGGGGGAGACGATCATCTTCCCGGCGAACACACCCCACGCCCTCTCTGCTGTCACCCGGTTCAAGATGTCCCTCACCATGATCCGGGGGTGACCCGTGACCATCGACAAGGAAGGGAAGTACTGCACGATCTGTGGCGGGATCCCGCCCTCCGAGATCGGGATCCGCCGTATCCTCATCGACGGAAAGGAGACGGGCATCGACAAGCTGGACTGGATCCTGGGAGAGGTGGCGAAGCTCCGCCCGGCCACTGATGACGTCATCCGGGAGGAGCTCCTGAAACGGGTCCGGGAATTCAACTACGTACCCACGAAGAAGGCCGACGCCTACGGCGAAGCTCTGGTCAAAGAGTACCGGACGTTCCGGGAGAAGAAGCCTGAAGAAAGGGCGTGAGTGGGCTCCCACTCCCCTGTTCCCCTCGTAAAGGATTCCGTCACTTCTGAATATCCTCACCGTGAATGGGTGCGGGAGGGGGAGACCCCCTCCCGGTCCCTCCCCCAGGAGGATAGGGCGAACCGTCCTGTTCGGGGCCTCAGCACTCTGAAAAGGATTGGAGGAGAAAGTGTACCTATCCGATCCTCGCCGACTGGTTTTCCCTGACCTCCGCGAGTTCCGGGATCTTCCCGTGAACCGCCTCGTAGGCCGCCACCGCTGCCGGCGCCCCCAGGAGCAGGCGCTGCACCGTACGGAAGACCGTTGCCTGCGTCTCCCGGTCAAGGGAACGGAGGCAGTCGACGAGGAGCACAACGAGGGGCACATGGTGCACCGCATCCATCCTGTCCAGGTGGGCCATGGCCTGCAGTGCCCGCACGGTGGATGTCTCGTTGACCGGGGCGAGACGGCGCAGGATCTCCGCGAGGAGTACCCGTCCCTCCGGAGTCTCCAGGGAGACCTTCCGGTTCATGGCAAACCGGACGTGGAGTGCCCGCTGGTCGTTGGCCTGCTCGATGCGGAAGGCAGGGGATGCCTCCGCCCGCCGCACCAGATCCGTGAGATCCGGGCACGAGGCGCCGGCGACCGACGAGAGGAAGGCTTCCCAGGCCACGGGGTGCCGCGCCGACTCCCCCATGAACCGGTCAAAGATCGCCATCCGGTCCCGGGCCGAGGACTCCAGCAGGAGCCGGAAGGCCACCATGCGGTCCGTCGCCGCAGGGGATTCCTGGAACTGGTGGCGGAGCAGGTCATGGACATCCGGGGTATCCAGGAGGGCCAGCGCATCCAGGGAGACATTCTTCACCTGGCGTGCCCGGATCGCCTGCACCTGAGTGGCCACGTAGGGGAGCCCTTCTTCGGAGGCCTCGCCATGCTGGAGGTACATCTCCTGGAGCAGCGGGCCGTGCCGCACCGCCACTGACCGCAGCAATTGCCGCCGGGCACCGTGGAGGGTGGAGTAGTGGTGGGAGAACGCAGGATCTTCCACCGACTCGAAGATCGTAAGGAACTGCCCGCCGGCAGTGTCCATCAGCCGGGGATCGGCGAGAAGGTCCGCCCAGAGGGAGGTGAACGGTACCGACGGTTCTGCCTGCGGGTCCCGGAGGATCCGGAGCATCTCCCGTTCGGCCAGGCGGGTGAAGGCCATGAACCGGTTCACGGTATCCGGGTCCTTCCGCGCCTGCAGGAGGAGCTCGCCTTCCGGCGCGTCGTGCACCACCTTCCCATAGAAGGAATACCCCCGGTTCAGGGAGAGGAACGCCGGCGGATCAATGCCCGGGATCGTAAGGGTTTGATCTGTCCCGGTAACACGGGCCGTCACCTCCACCAGGTCCCGGCTCTCCGCGTCCACCCCTGCCGCACGGAACGGGAACTCCCATGCACCACCCCCGGAGGGTGCAGTGGTCCGGAGGGAAAGGCGCAGGGTGCGGGACGGAACATCGTAGGCCGGGGTGATGGTCACCACCGGAAATCCCGTCGCCTTCAGCCACACCTGCGCCATGCCCGCAAAGGACTGCCCTGAGATCTCCTCCATGCAGGCGATCCAGTCGGCCCGGGAGGCGTTCCCGTGCCGGAACCGGGTATGGTACAGGTCCAGTCCCCGGGCAAAGGCCTCCGGCCCGGCCAGGATCTCGATCATCCGGACCACCTCGGGGGCTTTCACATAGGTGATCCCGGTGATCAGGTCGTTCGGGTCATTGAAGCCGTCGGGCTCGATGGGCATGGAAGCGGCCCCCGAGTCCAGGGCAAAGGTCCCCCCCTCGGGCGCCAGCAGCGTCTGCACCGTCTGGAGGCGGGTGTAATCCTCCCCAAAGAGGAAGGCGTGGTGCTGCTGCTCGACGGTGACCGTCACCGCCTCGTTCAGCCAGAGCTCGAAGGGGGACCGGCCGGTCACCTCGGAACCATTCAGGTTGTGGTAGAACTCGTGGACCTTCACCCGGAACAGGTACTCCAGCGCAGGGTCGGTGATCTGCGAAAAGGGCATGATCCGGTTCGCGGTGATGGTGGTGTTCCCCACGTTCTCCATGCCCCCGAAGTCCGAGTTCTGCATCGCGATCTCCCGGTACACGGTGCCGGTGTACCGGTAGCCGGGCAGGATCCCGGCGAGGAGTTCCTTCATCCGCGCCCGTGTCGTGGAGAGCGTACCGTCATCGCCCCCGGATTGCTTCAGCCGGTCCCGCTCCTGCGCGAGGTGCCAGAGCTCCCGGCGTGTTTCGATCCCGCGGTACTGCTCTGGTCCGGTGAAGAGGCACACCCAGAGGACGGCCCCTGCCAGTACCTCCAGTGCCTTCTCCGCGTGGCCGGGGTCTGCACCCTTCGGTGCCAGGAGTTGCAGCGTGAAGGTGTGCCCGTCCGGGTACTCGAACTCCCGCCGGAACGTATCCCAGGTCCCTGCCCCCAGGAAGAAGAGGTAGGGGGCCATGGGGGTGACCGTGTTCGCGTACACGATCCGGTCCCGGGTATCGTCGAACCGATGCCGCTCCTCTGCGACGTCGCCGTTGGAGATCAGGTGGGTATACCGCCTGTCTGCGATGATGGTGGTCACGTAGGTGCACTTGGCGGTCATGTCGTCCAGGCAGGGGACCAGCCGCTGGAAGCCCCACTGCTGGCACTGGGTGATCTGGGTGGGGGGAGCGCCGGCCGGGGTGGCGTCGTAGTACAGCCCCTCCAGGATGTTCGCCGTGGGCCGGCAGACCGAGAGCGTGTGGAGGGTGAACTCCGTGTGGGGGGGTAACCGGGAGAGGAAGTCCACATGGAGCAGCGCCGTCCCGCGGTCGTACCGGAAGGAGACGGTCCTCCCGTCGCAGGCGACGTCCCAAATCTCCAGATCCCTCGCGTTCAGGGAGAGTGTCTTCACCGAGCGGTCGCGGGTCCGGGCCCGGAGGGCAGAGGTGACCAGGGTATGGTCATCGTGGATCTCGAAGGTGAGGTCCATATGGAGGACCGTGACCGGGAGCTCGCCGAAATCTTCGGGAGAGTACCGGTAAATCCGCTCCGCCACTGGCATCGCCCCCTCACTCGTGGATCATGGTAAGGAGCATCCGGAACCGGGTGAGTGCCTTCACCGCGTGGGGCACCCTCGCCGGCATGATCACCATCTGCCCCTCCTCCAGCCGGAGGGATTCCCCGCCGATCGTGATCTCGGCCCTGCCCTCCAGCCCCTGCACAATGGCGTCAAAGGGCGCCGTATGCTCCGGGAGCCCCTCCCCGGCATCGAAAGCAAAGGCGGTGATGGTCCCCGCTTTTTTCAGTACAACCGTGCGGCTCGCCACCGCGCCTTCCTGGTACGCGGCCAGGTCCTTCAGTTCCAGGACCTTCCCCCGCAGTTCCTCCCGCTCGCCTGCCATAGTGTGTACCCTGTAGGGGCCGGATCATATGAGATATTGGGTCCGGAGTATGTGCTGGCAGGAGGAGAGGGATCCACGGGTGGACGGTGAGAGCCGGAGAGGATCCCCGCCGGATCTTCCCCCCACCACCGTTTTATCATCACGACAGACCCATTCACTTCCATGGGGAGCATATCCAGGGAATTTTCGCATGCCCCACGTCATTGAAGTGCAGGACCTGACCAAGGCCTATGGCACCACCATTGCGGTGGACCACATCGGGTTCCGTGTGGAGGAGGGGGAGATCTTCGGGTTCCTGGGACCGAACGGTGCCGGGAAGACGACCACCGTCCGGATGCTCACCGGCGTCATTCCCATGGACGGGGGGAGCGCCAGGATCCTGGGCCACGACATCCGCGCCGAGCCGGTGCAGGCAAAGCAGCGCATCGGTGTCGTACCCGAGACCTCCAATGCCTACACGGACCTCACCGCCTGGCAGAACCTGATGCTCATGGGCGAGCTGTACGGCCTGGAACACGGCCACTCGGCGGGCAGGGCGCGGGACCTCCTTGACATGCTGGGCCTCCTCGGGAAGAAAGACCAGAAGGTGCAGGCGTATTCCAAGGGGATGAAGCAGCGCCTGATCCTGGCTATGGCGCTCCTTCACGAACCCGTGCTGCTCTTCCTGGACGAACCCACGGGTGGCCTCGACGTCCAGAGCACGCAGATGATCCTTGCCATGCTGCGGGACCTCAATGAGGGAGGAACCACGATCTTCCTCACCACGCACAACATGGACGAGGCCAACCGGCTCTGCCACCGGGTGGGTATCATCCGGAGTGGCAGGATGGTGGCGCTGGATGCACCCGAGAAGCTGAAGGCGGCCATCGACCGCGTGCACCTGATCGACGCGAGCTTTGACCGGGAGATCCCTCCCGATGCCCTCTCCGGCCGTGCGGGTATCACAGAAGTGGCCCGCAGCGGCGACAAGTGGCGGATCACCACCGACAACCCGGATGCGGCTGTACGATCCCTCCTGGAGGCCAGCCGGGAAAGGGGAGCCACCATCATCTCGCTGAACACGCTCGCGCCATCCCTGGACGATGCATTCCTGCGGCTGACACGGGGGAAGGAACCATGAACCCGGCAGGGATTCCCGAACAGGCGCGGCGTGCGTGGGCGATTGCGAAAAAGGATATCCGGATCTATTACCTGAAGGGCCCGGTGCTTATCTTCGGGATCTTCATGCCGGTCTTTCTCTTTCTCGCCTTCTTCATGGGGAGCCGGAATCTCCCGTTTCCGTTCCTCTATTCGGGGCTCCTCTCGATGACGCTCTTCTTCACGGCCACCGCCGTCTCCCCCGCCATCTTCCCCTGGGAGGGCTCGGCAAGGACCCTGGAGCGCCTGGCCTCATGCCCGGTCACCATCCCGACCATTGTCCTGGGAGACATGATCGCATCCCTCCTCTTCGGCATCGGGGTTACGGCGGTGGCCCTCCTCCTGGGGCTCGCCATGGGCCTCCCGCTCCTCCACGCCGCCACGCTGGGTGCCGCCGTCCTCCTGGCCGGCTGCTGCTTCTCGGCACTGGGGATGCTTCTTTCGGTGCCTCCCACCAACGTGCCCTCCAACATCATGATGCTCTCCTCGCTTCTCAAGTTCCCGCTGGTCTTTGTGAGCGGCATCTTCATCCCGCTGGGAGAGATGCCCCCCTGGGGGATGGCCATCGCCGTCTGCTCACCGCTTACCTACTTCACCGATCTCGTGCGCTATGCGGTCACAGGTACCAATTTCTTCCCTCTTCTTGCGGACTTTTTCGCCCTTGCGGCCTTCATGCTGGCCTTCACCGCCGTCACGATGGTCCTGCACCGGCGGACCATGCCCATGCGGATGTAGGGCTCCGCCCCCGCCGTCGCGGCCTCCGCCAAGGCATTCTTCGAATATCAGGAAACGGTATTCCGCACACAGCGATTACTGGTGGGACGCACTCGGGGGCTCACCGCCCCCGCCGCGTGGGCACCCCCCGCCGGTGTTCTGTCAACCGGAGTTCTGTCCTGCCACACTGACCAAAGAATCAACTATCCTCACGGGGGAGGGGCCGGGAGAAGGCTGGCCCCCTCCCGCCCCACATGGCTGTCACCTCGAGAAGCTGAGATCCGGAAAAACCGTCATCCACCTCTCCTCCTGGGGGGATGTCGACTCGGCGGGGGGATCGCAGGTCCTTCTGAAGCGTCCCGGTCCTCCTCAATCGATGAACACGATCCCGACAGCGAAACGTTACCCTTCCCGCCCGAACTGGTTGATCAGCCGGATCAATGCGGCGAACCCCTCCATCTCCATGGCCAGCACGTCCTCCCGCACCATGCCCATGGAGGTCTCGCCGTCGGCGGTGAGGGTATCGGGGCCCCGGATGACGATCCGCTCCGTCCCGTCGGCCCGGAGTAACTCCTGCGCCTCAGGCTCGTGGACAAAGGCCCGGCCGGGGAGGATCACCGCCTGCTCCAGTTCTGCGGGGTCCAGCCCCTTCAGGTCGTCGATGGTGATCAGGTCCGCGATTTCCTTCTCCACGGCCACGACACCGGACCCGTCCCCGCATGCGTCCAGAACCCGCTTCACGTACGGGGCCGCGACAGTACCGGTGATCACCGTGGCCCGCCGCTGGACCCGGGGCAGCGTGGCCAGGAGATCCGGCTCCTGCAGGATGGCAAAGGGCGATCCCAGACCGGGATCCCCGAGCGGGGTTCCGCTGATCCGCATCCTGAATTGGGATGCCAGATCCGCGACCAGGTTCCGGAATTCCTCCACCGTGTGCTGCCGCTGACCGGGGATGATGGGAGCGTTTCCCAGGATCAGGCCGTTCTCCACACGGTTCGCAAACCGCATCAGGATCAGGCCCTTTGCACCCCGTTCCTCCAGCCACTCGCAGGTCCGGACCAGCACCTCGCCGTCGTTCACACCGGGGAGCACGACGGCGGCAGCATAGGCGTCGATCTCGCCGCAGAGCCGCTCCAGGATGGCGAGGGAGGCTTTCGGCGTGGGATCGTGCATGTACTTCTTCCGGAGCCGGGGATCCGCGGCAAAGACCGTGAAGGAGAGCTCGGCGAGGCCGTGGTCGATCAGGAACTGCGCGATCTCCGGATCGTCAAACCCTTTCCCGCTGGTGTACCCGATGTGGAGCGGTGCCTCCATCCCCGCCAGGAGCTGAATCAGCTCCCGGAACCGGGGATAGCAGCTGGGGTCCCCGCCCCCGCTGATGGTGACCCGGGAGAGATCCCCCTCCAGCATCTGGAGCCGGGCAAGGGTGTCGTCGGCGATGGCCCGCAGGTCGAAAAAGCCGGGGTACCGTTCCTGCACCGACCGGGAGCAGTGGTCGCATCCCTTCCTGAACGGGGGGCAATGGCGGCAGCCAAAGGGAGGCACCTCCTTCGCGTGCCGGAAGTAGCAGTACGTGCAAAACCCCCGGCAGTCCTTCCCGGGCCTCCCGCCAATATCCACCACGAGCTGCGCCATCTGTAGATCTTTTCTCCTGCTCCCGCCATAATGGATTGCCATCGGATGTGCGTTGGCCGAAGGGGGAGGA
>Ga0153915_10007763_pt1 | contig 10158 bp, 8 predicted proteins | sample Opewatmetagenome_2_FD_107003 | JGI IMG/M metagenome (GOLD analysis project Ga0153915, IMG submission 107003) | Freshwater wetland microbial communities from Ohio, USA - Open water 3 Core 3 Depth 3 metaG | ecosystem: Environmental > Aquatic > Freshwater > Wetlands | place: USA: Ohio, Lake Erie... | reverse complement strand
TGAGGCCGCCGAAGCCCTGCGCAATGGCCATCTGAAACGTGACCGCCGTGGCGTTCACCACCGGCAGGGGAATGCCCTTGTGCGCGGAGATCTCGGCGGCGCTGATCATATCCTTGTAGGCGCCCTTGACCGTGTAGCCCACGTCGAACTTGTTTTCCAGGGTCAAGGGGATGAAGAACTCCGCCGCAAAGCTGCGCCCCGTCCCGGTTGTCACGACCTGGGCCACCTGCCCCGGATCGAGTCCGAGTTTGGCGGCCATGGGGAGGACTTCGGCCAATCCCGCGCAGCTGATGTTGAACAAGAGCTGGTTGATCAGCTTGGTCAACTGCCCGCAGCCTACGCCGCCCATATAGACGACCTTGTTGGCGATCGCCTCGAACGCCGGATAAACGGTCTTGTAGAGGCTCTCGGAGCCGCCGAACATCACCGTGATCTGGGCGTCCTTGGCCCGCTGCTCCATCCCGGAAACCGGCGCGTCCGCGAAGAGGATGCCCCTCTGATCGAGCCTGCGGGCAATTTCCAGCGTGGGCATGTAGCTGATGGTGCTCAGGTCGACCAGGGCCAGACCCGGCTTGGCCCCCTGCACCACGCCCTTTTCCCCGAAGATGGCCGCCTCCACGATCTCCGTGTCGGGAAGGCTCAGAAAGAGCCAATCGACCTGGGCAGCCACCTCTGCCGGCGACTTGGCCGCTTCGGCCCCCTGTCCGGTCAGAAATTTCACAGCCGCCGGATTGATATCATAAACGCACATCGGGAACTTGGCCTTCAACATGTTCGAGGCCATCCACTTTCCCATGGTTCCCAGGCCGATAAACCCCACTTTCGCCGTCATGAACATTACCTCCAGAATCGATTTGTCGCTTGGTAGTCGAAACCGGCGGGGCCGCCGCCAGCGGTGGGCCCCTCCGGCAGATCAAACCTCTCAGATACCGAGAATCTTGGCCGGATTGTCGGCCACCATCGTCCGCACATCCTTTGCCGAAATGCCGCTCTTGAGGGCCTCCTTGATGTAGATCCCCATCTGCTGTGCCGCCGGGGGGTTGAGCCACTGCCCGGCGTCCGTGGACATGATGTTGTGGGCGGCCCCGACCGCCTTGATGATGTCGAACAGGACCGGGATCTGCAGAGGATGGGAAACCTGACGGGTGACGTCGTTCCAGGTGTGCTCCAGGAAGGTGGCCCCGAGGTCCAGGATCTCCTTCATGTCGTCCACGCTGTAGTGGACAAAGGTGGCGGCCGGATGGGTCACGAGAATTTTCTTCACCCCCCGCTTGGCCGCTTCGCGGACGGCCAGCTTCGCCTCCTCCTTTGTCACATGGCCCGTGGCGAAGATCGCGTCCGCCTCCTTGATGATGTCGAAGATCTCGTAGAGCTCCTTCTTGAGCGTCCCGTCCGGGTTGACCAGGACGAGCCCCTGGACGTCGTCGCCGATCTCGGTGGCGAGGTTCGCCACGTGGCTTTTGTTCTTGACGAAATAGTCGGCATGCACGGTCGGCATCCAGACCTGTTTGGCCCCCATCTTCAGCGCCATCTTCACGGCGTGCTTGTTCAGCCCGCCGTTGGTCAGGTTCAGCGCGATCCCCCCGAAGACGGGAAAGTCCGCGACGGCGCTCGCCAGCTGCGCCCGTCCGGCCGTTTCAAAATAGTGATTCTTCACGAGAATCGCCCGCATGCCGTTCTCTTTGGCGGACAGCGCCAGCTCCACGTCATTGAGCAGCCTCGGATAGACATCCGGGGCGGAATGGATGTGAATGTCGATGGAACCTTCCAGCAACTCCTGTACGTTCTTCTCAAACCTGAATTTCATGACCTGTCTCCTTAATATGGTGATGTGACCTACCTAGAACCTCTTCCTGTTCTTTTTTGCCTGATCGGGCGGGCCCTCTTTGGACCTTGAGAAGCGCCCCCTTCTTGCTTCCTCTTTTCCAACTCCGCCAGGACCCTGCCTATGGTGTTGAAGGCGTGCTGACGGGCGCAGGTAAAGGCACCCATCGCGTCCCGCGATTTGATCTTGGCCAGGATCAGCCGGTGTTCGTTGATGCTGGTCTGCCAGCCGGGCTGCGTCGCCAGTCCGATCGCGTAATACCTCTGGTGGGAATTGAACAGCCCCTGGTAGTATTTGAACATCTTCTCGTTGCCGATGCCGTTGACGATCCCGAAGTGGAAATCGTAATTGTCTTGAAAGATCTCCCGCGATTTGGCCGCGGCGATGTGCTCCTCCATCTTGAGCAGGATCGCCTCGAGCTCCGCAATGATCTCCGGACCGAATACCTCCGCGCCCTTCCAGGCGGCGTACCCCTCCACCATCCCCTTGAGCTCCAGCGTATCCTTGGCTTCCTGGGAAGTGATGGTGGAAACGATCACCCCTTTGTATGGAATCAGTTCCACGAACCCGTCCGTGACGAGCATCCGCAGCGCCTCCCGGACCGGCTGGCGGCTTATCCCGAACAGCTTCGCCAGGTCCGCTTCCAGCAGCCTCTCCCCTTCCTTCAGTTTCCCGTGAACAATCGCATCCAGCAGCTGTTCATAGACGAGAAGGACGATGGGCTTCTGCTTGGGAATCTCCAGGGCCGGTATCCGTTTATCCAAATCCATCCTCATTGCCTCCCGGCGGCGGACCGCCGGCGGACCCCTCCTCGCGAGAGGCGTACCGCCGGAATCCGTCCCATAAATTCGCTCCCTTGCGGCCGAAAGGGCGGGAAAGACCGTGCGCCGTTACTTCTGCTTTTCCATGCGCGACAGGAGCTTTTGCAGCCGCTCATACTCCTTGCTCCAGGCCTGCCGCGTCTTCTCGGCGTCGGCGTAGTCCACCTCGTCTCCTGCCTTTTCGATCACGTCCACGAAGGCCGGATCCTTGGTCACCTGCTTCACGAGCGTCCTCAGCTTCTCGACGATCGGGGCAGGAGTCGCCTTGGGGGCCACCAGCCCGACCCAGGAGGAGTGGAACACATTGTAACCCAACTCCTTGAAGGTGGGGACGTCCTCGTAGCCCTTCAGCCTCTGCCCGCTGAAAACCGCCAGGGCCCGGAGTTGCTTGGCCTTGACCTTGGGAAGGGAGGTCCCGGGATACTGGGCGCTGCACTGCACGTGGCTGCCGATCAGGGCGGTGAATGCCGGACCGCCCCCCTGGAAGGGGACATGCTTGAGCTTCAAACCGTTCTCGACGATCAGGGCCTCCATGGGCAGGTGGCTGATGCTCTGGATCCCTCCCGAAGAGTAGGAATAGGCGCCGGGATGGGCTTTGATGTCGTCCACTGCCTGCTGGATCGTCTTCCAGGGGCTGTTGTAGGGAACCAGGAAGACGGGGGAGCTGTCGGTGAAGCGGCCCAGGACGACATAGTCGTCGATGTTGAAGGAGGGCTTGCGGCCTTCCAGGATTTCATTGATGATCAGGGCCGTCTGAGCGGACCAGCCGAGGCAGAGGGTGTAGCCGTCCGGCTTGGCCTGCGCGGCAGCCAGGGAACCGACAGCCCCTGCGGCTCCGGTTTTGTTGACGACCACCATGGGCTTGCCCAGGTATTTCTCCACGACCGCCGCAAAGGCGCGGCCCTGAAGATCGAGCGTTCCCCCCGGCGGGAGGGGGTTGATGAGGGTGATGGGCTTGGTCGGATATTCCTGGGCCGAGATCGGCGCGGCAATGACCATAACCACGAACAAACTGATGAGCAGCGCAACACGTCGAGACATAACACTCTCCTTTCGTCCCTCTTTCAGGGATTCGTTTTCGGGCGGCGGCCAGCCAGCAGGGGCCTGGCCAGGCCTGTCAGAACCAGTAGAGCGGAGACCGAAAGCAAGACGAGCGAAATCGGACTCCCGAAGAACACCGCGAAACTGCCCCCCGACATCATCAAAGACTGCCGGAAGGCGAGCTCCATCATGGGACCGATGATCAGGGCCAGGACCAGCGGCGCCACGTCGAATCGAAACCGTCTGAGCACGAAGCCGACCAGGCCCGAAATAAGCATGATCCAGAGCTCCATGGTGCTGGCGTCGATCGAATAGACCCCGATGATGCAGATGGTCAGGATGATCGGGAACAGAAGCTTGAAGGGGATGCGCAGGAGGTTCACGAAGAGCCCCACCAGGGGCAGATTGAGGATGAGCAGAACCACGTTCCCTATGTACATGCTGGCGACCACCCCCCAGAACACCTCGGGGTTCTCCTGGATGAGCAGGGGGCCCGGCTTGATCCCGTGGATGAGCAGGGCGACCATCATCACCGCGGTCGCGGGCCCGGACGGGATCCCCAGGGAGAGAAAGGGGATCATCGCCCCGCCCGTGGCGGAATTGTTGGCCGTTTCGGGACCGGCCACCCCCTCGATCCGGCCCGTGCCGAACTCTTCGGGGTGCGTCGCCAGCTTCTTCTCCAGGGCATAGCTGGAAAAGCCCGCAATGATGTGGGCCGCGCCGGGCAGAAGCCCGATGAAGAACCCCATGACCGAGCCACGGCCGATCGGCCCCCAAGACCGCCTGAGCTCGTCGCGGTTAGGAAGCAGCTCCCTGAGCTTCGGTTTGAGAACGTCCCGGACGAGCGTGTCCTGCGTGGAGGAGAGGATCTCGGCGATCCCGAAGAGCCCCATGGCCACGGGGATGAAGCCGATCCCGTCGGCCAGTTCCTTGATGCCGTAGGTCATCCGGAGGTAGCCGGTCATGGTGTCCATGCCGATCGTCCCCAGAAAGAGGCCGAGCATGACCATGCACATGGTCTTGAGCACCGATCCGCTGCCCACGTAGCCCACAAGCATCATGGCCATGACCATGACGGCGAACATCTCGGCCGGACCGAACTTCACGGCAAAGTCGGCCAGGACCGGCGCCAGCAGGGCGATCCCCAGGACACTGATGTTCCCGCCCAGGAAGGAACCCCAGGCGGCGATGAACAGGGCCGCCCCGGCGCGACCTTTGCGCGCCATCTGGTATCCGTCGATGCAGGTGACGACCGACGCCGCCTCGCCCGGGATGTTCATCAGAATGGAGGTGGTGGACCCTCCGTACATCGCCCCGTAGTAGATCCCGCACAGCATGATCAAGGCGGAGACAGGCGGCATCCCGAAGGTGGCCGGCAGGAGGAGCGAGATTCCGGCCAGCGGCCCGACGCCCGGAAGGACCCCCACGACGGTCCCGAAAAGACATCCGAGGAAGCAGTAGTAAAGATTCTGGGGCGTAAAGGCGATCAGAAAACCCTGGCCCATGCCGATGAACGATTCAATCATATGCACCCCTCACCATCCCAGGAACCCTCCCGGCATCGAAACGCCCAGGAGCTTGGCGAAGAAGAACCAGCCCGCGCCTCCTATGCAGACCCCCAGGAGGACGGCCTTCCACCAAGGATAGTCCGAAACCCAGCGGAAGAGAAGCCCGAGGAAGCAGACGCTCGTGACTAGGAACCCGACCGGTTCGAAGGCCCATATGGCCAAGCCCGTGGTCACCACGATCTTGACCGGGGATTTCATGTTGCCCCAGAAGGGCTCAGTCCGGGCAAGATCCTCCTGAGAAGGGCGGGAACTGATGACCCCGACGCCCGCCAGGATCACCAGAATCGTCGAAAGGCACAGGGGGAGAAAACCCGGCCCCGGTTCGCGGAGCTGCCCGAGGGGCATGAGGAAAGAAGAGATCATCCCGTAGAGAGCCACCACGAAAAGACCGCTGTAGCCAACCCGATCGGTATTCATATCGCCACCTTTATTCCATCAGAGATTTTTTGAGCTTTCCTGGGAGTGGCCTCTCTCGCCCGCCCCCAAGGGGGTGCGGCGCCGCGCCCGGCTCCGGCAAATCCTCAGCCGCCCTATACAGGATATTGAACAAAAAAGCGACCCTCGGCTATTTGTCCGCCTTGCCGGGGGGCGATTTCACCACGATGGCCTTGAGGGGCCTGTCCTTCTCGAGATTGATCGTCGCGTGATCGACATCCGCCGGCACGAAGACGAAGGTTCCGGGCGACATGGGCCGTTCACCCTCGGCCGTGCGCGACACCCCTCGCCCCTCCAGGACGTAGATCACCTCCTCCTCCGGATGGCGGTGGAGCTTGTGCTCCGTCGCCGGCGCATACTCCGTAATCTTGACCCGGACAAACCGGGCGTCCACGTTCTCAGGGCCGAAGAGCGTCGCTGTTCTGCCCCAGGCCACCTGTGCAAAGGCGGCGTCCTTTTCCGTCGCTGACGCGTGTCCCATGGAAATGCTCTCCTTGAAGCCGGCCTCGGCCGGACCTCCTTAAAGTCCTTATCCGCCGTAAACGAGAGGAGGCGGGGCGTCCCCTAAAAAATGGGGGGGTGCTCCGGGGAATCCCCGCCTCCGAAAGGGTGCTTCCGCCTATTTGATCAGCTCCGGGGCCAGCTTGACTCCCTTCTCCTGCCAGTACTTCGCCGCACCCGGATGGAGGGGAATCCCCAGCTTCACCAGCGGCTTGAACTCCGGCCCGGACACCGCCCACAGGCTCATGACCTTCGTGAGCGCTTCGCGGTTCTTCGGCTCCTGGGTCACCTTGAGGGCGTCATAGACCGCCTGGGCCGGCATGGTCGGCCGGGCCAGCCAGTACTGTCCCCAGACAAAGGAGTTCCTCGGCTTGTCGGCGTTTTCCCCGGGTGCGGTGTTGGGGGCGATCACCTTCACATCCATGTAGGGGATCTTCTTGTCGATGATCTCCATTTCAGCCTTGCTGGGCTCCACGAGCCTGATCGTCGTGGAGCGGGCCAGCTCGACAAAGGAGGGGGTAAAGGGATCACCCGGCGCCAGAGCCGCATCGAGGTGGCCGTCCTTGAGCCCCTGGGCCGCCCCTTCCTGGTTGAGGAAGCTCAGCTTCGCATCGACACCCAGCGCCTTGAACACGCTCTTGGCGATCGTGCCACCGCTCGACCCCGGAGGACCGACGTTCACCTTCTTGCCCGACAGGTCCTTGTAGCTCTTGATCGGCGATTTGGCCAGGGTGATCACACAGACCGTCTGGTCGCCCATGAAGATCATGGCCCGCAGGTCCTTGTTGGCCTTCTGGCCCTCGAACAGGCCCGTACCGGTCCAGGCCTCTTCCATGATGTTGGCGTTGACCCAGGCGGTGTCGAACTCGCCGCTGGCCAGCCGTCGCGCATTTTCCAATCCGCCGCCCGACGCGGCAGCCGTGTAGAAATACTTGTCCTTGTACTGCTCGTTGATCAGCTGCACCGCGGCCCCGACCCCGATCCTCCAGAGCCCTCCCATCGGGCCGCTTCCCCAGACGAACTTCTGGACTTCGGCCGCGTTCGCGCCGGAGACGAGCCCGAAGAGCAGCATCCCGATGCCGGCCATGACCATCTTCCGCGTTTTCATAGAACCTCCTTGAGTGATGATGTCCCGATCAATTTCCCGGTACCGCGACAGGTCCGGGCGTACCCTTCCCGAGGGAAACCTTCTGCAGTACGACCACCAGGACCAAAAGCCCGACCCCGACGGCATCCGTCAGCCAGCCTTCAGCGAGAAGGGCAAGACCGGAGACAAAGAGACAGAGCCTCTCGATCAGGGTAGTTTCCCGCAGCAAATACCCTGTCACCGCCGCGCCCCAGGAAATTAGGGCGACGATGGCCGACAGGACCGTCATGATGAAACCCACATTCCACCCCACGTTGAGGATGGAAGTGTAGATGTAGAGGAACGGCATGACGTAGATCAAGGAGGCGATCCGGCAGGAGGTCCAACCCGTCTTCCAGGGGTCGCTCTTGGCGATCCCTGCGGCGGCGATGGCGGCCACGGCGACCGGCGGCGTGACGTTCGACTGGACCGCGACCCAGAAGGCGACCATGTGGGCCGTGATCGCCGGCACGCCCATGCCCACCAGGGCCGGAACCCCCAGGATGACCAGGATGACGTAAGACGGTGTCGTGGGAAGCCCCATCCCGATGAAGAGGCCCGCCACCACGATCAGCAGGATGAGCAGGATGAGGTGCCCTCCGGAAAGATAGGTCACGAACTGGGTGAAGTAGTTGGGAAGCCCCGTCAGGCTGCAGACCCCCATGACGATCCCCAGGACGCCCACAATCGACCCCACGGTCACGGCGCCGCGGGCCCCCTCCGAGAGCGCCTCGATGATCTTGTCAAAGCCCATCCGCGTTTCCTTCCTGAACCAGCTCACCGCGATCGTCGCGAGGATGGTGTAGAAGGCGGCGATGAAGGGGGTCATGTCGAAGGCCAAGAGCACGATGAGGATGGGAACCGGCAGGAGCAGGTGGATCCGCTTGAAGACCTCGCCGTACTGGGGAAGTTCCGAGGCCGGAAGTCCCCGCAGGCCCTGCTTCGTCGCCTCGAGGCGGATGATGACCGCCACGGAGGCATAGTAGAGGATTGCCGGGATCGCCGCGATTTTGATCACCTCGATGTAGGGCGTTCCCGAAATCTCCGCCAGGAGAAAGGCCGCCGCCCCCATGACGGGGGGCATGTACTGCCCGCCCGTGGAGGTGGCCGCTTCGACGGCGGCGGCGAAGTGACTAGGGTACCCCATCCGTTTCATGAGCGGGATCGTGTAGACCCCGTCGACCACGACATTGGCAACGGCGCTTCCCGAGACGGTCCCGAAAAGGGCGCTCGTAATGACCGAAGCCAGGGCCGGTCCGCCGGTCACCTTGCCGGTGAGCGCATAGGCCAGATCCACGAAGGTCCTGCCGCAGCCCGACACCTCCATGAAGGCCCCCAGGATCACGAAGATGAGGATGTAGGAGGCGAAGATGTTGGTCATGCTCCCCAAGATCCCGTCTGCGGAGAGGAAGAGGCTCTCGGCGATTCGGGAGAGGGAGAAGCCGGAGTGGCCCAGTCCCAGCGGGAAATAGGGGCCGAAGTAGGCGTAGATGAGCAGCACCACCCCGATGGCCGGAATGACGTTCCCCACGGTCCGACGGGCCATCTCCAGGGAGAGCAGGATGATGCACCAGCCCAGGATCGCGTCGGTCGTGGTGACCCCGCTTCCCACGCGCTCCATCATCTTGGGGTATTGGACGATGTAGTAGAGGATGATCCCGGTCATGCCGATAATGAACAGCATGTCCAGGACGCTCATCCGGGATCCGGGCGACTTCGCCCGGGCCTTGTACAAGGCGAAGCTGATCACGAAGGTGCCCAGGAAATAGAACCCCACATGGGTCTCCTGAGAGATGAGGCCGAAGAAGGTGGTGTAGAGAAAATAGAGGCTGTAGGCGACACAGAAAGCCTTCAGGGCCACATCGAATCCGCCTGAAAGTTTCCTCTTGCCCCCGCCCTCGCCAAAAAGGCCCTCCTCCTGCAGATACCGGACGACTTTGTTGAAAACACCCATTGAAAACCTCCCGTGCCGCGACGCCGAGTCGGAATGGGTCCCGCACTGCACCGGAAGCCATCCCGATCCGCCCGCTGATCATTCAAGAGCATTTAAAAAAGATCTATTCCGCTGGCCCGTATATTATACATTATACAATATACACAGACGCGGGTTGTTTATTACACCCTGCGGGGATTGTCAAGAGGCAAATCCCAAAAATTCCCCCTTAAAGGCAGCTCCGCCGCATTCGCGAGCAATACCCGCTTCGTATCGAGCCTGGCCCGTCGGCTGAGCAGAGGCTGACTCAATCGCTGCGACGGAGGCTCATCTGGGAGAGGCAAGAGGCTTGGGAAACCGAAAGGGAAAGGGACAAGACGGGACTTGCCGGCGGGACACCCCGAAGGCTGTTCCCGAAGGCGCCGCGGATGCAGCCGGCAGGACTCCGTCGGCCGTACCGTGCGTCATCGTGATCGGGAAACCCAGCGCGGCGTACGGAGAGATCGGCATCCCGCAGGGGGGAATGCTGCGGATCGGGGTTCTGTTCGCGGAATCGCCCCCGGGGGTGATCCTTTCACGGCTGCTCGCGAATGGCATCGATGGCCGGCCCCATGGCACACCAGGTGTTCCTCTCCAGGATCACATCCACGACATAGGGCCCTTTCGAGGTCAGGCCGCGGTGAAAGGCCGGGCCCAGTTCCTTGGGGTCGACCACCCTCTCCCCGCGGGCGCCGCACGCCTCGGCAAACTTCACGAAATCGAAGCCCCGGTGCCCATTCTCCCCGTGCTCATACCAGATGGACGTTTCATAGTCCATGTCGTAATGGAACTCCTGGTTTTGGCGGATGAGCCCCAGATAGCCGTTGTTCAAGACGATGCACAGGAAGGGAACGTCGTACATGACGGCG
>Ga0153915_10007762_pt1 | contig 10158 bp, 8 predicted proteins | sample Opewatmetagenome_2_FD_107003 | JGI IMG/M metagenome (GOLD analysis project Ga0153915, IMG submission 107003) | Freshwater wetland microbial communities from Ohio, USA - Open water 3 Core 3 Depth 3 metaG | ecosystem: Environmental > Aquatic > Freshwater > Wetlands | place: USA: Ohio, Lake Erie... | reverse complement strand
TCCCAACTTGGATTTCCTTCAGAGGTCGTGAGAGGAGTGAAGAAAAACGGTTTGAGTCGAGAATGACCAGTACCCTCCAAATAATTCGGAGTTGTATTGATTATCGGAGTTGTATTGATTAAAGGTTAGGCATTTTGCTAATGAATTGTAGAATAGGCCATTTTTGGCTAAAAGATTATGGTTTTCAACAGAGTATTCACAAAAAATGTGGGAATTAAATGTAAGCTCTTGTTTTACTTAATAAATTCAAAAGGGATCAGTTAGAGGAGGGCCATAACTGATCCCGGCCGGCATATCAAATGGGGGTGAAACAAGGAGGTGATATGGTTTGATACACCGACTAAAATAATGTTAATACATTACGTAAAGAAAATCAATAATGGGAAACTATTTGGCATAAGAATTGCTGGAGGAACGGCTATGAAACAGATTTTGGCTGTTATTCTGTTCATTTTTCTCGCCTTCGACACGTCTTTTGCAGAGGTATACAAATGGGTCGATGAAAAAGGTGTGTCGCACTTCACGGATGATATGACGCAAATTCCGGAAAAAAATAGAGCTAAGACGGAAATAATTGAATCGGCTGAAGAGCCTGTCAAGGAAGAACCCGAAGGGGGCGGGGAAGCAACACTTAAGGGAAAAGAAGAATCCCAGGGGGATCGATTGGGCAGGGGAGAGAGCTATTGGAAGGGGCGTGTAGAAGAATGGAAAAAGAAATTAAGAGAGCGGCAGGGTCGATGGGAGACATTGCGAAATAAATACAGTGAGTTGACATTGAAGCATAACGAATCAAAAAGTGCGGCAGAGAGAGGGAATTTGCGGAAAGAAAGAGACCAGGTCAAGAATGAAATGGATCAATGTAAGGTTCAAATTGAAGAAGCAAAGGAGATGCTGGGAAAAAAGATTCCAGAGGAAGCTGAACTCTATAAAGCAAGGCCAGAATGGGTAAAGTAGTGAAAATATTTCATAGGCGTTAGAAAAAGTATCCATTAGCTATTAGTCGATTGAAAAAATCGTAACTTCGTTTTGTCAAAGAGAAATTGGATTTGCCCCAGTTTTAATACCATTGACCCAATAACAAAAGTTTGACAATTTGTGAAAAGACTTAGAACAGAGTTGAGTTGGTACTATTCTTGCTTCTAAGAATTAGTCTACAGGTGTTAATTAAACATGATAAAATATTGGCCAGAATCGAAGTTAAAAGGGGCTCTCAGCACAGAAAGGGTGATATGGCATTAAAAATGCAATTCTAATAGGAAATGGAGACTCTGGACAAAAATGGACAAGATGAAACAACATCAATCTAATTCACACAGCAAAATAGGAGTCCTCGCTATCGAGAAGAGGAAATACCCAAGGTTTAGCGTGGAACTGCCTCTCAATTATTCCCGCGCTGACGTCAAAGAGACATTTGGAGGAATGGTTGCGAACGCAAGCGAGGGGGGTCTCCTGGTCTACCTGCCGGAGAGGATTGAGATAGGAGCTTTATTGAAAATTGAGATTCTGTATGTGAAGGGTTTAGAATTGGACACCATCAGAGCGGTGACGAAAGTAGTCTGGTGCGATTTGGCTGCTAGAGAAAGTTGGGGCGAGCACCGATATGGACTGCAGTTCAAAAATATCGATCAAAAAGACTTTGGTCAGTTGACGAATTTATTGAAAGAGGTCGGGAAATAAGAATTTTGCGGGGGCAAGAAGATATCTCTTTTCTATTGTTATTGAGCTTGAAAAAAATTTGTTGAACTATTCAAAAAATTGTATAAAATAAGGAGAGAAAAGATGAACCGGTCTCGTTCGGGCATTGCTAAGAGGGGGCCTTAACTATTTGCTACATAAGGCCACGGAAAATCTCCCTTGAAGTAGTTTAAGACATACCTGCTCGACCAAAAAGGAATATCATGGTTAGACTAGATAGGGAAGAAGGGAGATATAGAGTCCTCCTCCTTGGTATTGGGAATAACACCGAAGAAGAAAAAAGCTCCTTTTGCCAAAACATTTCTAAACACTACAGTATTCCCTCCCCACTGTTAGAAAAGATCGTGGATCGTTGTCCCGTTATCCTAAAAAAAAATATCTCCTTAATAAAAGCTGAAATTCTTGCGAAGAGCTTTAAATCCTTCGGGGCATCGGTCTCTATAGAAGAAAGAAAACATTTTCCACCTATCTCTCTCGAATTTCAAGAATTGGTTCCCCATCGGTTGGCCTTGGAGTCCTCCGACCTCAGGAAGACACAAAGGGGAACATGGAGCGTCATCGGAAGGGCAAGAAATATATCTGATGAGACACTAAGCGATACGTGGGTGCTGACTCAGCTTTTTGAAGATCTTGAAGAGTTCATTGCATTTGAAGAAACTCCGCTTCCCATTAATCCTCTGCCTCCAGGAGAAACCTCTCCCTTTAGAGTAATCTTCGAAGGGGATCTTTCTATCAAAAGAATTTCCATCGCCTTTAAGAATGCTTCGGGACAACCCATCCCAGCTGTAGATGAAAGGAAGAAGAGGGAGTGGGTGGAGGTGGCAATGGAAGGGGAAGGATTCCTTTCATCTCCACGGACCATGACAGAATTTAAGAGGAAAACGCAGGTCCTTGATTTGACAAGACCTGCAGAAAAAATGGTCATCTCAAAGAAGAAAACGATCGCAAAAGAGGCCCCTCTCTCCCTGGAGCAGGTAGCGGACGTCCGGCTTGGAAAAGAGATCAGAGAAGAAAAGGGAGAAGATGAGGAAAGAATCTCCGAGGATTCCCTTTCAGTAACCCCTGAACCTTTAGAAAAAGTCTTAGAATCCTCCTTGGGTTTGTTCGAGGAGGATAGCTACCCAAGAGCAGAGGAACCGGGGAAAGCTTTCGGACAGGAAGCCTTTGAGGAATCTACTTCAACAGCATCGGAAGAAATGGAAGAGAAGAAAGAAGAAGCGGATTTGCATGAATTAGAGAGGCCTTCCGTTGAGGTGAAAGAAGGTGAGGAGTCACGCCCCGAAGCTTCCGTATTGGCGGAACCTGGCCAATTGCTGAGGGATTTCCCTGAGAGACCAGGGGGGGGAAAGAGAGAAGGAGAGCCGGAGGAAAGAATTGCAGTCTTAGCAAAAGAAGAAGGGGCTGCTTCTTTTTCCTGGATAGAGTATTTTAGAAATGCAGTCGAAACTTATCACCAAAAACCCCACGATATTTTTTCGATATGGTTTAAGGAGTGCCAAGGGAAGGGGGAATTTAGGAGCTCCTTTCATTCTCTTTTGACCATACTCGTTCATTCCCGATTTGACCAGGGCAACAAGTCCGTCAACGCACTGGAGAACACCCAACGGGTATTCCGACTCATCGTTTCGCCGGGTCTTCCACTGGAAGAAATACCGCTACTTGAGGGGACACCCTTTGCATCAGGAGAAGTTTGGAGAGATCTGTTTCATCGGGCACTCCCGAGGGTTCAACAAATTGGTAATGCCGTTCTTGAAAAAAATAGGTGGGAAGCCTCTGATTTAGAGCGGTTGGTTCAAGTGATTCCTCATGTGGGCGATCAAAGCAGCCGGAGGGCGATCCAACGGATCAGCGAGTTGATGACCGATGTAATTGAAGTTGATTTTTCAAATATGTCCGTCGTCATCGGAGAAAGTCTCTACAGAGTTGCGTCTCGGCTAGGTATCGTGAATCCGGATCTCGATTCTTATCAAGGAAGGAATTCCACGGGAGATGTAAAGATTCAATTTTTTGCAAAAACGGCCTTTCCTCAGAACCCTTTAAAGGTTGTGGAACCGATGGCCGGGATGGGGAAGGAAGAAGAGCAGGGCGGCCATTGTTTCCCTGGCCAGCCGTGGTGCGAGGGGTGTCTCTTCGAAGCCTTCTGCCCGAGGCTTCATATTCCTTTAAATCCATCAGGAAACGGGATGAGAGAGTGATTTAAATAGGCACTTTGCCTTAGGGTCTCGTTTGATTCTCATGGAAGTATTAGGTGAGGTGGTTTGGCTATTTATCCATCTTGGAAAGAACCGGGTGAATGGAGGCGGATAGTCCATCTTCTTGCTAAAAGAACAAAGTAATCTTATAATGTTTTTCAAAGGAGTGGAAAGATGAGCGGGAAGAGTAGTTTTCCTTATCGAAAATATGACCGAAAGCCCCATCCCCATATAGTCAAACAGATTTTGGACGATAACGAATTGATTGAGATGATGAAGGAAGTGCTTATTCAAGAAGGGAGGGTCTGTCCCTTTTGTCATCGGAAATTGAAGGAAGAATCTAAGGTAAAGGAAATTTGGTAATTGCTAAAAGTTGAAGACAACAAGAGATCGTTCAAGGTGGCTGAAAACCATCTCTTATTTTTTGTAAGTATGGCTAACGAGCAAACCCCCAAATAGCTTGCCTTCCAAATCAGTTTCAGTCCATCACCTCATCAGGGATTTTCCGCGTAAAGGAGAATTGAAAAGGCTGGGCAATAAACATATCCGCCGCATTGCCGATATTTCCAGAAGGAATGGTGAAAGGAAGTGCGACGACAAAGATGGCAGTCCCTGCAACGCCTGCAACAATCCCAAGGGGTCTGGCAACGAGTAAATCCAAGGCACTCCATCCATGTGCGACAGGATCATCCTTTGTAAAATAATCTCCGGCCCACCCGGAAGAACAAAGACCGCCCATGACCAATGAAAGAGCCACGAGTAGAAGAAAAGAGTTCCTGAATCTTTTCATGAAAGTTTCCTCCTTTTTTACCTATTTTAGAGAAATGTATCAAAATTTGATAAAATTGTCAAACTCTAGGAATGATAGAAAATTTAAATGCAATTTCATTGCCAATTAAACTAACTGAGCGTACGTTGTGTAACTTATTGAAATGATGTAACAATATATTTTTGTGTCGATAAAGTATTTCGTTTATGTAGGTTTTAAAGGTGACAAAGAGTGTAATCTGGATAGAAATTGTCCTCTGCCTTGGAGGAAAAAGCGACTACGCTTGCGTACTGCAATCTCCGCAAGAACACGAAAAGGGAGGTTTGGGCAGAACGCAACGCTATGTCCATAATTTCTTGTGTCACCTGAGGAAGTGAGAGACCTCATGGAATACATGGCACTTATTGACACAATCTTTCCATTCGGATTATCTTAAAACCAATGCAATTCTACCAGGAACGTTTAGTTGAAATTGATGGGTCTTATGGAGAGGGGGGAGGGCAGATCTTAAGGACAGGTCTTGCCTTCTCAGCCATTCTGAAGAGGCCTTTCACTATCCACCACATTCGGTCAAAGCGAAAGAACCCTGGTCTTCAAGCCCAGCATTTGGCCGCCGTGGAGGCGTTGTCTAAAATTACAGATGCTCGGACAGAGGGGGTTAAATTTGGGTCACAAAAAATTACTTTCGCTCCCCAAAAGATCCTACCGGGAGATTACCAAATCGAAGTGAGGACAGCAGGCTCAGTTACACTCCTCCTTCAAGCCCTTTTTCTTCCTCTTTGTTTAGGGAACGAAAAGTCAAGGTTAACCTTGGTCGGGGGTACCCACGTTCCTTGGAGTCCATCTTTTCATTTTCTCTCTGAGGTTTTTTTGTCGACTCTCCAACGGATAGGAGTATTTGCTAACGCCACCATTGATAAGTGGGGGTTCTATCCAAAAGGAGGAGGGAAGATTCAATTGGAAATCCATCCCGCTCAGGAGTTGAAACCAATTTCTTTGACTGAACGTGGTTCACTAAAAGAGATTCGTGGAATTTCTGCTTCCTCTAATCTTGCCAAACATGTGGCAGAGATACAAAAAGAGCAGGCCCTAGAAAGGATTCGAAGGGAACTAATGATTGATGCGGAGATTACCATCCTGCAGGATGTTCCTTCAAATGGACCAGGTTCCTTCCTGTTTTTATTAGCTGAATATGAAAAAATATTCGCGGGATTTTCGTCTTTAGGTGCAAGAGGCAAACCAGCAGCCAGGGTGGCCGACGAGGCGGTGGATTCATTGAAGGATTATATGGAATCGGATGGTTGTATCGATCCTCACTTAGCAGACCAACTTATTCCATTCACGGCTCTGGCGAAAGGGAACTCTTCGTTTACCACCACCCAAATGACAGAACATCTGCTTACAAATCTGTGGGTTGTTGGTCATTTCCTGGAAGTGAAGGTTCAAAAATATGGGGAAATAGGAAAACCCGGCGGAGTTGAATTTCTTAATAAATAGAAATACTTGACTTCATTGACGCGTCATATTAAAATTGAAAAAAATAAGGAGGAATAAATTAACAGAGTTTACGGTAACATCTTCGGCTTAAAGCCGAATCAAATCAGAAGAATTGAGCACATCTACAGAAGGAAAATCCCCCCTCGAAAGGTTGTCACGCCTGAAATTGCCCGTCTCCTTAGCGAACTTTCGAATGAAATTCGGCGACAGATCGGCGTTCTGGTAGGCCGCCGAGGATCTATCGAATTTGTCATTGTGGGAGACCAAAAGGGAATTACGATTCCTGATCTCTCCCGTTATCGATCTGCAATTCTCAGGCTGAGAGGACTTCGCCTCATTCACACTCACCTCCAAGGAGAGCCTTTGACAGGAGAGGATTTGACAGATCTCGCACTTTTGAGACTAGATATGATGGTGGTCCTCAACGCCAATGATATCGATGGTTCGGGATTTATTCATTCTGCACACCTCCTTCCTGATAATCCGGACAAAAAGGTCTGGGAGATTGACCCTCCATCCTCCATTAGCCATTTTGATGTGGACTTCTCAAAGTGGATCCTGTCCCTCGAGGATGAATTTCAAAGAAGACAGAGATCGATCCCTCTCAAGGGGGTTAAAGAAAAAGCGATTCTCATCAGTGTCAGCAAGGAAAACCGTAATCGGTTAGAGGAGTCCATGGAGGAATTGAGGGAATTGGCCGAGTCGAGTGGGGTATTTGTCGTCGATTCGATCATCCAGCGACCTCAAAATATTTCTCCCACAACCCTGATGGGGGAGGGGAAGTTAAAGGATTTGTTGGTCAAATGCATGCAATTAGGCGTCGATTTGATTATTTTTGACCAAGATTTGACTCCAGGGCAGATGGCTACGATCTCTGACTTGACCGAATTGAGAGTCCTTGATCGTACCCAACTCATTCTGGACATTTTTGCCCAGAGGGCGCACACCTTGGATGGAAAGATCCAAGTTGAACTGGCCCAATTAAAATACTTGCTTCCCCGACTGGCCAGGAAGACGTTGGCCCTATCCCGGCTGACGGGTGGGATCGGAGGGCGGGGACCAGGGGAGACGAAATTGGAGATTGATCGCCGGCGAGTCGGGGACCGAATCCATCTCCTGGAAAAGGAAATCGAAAAATTGAGCAGGAGGAGGGAACAAAGAAGATCCCGGAGAGCCAAATCAGGGATTCCTATAGTTTCGATTATCGGATACACGAATGCCGGAAAATCGACCCTTTTCAACCTCCTCACCAGGAGTCGATTTCAGGTCGGAGACAAATTGTTTTCCACACTCGACACAGCGACCAGAAGATTAAAATTTCCAAAGATTCATCAAGTGGTGATTACTGATACGGTAGGATTTATAAAGGATTTGCCAAACGACCTGCTGGGAGCCTTTCGACCGACTTTTGATGAATTAAAAGAGTCAAGTTTATTGATTCAGCTGATCGACATCAGTCACCCCCGGTTTCCGGAACATATTGAGTCGGTTGAAAGAATTCTTTTTGAATTAAACCTGGATCATCTGCCGAGATTGCGGGTCTTCAACAAAGAAGACAAGTTGAGTAGTCAAGAAAGAGAAGCCGTTTGCCAAAAGTACGGCGGGATTTCTATCTCAGCCCTTCACCCTGAAAGTCTCAAGAAATTTTTTTTGGAGGTCGATAGAAAATTATGGCAACGGAGTTACTCCCCCGACGGGATTGATAACGCAAGGTTGACAAACGGAGATTCGTTTGATATATCAGATCAAAATTGGATGATGGAAGTGAGGGGAACCGATGGTAAGTCATCTTATAGAAATTGAGGAACGTTTAACCTTTGACGACGTATTGCTTGTCCCAGCTTTCTCTGAAGTCTTGCCCAAAGAGGTGGATATCGGCGCACAACTGACTCGAACGATCCGACTAAATATTCCATTAGTGAGTGCGGCCATGGATACGGTGACGGAATCCCGGACAGCGATCTGCATGGCTCAAGAGGGAGGGCTTGGGATCATCCATCGGAATATGTCTGTTCCCGATCAAGCGACGGAAGTGGATAAGGTGAAAAAATCTGAGAGCGGGATGATCCTCAACCCCATCACCATGGACCCTGAGCAGAAAATTTTCGAAGCGCTGGAAATCATGAAGAAGTATCGAATTTCTGGAGTTCCCATTACCAAGAATGGAAAGCTGGTTGGAATTCTCACGAATCGGGATTTAAGGTTTGAGAAGCGACTGGATGAAAAGATCTCCGCAGTGATGACGAAGGAACATCTCATTACGGTTCCCGTCGGGACGACCCTCGAAGCCTCCAAGGAGATTCTTCATAAGAACAGAATTGAAAAGTTATTGGTCGTGGATGAACAGAATCATCTGAAGGGGCTGATTACCATCAAAGACATCGAAAAGATGAGGAAATATCCCTACTCCTGCAAAGATCCTCACGGTCGGCTTCGTGTCGGGGCCGCCATCGGTCCGGGCAAAGATAGGGAGGCGAGAACCGAGGCGTTGATCAAGGCAGGCGTGGATGTCTTGGTGATTGATACCGCCCATGGCCATTCCAGAGACGTATTGGATGCCGTGCGCGACACCAAAAAGAATTTCCCTTCTTGTCAACTCATCGGCGGCAATGTGGCCACCCGGGAGGGAACTCTGGATCTCATCAAGGCAGGCGTTGATGCGGTGAAGGTGGGCGTAGGGCCTGGATCGATTTGTACCACGCGGGTGATTGCGGGGGTGGGAATTCCACAGCTCTCTGCGATCATAGAAACGGCTGAGATTTCCAAGAAATACGAAGTGCCTGTGATTGCTGACGGTGGAATTAAATTTTCCGGAGACATTACGAAGGCCATCGCCGCAGGGGCGCATTCGGTCATGATTGGAAACCTATTTGCAGGAACGGATGAAAGTCCGGGAGAGATCGTGCTCTATCAAGGGAGGAGTTATAAAGTTTATCGAGGGATGGGGTCGATTGAGGCCATGAAAGAAGGGAGCAAGGATCGCTACTTCCAGGAGGATGTCGAAAGCGAAACGAAGTTGGTTCCAGAAGGAATTGAGGGAAGGGTTCCCTACCGCGGGGCCCTTTCTTACGGTATCCAACAGCTCATCGGAGGAATGAAAGCAGGGATGGGGTATTTAGGGGCGAGAAATATTCTGGAATTACAGCAGAAGGCAAAATTTATCCGAATTACGTCATCGGGACTAAAGGAGGGCCATGTCCATGACGTGATCATTACCAAAGAAGCCCCCAACTACCGTATGGAATAAGTCGCCTCTCGTGAGAATGATTGTTCTATGAAGAAAGCCATTCTTATATTAATCATTCTGATTCTTTCTCTCCTCTATTACATGGGGGTGTTCACGAGGAAGGAAACGCTTCCTTTTTCTAAAGAATTCTTTTCTGTGGAAAGTCCTGGTTCGAGTGATCGAGTATGGGACCTTAAAAAAACCAGCTCTTTGGGCCGGCAAGAGCTGGATCAACTCTACCAAATGAAATTGGATAAAGGGATTCGAAACGTTCCGGTTCTCTCTTCTCTGCTCATACGACAATCGGAGCAGGCGAGAGGAAAAGGGGATGCTGATCAGGCCGTCCAGATGGCCCTCTATGCGATCACATTTTCTCCCGATCTGTCCCAGCCCTATTTTGAACTGGCGCGAGCGCGTTGGCATCAAAACTTCTTTCAGCTCCATCAAATTCTTCCCGAGGTGTTAAAAGGAGTGGCGGTACAATTTCAATATTACCCCAGTTCTCTTAAGCTCCTTTATAACGTGTTCTATATTCTCTCCAATGCCATCCTCATGTCGTTTATTATTTTCAGCATCGTCGTCTTGGTTAAACATTTGCCTCTCTATTTCTACGATATCCGAAAAAATGTAGCCCAAGAGACTTCAGGGCTTCTCATCAACAGCCTTAAAATTTTTGTTTTCTTCATTCCCTTCTTCCTCCGTCTGGATATGCTCTGGGCTCTTTTCTTTTGGTCCGTCTTGTTGTGGGGGTATCTAACGAAAAGGGATAAGCAATTCAT
>Ga0153915_10007761_pt1 | contig 10158 bp, 6 predicted proteins | sample Opewatmetagenome_2_FD_107003 | JGI IMG/M metagenome (GOLD analysis project Ga0153915, IMG submission 107003) | Freshwater wetland microbial communities from Ohio, USA - Open water 3 Core 3 Depth 3 metaG | ecosystem: Environmental > Aquatic > Freshwater > Wetlands | place: USA: Ohio, Lake Erie... | reverse complement strand
TCTTTTCAGTCTACGCCAGAGATTCAAACATCCAGGATGTTCTTCTTGCATTCTCAAAGGACAGCGAACTCAACATTGTCATCGATCCTGACCTGAATGGGAAGGTAACGATTGATTTGAAACGGGTGACTTTAAAAGAGGCTCTGGATGCCATTCTCTCTCCCATGGGTTGGACCTATCGAATCGACGGAAAATTTATCAAAGTATCAAGACCTCAAATGGAGACCCGCATTTTCACACTGAATTATATCGCCACCAAACGGACCGGGAAAAGAGAGGTCTATGCTTCCACCAGCACAGGCGGGGGGTTGGAGACCAGTTCCCTTCCAGGACAGCAGGTCGCTCTCAGTCCAGGGGGCGCTCGGACTGGATACACTGACCTCGTCAGTGTTGATGAAGTGGACTTATGGAAGGATATTCAAAAAGGATTGGAAGGCTTGATTTTTGGTACCGTCGTGGAGAAGGAGAAAGAAGTTTCTTCTGATAAAGAAAAGACGAACTGGACTAGGGTGGACGAGAAAGGGAGAAAATTGATCATCAATAAATCTGCCGGAATCATCATGGTGACGGATTATCCTGTCCATTTGAACAAGGTCGCCTCCTACCTTGAGACTGTTGAGGGAAGTTCTCAGAGACAGGTCAGCATCCAAGCAAAGATCATGGAAGTGACCCTCTCTGATGACCACAAGGAAGGGATTAACTGGCAGGTAATCGAGGGGCTTCCTCGCTCGATTAACGTAGCCTGGGGATTTTCCGATAAAAGCAAGACTAAAGGATTTCCTGGAAGTACCACAGGTTTTACAAGTTCATCTTCTTCGTCGGGAGGAACCTCAGCATCAGCCATCGATATTCCCGGTACCCTTAAAATCGCGCCTTACGGGGGCATTTTGGCGCTCGGGGCGGCAGGGACAGAGGTGGCCCTTTCGGATATCATGCAGGCGATCGCACTACAGGGAGATGTTAAGATCCTCTCCAGTCCAACGATCTCAACTCTCAATAACCAAAAGGCAATTATCCGAGTCGGAAATCAGGATGTCTTCTTCATTACTGGGGCTGTGGCTACCCAAACGACCGTGACTCAGATCGTTCAGCCCATGACCATTGATATTGGGATCATCCTTGATGTCACTCCCCAAATCGCCGAAGATGGCACCATCATCATGAATATTCATCCCAGTATCACCGATAAGACAGGGGATAAAACGACTCCCGACGGAAAGTCCACTTTTCCGCTCATTAGCGTCAGGGAGACTGATACAACGGTGAAAGTCAGAGACGGCCAGACGATTATCATCGCTGGGCTAATGCAGGAGAGGACTCAAGAGAACTACACCGGCGTCCCTGTCTTGGGTTCCATCCCTCTCCTGGGGGGCCTGTTTCGATATAAGACCGGGACGAAAACAAATTCAGAGCTGGTGATCATGATCACTCCTACCCTGCAACTGGGAAAGAAAGTGGAGGATTTTACGAAGAAATGAAATGTTAAATTCGAAGCACGGGCGAAGCATCCCGCAGGGATCAATTCGAAACAAGCACGAATTTCCAAAATGCAACTGACCGAAAAGGGAAGTTTAGAATTTGGAAAATTTGAATTTTGAATTTGTTTCGGATTTCGAAATTCGGATTTCGGATTTGAGGAAAATGAGATGTATCAATAATTTCATGGCCTAAGCCAAAAACCCTTTGTCTTAACCCCTGACCCTCAGTTTCTCTTCTTAAGCGAGAACCATCGGACAGCTATCGAATCTCTCCTTTACGGAATCCAGCAGAAAGAAGGATTTATGGTCGTTACCGGCGATATTGGGACCGGGAAAACGACCATCTCCCGGACCCTTTTAGAGAGATTAGATAAGAACGTGAAGACAGCGGTCATCTTCAATTCCTTCCTTACCGAGGAAGAGTTGCTAGAATCGATTCTTTTCGATTTCGGATTCCCTTCAAGGGGAAGAACAAAAAAAGAGCGGATCGACGCCCTGAATAAATTACTGATCTATTGGTCCTCGCTCGGAAAGAATGCTGTCCTGATCATCGATGAGGCCCAGAATTTATCCATCCCCGTCCTGGAGCAAATTCGCATGCTTTCCAATCTAGAGACAGAAAAGGAGAAATTGCTCCAGATCATTCTTCTTGGTCAATTAGAACTGGACCAGAAACTTCGATCCAACGAATTGAAACAATTGAACCAACGGATTGCCATCCGCCATCATCTCGTGCCACTCACCCGGACGGAGATGGAGTCTTATATCTATCAACGTCTGACGGTAGCGGGTTCTCAAGGTAGCATTACGTTTTCAAGACCGGCGCTCCACAAAATCTATAAATTCTCAAGAGGGACTCCCAGGCTGATCAATCTCCTCTGTGATCGCGCACTTTTGGGCGGCTTTGTTGAGCAAACCCACCATATCGAGAGAGGGATCATCAACAAGGCGAAGGATAGTCTCTTGGGAGAGGAGACCCGGAGACCCTCTCATTCCTTCTCTTTAACCCAGCGCCTAACCCTATTGCGTCTCTCACTCTTGACCACGTTCACCTTCTTATTGACGGCCATGGCCATCATCAATCAAGATTATCTCTCCTCGGTTCAACATGCTAAGAATTTTGTATGGGAGAGAATTCAAAACATCTATCCACAGGTTTCCAGTACCATTGCTCCATCGGTCTCGGACCTTCCGTTGAATAAGGAACCGGATCAATATTCTGCAAAAAACGAGGCCGGAATGGATTCAGAAAACGAATCCCAGGAGGCTCCAAAATGAGCCTGATCATCGATGCCCTTAAAAAGACTCAACAGCTTCGATTGAATGGGTCCGAAGGCTCTCCCCTTTTGCGATATCCATCCCCGAACAGGACAGGGAGAAGGAATTCTAAAAAGCAATGGGTCGTCATCGGTGCCGGTTTCATTAGCCTCTGTATCCTTTTGTTCGTTTTTTTGAGACCCGCTTCTTCACCTTTGGCCACCCAAACCAACGGAGCCATGGTTTCCTTGGAGACGAAACACTCTGCAGCAGTGCCAAAAAAAGAGGAGCCCACGGAGGGGCTCCACTACGTAGGGGCGGCCCTCAGTGGCCGCCCTTCCTCCATCCCTGTGGCAAAGAAAATATCTTCAGAACCTCCAAAAGAAGTGTCAAGCCTGCCGAAGGATGAGGAACCGTTGCCTGCCGACCTGGCCCTGAATCCGTCCCGCCTTGGGCGGGATTCGGGGCAGGCGGCCAATCAGGGGGCGTCCAACGCAAGGGTGGCCCTCACTGACCGCCCATCTCATCCCGTAAAGGAAAAGGCGGCGCCTTCTCCAACCAAATCATCTCTCCCCAAACAAGCTCCAAACGAAAAGCGAGGGGGATCAGGGGTCAAGCAGACCCCCCCGCCTCTTCCTCCGGTGACTCAGAAGGAAGAGGCCCTTCCTAAGCCTATCGCAGTGGAACAGGAGGCAGAAAAGAACTCCACCTTGGTTTCGGAAGTCCTCACCCATTTCAACTCGGGGGTCGCTTTCTATAACCAGAAAGAATTTTCTAAAGCGATTCAGGCTTACCAGAAGGTGATTGAACTGGATCCGACCTATGTCGAGGCCTATAACAATCTGGGAATCATCTACCAAACGACGGGGGATGCGAAGAGCGCCCTTGGAGCCTATCAGAAGGCAACAGAGATCAACCCAAGGTATGAGAAAGGCTACAACAATCTCGGGCTCCTCTATTTGCTCGAAGGCCGTTACGAAGAAGCGCTGGTGGTTTTTCAAAAAGCCACGGCCATCAACCCCAATCATATCGAAAGTCATATCAACCTCGGAATCCTTTTTAAGAAAAAAGGCCAGTGGGAGAATGCGCTCGAATCTTATCAGAAGGCTCTCGCCATCGACCCACTTCACAGGGAAACTCATTACAATATGGCGCTGCTCTATGAGCAACTGCAAAACTTAGAATTGGCGATCACCCATTATCAACAATTTATCCAACTCTCCTCGAAGTCCTATCCGGAATTGGTCGTGAGGGTGCAAAGGCATTTAAATGCTCTCGTTGAGGCAAAAAAGAACAACAGACCATAGTCCCCTTCTTACTAAAGGGAATGGGGGTGGTTCAATGAAAGGGATTGAGTATGGTTGAAGAGAAAAAAAGTTTTGGTGACTTTCTGGTCAACTTGGGGGTACTCAGCGCCGATCATCTCGAAAAGGCATTCCAGGAACAGAAACAGAAAGGGGAGCGTTTGGAGCAGGCCATCGTCCGGTTGGGTTTCGCCAAAGAAGAACTGATCCTTCAGTGCTTGGCCGATTACTTTAATCTCCCCTATGTCGACCTGGACACCTATCTGATTGATGAGAAGATCGTAAAAACCATCCCAGAAGAGATAGCGCGGCGTCACACATTAATCCCTCTTTTTAAAATTGGAAGCGTCGTGACGGTCGCCATGACCAATCCTCTCAATCTCCTTGCGTTGGATGAGGTGAGGAACCGGGTGAAGACCGACGTCGAGATATCCATCAGTACTGAGAAAAAAATCAAGAAGGCCATTGAACAACATTATGGAGCCGTGGGGACGAGCCTTGAGAACACGCTCCAGCAATTCATGAAAGGGAACAACGCCGAGTCACCCCGTGAACCTTCAGATTATAAAAAGACCCATGACCTCATCGTGAAAGACCTTCCCACGGGTCCAATGGAAGACGCCTCGGCTGCCCGGATGCTCGATCTGGTCATGACTCAAGCCATCCGAGATCGTGCCAGTGATATCCACTTCGAACCCGATGAAAAGGCCCTGCGGGCCCGGTTTCGCATCGATGGCGTCTTATATGAATCTCTCACCCTCCCTAAACAAATTCAGCCCGCTCTCACCTCAAGAATCAAGATCTTGGCTGAAATGGATATCACGGAGACCCGGCTTCCCCAAGATGGAAACTTCAATGTCAAACTTGAGAAGCGGGGGTTCGAAATCAGGGTCTCCACCTTTCCCACGATCTATGGTGAAAATGTGGTGCTTCGAGTTCTCGACCAGACCAGTGTCCTTTTCAAGTTAGATGAATTGGGGTTTTCTCAAGAGATGCTAGGCCAATTCAAACAATTGGTCCGAAAAGCAAACGGCATCATCCTGGTCACGGGTCCTACGGGAAGTGGAAAAACGACCACCCTCTATGCCCTTCTCAATATGATTAATTCAAAGGACAAAAACATTATCACCATTGAAGACCCTGTGGAGTACCGGTTACCTTTGATCAGACAGACACAGATCAATCCCAAAGCGGGAATTACCTTTGCCACAGGGTTGAGATCTATCCTCCGTCAAGACCCTGACATCATCATGGTCGGAGAGATCAGGGATCTGGAGACCTCAGAAATTGCCATGCAGGCAGCCCTCACAGGCCACCTGGTATTAAGCACTCTCCATACAAACGACGCTCCAGAGGCTATTTCCCGATTGATGGATATCGGCGTCGAACCCTACCTCATCTCTTCGTGTGTCATCGGGGTCTTGGCCCAGCGACTGGTTCGAACGATCTGTCCGGATTGCAAAGCTCCTTATCAGGTTGACCCGAAGGGCATGAATGAACTCGGTGAGAAGGTCGCAAACTCAAAAGACCCTTTAACCCTCTATCGAGGGAAGGGTTGTAAGAATTGTAGGCAATCTGGATACTGGGGAAGGTCAGGAATCTTCGAACTCCTCTTAGTCAATGAGGACATTAAGAAACTTATTTCTGAAAGAGCTTCCACCCAGGTGATTCGAGAGGTGGCGAGGAAAACGGTTGGGATGGTTCCTCTCAGGGTAGATGGTTTGAGAAAGGTCCTGAAAGGAATCACCACACTCGATGAAGTGGATCGAGTCGCTTACTAAAGAGGGCCCTCTTACATTAAGAATTATAATCCGTAGTGGCGGCCCTCCGTGGCCGCCCATCGTGAATCCATTGATGCCAAGAATATGGATATTCTTTCCAATTCTGCACCATTCCCTTTCTTACGGGATTAAAAACAATATATTCCGCGACCTTTATTATGTCTTCTTCCTGCCTTAAGGCATGGTCATAGAAACTTCGTTGCCACACTTTTCCTTTGTATCCTTCCTTCCATATTAAGTGAGTTGTATAGCCTTTCCACTTCCCAATTAGATCAACCAGATTTTCTGAAATAGGTGCCAACAAAAAATGGACGTGGTCTGGCATGACACAAACGGCCATTAGATCAGATGCTTTCCTCACCGTGCCTTTCATGATTGACTGGAAAATTAACTCGCCAAATTCATTCAACAGAGGTATGTTCTTATGGGTACAGATGGTAATAGAAAAAGGTTGACCCTTTTCCTGATAGAGTTCCCAATTTAGACGGATGGTCTTCCGCTTGCGAGTATCCTTCACAATATCCCCGGATTTCAGGAGCCCGCGGAGAGGCTCCTCTACGCTTACCCCTGCTCATTGATAAAAGACCAAAGCAACCGAAAATCCCCAGAAGGGTGACTCCGACCCCCAGCTTAAAACTCATCGGATCGTAAACAAACTCCACCCGGTGTATCCCGGCATTTAAGGGAATTGCTCTGAATGTATAATCAGCCCTATATATCTTGGTTTCCGCACCATCGACGAAAGCCTTCCACCCCGGGTAGTACGTATCGCTCAATACCAAGAGGCTATCTTCCGCACCCTCTACCTGAAGGGTTAATCTATTATTGCTCTCAGAGATAATTTCTGCCTCACCTCCACTCAACCCTCTCCCCCCTTTGGTAAATGGGGGATTTGTCCACTTGGGATCTTCCTCAAGCAGCACCTCCCCGCCAGGACGAAAATCCTTGCCCGTCATCCTTGAAAGCACAGCCCTCGAATCCATAACCTTAAAGTCCTTTACAAGCCATGCCCTGGGAAGAGGGTTGTGATTCCTATATAATTTGATCGTATTCTCTTTAAGAAGATCTTCCCTTTTCCCTTCAAGTCCCTCAAGTCTTGCATAAACAAGCTCAAATTTATTGTTTTCGCCAAGAGGAGTAACCGAAGTAATATATTTCACACCGTAGAGGTCAATAAGATGAGTCGCCGAAATAGATGGGGTGGTGGTAAATGCCTTGTAAAGATCATCCACTCTCTTTACTCGAATCACATCGATTCCCCAGATGTCATGCAACTGAAAAAGCAGGTTCATGGAAGGAAGGCTTATCTCTTTCAATATATTCAGAGAAGTAGGATTTTCAATGATAATGGTAGTATCTTGTGAAATCGTTTTGGCTGTTGAAAATAGTCTGTAGAAATCCCTATCTGAAGAAATCATCTCCAATGCCTTGGTCCTTCGGAAATAGTCTTCTGTTTTCTCCTTTCCGTAGAAACCCATATTCCCAAAAAGGTCTGTCATTAAGAAGACGAGCAACAAAACCTTCACCCAGCCTTTCCATCTTACCTCGTAACCCACTCTCAGTAAGAGAAAGAAAAGGGCAAGGTAGAAAAGGAATCTCTGTGCATGATGAAGATTAATAGAGAGGGGATTGAAATCAGGATAATCGATCCCTTTCAGCTTCAGAAAGTGCTCAACTTCTTTATGCCCAAGGGCGGACAAAAGAAGAAAGGAACCGAATACCAGAGAAAAGACCAGCAGAAGATGTTTCAACCTTTTCTTCTCGTTATCTTTTGAATATTCTGATAACTTTTGAAACCCCAGACCTGCCGTGATGGAGAGAACAAGAATAAAAATGTACAGAAATTTGGCGGGATATCGGATCCCATTAACAAAAGGAACATACTTAAATACAAAGGGGTATAAAGGATTATATTTCCCCAGAGCTAAAAAAAGGGAAAAGAGCATAAGGACGAGATAGAGTTTACGGCCTTTCCCGAAGATGAGAAAAATGGCACTGAGGATAAACGGAAGTCCCCCTGTGTAAAGAGTTTTGAACCAGCATTGAGATACCCAATATTTCTTCACGTCCAAAAAATATCCGTAGGCATCCGGGAGAAAGAATAGGAGAATATCTTTCGGGGCAAAGCTCCATGTTGTTGCTTCCTGATAGGAGATCCCAACCCCCCTGATAGAGTGATGAAACAGTTCAAGAAAAGGGAATAATTGAATAGCAGAGAGAAACAAGAACAGGAGGGATACAATGACGAGGCTTCTTATCCGTCCCCAGTAAATAGGGACGGCACAAATGAATCTATAGCGTCGGGGTTTATCCCCGACGAATTCAATAGCCGAGGAGGGCAAGAAAATCAACGTTATAAGGAGGACAAAAAAATTGCCATAGACAATTTCAATTCCTCCTCCTAAGAAAGAGAGGGTAATGAATATAGCAGTGAAGATTTCGTTCTTAAACCCGGGGTTGAGGATAGCTCTTCTAAAAAACATCAAGATTAAAGGGGTCCAAACACTCGAAAGAAGAATAGTCAGCAGGCTGTGGACCGACAAGAGGTAACCACTGAGCATAAATATCAAGCCAGAGATGAGCGAGCCGGTTTGGTTGACCTTTAAATCCTTAAGGAAAAGGTATGTGAAGAACCCCCCTAAGAAGAAATGAAGGATGATAATGGCATTGAACGCTATATCAAACGGAAAAAGGAAAAAAGGGCTGTTTAGGGGATAGAGCATCCCATGCTGAGGATTGGCAAAAAAGGGATGACCTGTGAATTGATAGGGACTCCATAACGGGAAACTGCCCTGCTTGATAGTCTCTGCCCAAAAGAACCGTGGTGGGATGAAATAAAGAGCCAAGTCTCTTTCGGTCGGGAGATATCTTCCGTCAAAGAGGTCATAAAAAAAGAAGAGGGAGGCAAAAAAAAGGGCCAAACCAGCCAAACAATCGGCGGGTTTGACCCCTTTAACCTTCGGATTTTTGGATTCTATCACAGTTTTTGATATGGAAACATGTTTTGTGGGAGATCAACCCTTCAAGCTCTGCTTCCGGTTCTTTATATTACCAGTCGGTATGGCCATCAACAATTACCCATCCAATGGTATTGGGTACATCTGGTTGTACACTAAATGAAAATGTGTAATTACTCCCGGAAATAGTTGCTAAAACAGTATTCGTAGCAGAGGCCCCAAAAGCCACTCCACCCTGCACTTGTACATTATTTACTACTGACGTCATTGGGTATGTTCCGGTGGTATTACCTATTAATTGCTTGGCGAATAGGAGACTGTTTGCACTTCTGAGGCTTCCCAAAACACCTCTTGCTACTCCATTCTTAGCTTCCGTTGTTAAATCCACATACGTTGGAATCGCCACTGCTGCCAGAATACCAATAATAACAATGATTACGATCAACTCAATTAATGTGAAGCCCTTTTGGTTTTTCAGCATCTTCCTCCTCCTTTTCATACTTTATTTGATTTTGCTTGAATTTACGAGATTTAATACCAAAGCGATACTCTCTTGTCAAGCAAAATAGGAGTGAGCAATATCTGTGCCACCTTTGGCAAGATCCTGTAATGACTTATTCGTTAATAAATTATAATAATTTTGGATAGTTATGGTAACTTCCATAATTCATTCACGAATCATGAAAAGATTCCCATCCTTAACTTGGACAATTTTTGCCCAAGCTGCAAAAATTGTCCAAGTTTGCCTCATTTTTATCGGCGCGGTAGTTCTCCCCTCACCTTAATTAATTCGGCTACGATGCTGACGGCAATCTCTTCGGGGGTTTCGGAGTTGATTTCAATTCCAATGGGCGCATGGACTCGACCCAAAGTCTCTTTAGCGATTCCCTTCTCGATTAAACTTTGATAGAGGGTTCGAATCTTTTTCCTTGAACCGATCATGCCGATATAACGGGCTTTACATTTGAGTGCCTGTTCCAATACAATACCATCATAAAGATGCCCTCGGGTTACGATGACAATGTAAGAAGAATCCCCAATGTTAAGTCGGTCGAAACACTTCTCAAATTCTGAGACGATAACCTCGTCTGCCTCTGGAAAACGTTCTCGATTGGCAAAAATCTCCCGGTCATCGATGACCACCACTTTGAAATGGACTTTCTTTGCAAGTGGAGCCAGTTGTTCAGAAATATGCCCTGCTCCAAAGACATAAACCGTCGGTTCAGAAAAAACGGGTTCCAACAGGATCTCCACCTTTCTATTTCCGGAACTTAAGGATAAGATCCTTGGCTTCTTCTCTTTTAGCACCACTCCGCCTTCACTCAAAATCTTCTTCTCCAATTCCGCTCCGCCCAATAAAGAACCGACCTTTTCTCCAGAG
>Ga0153915_10007760_pt1 | contig 10159 bp, 5 predicted proteins | sample Opewatmetagenome_2_FD_107003 | JGI IMG/M metagenome (GOLD analysis project Ga0153915, IMG submission 107003) | Freshwater wetland microbial communities from Ohio, USA - Open water 3 Core 3 Depth 3 metaG | ecosystem: Environmental > Aquatic > Freshwater > Wetlands | place: USA: Ohio, Lake Erie... | reverse complement strand
GGGAGTCGCGGGCCGGCGGCGCCGGCGGGGCCTCCGCAGCGGAGTTCGAGGCCCTGCGGGCGGAGCTCGAGACGACCCGCAGCCGCCTCGCCGAGAGCGAGGACCGCCTGCTCCGCCTGGCCGCGGACTTCGAGAACTTCCGCCGCCGCACGCTCAAGGAGCGCGAGGACGCCTTCGCCTACGGCCACCAGAATGTGGTCAAGGATCTCCTGCCCTCGGTCGATAACCTGGAACGCGCCATTGCGCACGCGAGGCAGAGCGGGGGCGGGGACTTCGAGGGGCTCTTGCAGGGCATCGACCTGGTGCTGCGAGAGCTCGTCAACACCCTGGTCAAGCACGGCGTCAGCGAGATCGACGCGCTGGGCCAACCCTTCGATCCGAGCGTGCACGAGGCGATTGCGCAGGTGCCCGACGACACGGTGCCGCCGAACACCGTCCTGCAGGTGTTCCAGAAGGGCTACCGGCTGAGGGACCGCCTGCTGCGGCCCGTCCAGGTCGTGGTGTCCCGCTCGGCGGGCGCGACCGGCGGGGCCGGGACCTAGGGGGCGCGGCCTGCCGCCAACGCCCCCGGACGGGACGACGGGGGAGGCGTTGGGCAAGGTCATCGGGATCGACCTCGGCACCACGAACTCGTGCGTGGCCATCATCGAGGGCGGCCAGCCCGTGGTGGTCGCCAACGCCGAGGGCTCGCGCACCACGCCGTCGATGGTCGCCTTCACGGACTCCGGCGAGAAGCTGGTGGGCCAGATCGCCAAGCGTCAGGCCGTCACCAATCCCGGTCGCACCCTCTTCGCGGTGAAGCGGCTGATCGGCCGCAAGCTCGACAGCCCGGAGGTGAAGCAGTTCTCCGGCATGGCGCCCTTCGACGTGACCGCCGCGGAGAACGGCGACGCCTGGGTACGCGCCGGCGACCGCGTGCTCTCGCCGCCCGAGATCTCCGCGATGGTGCTGCAGAAGATGAAGGACACGGCGGCGGACTTCCTGGGCGAGCCGGTGACCGACGCCGTGATCACGGTGCCCGCCTACTTCAACGACGCCCAGCGCCAGGCCACCAAGGATGCGGGGCGCATCGCCGGCCTGAACGTGCTGCGCATCATCAACGAGCCCACCGCCGCGGCGCTGGCCTACGGCCTCGGCGAGGACAAGAGCCGGCGCATCGCGGTCTTCGACCTGGGAGGCGGCACCTTCGACGTCTCGATCCTGGAGCTCGGCGAGGGCGTCTTCGAGGTCAAGAGCACCAACGGCGACACCTTCCTCGGCGGCGAGGACTTCGACCAGCGCATCGTCGAGCATCTGATCGACCTGTTCCAGAAGGAGACCGGGATCGATCTGCGGCAGGACAAGATGGCGCTGCAGCGGCTGAAGGAGGCCGCCGAGCGCGCGAAGCACGAGCTCTCCTCCTCCTCCAGCACCGATCTGAACCTGCCCTTCATCGCCGCCGACGCGGAGGGACCGAAGCACCTGAACGTCTCGCTCACCCGCGAGAAGCTGGAGGCGCTGGTGGCGGACCTGGTGGCACGCCTGGTGCCGCCCTGCGAGACCGCGCTCTCCGACGCCGGGCTCCGCCGCGAGCAGATCGACGAGGTGATCCTGGTCGGCGGCATGACGCGCATGCCGCGGATCCAGGAGAAGGTGGCGGAGATCTTCGGCCGCAAGCCGAACAAGAACGTGAACCCGGACGAGGTGGTGGCGATCGGCGCGGCGATCCAGGGCGCAGTGCTGGCGGGCGAGGTGCGGGACGTGCTGCTCCTCGACGTGACGCCGCTCTCGCTCGGCGTCGAGACCATGGGTGGCGTCTTCACCAAGATCATCGAGAAGAACACCACCGTCCCGACCCGTCGCAGCCAGGTCTTCTCCACCACCGAGGACGCGCAGAGCGTGGTGCGCGTCCACGTGCTGCAGGGCGAGCGCGATATGGCCGCCGACAACAAGACGCTCGGCCGCTTCGAGCTGCTGGGGATCCCGCCCGCGCCGCGCGGCGTGCCCCAGATCGAGGTCGCCTTCGACATCGACACGGACGGCGTGGTGAACGTCTCGGCCAAGGACCTGGGCACCGGGCGCAGCCAGGCGATCCGCGTGACCGCCTCGAGCGGCCTCACGGAGACCGAGGTGCAGCGCCTGCTGCAGGAGGCCGAGACGAACCGCCAGGGCGACCAGTCGCGGCGCGAGCTGGCGGAGCTCAAGAACCAGGCGGACGGCCTGATCTACTCCACCGAGCGCACCCTGGCCGAGTTCGCGGATCAGGTGGCGGCGGAGGACCGCTCGGGCCTCGAGGCCTCGATGGCCCGCACCCGCCAGCTCCTCGAGAAGGGGGACCTCGGGGCCCTGCGCCAGGCGGTGGAGGAGCTCTCGGCGCTCTCCTACAAGATGACGGAGCGCCTCTACGCCACCCTGGGCGGGAGCACGCCGGGAGGCGCCTGAGCCTTCCACTTGCGCGATCCGCCCCGCGGCCGATCTTTCCGGCCCGAGGCCTACCGGTGGCAAAGCGCGACTACTACGAGATCCTGGGCGTCTCCCGCGACGCCGACGAAGCGGAGATCAAGAAGGCGTACCGTCGCCTCGCGCTCCAGTACCATCCCGACCGCAATCCCGAGAACCCCGCCGCCGAGGAGAAGTTCAAGGAGGCCTCCGAGGCCTATGCCGTGCTCTCGGACGCCGAGAAGCGCGCGGCCTACGATCGCTTCGACTTCTCGCGCCTCGGCAGGGGGCCGGCCGGCGGGCCGGACTTCGGCGACCTCGGGAACTTCACCGACCTCTTCAACGACCTCTTCGGCGACCTCTTCGGCGGGCGCGCCGGCGGGCGCCGCCGCGGCCGCGGCCAGCGCGGCGCCGCCCTCCGCTACAACCTCGAGGTCGAGCTCGCCGACGTGGTGAGCGGCCTAGAGGCCAAGATCAAGATCCCGAAGATGCGGCCGTGCGGGAGCTGCGGCGGCACGGGCGCGCGGCGTGGCACCTCACCGGAGCGCTGCGCGCGCTGCGGCGGCGCCGGACAGGTGGTATTCCAGCAGGGCTTCTTCCGCATCAGCCGGCCCTGCGACGTCTGCGGCGGAGCGGGCGAGGTGGTGCGCGAGCGCTGCCCGGAATGCCGCGGCGCGGGCCGCCTGGAGGGGCAGCAGCAGATCAGCGTGCGCGTCCCGCCCGGGGTGGACGACGGCACGCGGCTGCGTCTCAGCGGCGAAGGCGAGGCCGGGGTGGCGGGGGGCCCGCCTGGCGACCTCTACGTGGTGATCTCGGTGCGCCCCCATCCTCTCTTCGAGCGCGACGGCGTGGACCTGCACTGCGAGGTTCCGATCCCCTTCGTGACGGCCACGCTCGGCGGCGAGATCGAGGTTCCCACCCTCGAGGGCACGGTGAAGCTGGCGATCCGCGAGGGCACCCAGTCGGGCATGGTGCAGCGCCTGCGCGGCAAGGGGCTCCCGGCCCTCGGCTCCGCCGCCCGCGGCGACCAGCACGTCCGCATCTTCGTCGAGGTGCCGAGCAAGCTGACGCCGCGGCAGCGCGAGCTGCTGGAGCAGTTCGCGGCGGAGTCGGGCACCGAGGTCTCGCCGGCGGCCCGGAGCTTCGTGGAGAAGCTCCGCGATCTCTTCGGGTAGCCGGTGGCGCCGCGCTCCCGTCTCCGGGCGCTCGGCGCCCTCTACCTCGCCGCCACGCTGCTCGGCTGCGCGGCGCTGCGCGGCGCGCCCGCCGAGGACGCCGACGCCGCCGACCGCAAGGCCTACGAGGCGGCCCTCGCCCTGCGGGCGCGCGACCGCAGCGCCGCCGAGACCGCCCTGGAGGCGTTCCTGAAGGAGCGCCCCGAGAGCCCGCGCCTGGTGCGCGCCGGCCTCGCCCTGGCGGGGCTGCGCCTCGACGAGGGCGACCAGAGCTCGGCGGTGCGCACGCTCCACGCGGTGCTGCTGGAGGCGCCGCAGGCGGAGGGCAGCGACGAGGCGCGCCTCGTGCTGGCCCGCCTGGAGCGCGAGCGGGGCCGCACCAGCGTGGCCTGGCGCGTGGCCTCCGGCATCCGCCCCGAGAAGCTCGAGCCACCGCAGCGGCACGAGGCGCTGCGGCTCCTGGTGGATCTGGCGGCTGCGCGACGCGATCCAGTGTCGCAGATGCGCTGGCTCGCGGCGCTCCGCGCCGATGCGCCGGACGAGGACGCGGTGGCGCTGGTGGACGTGGAGATCGACGCGCTGGCCGAGAAGCTCGATCCCGACACGCTCTCCGCCGCCGCGACGGCGGTGGGCCCGCGGATTCCCGCGGCCCGGCTCGAGCTCGACGCGGCAGAGGCCGCGCTGCAGGGTGGCGACCTGGCGCGCGCCCGGGCGTCGTTCGGCCGCGCGGCCGCGCTCCCCCTGGCGTCGCAGGACGCCTCGCATCTCGCCCGCGTGGAGGCGCGGCTGCGCGAGGTGGATCCCGAGTTCGTGCCGCCCGGCACGGCGGCGACTCCGTCGGTGACGGGCGCGGTGGTCGGTCCGCTCGACGCGCTCGGCGTGGTGCTCCCGCTCTCGGGGCCCTTCGCCCGCTTCGGCGAGCACAGTCTGGAGGGCGTGCTCCTCGCGGCCGGGATCTTCCAGCCCGATGGCGCGCCGGGACAGGGCGTGCGGCTGGTGCTGAGCGACGACGCCGGAAAGGCCGCGCAGGCGGAGCGGGCGGTGCGGGAGATCGCCGCGGATCCAGGGGTGGCCGCGGTGGTGGGGCCGCTCCTCGCGGAGCCGGGCGAGGCGGCGGCGCGGGTCGCCGATCCGCTCGGGATCCCGCTCCTCGCGCTGACGCCGCGCGAGGACGTGACGGCGCAGCGCACTCACGTGCTGCGGCTCGGGGCGACGCCGCGGGCCGAGGCCGAGGCGCTGGCGGCCTACGCCACCGAGTCCCTGGGCGCGACCCGCTTCGGCATCCTGGCCCCGGACGACGCCTATGGCCGGGGCCTCGGCGAGCTGTTCCGCGCGGCAGTGGAGGTCCGCGGCGGCCGCGTGGTGGCGAGCGCGAGCTATCCCCCCGGCGCTCCCGACGTCTCGCCGATGCTGCGGACCCTGGCCGCTGCCGCCGCACCGGCGCCCCCGGGAGGCGGGCGGGGCCTCGACGCGCTCTTCGTGCCCGAGTCGCGCACGCGCATCGCAGCGATCGCGCCCCAGATCGCCGCGTCGACACTCGTCGGTGTGACGATCCTCGGCCCCCAGGGATGGTTCGGCCCGGAGCTCCTGCGCGTCGCCGGAAACAGCCTCGAGGGTGCCGTGTGCGCCGAGCCCTACGATCCGGAGAGCACCGAGCCCGTCGCCGCCGACTTCACGGCGCGCTTCCGCGCCGAGTTCGCCGAGGCGCCGGACGTGATCGCCGCCCAGGCCTACGACGCGGCGAGCCTCGCCCTGGCGGCGCTGTCCCACGGCGCGGCCAGCCGGGACGACGTGCTGCGCGACCTCCACGCCGTGCGCGAGTGGCCCGGCGCCTCGGGCACCATCACCGTGCGCGAGGACGGGAACGCCGACAAGCGGCCGACGCTCCTCGGTGTGCGCGATGGACGCTTCGTGCCGCTCCCGCCCGCCGAGTAGCCGGCTCGGCGTCGCCGGCCCGCCCCGACCCCTCGGACCGGAGCCTCAAGTCGCGTCGCGGCCGCGTCGAAACGAAGCTCGATGGCGACCGCGCAGACCCCGAGCCTGACCCTGCCGGCCGAGCTCCCCGTCCTGCCGCTGCGGGACAGCGTGGTCTTCCCCTACATGGTCCTCCCGCTCTTCGTGGCGCGCGAGCGCTCGGTGGCGGCGCTCGACGACGCCGGGGCGGGGGACCGCCTGGTGCTGCTCCTGGCGCAGCGCAACCCCGAGGTGGAGGACCCCGAGCCCGACGATCTCCACGGCGTCGGCACCGTCGCGATGGTGATGCGCACCATGCGCCTGCCGGACGGCCGGGTGAAGGTGCTGGTGCAGGGCCTCGCCAAGGCCGAGGTGGAGGCCTTCCTCGAGGACGAGTCCGCGCTCCGCGTGCGGGTGCGGCCGCTGCCCGCGCTCCCCGAGCCCGAGTGGTGCGTGGAGTCGGAGGCGCTGCTGCGCGCGGTGCGTGCCCGGGTCGAGGAGCTGCTGCCGCTCAAGAACCTGCCGCCCGAGGTGCTCTCGGTGATCGCCAACGTCGACGAGCCGGGCCGACTCGCCGACCTGGTGGCCTCGCACCTGCGGCTGCGCCTCGCCGAGGCCCAGGAGGTGCTGGAGACGCTCGATCCTCTGGCGCGACTGCGCCGGGTGGACGCGCTGCTGCGCCGCGAGCTCGACGTGGCCGCGATGCAGGTCGAGATCCAGAGCCAGGCCAAGGAGGAGATGACCCGCGGCCAGCGCGAGCACTACCTGCGCGAGCAGCTCCGCGCGATCCAGGCGGAGCTCGGCGAGAGCGACTCGCGGGCGGAGGAGCTCGAGGAGTACCGGATCAAGATCGAGGAGGCCGGCATGAGCGCGGAGGCGCGGAGCGAGGCCGAGCGCCAGCTCCGCCGCCTGGAGCGCATGCATCCCGACGGGCCCGAGGCCCAGGTGGTGCGCGGCTACCTCGACTGGCTGGTGGAGCTGCCCTGGGGCCGCAGCTCGCCCGACGAGCTCGACCTCGGCCGCGCGCGCGAGATCCTGGACGAGGACCACGCGCACCTGGCCGGCATCAAGGACCGCATCCTCGAGTTCCTGGGCGTGCGCAAGCTGCGGAGCGATTCGCGGGGCCCGATCCTCTGCTTCGTGGGCCCGCCGGGCGTCGGCAAGACCTCCCTCGGCCGCTCCATCGCGCGCGCCATGGGCCGCGAGTTCGTGCGCGTCTCGCTCGGCGGCCTGCGCGACGAGGCCGAGATCCGCGGCCACCGCCGGACCTACGTCGGCGCGCTGCCCGGGCGGATCCTGCAGGGCGTGAAGCAGGCGGGGACCCACAATCCCGTCTTCATGCTGGACGAGATCGACAAGCTCGGGGCCGACTTCCGGGGCGATCCCTCGGCCGCGCTGCTCGAGGTGCTGGACCCGGAGCAGAACGCGCGCTTCAGCGATCACTACCTGAACGTCCCCTTCGACCTCTCGCGCGTCTTCTTCGTGGCGACGGCGAACCTGCTCGACCCGATCCCGCCGGCGCTGCGCGACCGCATGGAGGTGATCCGCCTCCCGGGCTACACGCACGAGGAGAAGCTCGAGATCTCCCGCGTGCACCTGATTCCGCGCCAGGAGGCGGAGTGCGGGCTCGAGGCCGGCCGCGTGCGCTGGAGCCGCGACGCGCTGCGCGCGCTGATCTCCGGCTACACCCAGGAGGCCGGGGTCCGGAACCTGGAGCGCCAGATCGCGGGCGTGTGCCGGAAGATCGCGCGCCGCACCGCCGAGGGCGACGCGCGCGGGGTGACGGTGACGCCGCGGCTGCTCGGGCGCCTGCTCGGCCCCGCACAGCATCGCGACGACGAGGCGCCCCGCGGCGGCCAGGTGGGCGTGGCCCAGGGCCTCGCCTGGACCGAGGCGGGGGGCGAGGTGCTGCACCTCGAGGCCGCCATGACGCGGGGCCGCGGCCTGGTGCTGACGGGTCAGCTCGGCGACGTGATGAAGGAGAGCGGTCACGCCGCGCTCACCTTCGCCCGGAGCTTTCTCGCGGCGAGCGGCCACGACGAGGACGTGCTGCTGCGCCACGAGGTGCACGTGCACGTGCCGGCCGGCGCGATTCCGAAGGACGGCCCGTCGGCAGGCGTCGCCATGGCGACGGCCATCGTCTCGCTCGCGACGGGCACCCCGGTGCGTGGCGACGTGGCGATGACGGGCGAGATCACCTTGCGCGGTCGCGTGCTGCCGGTGGGCGGAGTGCGCGACAAGGCGCTCGCGGCCCTGCGCTCCGGGCTGAAGCGCGTGATCCTCCCGCGCAAGAACCTGGAGGACCTGAGGGAGATCCCGCGCGAGCTGAAGCGCGGCATCACCTTCGTCCCCGTGAGCCACATGGACGAGGTGCTGGACGCGGCGCTCGAGCCCGCAGCGCTGCGGGCCGGGAGCGTCGCCAAGCCGCCGCGCCGCGCGGCGGCGGCCCGGGTGGCGCCCCCGCCCGTGCGCTGACCCTGGCCCTCCGCGCCGGGCGCTCCTACGCTCCGTCGTGTGCGGCTGCGCCAGGTCGGCGAGTTCCCCCTGATCGAGCGCATCGCGCGAGCCGCCCGGCGCGGCGCGCGAGACGCCGGCGTGGTGCTCGGAATCGGCGACGACGCCGCGCTCCTGCGGGCGCGCCCGGGCGAGGACGTGGCCGTCACCACCGACGCGCTGGTGGAGGACGTGCACTTCCGCTGGCGCAGCATCGAGCCCGAGACGCTCGGCCGCCGCGCCCTCGCCGTGAACCTCTCGGACCTGGCCGCCATGGGCGCGCGACCCCTCGGCTGCCTGTTCGCCCTGGCCGCGCCGCCGGCCCTCGAGCTCGCGCGACTGGACGCGGTGGTGCGCGGCCTGGTGGCGGAGGGGCGCCGGCATGCCTGCCCGCTGGTCGGGGGCAACGTGACGCGGGCCCGGGAGACCTCGCTCACGATCACGGTGGTGGGTGCGGTGGCGCGCGGCCGCGCCCTGCGCCGCGACGCCGCCCGCCCCGGCGATCGCCTCTGTGTCACGGGGGTCTTCGGTGCGGCGGCCCTGGAGCGCCTCACGGCCGAGTGCGGCCGGGGCCGGCGGGAGCGGCGGGTCCCCCTGCCGCGCCTCGCGGCCGGTGCGGCCCTGGCGCGGCTCCGCGGGGCCGGGGCCTGCATCGACGTCTCGGACGGCCTCCTGGCCGACCTCGGGCACCTGCTCCAGGCCTCGGGGGTGGACGCAGCCCTGGAGCCGGGGCAGGTCCCCCGGCCCCGCGGCTTCGCCGCCGCCTGCGCACGCCTCGGGCTCGACCCGGAGGCCCTGGCCCTCCGCGGCGGGGAGGACTACGAGCTCCTCTTCAGCGTCCGCCCCGGGGCCCCCGGGACGCCAGCCCTGGCCCGCCGCCTCGGCTGCCCCGTGACCGAGATCGGCCGCATCGTCCCGAGGCGGGGCGTCGGGGCGCCCCGGGCGGCAGCCGCGGGCTGGACGCACTTCTGAGAGGCGGCCCCGGGGAAACCCCCTCCCGGGGGTGCAGGGCGTCCCGGTAGGGTCCGGCCCGGCGGGCGGATTCCCGCCACGGGAGGCCCGTCAAGAAGCCCGCGCCACGGGCCGATAGACCCCGCGTGCGGCTCTCGCTCAGCCACAAATTCGTCCTCGGCTCCCTGCTCGTCGCCGGGGCCGTGGTGGCGTTCCCGCAGCTCGCGCGCGGCCTCGGCTTCGCCGTGGAGCGCTGGGTCGCGCCCTTCGTGGCGCTCGGCATGGGCGGGCTCCTCGGCTTCTTCCTCTCGCGCTCGCTCACCCGCAGCTTCGAGGCGCTGCGCTCGGCCACCGAGCGCATCAGCCGCGGCGAGCTCGGCGCGGAGGTCGCGCTCCCGCCGCGCATGTTCCCCGACGAGACGGTCGAGCTCGCCCGCAGCATCCATGGGATGCTCGCGAGCCTGCGCGAGCTGGTCGGGCACGTGCAGGGCACCGCCGAGCAGCTCCGCGCCGCCGCCAACGACCTCTCGCGCTCCACGCAGGACGCCAACGCCGGAAACGAGCGGATCGGCGTCGCCGTCGCGAGCGTCGCGGAGGGTGTGGTCCACCAGCAGGCCTTGCTCAAGGACGCCACGCGCCTGATCCAGCACATCGCCGGAGCGGTCGAGCTCACCACCTCGCGCGCGCGCGAGGCCTTCGGCTTCTCGGCCGAGGCCAGCCAGAAGTCGAACGCCGGCGTCGACGTCTCGCGCCTCGCGCTGGAGAAGATGCGCATGGTCTTCGAGCGGGTGGAGCAGGCCGGCGAGAAGGTCTTCCGCCTCGAGTCAAAGATGCGCTACGTGCACCAGATCACCGAGATGATCACCACGGTGGCGCACCGCACCAACCTGCTCTCGCTGAACGCCTCGATCGAGGCGGCGCGGGCGGGCGAGGCCGGCCGCGGCTTCTCGGTGGTGGCCGAGGAGGTCCGCAAACTCGCGGAAGGCTCCGGCAAGGCGGCCGAGCAGATCGGCGATCTGGTGAGACAGGTGCAGGAAGAGACCGCCAAGGCAGTGCGGTTCATGGAGGTCGGCACGCGCGAGGTGGAGGACGGCGCCCGAGTGGTGGCGAACGCGGGCGACGCGCTCGCCAAGATAGACGACTCGGTCTCGCGGACGAACGACCTGGCC
>Ga0153915_10007759_pt1 | contig 10159 bp, 6 predicted proteins | sample Opewatmetagenome_2_FD_107003 | JGI IMG/M metagenome (GOLD analysis project Ga0153915, IMG submission 107003) | Freshwater wetland microbial communities from Ohio, USA - Open water 3 Core 3 Depth 3 metaG | ecosystem: Environmental > Aquatic > Freshwater > Wetlands | place: USA: Ohio, Lake Erie... | reverse complement strand
GGCCGAGCGCCCTGGACTTTGCCTCGAGGTCCTTCGACTTGGCCGAGTAGCCCTTCTGCAGGCTCGCGTACGCGATCGCGAGCAGCTGATAGTCATCTGGGTTCGACGGGTCCACTGCGATCAACTGGCGCGCCACGGGGATGCCTTTGGCGTACGTGCTGTCGAGCAGGTACAAGCGAGCCAGATTGTAGAGGACGTCCCGATGAAACGGATTCATCGCGCGGGCCGCCTCGAACAGTTTGATGGCGTCCTTGTTCTGGTCTGTCCGGGCCGCCGTTACCGCGGCATTCATGAGCGAGTTGTACGAGAATGCGCTCGGGTTCGCGAGCTGGTCGGCGTATGAGCCGCGGATTGCCGCGGTGTCGCCGCGCGCGGCGGCGAGGCGAGCCTGACCATTGCGCGCAGCGTCGGCGAACTTGGTGCCCGGATCCTTCGCCAGCGCATCGAAGGCCGCCTTGGATTCTGCCAGGAGCCCGGCCTTCTCGGCGGCGGGCGCGGCATCGGCCAGCTCCGCCGTGTAGTTCCCGAGCGTCAGCTGGATCTGGCGACGCGCGTCAGCCTGCGACGTATCCTTTGCCGCGGCGATGGCTTGTTTGTAGAAGTCGATCGCCTCTTTGCTCTGATTGTGCTTGGCTGCCGACTGCGCGAGCACCATGAATCCGTACGGCGCGTTCTTCGAGAGCTGCAAGGAGCGTTTGGCGAGAACCACCGCCGAGTCGAGCTTGTCGGTGTTCGCGAGCTCGAAGGCCTGGTTGACCAGATCGACCCATCCCTTCTGCTGTCGCCACGCGGCCGTCTGCGAGGCACAGTCGGGATTCGACGCTTCCACCACGGTAAACGCGGAGTCGATTCCGGCGATGATGTCGAATGGCGCCGTTGGCTCAGTGGTAAGCCCAACCGCGCCGCGCGTCGTCATTCCCGAGGTCATGCCAGGCTGCGCGAGCCACATCACGAGCGTTTTCCCGAGGACGAACGATCGCCCGGTCGGGTTCTTTTTCAGGTCGCCCTCGTTGAGCAGCTTGACCGCGTCCCTGAGTTTGCCGGCCGCGTCCTCGGGCTTCGAGGCACTCTGCGCCAACTGGAGGTCGAGCACGGCGCGCGCGACCTGGTTCGGCGTTCCCTCGTCGATTTCACAGGCCTTTTGCTGCGCTCCAGCGGTCGCGGACAGCGCGACGAGCATGAACGCAGGGCCGACCTTTCTCCCCAAAGCGAGCATCTGAAGTTCTCCTGATTATCCGCTCGAAAACAGCGGGCGACGTTCGCCCGCGAATGCCTACACTAAGCGCTTGAATGCCGTTCCGCCTCGATGGCGGCTAACCTCGAAATATCCCGTAGAGGTCGCCCTGTCGCCAGTGCGACGCGCTGCACATCCACAAACTCGGGCTTTGCCCGACGGCCCCCGCTTGGGAGCGTGACGACTTTCGCCGCGATATCGTGGCCGAGCACGGTCAACTGAATGATTTCCCGCGGCAGCGCGCGGCGGCGCACTGTGCGCTGGCGCACACCGATGGTCGTCGTTTCAACGAGGAGCAGGTCCCCGACGCGGGCAGCGTCCGCGGCGCGACACAATACCTCGACACGCGTACCTGGGCGGCCGCGCTTCATCGTCACCGGAAGCAACGTCACATCGAGGACCGTTGACTCGCGAACGCGGTCGGCGACGGCTGCCAAATACTCGGGCGTCATGTCATCGATGTCGCACACCAATTCGACGAGCTCCTCGATTGCGGCACCGCCGGGATCGGCCTCGGCAAGAATCACGCGCAATGCATTCGCGCGTCCGCGAAAATCCTTCGTGCCGGCGCCGAATCCGCTGCGCGTCGGCACAAACTCGCTCGGCGTCGGTCCACTCGAGAGAACGTGGACCAACGCGGCCCCCGTCGGCGTCACCAGCTCTCCCGAACCTTCGGGTCCAGGTCGCACCGGATGACCTTCGAGAAGCTTGAGTGTCGCCGGTGCCGGCACCGGTAGCGTGCCGTGCGCCGCCTTGACCGTTCCGTCGCCGAGCGCGATTGGTCCACAATAGATCTGCTGGACGCCGAGCAAGTCGAACCCCCAGATCGTACCAACGACATCGAGGATCGCGTCGACGGCGCCCACTTCGTGAAGATGGACTTCTTCTGGTGGAAGACCGTGGATCTCGCCCTCGGCCGTCGCGATCGCGGTGAACGCGCGATCCGCGAGCTCTCGCACGCGCGACGGTGCGCCACTCTTGGCGACGAGCGATCGAATGTCGTCGATGTGTCGTCCGTGCGGCTGCGGCGGGATCTCGAAGTCGACCTTCTGGCATACGATCTCGCCGCGGATCACCTCACGAATCTCGACGCCGATTTGCTCGATTCCGAGCGCGTCCGGCAGCGCTCGCAGCCACGCGGGATCGAGACCGACCTGCACGAGCGCGCCGAGCAACATGTCGCCGGCGATGCCGCTGAACGGATCGAGTATGGCGACGCGCATCAAAACCGGTACGACGCGCCGCTACCTGTGTTGAACACCAGCACCTCCGCCGTCTTGGGAATGCGGCCTGCGGCGATGAGTTGTTCCGTCACGGCAAGCGCGCATCCGCCTTCGGGCGCGGCGTCGACGCCGCTCGCGCGCGACAAGCGGAGCGTCGCGCCGCGGATTGCGTCTTCGCTCACCGAATGCGCGTCGCCCTTGCTCTCGCGAAGTGCGCGCAGAATGAGACGATCGCCGAGCGGTCCGGGGACGCGAAGGCCGCTGGCGTGCGTTTCGGGATTCTCCCACGGAGTCGCCTTCTCGAGACCGGCCTTGAACGCGCGGACGATCGGCGCGCAGCCGTCGGCCTGCGCGACGATCATGTGCGGCATCTCGACGTTCTTCGGAAGCCAGCCGCCGTCGCGCATCTCGGCGAATACCTTCCACATGCCGATGAGGCCCGTGCCGCCGCCCGTCGGATAGACGACGTGCGTCGGCAAGCGCCAGCCGAGTTGCTCGGCGAGCTCGATGCCCATCGTCTTCTTTCCTTCGATGCGATAGGGCTCGCGCAGCGTCGAGACGTCGAAGAAGCCGCTCTCGGCGGCGAAGGCGCGCGCCTGCTTACCCGCGTCGCCGATGTGGCCCGGCACGAGCTGTAGGTCCGCGCCGAGCGTGACGATCGTATCGAGGATCGGTTTGGGCGTCGTCATCGGCGCGTAGACGCGGACGGGAATTCCGGCGGCCGCGGCGTACGCAGTGAGTGCGGCGCCTGCGTTGCCGGCCGTCGGGACGACGAGCCCCGGCACGTTCAGTCCGCGGGCGCGTGTGACCGCCGCGCTCATGCCGCGCGCCTTGAACGATGCCGTGGGATTGAGGCCTTCGTCTTTCACCCAGACTCGCGCGACGCCAATCTCGCGCGCGAGCTTCGGCAGGTCGTGCATCGGCGTGAGCCCCTCGCCCAGCGACACCGGGGCCTCGCCTTCCTTGAGCGGCATCACCGGCCCGTACCGCCACATGTCCCACCGTCCCGTGACGGCGGTGCGTGGTGGCATTGGAGAATCATAACGAACGAGAAATGGTTGCCCGCACTTGGGGCAGACGGTCGCCAGCGCGTCACCGGATTCACGGACGTCGCAGGCGGAACACTCGAGGTGCCAGGTGCTCACGAGGGATCGGACGAGGGAGAAATGTCGGACGGTACGTGCTCGCCGCCGACAGCGGCGGGAGCGGTGGGCGAATTCTTGCGCAACGATTCGAGCACGCGTTCGGCCGTCTGTTGACCGAAGCCGGGCAATGCGGCAATCGCTTCGGGTGCCGCGTCGCGTACGCCCTGCAAACTACCGAATGCCTCGAGCAACTGCCGTCTCTTCGCTTCTCCAACGCCGGGAATGCGAAGCAACTCCGACGTCATCGTACGCATCGACCGCCGCTTTCGCTGAAAGGTGATCGCGAAGCGATGCGCTTCGTCGCGCGCCTGCTGCAGCACGCGAAGCGCGGGCGAACGCCGCGGAAGTCGGAGCGACTCCGGTCGGCCGAGTACGAAGATCTCTTCTTCGCGCTTCGCCAAGCTGACGATCGGCATCGCGCCGAGCCCAATCGCGTCGAGCGCCGCGTGCGCCGCATTCAATTGGCCCTTGCCGCCGTCGATCACGACGAGATCGGGAAGCGGCTTTTCTTCCTCGGTGCGTCGCGCGAAGTATCGACGAACGACTTCATTCATCGACGCGAAGTCGTCGACGCCCTCGACGGTCTTGACCTTGAACTTGCGATATTCCGCGCGATACGGCCGACCGTTCTGAAACCAGACGCACGACGCGACGGTGTCCGTCCCCTGTGCATGCGAGATGTCGAAACAGACCAGCGACCGCGGAACCTTTTGCAGTCCGAGCTGGCGCTGCAGCTCGTAGATCGGATCCCCTGCCCGCTCCTCGGTCTCGTCGCCCGTGAGCCGCAGCTCCTCGAGCAAATGTCGCGCGTTCTGGGTCGCGAGGTCTACAAGCTCGCTGCGCGGACCGCGCTGCGGAACGTGGATCTTCGTCCGCTCGAGCGACGCTTCGACCAGCTCGCGATCCTCCGGGTCGAACGGCACCAGCAGCTCGCCGGCGCGGTCCTCGAGCGGCAAGTAGCTCCGCGCGAGGTATGCTTGCAGAACCGCGGGATCGGCCTCCTCCTCGAGGTTCTCGAGGAACTGATGCTCGCGGGCCAGGAGCTTCCCGCCACGGATGCGCATGAGCGCCACGACCGCGTCGTCACCATCGCGCGCGAATCCTAGCACGTCGCGGTCGCCGCCCTCGATCGACAGTACGACTGTCGGCTCCTCCATTCGCTCGAGGTGCTGCAACGCGTCGCGCAGCTCGGCGGCCCGCTCGAAGTCGAGAGACTCCGCGGCCAATGCCATGCGTTCGCGAATTCGCCGGGCCACTTCCTTCGTGCGTCCGTCAAGGAATACGAGCACCTCGTCGATCATCGCGCGGTATTCGGCCCGGGTCTGCGCGAGGATGCAGGGCGCCTTACAGCGCTTGATGTAGTAATCCAAGCACGGCCGCTCCGGCATCTGCCGCGGCATATCGAAATTGCACGAGCGAACGGTGAAGATTCGCTTCACGACGTTCAGAGCGCGCCGCATTGCTCCGACGTCGGTGTATGGACCGAAGTATCGGCTGCCGTCGTCGACGAGGTGGCGCGTCACCCACACCCGCGGGAACGGCTCGGCGACCGTGACCTTTATGTAGGGGTACGATTTGTCGTCGCGCAGCGCGATGTTGTACTTCGGCTTGTATTCCTTGATGAGGTTCGCTTCGAGAATCAGCGCGTGCGCCTCACTCGGGACCACGATCGTGTCGAGGCCACCCACTTGCTGCATGAGTGCGCGGGTCTTGACGCTTTCCGTGTGATCGCCGGTGACGTAGTTCCGAACGCGCGACCGAAGGCGCTTTGCTTTCCCGACGTACAGCACCGTCCCGTCTCGGTCGCGCCACAAATAGACGCCGGCCGACTCGGGAAGATGCGGAATCTTTTCGAGGACGGATTCGGGAACTGCCATAGGTCAATAATACCCCCGACGCGCGGCCGATGTCCGTCGCAAGGGCGTCCGAGACGAACGTCAGCGACGCCGCAAGCGGGCCACGAGGTTCGCAGCCTCTGGAACGCGGAAAACGGCGGTCATCAGCAGGTAGATCACGCCGAAGGTGCCGAGCACGAGCACGCGGGCGACGAATGGCGCCTGGTGCGCCGCAAGCGCGCGCATTTCCCATCCGGCCGCGGCACCGACGGCAGCCGCGGCCCAGAGCGACGCGACGAATCGCGCCGGCAATCCGGTCGCTCCAATGCGGCGATTCAACCGCGATCGCAACAGCACGAACTCGATCCATCCGGCGATGCCGGCCGACGCCGTGAGTCCGGCGGCCCCCCAATGCGCGTCGATCCCAAGAAGGCGCGGCAGCGGCAGCGCGAACAAATAGCCGAGCACCGTGGTCAGAATCACACGAAGCGTGGCGAAACGAAGCGGGGTTCGCGTGTCGTGGAGCGCGTAGTACGTCGACGAGTACAAACGTCCCATCGTCGTCGCGAGGAGACCGACCGCCGAGCCGGCAAGAATTCCCCACGCGTAGTGCGAATCGGCCGCGGTGAACCGGCCGCGCTGGAACAGCAACGCCGCGATCACGTCGCCAAAGGCGATGAACGCGGCGGCGGACGGTACGACGAAGAACGCGATGTTGCGAAGCCCCGAGCCAAGCCGCCCGCGAAGATACGTCGAGACCTGGTCGTGGTCCCCGATCGCGCGTGACATTTCCGGTAACTCGGCGGCCGACACCGCCATGCCGAACAGACTGACCGGCAGCACGTAGACGGTCTGAGCGTATCCGAGCGTGGCGACCATCCCGTCCGGCAGCAAGCTGGCGAGCAAGACGTCGATGTAGCCGCTGATCTGAACGACACCGCGGCTCACGAACGCGGGGCCGAAATTCCGTGATACGGTTCGCACGTGCTCCGACGTCGTGTCGAGCGAGAATCGGAGATGGCGCGCGAGCCGGAGCGTAGTTGGAACTTGAATCAGGAATTGGAGGAGCGCGCCGACGACCGACGCCCAGGCGAGCGTCGACGCGATATCGCTCGGCTGCTGCGACTTCCCGAACCACAGGAGCGCGCCGATCATCGCCACGTTCCATAGCACCGGCGCCGAATAGGAGAGCAGGTAGCGGCGATGGCTGTTGAGGATGCCGAGACACCAGGCCGAAATGACGAAGATGCCCGCGCCGGGAAAAAGGATGCGCGTCAGCAGGATCGTCATTCGCTTTCTCTCGGGATCGAATCCCGGAGAGATCAGCGGAATCAGCGCCGGGGTCGCCACGACGCCGACGAGCACGACGACGGCGACGACGAGCATCAGCAGCGCGGCGACCGCACCGGCGACGCGGCCAGCCTCCTCCTCTTTCCCCTCCGCGAGCAATCGTGAGTAAACTGGAATAAAAGAAGCCGAGAGCGCACCTTCACCAAACAGGTTCTGCAGAATGTTCGGTATCTTGAAGGCCGCCGTGAACGCGTCCGCTGCCGCGCTGGTTCCGAGGAACCGAGCCTGCAGCATTTGGCGAACGAGCCCGAAGACGCGCGACGCCAGAATCCCGAGCGCGACGAAGGCCGCGGCGGCGCGCGGGCGGCGAGCCGGCGGCGGCGCCGAGTCACCGCCCGAGCCTTCGCGCGGCGCTGCGGTCACACGCGCGCGGGAGTCGGCGCAGACGACGCGGCGATCGCCGGTGCGCCCGAGAGGAGCGATCGCACGTGGGCGCCGGCGGCCGCGCGCATTTGCTCGACGAGCGCCGGGCCGTACCGCGCGAGGAATGGAACGAACGCCAGCTTCCGTTCCTGCCGCGTACCATGCGGGTACAGCGAGCCGCGCGCCGTCGCCAGCTGATGCATGATCTCCGACTCGCGACGCTTGACCGCGGCCAACAGGCGCCGCTCGACACGCGCCATTCGATGATCGAGAGATCGGCGCAGGCCTTCGATCACATCGTCCGACAACAGCCCGCGGTTCGCCGCGTCGAGCGCCCCGATGCCGGTGGCGACGCTGTTCCGCAACTCGGCGAGCGCGCGAGCCGCATCGGGCGACAAACGTTCGCGAGCCACGCGTCCCTCGACGCCCTGCGGGTCGGCGAACGCTTCGACGGACAGCGCAAAGCGGGACAATGTGCGCTGCACGCGCGGCTCGACGATGGTCGTGGACCAGCGCGGAACGACGAGCGGCGTCGGCACGCCGAGCGCGTCCGACACCGCGGACACCTGCGCGAAGTACGCAATCTCCCCCGGCCCGCCGACGTACGCGGCGGTTGGCAGCAGGGCGCGTTCCACCACCGGACGAAGGAGCACCGTCGCCGACAGAAATTGATCTGGTGGAAGCTCGCGCACCGCGGCGCCTTCCTGCAGCGACAATCGCCGCTTTGTCCCGTCGCGATTGAGAAAGACCAACGACAATCCCGGAACCTCTTCGACCTGCGGCGTGAAGCCGGCCGTGCTGATCTCGTCGCTGCGTCGTCGCACGACGCCGGCCAGCGCGTCACCGTTGTTCGCCGCGCGGCGCATCAACGGCGCGGCCGCGCGAGCGATCGCGGGATGCGACGCGTCGAGTACGCCCATCTCCAACGGCTCCAAGACCCGGCGGAGCACGGCGACGTACGCGTCGCCCAGCGTCGCACCGTCGTGATATGCGCTGAGCGTGTCGTCGAGGAAGAATTCGTGCGCGCCCGACCCGCACGCCTCTCGAAACAGCGCGGCGTGATGGTCGATATCATGGTCGATGGGAATTCGCGCCATCGGTGTTCCGCTGGGCGCGCGAGCCTCGAGACGCAGCTCACGAGCGCCCCCGTCGAGGGACACCGACACCACGGCGCCCTCGCGAAAATCGGCGTCGTCGGTCGCCGCCCAGAACAGCGGCGCGACGGGCAGCCCGAGCATCTCTTCGAGCGCGTCGGCGAGCGCGCGCGCCGTGATCGCCTTGACGAGCGTCATCAAGGGCCCGCCGAACAGCCCCGGCTGCTGCCCCGTCGTGACGACGACGCCGCCGCCCTTCACGACGCGAGCGAGACGCGCGGCAGCGGCTCCGGCCGGCGCGATCGCCTGTTCGAGATCTCTAAACCACGTCGCCGGAGCGGCTCCCGCGACCTCGCGAGCGTAGCCGAGCCATTCGTCGGATCCACGCGGAATCGGTCGGTACCACTGGGGCAGCTGCCCCGTTCGCGCCGATTGCGACAACGTCGAGCCGCCGAGCGGTTCCGTTCGAACGATTGGATCGCTCATCGTCCGTCCTCGACCGGGCTCACTTGTGATACGGCTCGCCGCGAATGATGGTCCCGGCGCGGTACATCTGCTCGGCGAGCACGAGCCGCGCGAGCTCGTGCGGCAGCGTCCACGGTGCCAAGGCGAGCGATCCCCCGGCCCGGCGCCGGACGACATCGCCCAGCCCGAACGCGCCGCCGATCAGAATGGCGACATCGACGGCTCGCTCGCGGTGTGCCTGGAGCCATTGGGCGAATTGCTCCGACGACATCGCGCGCCCTGTCAACTCGCATGCGACGACCTGCGCGTTCGGCGGAATCGAGGCGAGCAATCGCTCGCCTTCCCGTTCGCGCGCGAGGTCCGCGGAGCCAGAGCGAGCTGGCTCGTCGCGGACCTCGCGCACCTCGAGCGGCCAGTAGCGGCTCGCACGACTTTCATACCCGCGAATCGCTCCGGCCAAGTTGGCGTCGCGCGGCTTGCCGACGACCGCCACGACGAACCGCATTCAACACGACGCGCGACACGTCGCGCCACACAGCGCGCTATGCATAGATCCCGCGCAACCGATGGACCGTGGCGACGCGACTGATCGAGACCATATACGCCGCCGTGCGCATGTTGACCTTGTGCTGCTTGGACAGTTGAAGCACGTCGGTGAAGCTCCGGCGCATGATGTCGGTCAGACGCGCGTTCACGTCGTCTTCGGCCCAGAAGTAGCCCTGGCGATCCTGGACCCACTCGAAATATGAGACGGTGACGCCACCGGCGTTGGCGAGGATGTCCGGGATGACGAAGATTCCCTTCTCGTCGAGGATCGAGTCGGCTCCGGCGGTCGTCGGACCGTTGGCGCCCTCGCAAATGATCTTGGCGCGGATCTTTCCGGCGTTCTTGCTCGTGATCACGTTCTCGAGCGCCGCCGGCACCAACACGTCGACGTCCGCCGTAAGGATCTCGTCATTGGTGATCTGGTCGCCGCCGGTGAAGCCCTCGAGCGAACGCACCGTGCGCACGTGCCTCATCGCCGCGTCGATGTCGACGCCGTTCTTGTTGTAGTAGCCGCCGGTCCGATCGCTGATCCCCACGATCTTGCACCCCTCGCGCTGGAGGAGTTGCGCCGCGACCGATCCGACGTTTCCAAAGCCCTGCACGGCCACGGTCGTTCCGTGGACATCCATGCCGAGGTGCTTGAGCGCTTCCTTCACAACGATCATGCAGCCGCGGCCCGTCGCCTCGCGCCGGCCCAGCGATCCGCCCATCTCGATCGGCTTGCCGGTGACCACGGCCGTCACGGTGTGACCCATCCGCATCGAGTACGTGTCCATCACCCACGCCATCACGCGTTCGTTCGTGTTGACGTCGGGCGCCGGGACATCGGAGTCGGGACCGAGCGTGGCGATGATGCCGGCGGTATACCGACGGGTGAGTCGCTCCAACTCGCCGGCGCTCATCT
>Ga0153915_10007758_pt1 | contig 10160 bp, 8 predicted proteins | sample Opewatmetagenome_2_FD_107003 | JGI IMG/M metagenome (GOLD analysis project Ga0153915, IMG submission 107003) | Freshwater wetland microbial communities from Ohio, USA - Open water 3 Core 3 Depth 3 metaG | ecosystem: Environmental > Aquatic > Freshwater > Wetlands | place: USA: Ohio, Lake Erie... | reverse complement strand
TGCGCTGTAGCCCCACGGGTTGCTCATCAAAGGCTTTCCGTTCAAAAGCCACAAAACCAGATCCTTCCTTACAGACACATCCCTTCCAGGCTATCTCTAAGATGGAGGTTAATACTTGCTGATCCCCACTCAGCACTTTAGCCATCCGCACCAGCTTTTCCTTCAGGCGCGGGCTGTAAGCCTCCAAGGCAGGCACCAGATCGTGCCGGAGACGGTTACGAAAATAAGTCCTCTCCAGGTTGCTGGGGTCTATAACAGGATGCAAACCGTGTTCCTTGCAGTAAGCCACCGTCTCCTCCCGCCACACCTCCAACAGCGGTCGAGCCAACGCGATCTCCCCACTCCAGGCATTGGGGACTTGCCAGGCTTCCATCCCTTTCAATCCCTCCAGGCCTGCCCCACGCAGCAGGTGCATCAACACAGTTTCTACCTGGTCATCCGCCGTATGACCTACTACTACCGCTTGCGCTTCCCATTTTGCAGCCTCAGCGAAAAGGAATCCGTAGCGAAGATTTCGGGCGGCTTCTTCTACCGAAAGGGAATGATTCTGCGCATAAGCCGCTACATCCTCTATTTTTTCCACATAGGGAATTCCATAACCTGCAGCCACTTGCCGGACATATTCTGCTTCCTGGTCCGCTTCAGGCCTTAAACGGTGGTTCAGATGCCCTACCACGACTCGAATTCCAGCCTCATGCAATAAATCAAGCAGGCACAGGCTATCTGGGCCTCCAGAGACCCCAACCACCAGGTTTCTGGTACAATCGTTGCAACCACTTTTACGAAGCATATCCTGAAATTTCTCAATCATAGTTTAGATTATAGGCGAAAATTGATCTTTGCGTTTCTTATATACTATTTTACCGCCTGCCCTCTTGCCTGTATTGGAGCTTTATGCTAGACTGATTCTAGAACCCTAGAGGAGTGTCCCCATGCCTGAAAAAATTCTCGTTGTGGACGATGATGTAGACACCTTACGTCTGGTTGGTTTAATGCTGCAGCGCCAGGGATACCAGATCGTAGCTGCCAGCAATGGACACCAGGCATTAACATTGGCACAAAGCGAAAACCCGGACCTGATCCTGCTGGATGTGATGATGCCAGACATGGATGGTTATGAGGTCACCAAACAGCTTCGTGCCGATGTCGTGACTTCCACGACCCCAATCATTATGTTCACCGCCAAATCACAGCTTGACGATAAGGTGGCTGGATTTGAAGCTGGCGTTGATGATTACCTGACAAAGCCCACCCAGCCTCGTGAGCTTTTTGCACACGTCAAAGCGGTGCTGGCTCGCAGCAGTAAAGGCCGGCCTGCTGCGGCAGAAACAATCGCACGCGAGAAAGGTTATGTCATTGGTGTATTGTCAGTCAAGGGCGGCTTGGGGATAAGCACCCTGGCAATGAACCTGGGAGTCAGCCTGCGCCTGCGAACCAGGAAGGAAGTGATCGTTGCCGAATTGCGTCCAGGCGAAGGCAGCCTGGCTCTGGATTTGGGTTACCTTCACCCAGAAGGCCTCGATCGTCTCCTCAATCGGAACAAGGCTTCCGAAATTTCGATTGGTGATGTAGAAACCGAACTGATCACACACCGCTCCGAAGTCCGCTTGCTCTTGGCATCCTACCGCCCGACCGATGCAAAATACCGCACCCAAGCTGATAAATTTGAGGCGATTGCCAGGCACTTAGCTCACTTAGGTGATTTCGTCGTTTTAGATTTAGGTCCGGCACTACCTCCCACAACTGAGAAGGTCTTGAGCGTGTGTGACGAGTTGATCATCGTTTTAGAACCGGTGCCCAATACCCTGGTCCGCACACAGCTTCTTATGGATGAATTGACTGGCAAAGGCTTTGGCGAGGGTCGTTTGAACGCGGTTCTTTATAATCGTGCCCGCTCTGAGCTACAGCTTTCCCTTTCTCAAGTACAGCAGCAATTTAAGCACAATATTCTGGTCGTCTTCACCCCGGCCCCTGAGCTAGCTTTACAAACTGCAAAAAGCAATATTCCAATTGTCGTCCAACATCCGGACAACCTGGTTTCACAGCAATTTTCCAAGCTTGCAGATAGCATTATGAAGCATCTTCCCGTCAAAACATGACCGACCAGGTTCTTCTTGCCAGTTTTCAGAGGCTCTTAGAAATTTCACGCAATCTAGCTTCAACGCTAGATCTAAACGTATTGCTCTATCGGATTGTCCATGCAGTTGCTGACCTCTGCAACGCGGAAGCGGCTTCCATCCTGCTTTATGACCAGAACCGGAAAGATTTACGTTTTGAAGTTGCTACCAATATGGAGAATCCCCTCTTGCGGGGTTTCAGCGTCCCGGTAGATTCAAGCCTGGCAGGATGGATTGTCACAAACCGCCAGCCCGTCCTGATTCCAGATGTAGATACCGATCGACGGCACTATGGTCAGGTTGGGGCTTCGGTCAATATGAAAATCAAATCCTTGATGGGTGTACCGCTTATCCACAAGGATCGTGTGATTGGCGCCCTCGAAGCCATTAACAAGCAATCGGGCGTCTTTACCCTTCAAGATCAGGACCTGCTGTCGGCATTGGGCGCGCAGGCTGCTGTCGCCATCGAAAACAGCCGCCTTTTTCAACAAACTGACCTCATTTCCGACCTGGTTCACGAACTTCGAACGCCACTGGCCTCTTTGACGACCGCCACGCACCTGTTTGATCGTCCCGATGTTACCCAGGAACAACGCAGCCGCTTTATTGAAATCATCCAGCAAGAAATAGCACGACTCACTGACTTGACTACCAGTTTTCTCGATCTTGCACGTCTTGAGTCAGGACGTACCCAGTTTCATGCCGAACTCTTTGCAATGGAACCTGTGATAGAAGATTGCCTGGAAATCATGCGCCCCCGAGCTGAAGAGAGAAAAATTTCCCTGACCGGGATGATCGAGGCTGATCTGCCGGAGCTAAACGGCGACAAAGATAAGATCAAGCAGGTCGTTCTGAACCTGCTGAGCAATGCCATCAAATATAACTACCCTCAGGGTGGTGTAAATCTGAATGTAAAAGCAGGCGCGGGCGAGATTATTTTATCTGTGAATGACACTGGGCCAGGAATTTCCGAAGAAAACCTGAGGCACCTTTTTGAAAAATTTTACCGTGTTCCCGGAACCGAAAAATTAGCCCTGGGGACTGGCTTGGGTCTTTCGATATGTAAGCGCATCGTTGAAACACATGGGGGGAAAATCGAGGTTCTAAGTCAGGTGAATAAAGGTACCACTTTCATCGTACACTTACCCCTCGTATCAACTGTTCGTTAGGACAACTATCTATAGTTTAACGGGGGCCGCGCCTGCCAAACTGCCGCTCCAAAAGATCCACGGAAAGATGGATCATGGTTGGGCGCCCGTGCGGGCACGTGCGCGGCGAGGAACAAGCCTCCAGATCAGACACGAGGGCGCGCTGTTCCATAGTAGAGAGCACCTGACCTGCCTTCACCGCTGCCCTTTTGCAAATCCTGGCAATAATCCTGGCCTCTATCTCAGACCTAAGAGGAGTTTCATCTTCCTCAAAATCTTCCACTAAGACCTTTAATGCCGCGCCGGGATCCATGCTTGCTAGCAATGCCGGAACTGCCCTCACCAGGAAAGTCCCTGGACCAAATTGTTCCACCTGGAAGCCCAAATGATTAAGGATCGGCAGTTGCTCTTCCAAAAGGCGGGCGCCCGCGGGAGGCAAATCTACGCTGACTGGTGCTAATAGGGACTGTGAGATAATTTGCTTTCCCCCCGCCTGGTGTTCCGCGTTCATTCGCTCATATAGCACCCGCTCATGTGCGGCGTGTTGGTCGATTAAATAAAGTCCATCTGGACCTTCTGCTACCAGGTATGCCGCTGCGATCTGCCCAACCAGGCGCAGGATTGGCGCAGCCATCTGTGTTTGAACGGTTGGAGTAGCCCCTGTAAGCCCTGCCTTTGGAGCTTCTTGAGCTAATTCTTCAGTCACTTCAACCTTTGAAAGCTCTTCCCCAGCAGGTTGGTTTGCTCTATCCCAATCCTCTGCCATATTCCATGCCGGATCAAATGTGCGCGGGGGTGAAAGACGTTCTCCGCTCTGTGCCCAGCGGAATTGGGAGTTGCTAATATCGGGAACAGGTGTATGCGCCAGGAGGGCCCTTCGCACCGCACGCTGTAGACCAGTGAACACCCGGCTCGCTTCTCGAAACCTGACTTCAGCTTTGGTTGGATGCACATTTACATCGACCATATCCGGAGGGATTTCGATGAAGAGGATCCCCAGTGGGTATCGTCCTACCATCAGTAAAGTATGATAAGCCTGTAAGACAGCGCTCGAAAGGGCTGCATCCAGGATCGGCCTCCCATTCACAAAAAAGGTTAGCTCTCTGCGGTTTGAACGTGTCAAACTGGTTGGGCTAATAAAGCCAGTAATGCTCAACCCTTCTTCTTCTGACAATACCTCAATCATCAATCGCGCCGTATCGGGTCCGTATAAAGCAGCCAGCACTTCCCTTCGCTGTCCATTTCCGCTGGTCTGTAATGAGCTGCGCCCTTCTTGCATCAGGTGAAAACGCACCTTAGGGTATGCAAGAGCATAGCGAGTCACCAGCATATCGATCTGGCGCCGTTCTGTTGCCTCTTGTTTCAGAAATTTTCGTCGTGCAGGCACGTTATAAAACAAATCTTCCACGCAAACGACAGTCCCTGCTGGGGCACCAATTGGTTCCGATGGGTAGATCATTCCCCCTTCCACCCGCACACGCCTGCCCGCAGCAGCTTCTCTTGGTCGCGAGGTCAATGTCAGGTGCGAGACGGATCCAATCGAAGCGAGTGCTTCACCGCGAAAGCCCAGAGATTGGATCCGAAACAGATCATCTGCAGATTGAAGCTTGCTTGTAGCATGTCGCGCCACAGCCAGTTCAAGCTCATCCGGAGAAATCCCAACCCCATCATCTGCCACTTCAACCAACCGCTGTCCGCCTCCTTCAACGCGCACTGAGAGCTGGCTGGCTTGCGCATCGATGGCGTTTTCAACCAGTTCCTTTACCACGGATGCAGGTCGTTCAACGACTTCACCAGCAGCAATTTGTGAAGCAATTTCTGGGGGCAGCAGACGAATACTCATAGAGCAATTATACCGTCTTATCCTTTATAATACCTTTTATGCGCTTCACGACCCTTTTCTTCGACCTTGACGACACGATCTACCCTTCCAGCTCAGGTTTGTGGAATGCGATCCGGGACCGCATGGGGCAATACATGCATGAGCGGTTTGAAATCCCCTGGGAAGAAATTCCTCGCATCCGCACACAATATCTGGAGATGTACGGGACTACCATGCGCGGTTTGCAGAAAGATTTCGAGGTAGATGTAGAAGACTACCTGGCTTTTGTTCACGACCTGCCGCTTAACCAGTACCTTTACCCTGAACCTGCTGTCCGTTCACTCCTGCTCAGCCTGCCCCAACCGAAATGGATTTTCACCAATGCTGATGAGGCTCATGCGCGGCGTGTGTTGGCGGTTTTAAAATTGAGTGACTGCTTTCAAGGGGTGATTGATTTGCACGCCTTGAATTTTTCATGCAAACCCGAAAAGGAAACCTACCTGCGCGCTCTGCAGATTGCTGGACAAGAAAATTCGACCGGCTGTATTCTCCTGGATGATTCTGTGCGTAATCTGGCTCCTGCCCGTGATCTTGGCTTCACCACGGTTTTGATCCACAACCACGTAAATTCCTTGACCCATTTCCAGGATCAAGCTGTAGATTACACCATCTCACATCCTTGCGAGCTCCGGCAGGTATTGCCTGCTCTCTGGGAGCAGGATAAACAAGTTTGAAAAATAAATTGCTCACCCTCGAAGAGGCCGCCGACCTGGTGCCAGCGGATGTTATGCTGGCTCTTGGAGGCATGACCTTATACCGCCGCCCAATTGCCTTTGTGCGCTCTTTACTGCGCCGTTTTCAAAGAACAGGAGAGCCAGGGGATTTGACTCTTTTGTCATTTACTGCCAGCCTTGAGAGTGATTTGTTGGTTGGCGCACGTATGGTCCGGCGCGTACGGACTTGTTATTTCGGCATGGAAATTTTTGGTTTGGCGCCCATGTTCAGTTACTATGCTAACCGCGGTGAGATCGAAATTGTTGAAGAAACCGAAGCCAGCTTGTCCTTCGGTTTGAATGCTCAGGCGGCTACTGTGGGTTTCTTGCCCGGAAGGGGCTGGCTGGGTACCGATTTACCCAGGCTGCGCCCCGATGTGCACACGGTAATCGATCCGTACAGCGGCGAAGAATTGATCGCCTTCCCCGCCATCCACCCCGATGTAACTGTCATCCATGCCCTGCGAGCCGATCCCGAGGGGAATGCCCAGATCGGCAACAATAAAGGGGTTGACGAAGAATTAGCGATCACCGGCAAATTAGTTATCATCACCGCTGAAGAAATTGTTCCGGATTTATTGAAGGCAGATATCCCTGCGCCTTTTGTTCATGTGGTTGCCCATGCTCCTCGAGGGGCTTCTCCGACCTCCTGTCATCCTCTTTATCCCTTGGATGGCAAAGCGCTGCTCACCTACGCCGAGTCGGTCAGTGATCCAGCCTCCTTTGAAGAATTCCTGGCGCATTTCCTGACTGGATAACGGATATTTCTAATCCTCTTTCATGAAATTTATCTTATTCTAACGTTCGTGTGGTAATCTATACTCGAGGAGTTTAATAAATATGAAGTCAAAAACTTGGATGACTGCTCTAGGCATTGCCGTCGCCGTATTATTGCTGGCGGGTGCCTGTTCTGCTGGCTTCGTTGCTGGCTGGTATCTTCAGCCGCAGTCAAAAACTGGGACTGCAGGAAATGTTTTGCTTTCTCCACAAGCAACCGTTGACCCAACGGATACGACCTCGCTTTTCAAACCTTTTTGGGAAGCCTGGCAAATTGTGCATGACTACTATGTAGATCGGCCAGTTAATGATGAAGTGCTCATGCAAGGCGCCATCCGCGGCATGATCGCTGCTCTGGGCGATAAACACTCCTCCTACATGGATCCCTTCGAATATAAAGACGCTACAGCTGATCTCTCTGGAGAATACGAAGGGATTGGAGCCTGGGTCAATACAGAGGGAGATTTTCTGACCATCTCCGAGCCAATGCCGGGCTCTCCCGCAGAAAAAGCTGGCTTGATCACCGGTGACCAGATCATCAAGATCAATGGTGAGGATATGACGGGTGTGCTGCCTGAGCTTGCCCGGCGTAAAGTCCTCGGACCAGCAGGTTCAACAGTTATCCTGACGATCCAGCGCGAAGGCGTTGAAACTCCCTTTGATGTCTCAGTAACGCGGGCAGCTATTAAAGTGTCCAGCGTTGACAGCAAAATGCTCGAAAATAATATCGCCTATGTCAAAGTACGTAACTTTGGTGACCAAACGGACGAAGAATTAGCTACAGCCCTCAAAGCCCTGATGAAGAACAAACCCACCGGCATGATCCTGGATCTACGAAACAATCCCGGAGGGTCACTCAACACCGCCATTTCAGTCGCTTCTGAATTCATCAGTAACGGGGTGATCTTGTATGAAGAATACGGTGATGGCACTCGTCAAACTCATGAAGCTCTCCAGGGAGGATTGGCTACCGATATTCCGCTGGTAGTTTTAGTCAATGAATTTTCAGCCTCGGCTTCCGAGGTAGTCGCTGGAGCTATTCAGGACAGCGGGCGCGGCACCCTGGTTGGGGTGACCACCTATGGCAAGGGCAGTGTGCAGCAATGGATTCCGCTTTCAGGTAATGAGGGTGCTGTGCGGGTCACCGTCGCCCATTGGCTTACACCCAAGGAGCGGTTGATCAATGATGTTGGCTTGACTCCGGATGTAGAAGTAAAAACGACAGATGCCGATATCAAAGCCAAGCTCGATCCTCAATTAGATGCAGCGATTAAATTCTTGGTTGAAAAGAAATAAGGTCTTTGGAGGTACATATGTTGTTCTTTGATCCGCGTTACATGATTTTTATGCTGCCCGCTATGCTTTTGATGATGGTGGTGCAGGCTTATGTCTCTTCGGCTTATAAAAAGTGGAGCCGTGTCCCTGCTCAGAGCCGCATGAGCGGTGCTCAGGCTGCTCAGCGCTTGATCAGCGCTGGCGGTTTGGATGTCACCATTCAAGGGATTGGTGGCAACCTGACAGACCATTATGATCCTCGCAACAAAGTCCTGAGTCTTTCTCAAGGCGTTTATGAGGGTCAATCAGTGGCTTCCATCGCTGTAGCCGCCCACGAGCTGGGTCATGCCATGCAAGACCAGGAAGGTTACTTACCCTTACGCTTCCGGTCTGCTCTGGTTCCCGCGGTAAATATTGGGTCTTACCTGGGCTGGATTCTAATCATCCTGGGATTGCTTTTACGACAAATGAGTTTAGCCTGGGTAGGTGTCCTGGTTTTCTCAGCTGGAGCAGTGTTTGCTCTAGCCACTGTTCCGGTTGAATTGAATGCCTCGGCACGAGCCAAAAAGCTCCTGGTTGATACTGGTTTGATTATCGGTGAAGATGAATCTCGAGGGGTCAGCAATGTTCTGAATGCCGCGGCACTGACCTATATCGCAGCCCTTATAACGGCCGTCATGCAGCTGCTCTATTTCGTCTCCCTGGTGTTGGGCATGGGCGGCCGGCGCAGATAATCAAATCCCTTTTTTGATGAGAGGCTCCGAGAACAAACCTGACCCCTCCCGAATTTAACGTTCGGGAGGAGTTGAATTAAAGAAGACCTTCTGGCAAGTTAAGTCTGCCAAGACAAAACGAAACCCAGGAGGTCTTCGATGAACAAAGCTACAACAAGCTTGATCAGGGGTCAAGGGTCAACCCGCAAGCGGAAGTGCCGAACGATCTGTGTTATCGGTTCGTGCAACCATTGTTGAGGCGATTGTATGAGAAGGTGGATCGACAGCTGGTGCAAACGTTGTTGGATTGGATGCTGGTGATCGTGATGCACCGGCACCATGGATTGCTTCTGAGTGAGTTAGGGGGTACCTGATGGGGGCAGGGCAAACACCTGCGGGTACGAAGCGGATCAGCAATCTGATGCGGAGTGAGCGTTGAGGGCAGGGAGAAGTCGAGCATGACCTGTGGGAGAGGGGTGATCAGACGGTCGAGCAGCGCATCAGTTCGCAAGAAGGTGTCTACGTGATCTGGGATGAAAGCATCCTGGAAACGCCTGAAGCTGAACAGCGGCGACGAAATGGCAATACCGAGAGAAAGGTCTCCCCCTGCCGGTCGGGCAAGGGGAGAGTTTCCAAATTACATGCAGGTGGCGCCAGTAACGACGAAGTCCACGACTAATTCCCCGTTGGCGTTGATGGTGTAATGGGTGATGGTGTGGGCTATGAAATTATTGCCCGCACCCTGCCCGATTACCCGGAAATCATATAAGGTGGTCACAGTTTCCCCCTTCGAGAGGACACCAGTCTCCATGTAACCACCGGAAAATACGTAGCTGTCCCCGGTTACCTGTCCAACACCCACTACATCCTGTGCCAGGGCGGTGATCTGGTAGTGCACCGGACCGCCACTGGAGCCTGTGAAACTGTAGATGTAATGGAAGTTGCCGGTAAAATCTACCATCTCACCCGTGCCGCCAGCGGCACACGTGACGAGCATGCCGAAACCGACCGGCGACATGACAGTATTCTCGATGATGGTGATTGCTTCTGCCCGGGCCGGGGCAGCCCCGCTGGCGAATAATAACGTCAGCAAAAGAAAACTTAACCCGATTCGACTTGCCATACTTTTCATTGAGTTTACCTTTCTGATCGAAAATAAAATTTCCTGCATAGCTGTATGAAAGTCATACAACCAGCGCAGGTTGCCCACAGGTTAATGTAAAACGATTGAATGTGCGATCAAAATTCCCACCAAGCTGTGCAACCCTATCTTTAGGCCGAAGAGTGTGTATGCCGTTGTTCGATAAAGGTCGCTATTATGATAAATTAGATCAACTTGGTATTATTTGCTAAATTATAACAAACAGCAGGATAGCCGTCAAGGGGAGAACATGGGACAATCACCTTTCTAGCTGACCTTCGGACAAAAGATCGGACATTCTTGAAAGGTTGTCATCGCGAGCGATAGCGAAGCGATCTTAATGTGATTTAACATGTGCGCATCATCCTTGGAAATCCCCAAAAACATGCTTCAT
>Ga0153915_10007757_pt1 | contig 10160 bp, 9 predicted proteins | sample Opewatmetagenome_2_FD_107003 | JGI IMG/M metagenome (GOLD analysis project Ga0153915, IMG submission 107003) | Freshwater wetland microbial communities from Ohio, USA - Open water 3 Core 3 Depth 3 metaG | ecosystem: Environmental > Aquatic > Freshwater > Wetlands | place: USA: Ohio, Lake Erie... | reverse complement strand
CGCGCGCGCGCTGCTCGACGAGGCCCAGGTCGCGCACCGGTTCGTCGCGACGGAGCCGGAGGGCGCGACCGTCGACCGCGTGCGCGAGGCGATCGACGACAGCGGGACGTGCGTCGTCATCTACATGGGCGGCGACGGCACGTTCGCCGAGGTCGCGAAGGGCATCCTCGGCTCGTCGCACGCACGCGAGGTGGCGATGGGCATGCTGCCGACGGGCACCGCGAACGACCAGGGCAAGTCGTTCGGGCTCGACACCGGCGCCGGCGCGCTCGACCACAACATCGAGGTGATCGCGGCGGGCCAGACGATCGGCTGCGACGTCGGCAAGCTGACGATCGAGCGCGGGCTCAAGGAGATCCACCGCGACATGTTCTTCGACTCGTTCTCGATCGGCCTCGGCGCCGCGAGCCTCGCGACGCGCAACCGCGATCGCGATCGCGTCAGCCGCATCCCCGGCCTCGGCGCGATCTATCGCGACCAGCTCGTGTACATCGGTGCGGTCGTGCAGCGATTCGCGGAGAGCTACGTGGTCGACATCAAGTTCGATCTCGACGCCGTGATCGATGGCACCGTGTATCCATTTCCCGGCCTGCTCGATGTCATCGTCAAGAACACCAAGATCTTCGGCGGCGAGTGGATCTTCGAGCCGCAATCGGAATCCGACGACGGCCGCTTCGAGCTCGTGCCCGTGATGGGGCGTCGCGATCTCACCGCGAAGCTGATCGGGAGCTTGCGCGCGAGCCCGATCGGCCCGGCGGAGCTCGAGGCGCTCGGGATCGAGAGCGAGCCGGCGATCGCGGGCTCGCACATGGAGCTCTCGGTCCGCACCGAAGGCGGCACCTTGCCGGCGGCGCAGGTCGACGGCGAGGAGATTCCCGCCGGCGATCGCTACGTCATCGACGTGTTGACACGTGCGCTGCGCTTGATCGTCCCGCGCGAGCACGTCGACCCGTCCCACACCGATCACAGCGGCGCCATTTCCGTGTGACGGATCACTTCACTGTTTCGACAGCTCGGCGATACTCCGGGCGTGCGAGCCCTACTGCTACTGGCGCTGATCGGCTGCGGAACCGACGAGCTGCCACCCCTCACCAACGCCAAGTCCCTCGAGTGCCTGAAGGCCGGAGACCTCCCATTTCGTCTCGAGACCACCGGCTTCGTGCATGGCGAGAACGCGACGCTCGCGAAGAACGATCCGCGCGTGAAGGACGAGTCGTCCGACACGATGGGAAATCCAGGCGGCGTCGTCGCGTCGGTGTACCTCGCCGACGCCGCGACGCCGACCGCGATGCCGATCTCGTACCGCGGCGCGAAGGCGCGCACGTCGCTCACCGGCGGGTTGTTCGCGATGCCGCTGCCCGGCGAGAACGTGAGCCTGTGGACGTACGACGGCACCGCGTGGCAGACGATCGGGCGCACGCAGACCGGCGACGATGGCTACTACGAGCTGCCGGCGACGGGCTTCGTGGCGGCGAACGGCACGCCGATCTACTCGATGCTCGAAGCGGATGGCAGCTGCTCGGAGCACTACGACTACTTGCTGCCGGCTGGCACGAAGGTCGTCGTCGCCGACATCGACGGCACGCTGACGTTGAGCGACAACGAGGAGTTCATGCAGATCGGCGACGAGACGTACGTGCCCGTGATGATGGGCGCCGCCGACAAGCTGACGCAGACGTGGGCGATGAAGGGCTACACCGTCATCTACCTGACCGCGCGCCCGAGCGTGTTCCGCAACGAGACGCGAAACTGGCTGCGCGACCTGATGTTCTCCGCCGGCCCGCTCGTCACCGCGCCGACGGTCGAGGACGCGGCGATCTACAAGACGCTGTGGCTCAAGCGCATGATCGACAACTTCGGCTGGCAGGTCGTCGCCGCGTACGGCAACGCCGACACCGACATCATCGCGTACAACAACGCCGGCATCCCGAAGGCGCAGACGTTCATCGTCGGACCGCTCGCCGGCAACTCGGGCACGGTCGCGATCCCGAACATGGACTACACCGATCACATCGCGACGTACGTGACGGCACAGCCGAACCAGTGAGCACACCGTCGTTTGCACCTGGTGCAACGCGGTCCCAGTGAGATCGTGGCCGCCGGCCGTGTCGTGATGTAGGCACGCGGAGTTACGAAGCGTGTTCGGTTCGGCCCACCACTTGCTGAGAGCGCCGGCACGATGTCGAAGCTCCTGGTCGTGCCGATGCTCGTGCTGGCCGCGTGTGCGGGCAACTCGAGTAGCCAGGATCCCGATCCGCCCGACGAGGATCCGGGCCAGGTCGCGCCGCCCGACGAGACGCCGCAGGATCCGACGCCGGCCGTCGACGATGGCTACGTCCCGAAGGCGCTCGCCGCGACGCGGTTCGGCGTGTTCTATCAGATCTCGAGCGATGTCCTCGACGTCTATCAGGACGCCGATCACGGCCTGCCGCACCTCGCGAACCACGCGTGGCTCATCACGCACAGCCACGCGACCGCGTTCGCGAGCAAGGCCCTCGCCGACAAGATCCACGCGCGCGACGACTTCTACTACGCGCCCGCGTTCGATATCTGGGACGCGAGCCACGCCGGCTGGAAGACCGCGCCCGACGCGACGCTGCAGCAGTGGGCCCACGCGTTCCGCGACGCCGCGATCGCCGCCCACGCCGATCTGTTCACGTTCAACGAGTCGCCGAGCGACACCGGCACGAGCGCGCAGACGCGCGTCCAGATCGCCAAGCTCCTGCGCTACCTCCACGAGCCCGACCCGCAGGGCCGCCGGCTATCCGGCGTGTTCTACCTGACCGAGGCCGCGGCCACGGTGTCGCGCTACGACTCGCCGGCACCCGAGTTCTTCCGCGCGATCGACGACACGTGCATCGCGATGGTCGCCGAGCACTATCACTCCAACGGCTACGTCTGCAGCATGAGCGAGGCCGCGCTGGCCGAGCACTACTTCGCGTTCCGCACGTGGCTGCTCGCCGGCGGCGATCCGGCGAAGGTCTCGATCGCGACCACGAAGTACACCGTGCTCCACTCGTCGCGCTTCGACGATGGCCCGAGCGGGTGGTCCGGCGGCGATGCCACGAAGACCACGCTGGCGAACTACCAGCGCGCGCTGTCGCGCATCGCCAAGGTCACGCGCCAGACCGACGGTGGCCTGAACCGGCTGTCGTTCGGTCCGACCGCCACGAGCATCACCCGGATCGGCGTGCAGCCGCGCATCACGGCGCTGTTTCGCTGGCACTACGTCCACACCGCCGCGATGGACGCCGAGTTGCCCTGCATCGACAACTTCGGGGGCAACTGCACCTGTAACTAGTTTCGCTCGCGCACGTGCACGCACTCGCAATTACCCTCATCATCAGCGAGTGCGTGCACGTACGCGGGCAACTCTTCTTGCGATGGCCGCGGCGTGTGGCCCGGCGAAGCCGGCCCCGGCGCCGCCCGTGCCCGTCGAGAACGTCACGCGCACGTGCACCGAGGCCGCGGTCGGGCTCGAGGGCGCCACGAAGGGCATCCGGTCGCCCGAGGCCGACTCGATCGTCAACCCGATGCGCGCGCTGTGTAACCAGGACCACTGGTCCGGCGAGGCGATCGAGTGCTTCGCCACGATGCACGAGGGTGACCTCGGGCGCTGCGCCGGCGTGCTCGGCGACGAGCCGCGCAAGGCGATGTTCTCGGCACTCGGCGACAACGACGAGGCCGCGATCGTGATCGCGCGCGTTCGCCTCGACGGCATGCACGTCGGGGTCGTCGAGTGCGACCAGCTGTTCGCGACCGTGCGCGACCTCCTGGTCTGCGACCGCATCCCGACCGCGAACCGCGCGCAACTCGGGAAGTCCGCGGCCGACCTGTGGGATCTGCCGAAGAACATCCCGGCCGACGCGAAGGCCAGGATGGCCGCGGTCTGCAAGACCACCCTCGACGAGATGAAGCGCATCGAGACCGAGGCTGCGTGCGTCCCTTAGTGCTAGGCTGCGCCCCATCAACCCGAGAGGCATTCCATGACCGATGTTTTCATCTACGACACGCTTCGCACCCCACGTGGCCGCGGCAAGGCCGGTAAGGGCGGGCTCTCGAACATCCATCCGCAAGAGCTGCTCGCGCAGACGCTCAACACGATGGCCGAGCGCAAGAAGCTCGACAAGAACCTCGTCAGCGACTTCGCGTGCGGCTGCGTCACCCAGGTCAAGGAGCAGGGCGCGTGCATCGCACGCGTCGCGCTCATCGCCGCGGACTGGCCGGAGGATGTCACCGGCTTCACGATCAACCGCTTCTGCGGCTCGGGCCTCGAGGCCGTGAACTCGATCGCGTCGAAGATCGGCGCCGGGTTCATCGAGGGCGGGATCGGCGGCGGGGTCGAGTCGATGTCGCGCGTGGCGATGGGCTCCGACGGCTCGATGCTCGACGGTCTGAACGAGAAGCTGCGCAAGCGCCTGTTCATGGTGCCGCAGGGGATCTCGGCCGATCTGATCGCGACCCGCGAGGGCTTCACGCGCACGGACGTCGATACGTTCGCGATGCAGAGCCAGCAGAAGGCGGCGCGCGCCATCGAGGGCAAGCACTTCGACAAGTCGCTGTTCGGCGTCAAGAACGACGACGGCAGCGTGATCTCGCGCGACGAGCACCCGCGCGCCGACACGACCCTCGCGTCGCTCGGCGAGCTGAAGCCGGCGTTCGAGGCGATGGGTGCGGCGCCGATGGGGCCGAACGGCGAGACCGTCGACGCGCTCGCGCTCATGCGCTACGCCGACACCAAGAAGATCGAGCACGTCCACACGGCGGGTAACTCGTCCGGCATCGTCGACGGCGCGGCCGTGGTGCTGATGGGCTCGGCCGAGTGGGGCAAGAAGGCGGGCCTGAAGCCGCGCGCGAAGATCCGCGCGATGGCGACCGCCGGTGCCGAGCCGGTGATCATGCTGACGGCGCCGGCGCCGGCGTCGGCGCGGGCGATCAAGCAGGCGGGCATGCAGGTCGGAGACATCGACCTGTGGGAGATCAACGAGGCGTTCGCCGTGGTGCCACTGCAGACGGCGCGCACGCTGAAGATCGACCCCGCGCGGATCAACGTCAACGGCGGCGCGATCGCGCTCGGTCACCCGCTGGGTGCGACCGGCGCCATCCTGCTCGGCACGGCACTCGACGAGCTCGAGCGCGCGAACAAGTCCACCGCGCTGATCACGTTGTGCATCGGCGGCGGCATGGGCATCGCGACGATCATCGAGCGCGTCTGAATCTGGTACGTTGCCGCCAGTGCATCGCTGGTGCGTGCTGCTGGCACTTGTCGGGTGCGAACCCCCGACGGACGCCGTCGTAGCGCCGGCGGCGGCGCTGTATCCGGCGGCACCGTCGGCGTTTCCACTCGGCTCCGTGCACGCGCGGATCGGCCGCAGCATCGCCCCCGACCCGGTGGCGAGCCGCGCGATCACCGGCGCGCCCGACGTGCCGCTCGCGCACGCGACGCCGTGGCAGGTGCCGGGCGACGGACCGGCTCGTGCGGTGCTCGCCGGGCTCGAGCACGGCAAGCCGGCGGTCGAGCTCGTCGAGATCGATCGCGCGCGCGTGGTGTGGCGAACGCGTTGCGAGGCCCCGGTCGTCGGCGTCACGCACGACGCGATCATCTGCGGCGACGGCCACGGCACGCGCGCGCTCGGGCTCGACGGCAAGGCCCTGTGGCAGGCCGAGACGCCGTTCCTCGCGATGGCCGGCGATCGGGTGATCACCGAGATCAGCTCGACCGAGGTCCAGCTCCGCGACGCCCATACCGGCGCCGGAGCGTCCGCGCCCTTGCCCAAGGAGCTCGCGGCCGAGGCCGTTGCCGCCGCGTGCGATGCCGAGCTGTACACCGCCAGTCCGGACGGAAAGCTCGCGCGGATCGCGAACGCGAAGGTCGTGTGGACCACACCGCTCGGCGGCGCGGTCGCGGCGATCGATGCCTGCGACGGCACGACGGTCGTCGTCACGATCGCGGCGCCGACCGGCACGTCCCTGGTCGCGCTCGTGCGCGAGACTGGCAAGCTCGCCGGCCGCGTCGACGGCGTGCGCGGCTACTGGCCCGCGCGCGACGACCCGTCGCGGCTCGAGGTCTCGACCGCGACCGGCGTGGCGCGGTGGTCGCGCGACTTCCTGGCGAGTCAGCCGCTGGAGCTGCCGCCGCTCGCCGAGCTGCTCGCGACGCGCGGCGATCGCCGGCTCGTGCGCGCGACTCCGCTCACGGCCGTGGTCCTCGGTCGCGATGGCGTGCGCGCGTACGTCCCGCTCGGCGAGCGCGATGCCGCGCTCGGAGACGACGCGATCCTCGCCGGCAGCCGACTCGCGGCGATTCCCAGGCCGTGGCGAAGGCCGTTGCGCGTGATGCCGAAGCGCCCGCCGGTCGCGGTGCCGGCCGAGCTGCGCGACCTGCCTCAGCCGGTGGACCTCGATGTCTCCCGCGCGGTGGCACTCGACGCGACGACGCGAGACGTGGTCGGGATCGCGCTCGACGCGATCGAGCCGGCGGTCCTCGTCGCCGTACAGCCCACCGGCGTCGCACGCTTCGATCTGCGTTCGCGCGCGTGGAGCTGGTACCGCGCGGATGGCTGCGCCACCGGTGGGCCGATCGGGATCGCGAGCGCGCGTGACGTCGTGGTGTGTGCGACGGCTCGCGGCGTGCGCGCGACCGATCGCCGCGGCGTGGCCGCGTGGGAGTGGACCGGAGGCAACGTCGATTCGATCGCGGCCGCCGGCGAGGTGGTGCTCGTGCGCGATGCCGATCGGCTCGTCGTGCTCGACGCGGTCGACGGCCACGTGCTCGGCACGATCGCGAGCGGCGATGGCGCGGCTGTGCGCGCGGCTCCGCTCGACATCGCGGGCATGACGATGGTCGTCACGTACGAGCAGGGCAGGGTGGTCGCGCGCTTGCCGCGCGTCGCGATGGTGCCCGCGTGGTCGATCGCGATCGCCGGCGTGGTGCGTGACCTCGCGCCGTCGGGCGATGGCGTGCTCGTCGCGCTCGAGGACGGCGACGCGTTTCGCATCGACGCGCGCACCGCGGACGCGGTCGCGTTGCCGGGCCTCGATCTCGTGTGGCGCGCGGCCGGAGACCTCGTCACCGGCGAGGCGGTCGGCGGTCCGGCCCCACCGCTGCACATGCAGCTGCCGCGCGAGCCACCCGAGGTCTATCACCCGACGGATCTCCAGGTCGCGCCCGCGATCGCGACGCCGTGGCCGCCGCCGCCACCGCTTCCGCCGAGCTGGCAGTACACGCTGTACGAGCTCGCCGGCGGCCTCCGCGCACGCAACGACTATGCCCTCGAGCCGCCGATCACTCCCGGTGCCGTGCGCGGCGGCGGTACGAGCCCGCTGGTGGTCGCCTCGGGTCCAAACCAGCGCCAGCTCCTCGTCATCGAGCCCGAGCACGGCGACCCGATCCGCCGCGTGACGCTGCCCCCGGAAACCGATCACGCGCCGCCGAATGTCACCTTTGCAACGATCGTCGACGGGCATCCGGTGGCCGGTACGATCCTCGCCGGCCCCCTCCGTGTCGTGGTGTTTTAGTGATATGGATCGAGGATGGCTCTTCCGCTCCGCGCCGCGCTCCGTTCCGCCGGCCGCTTCATGGTCAAGAACCCCACCACGATGCTGAGCATGGCGCGCCACGCGCTCGGGATGCGGATCGCCGTCCCGCTCGACTCGCTGCGCTGGTTCCTCGCGAACACGCCGCCGTCCAAGAAGGCGCCCCAGGACATCACGATCACCCCACGCCCGCCGGCGATCGGCCTCGGCGCCACGATCGATCTCATGGGCACCACGGTGCGTGCCGGCGCCTCGATCCGGATCGAGAAGATCGAGGTCTCCGATCACGCGTTCAAGGTCACGCTTCGGCTGGCCGACGTCACGATGAAGGTGCTCGGCGAGTCGTTCACGCCGGTCGCCGGCCTCATCAAGAGCGGCGCGCTCGATCTGTCGAAGCCGGGCAACCTCGCCAAGTTCATGCCGAAGAAGTCGCCGGTCCTCGTCGAGGCCCACGACGACATCCTCGTGCTCGACCTGATGCAGAGCCCGAAGTTCGCCGAGAACGAGAAGGTCCGCGGCGTGCTCGGTACGCTCACGCCCGTCGTCCAGGTCTCCGGCATGTCGACCGAGGGCGACTTCCTGATCCTGCAGCTCCGCGCGTCGCCGTTCGGCATCCCGCGCGCGCTCAACGCGGCGCGCCAGCTCGCGGCGGGATAGCTGCTCGTGAACGAGTCGGTCGAGCTCGCGGCCACCGACAAGGCGGAGCGGTACCGCGAGCTCCTGCCGCAGCTGGCGTCGCTCGTCGACGGCGAGCCGGATCTGATCGCGAATCTCGCGAACATCACGGCCGCGCTGCGCGTTTGTCTTCCCGTGGCGAGCTGGATCGGCTTCTACATCCATCGCGGCGGCGAGCTCGTGCTCGGGCCCTTCCAGGGCAAGGTCGCCTGCGTGCGCATCGCGATCGGCCGCGGCGTGTGCGGGACGGCGGCCGCCGAGCGGCGCGCGGTGATCGTGCCGGACGTCGACAAGTTCCCCGGGCACATCGCGTGCGATGCGGGGTCGAGGAGCGAGATCGTGCTGCCGATCGTGCGCGACGGCACGCTCGTCGCGGTGCTCGATGTCGATAGCTACGAGCTCGCGGCCTTCGACGAGATCGATGCGGAGGGGCTGGGCAAGGTCACCGCGCTTGCTGCCGCGCTCGCATGGTGAGGCGGATCGCGGCGATCGCGCTCGTGCTCGGGTGTCAGACCCACGAGCACGCGCCGCGTGTCGAGACCGGAAGCGGGAGCGCATCCGCGAGCGACGGGCGTGCCGACGAGCCCGCCGAGGTTCGCGCCGACGCCCGGGTCAAGGTCGACGAGCCCGCCGACACTCCGGATCCCGGCAAGCAGCTCGCCGAGCTCGGCGCCGTGCCGGCGTGGCAAGCGGTCGTCGATCGCACGCTGTATCTCGAGCGCCGCGGCCAGAAGGGCGTCGTCTACGGCGTGCTCGGTCCAGCCGCCGTGGTCGCCGCCGCTGGCAGTGGCAGCGCGGGGAGCGGGAGTGCCGCCGAGCCCGCGACCGCGACGCCGTACACCTGGCTCGTCGACGAGACCGAGGGCAACGGCGCGCTGGCGATCCGCGTCCAGCTCGCGACGCCCGCGAAGGAAGGCGAGCGCGTCGCCGTCGCCGGTGCGTGGGCGCTCGACGACACGAAGCATTGGTTCTGGAAGGCGACCGCGGTCACCGCGCTGCCGGCCGCGCCGCCGTCGAAGGCCAAGGATCCGCCGGCGACCCCCGGCCACGCGATCGCGACCGGCGACCTGCCCGCCGGTGTACGGCCGATCAGCCGCGCGAAGGAGACCGAGGCCGCGTACTTCACCGTCGTCGGTGGCACGCCCGCGGTCGACGGCGATGGCTGGCTCGTCGCCGACGAGCTCGGCAATCCGCCGTACGCGTTGCTCAACATGCCGGGCGAGCGCGCGAGCTACGGTGCGCAGGACCTGCGAACCGCCGACGAGCGCTGGGCGTTGAAGCGCGGCCAGACGTACTGGGTCCGCATCGGCCCGGTGCACGAGCACAAGGACAAGCCCGCGACCATCAACGCGCGCACCGCACCCGTGCGCGTCAATTAACTCTACGACGTGAGCCGGCGCGCCCGCCGGCGCGCGAGCACGGTGGCGATGAACGTCGCGATCTTGCCGCCGAACCGCCGCGCGACCTCGTCGAGCTGCGCGTCGGTGAGCACCTCGCGCTCGCCGCGCACGAGCGTGACGACGCACGCGCGCACGAGCCACGGATCGTCCTCGGCGGCCAGGCGTGCGAGCAACGCGTGCAGCTCGTCGTCGGTCATCGAGGGGGTGCGATCCACGAAGTCGCGAAACGCGAGCCAGCGCGCGCGCCGCACGGATCACCGCCGCTCGGAGATCGTGGCGGCGTCGGGCGGCGCGCTGCGCGAGTCATCGCGCGCCGGCATGATCATGCGGCCACCGGGTGCGCTCGGCTGCTTCGTCTGCTTCGGTCGATTCGACCACCACCACGCCTGCGCGCGTTCCTCGGTCCACGCGTGCTCGGCGGGGATCTCGATCGCGCGCAGCAGCTTGATCATCGCGCGCATGTCATCGGGGCGCTCGTCGGGCCGCTTCGCCAGGCACGACAGCACGAGCGCCTCGAGGCCGTCGGGCAACCAGCCGCGCACGCGCGGG
>Ga0153915_10007756_pt1 | contig 10161 bp, 6 predicted proteins | sample Opewatmetagenome_2_FD_107003 | JGI IMG/M metagenome (GOLD analysis project Ga0153915, IMG submission 107003) | Freshwater wetland microbial communities from Ohio, USA - Open water 3 Core 3 Depth 3 metaG | ecosystem: Environmental > Aquatic > Freshwater > Wetlands | place: USA: Ohio, Lake Erie... | reverse complement strand
TTATGATGACCACCATGTGCGCCCTTCTGGGGACTTTACCGATTGCCATCGGTTTTGGAGCGGGAGCCGAAGCCCGCCGTCCCCTGGGCTTGGCAGTAGTCGGGGGGCTGCTTTTCTCGCAATTCATCACCCTCTATATTACTCCCGTCATCTATATTTACCTTGATAAATTCCAGACGAGCATAAAGGATAAATTCCGTTCCCGCCGTTTGGGAAAAAGGAGTAGTTTCTCTGATTAATTCCTTTATATATATCACTCCTCTATATATATCACCTTCCAACATGGGCTCGCAAGAAACGCTGGTTTCGTAGCCGGGAAAAATCTCCACTCCCATCCCCTTGGTAATAAGACTCGTACTTTCCATGGATGTTATTCCCGGGCGATTCCCAGAACTCAGGGAATTTGATCGCACCATATGCCGATCCTCTACGTGCCAGGATTACCCTCTCTTCGGGAATGCCTATATTACCACTACGGATATATACATTCTCTTGTTCCGATCCTTTAGGCTCAATCTTAACTGCTTCGGGGGAGCGGGTTTCTTCGGCAAACGAAGGAAGGCAGATAAACGAACAAAGAAGGAGGAAAGATAGGATTCTCTTCACTGTCTCAATCCTCTGAGACTGGCCCCTTTTAGCCCTTTTTCTGATGGGGGAGAAATGCCATGAAGCGTGCCAATCTCCGCACTTTGGAAAAATCTCCGAAATGAAAAGTATATCCGAACCGCTATCACCGATAGAAATCCACACCCATTGGCAAAATCTCTCACTCGACGAGGAAGAAATCAATATTTTTTTTGGTTCCCCATCAGATCAAGTGACCACTACAAGGATTGAATAAACCGCGCCTCCAATACATTTTGCCGGTTCAGGACATAATCCGGATCGCACACCGTCTTTTTCTTTTCGCCTCTTGGCCCTTTCCCTTACGCCTTGCGCCTCACGCCTTACGTTTATCGCCTATTCCCTTTGACCTCCTGCCTTCTCTTATGGCATACTCATTCTATGGCTGAGAAGAAACCGCGTCTATTCCTGATCGATGGAAGCTCTTATATCTACCGGGCTTTTTTTGCCATCCCCCACCTCTCCAACTCCAAGGGCTTTCCTACCAATGCCATTTATGGATTTACCAACATGCTCCTCAAGGTCGTGCGAGAACAGGAGCCGGAATATTTGGCTATTGCCTTCGATGCCCCTGGCCCTACCTTCCGCCATGAAGTGTTTGGCGAATACAAGGCCAATCGGCCGTCCATGCCTGAGAACCTTCGGCCGCAGATTCCCTTCATCAAAGAAATTGTTTCCGCTTTGCAAATCCCCATCCTGGAAATTGAAGGTTACGAGGCCGATGACCTGATCGGATCTTTGGCCAAAAAGCTGGAAAGTGAAGGGATGAATACGGTCATCGTCTCAGGAGACAAGGACCTGATGCAACTCATCACCCCTCAAGTAGTCATGTACGACCCCATGAAAGATAAAACCTTTGAGATTCCCGAGGTGAAAGAACGTTTTGGCGTACCCCCAGACAAGGTGGTTGAAGTAATGGGTCTCTGCGGGGATACTTCTGACAATATTCCGGGAGTTCCCGGCATAGGGGAGAAAACGGCCGCCAGGCTCATCGAGCAGTTCGGCTCCATCGAAGAACTCCTGAAGAACCTGGACAAGGTCAAGAACCCCACATTACGCGCCAGCCTGGGCCATTATGCCGACCAGGCCCGCCTCAGCCGGGAGCTGGCTGCTTTGGATACTCAGGCTCCCCTGGCCTGGGACCTGGAGAAATTGAAACCAGGAATGCCGGACCGGGAGAAGCTGCATAGAATCTTCAAAGAGATGGAATTCTCCAAGCTCCTCAAGGAATTCGCAGCCCAGCCGATGCCGGAAGAAAAAGAGTATCATCTGGTCACCGAAAAGAAGGACTTCCACGAACTCATCGGGAATTTAGAAAGAGCAGGGGCCTTTGCTCTGGATTTGGAGTCGACTTCTTTGGAACCCATGAAGGCGGAGATCGTCGGCTTCTCCTTCTCCTTCAAACCCCATCAGGCCTTTTACATCCCCGTCGGACATACCTACGTGGGAGCACCCAGACAATTGGCTCAAAAAGAAGTTTTGAAAGCCCTCCGGCCTTTGTTAGAGAACCCGGAGTTGAAGAAATACGGCCAGAATATAAAGTACGATTATATCTTGCTGGCCAAATCGGGAATCTATCTTCGGGGGATTGCCGGCGATACCATGATCGCTTCTTATCTCCTGAACCCCTCGAAGCACAGTCACAGCCTGGAAGAGCTGGCCCGGGAACACCTGGACCACCAGGTGATTACTTACTCCGACGTCGCTGGCAGCGGCGCCAAGGCCATTCCTTTCAGTCAGGTGAGCGTGGAAAAGGCCTGCCGGTACTCCGGTGAAGATGCGGACCTGACCCTGCTTCTGGCCAACCTGCTCATGCCCAAAATCGAAGCGGATGGATTTGGTGAACTCTTCCACCGAGTTGAACTCCCACTCATAGAAGTTCTGGCCAGGATGGAGATGGAAGGGGTCAAGCTCGACCTCCCTCTTCTCAGCATCATGTCCAAGGAATTCGAGGTACAACTTCAGAGGATCTCGCAAGAAATTTACGACCTGGCTGGGGAAGACTTCAACATCAATTCTCCTCAGCAGTTGGGAAAGATCCTCTTCGAGAAGCTCAAGCTGCCCGGGGGAAAACGCACCAAGACTGGATACTCGACGGACGTGGAAGTCCTCACCGAACTTTCCAAGGAATACCCGCTTCCGGCCAGGGTTCTGGAATACCGGAGCCTCTCCAAGCTCAAGTCCACGTACGTGGACGCGCTGCCCCAACTCATCAACCCGGCCACGGGACGTATTCATACCTCATTCAACCAGACCGTAACAGCCACCGGGCGGCTTTCCAGCAGTGATCCCAACCTCCAGAATATCCCCATCCGCTCCCGAGAGGGACGGAGGATCCGGGAGGCCTTTGTACCCGAAGAGGGATCTCTGATCCTATCTGCGGATTACTCCCAGATTGAGCTACGCATTCTGGCTCACCTTTCCTGCGACACCTCTTTGATTGAGACTTTTCAGAGGGATGAAGACATTCACGCGGCCACGGCGGCGGAGATCTTTCATGTTCCCGTGGAGCAAGTAAATCCGGAGATGCGCCGACTGGCCAAGGTCATCAACTTCGGGATTATCTACGGGATGAGCGCCTTTGGCCTCTCTAAGGAATTAGCCGTACCCCCCAGCGTAGCCCAGGCTTATATCGCCAACTATTTCCAGAAATACCATGGAGTGCGGGATTATATCGATAAATCCTTGGAGTTAGCCAGAGAGCGGGGATATGTGACCACGCTAATGAACCGGCGGCGATACCTCCCGGACATCGGCAGCAGCAACCGTAGCGTGCGCCAGTTCGCCGAGCGCATCGCCATCAACGCGCCCATCCAGGGAACGGCCGCCGACCTGATCAAAGTCGCCATGATCAACATCCACCGCCGATTACTCCAGGAGAAGCGGAAAACCAAACTGATTCTGCAAATCCACGACGAGCTGGTCTTCGAGGTGCCCGAGAAAGAATTGGGTCCTATTAAGATCATGGTCAAAGAGGAAATGGAAGGGGTCGTGAAGCTTTACATTCCGTTGAAAGTTGATGTTGGGGTGGGGAAAAACTGGGCCGAGGCACATTAGAATAAAGCCCGTAAGTCGAGGGCGCAAGGCGTAAGAGCACGAAACGTGAGAGCGTGAGGCGTGAGAACGTAAGGGCCGCGTCACCTGTCCTACCCCTGTCGCCCTCACGACTTGCGCCTAACGATTTTTAACCCAGTGGTGATTCTATGTTGAAAATTGACTTAGCTTTTTCGCCGCATGAACTCGAAAAGAAAGACTTTCGGGGGAAAACGGTGGTCGTCATCGATGTGCTGAGGGCCACATCCACCATGATCATAGCCCTCGAGAACGGATGCTCGGGCTTCATTCCGGTCTCTACAGTCGAAGAAGCCATGCAACTGGCTGCTTTGAAGAAAGATCCCGATCTTCTCTTAGGAGGCGAGCGCAACGCCATGCCCCTTGAAGGATTCCATCTGGGAAATTCTCCCCGGGACTACCGGCCGGAGAAGGTTCGTGGGAAAGTCGTCGTACTGACCACTACCAACGGCACCCAAGCCCTTTTAGCTGCCCGGAAGGCTGCGGAAGTTTTTATCGGCGCCTTCCTCAACATCTCAGCTTTATCCCGGCGACTCGAAGAGACGGGCCGGGATGTAATCATCGCCTGCTCGGGGGAAAAGAGTCTCTTCTGCCTGGAGGACACGGTCTGCGGTGGGGCCATCATCGACTGTCTGGAGCAGGAAGGTGTTTCCCTCCTAAAAAATGACGCGGCCATGGCCGCCAAGGTGCTGTACGAGTACTACGAAGGCGACATCCACGGGATGCTTGCCGGGTGCGATTGGGGTCAATATTTGGAAAGCGTCGGGTTGGGGAAAGACTTGCGTATCTGCGCCCAGACCGATTCCTCCCAGCTCGTCCCGGTCTATCGAGAGGGGAAGATTTTCCTTGATCGCTGATCATCCCAAGCCGCTGAAGATTGGCTCCCTCGAGCTGGCCAACCCCCTTCTTTTAGCTCCTCTCTCTGGTATTTCCGACCTTCCCTTCCGTCTTCTGGCTAAAGAACAGGGATGCGCCTTGGTCTTTACGGAGATGATCAGCGCCGAGGGACTTCTGCGTAATTGGAAAGCCACCAGTAAGCTTTTGCGGAGCTGCCCGGAAGAGCGCCCGCTGGCCGTGCAGATCTTCGGCCCCCGGCCGATGTCCATGGCCGAGGCCGCGAAGATTGTCGAGGATCATGGTGCCGATGCGCTGGACATCAACATGGGGTGCCCGGTGAGGAAAGTAGTTCGGGGTGGATCTGGCGCAGCCTTGCTGAAAGATCTCGGGCGAGCGAAGGAAATCATCCGATCGGTGCGCCAAGCCATCTCCATTCCTTTGACGGTCAAGATCCGTACGGGATGGAATGATCAGAGCGTAAATTTCCTGGAAGTGGCCAGGATGGCGGAGGACTGTGAGGTAAATGCCCTGACCCTCCATGGACGCACGCGCACCCAAGGATACGGAATCAAGGCAGATTGGGGAGTCATTGCTGAGGCTAAAGAAGAACTGCGCATCCCGATTATCGGTAATGGAGACCTAACCTCACCCCAGGCGGTCATGAATTTTTTCACCCAAACCGGCTGCGCCGGAGCCATGATTGGGCGGGGCGCTTTTGGAAACCCGTGGATTTTCCGGCAGACTTTGAAGATGCTCCGGGGCCAGCCTCCGCAGGAGCCTTCCCTGGAAGAAAAAGGGGCCACTATCCTTCGCCACCTGAGAATGGTAGTGGAAATGCGGGGTGAAGTTCATGGATTGAAAGAGTTTCGCAAGCACCTTATCTGGTACACCCGGGGCTTCCGGGGCAACGCTGCCTTTCGCTCCCAGATTCCCCTCTGGAGAACGGTTTCTGAAATGGCCGAGCATACCCGGCAGTATTTTGAAAATATTAAGAAAGATGAAATCGTAAGAAGTCAAAATTACTCCCTCTCCCTTGACGGGAGAGGGTCAGGGCGAGGGTGAAGAATCAAGAAATTCCACCCAGTTATTTGTTCCCCTTCCCTTCACCCTGTATCATATGGTGCAGGGTTCATCCCCTCCCGTCACGGAAAGGCGTGAGGCGGAAATTCTCCTTTTTACGAGATCATCAAAGAAATTTCGCTCTTTTTTCTTGACTTCCAAGCCCGTTATCCCTTACATTCTTTTCCCAGCATTACCATTGCGGGGTCCGGTCCCGCCTTGGGTGGGATTGCCAGAATGAGAGGGTTTTCCTTTCATTGGGTCGGGCGGTGCTTCTGGATAAAATTAATTTCTCCTCCTTTCCTTCCGCCCCCCATCGCGGAGACACAACTGAAACCCTGGATAAGGCTTTTTCCCGCCCGATTCTGGCTGCTCATCTCATTTTTACGCCTGGGTCCCAGCGGACTTTTCATATTTTCAGGTAAGAAAGGGAGGTTCCCATGAGCCCAGAATTTAAAATCGTTTGGACTAAACCCCTGACCGAATTCTGTCAGCGGGTCTTCGAGAAATTGGGCATTCCTCCCCAGGATGCCTTCACCACTTCGGATGTATTGGTCCTGGCAGACCTTCGAGGCATCGACTCCCATGGGGTAGCCCGGCTGAGGCGGTATTATACAGGCCTGAAAAATGGGATGATGGTGTCCAAGCCCGAGATGAAAGTGGTTCACGAAACGCCCCTAACGGCTCTTCTGGACGGAGGTGCTGCCCTGGGGCAGGTGGCCGGCGTTCGGGGCATGAAGATAGCCATAGAGAAGGCGCTGAAAAACGGGGCCGGGTTTGTCTCCGTTCGCAACAGCAATCATTACGGCATTGCCGGCTATTACTCCCTCATGGCCCTGAAGCATGACCTGATCGGCATTTCTCTCACCAATTCGGACGCATATGTGGTTCCCACCTTTGGCAGAGAAGTCATGCTGGGGACAAACCCGATCAGCGTTACCGTTCCCACTTTGAAAGAAAGGCCTTTTGTTTTGGACATGTCCACGGCCGTGGCCACCCTGGGAAAATTGGAAGTTTACGGCCGCATGGGCAAAAAGGTTCCTTTGGGATGGGCCACGGATGAAAAGGGTCAATCTTGCGAAGACCCCCTCCGGGTCCTCGGCAACATCCGCAGCAAAGCCGGGGGAGGGATTCTGCCCCTGGGGGGCGAAGGGGAGGAGTTCGGAGGGCATAAGGGATACGGGCTGGACATTCTAGTGGACATTCTGAGTGGAGTCCTTTCGGGATCGGGCTCCTCCAACCAACTCTACCCCAAGAACGCTGAAGGCAAACCACTACCTTCTCTGGTGGGCCACTTCTTCGGAGCCCTGCGGGTGGATTACTTTCGTCCGGTGGATGAGTTCAAAAAAGACATGGATAACCTCATCCGCCGCCTGAAGAATTCGGCCAAGGCCGAAGGGCAGGAAAGGATCTTTATTCATGGGGAAAAAGAATTCGAGCTGGAGGAGAAGTACCGCAAAGAGGGCATTCCGCTTTATTATAAGGTCTATGAGGACCTGAAAAGCATCGCCGGAGAGGTCGGCCTAGATTTCAATTTGTGAGGATGTTATTTGTTTTGCTGAGCGCTGAAAGCTGACCGCTGATGGCTCTTTTTCCCCGCCTTTCTCCTTTCGATTCTTGGAGGAGCTTAAATGTTTGGGACCATAACTACCCCATCTCTCAGAAAAAAGAGGGATGGGGTTTTTATTAAAAAACAAATCTGGATCAAAACTATAGGAGGAGGTGGTGGCCAATGATTACCGTTCCCGCGCATAAGGTCAGGCAATTTGGCGTGGAGTTCTACCAGACCTCATTTACGTCTGGGGACATTCAGAAGCTGGTCAAGTTCGAAGTGTTAGATTATCCTGCCCTGGAGGAGGAAAAGAAGAAGCCCAAAGCCGCTAAAAAATCGGCCATCAACTGGGAAATGCTGGAAAAACGGATCGGTCAGAGTGAGGCTGCCTTTCAGAGGCCGATGATCCGAAAGAAGATCCGAGAATTAGTCCAATACTATGCAGATTGTCAGGAGGCTCAAAATCTACCGGCCGTCCCGGGAGCCGTGATCATGATTACCGAAAGACGGCTCAGCTTTTCACCCCTGGGGAAGAATCCCAACTTGGGGATGATTCAGATTCCGGAAGAGCCGGGGATCCTGCGATGCCTGGATGGTCAGCACCGGCTGTTAGCCCTCAGCGCCCAAGCGGGGAAGGAAGTGGAGATCGATGTCCCTGCCGTTCTCTTCGACACCCTGGACCCTCGCCAGACCGTCGAACTTTTTGTCACGATCAACGCGAAACATACGCGGCTCAATCCTTCTCACCTGATCTCCTTAGCCGGTCGAAGGCTTTATGCTGACCCCCACCAGGCCTTAGCCCATGACATCATTCGTCGGCTCAATGAAGAGGAGGACTCTCCATTGCATGGAGACATCAAAATATTGGGGGTGGGGAAAGGGCGAGTCTCTCAGGCTTCGCTGGCCGATGAGATGGTGGATCTTTTCAGCAACATCGAGAAAATTGGAGGGGCAAGCCGATTCAGGGAATTCGAACAGAATGGGAAACGTTTTTTTCTCAACTACTTTAAGGCCATTCAGGCCGTCTTCCCAAAAGCCTGGGCGGGTAGAAAATATAGCATCAAGACTGGTGCAGCCCTCCGGGCTTTCATCCGGGTGAGCCCGGATGTAATGGCCCGATCCAAGGAGCTGAAGAACGATCCCTTCGATCATTTTGGAGTTCGGGAGGCGATCACACCCTGGGCTGAAAGGATTGGGGAGGGGCGGTTCGAGACCGATGGGGAGTGGCGCAAGAAGTTGGCAGGAGGGACGAGGGGGACCGTAGAACTCCTCACCCGAGAACTTCGGGATGCTATGAAAGTCCTTTGACCAGAGGGGAAGGGGGCCACTCATAGTAATTTTTTGTAATACATTGCCCAAAAATGATAAATCTGTACAATTCTTCATCAGCCATCTCCGCCAGTGAATGAAAGAGAGGGAAAAATTTTTATGCCCAGAAGAAATGACATAAGGAAAGTGTTGATTATCGGGTCCGGTCCCATTGTTATTGGCCAGGCCTGCGAGTTTGATTATTCGGGTACTCAGGCCTGTAAGGCTTTACGGAAATTGGGTTACCAGATCGTGCTCGTGAACTCGAATCCGGCAACTATCATGACCGACCCGGGAATCGCCGATGCAACTTACATTGAGCCGCTCAACCTTCAAGCCTTAACGGAGATTATCGAAAATGAAAAGCCGGACGCGATCTTGCCCAACCTCGGCGGCCAGACCGGGCTGAATCTCACCTCCGAGCTGGCCCGAACGGGTGTGCTCGATAAATATGGCGTCAAGGTAATCGGCGTGCGGGTGGATGCCATCGAACGGGGTGAGGATCGTATCGCCTTTAAAGAAACCATGAATCGGTTGGGCATCGAGATGCCCAAGAGCGAGCCGGCTTTCAGCGTGGAGACCGCTGAAAAGATTGCCGCCCGCCTTGGCTACCCGGTGGTCATCCGCCCGGCCTACACTCTGGGGGGAACCGGAGGGGGCTTGGTTTACAACCTCGAAGAACTACGCACGGTTGCCAGCCGGGGAATATCGGCCAGCCTTGTAGGGCAGATCCTGGTCGAAGAATCCGTCCTGGGCTGGGAGGAACTGGAACTGGAAGTGGTGCGCGACGCCAAAAACCAGATGATTACCGTCTGCTTTATCGAGAATGTGGATGCCATGGGCGTGCACACGGGAGATTCCTATTGCACAGCGCCCATGCTCACGATCGATCCCGAACTTCAAAAGCGGCTACAAAAGTATTCCTACGACATCGTGGAAGCGATCCAGGTGATCGGTGGAACCAATATCCAGTTTGCCCATGATCCGGAAACCGGCCACGCGGTGGTCATCGAAATCAACCCCAGGACCTCGCGCTCTTCGGCCCTGGCCTCAAAAGCTACAGGCTTTCCCATCGCCTTGATCTCTTCCATGCTGGCTGCGGGTCTGACCCTTGATGAGATTCCTTACTGGCGGGAGGGAACTCTCGACAAGTACACACCCTCGGGAGACTATGTGGTGGTCAAGTTCGCCCGGTGGGATTTCGAGAAGTTTCCCGGTGGCCTGGACAAGCTCGGGACCCAGATGCGGGCGGTCGGTGAAGTCATGTCCATCGGCAAAACCTACAAAGAGGCCTTCCAGAAATCCATTCGCTCCTTGGAGAAGGGGTGCTATGGACTCGGGTTTGTTAAAAATTTTCACAAGAAGACCCTTAATGAACTCATGGACCTCCTCGCCGAACCGTCGAGCGAACGGCAGTTCATCATGTATGAAGCCCTACGAAGGGGTGCCAGCGTGGAAGCGCTCTACAAGAAGACCTACATTAAACCCTGGTTCATTGAGCAGATGAAGGAACTTGTGGAACTCGAGGAGAAGATCCTCCCCTTCAAGGGACGGAACCTGCCCGATGATTTATTCCGGCAGGCCAAAAAGGACGGATTTTCAGACCGCTATCTCTCCCTGCTCCTCAACACCCCGGAAAAGGATATCCGGGAGAGACGAATGGCCATAAACGTCCGTCAGGCTTGGGAGCCCGTGCCCGTGAGCGGGGT
>Ga0153915_10007755_pt1 | contig 10161 bp, 9 predicted proteins | sample Opewatmetagenome_2_FD_107003 | JGI IMG/M metagenome (GOLD analysis project Ga0153915, IMG submission 107003) | Freshwater wetland microbial communities from Ohio, USA - Open water 3 Core 3 Depth 3 metaG | ecosystem: Environmental > Aquatic > Freshwater > Wetlands | place: USA: Ohio, Lake Erie... | reverse complement strand
GTGAACATGCGTGAAGCGATTGATTTTGTCTCCGGTGAGGTGGGAAGTTGCCGTACATACATCCTGATACTCAGGATCATTGGCATAATCATATGTCTGCTTCATGACATAGCAACCGCCCTCTATCCAGTCGCCTGATCTGTCCACCTTTTTTCCGTTGATATATACGTTGGGTTTCATTTTCTTGAGTCTGTTTCTATAATCTTCATAAGTTCTTACTGGCATTGATAAAAGCCTCCTTTATGTTAAGTGCTCGATTTTTTATGATAATATACCTTCTAAGTTTTTACATATAGAAGAAATTAGACGCTATGTCAAATAAAAATAGATCTAAAAGATACTGCATCCTCCAACTTCACGATTGACACATAATTCAGCATGATTATACTATGTATCATAGAGGATTGACTTTAATTACACTTTTAATAATAGAGGTGCCAATATGAGGACCTGTAAAAAATTTCTATTAGTATTTATCCCCTTCATGCTGATATCAGCCTGTGCCGGCGGCATTATACAGTTGCCTCAAAAATATGCCCTGGATGGACAACTGGAACAGGTAAAATCGATTTACAAATACGGCAGGATACTGGACTGGGAAAGTGTGGATAACCAGTCATTTATCATTGAGATAACTCCCGGCGACTACTACCTGCTGATATTGAAGATGCCCTCTCCTGAATTATTATTTCTTAACAACATCAGGATATCCTCTAATTTCGGCATGATCAGGGCAGGTTGGGACGAAGTGATTGTATATAACGGTGCTCACATGAGGTCCACCTATTTTATTGATCGAATATACAAGATAAAAGGCAGCCAACAGATGCGCGCCATCAGGGATCAGTTGACGGGCAAAAAGGATACCCCTCAAAAAAACAACAAAGGTAATTCAACGAAACCCGGATTGCCGAACAATAAAGGCGCTGAAATTTAATAACTCTTTTATGAATATACCGGGAGATCACTAACTGTTATCCGACTTGAACACGGCTACAAAGGCGCTCTGGGGAATGGCAACCGACCCTACCATCTTCATGCGTTTCTTTCCCTTTTTCTGTTTTTCAAGGAGCTTTCTCTTCCTTGAAATATCGCCGCCGTAACACTTGGCGGTCACGTCCTTCCTGAATGGCGAGATAGTTTCCCTGGCGATAATTGTCCCTCCAATAGCGCCCTGTATGGGTATCTTGAACATGTGCCTTGGGATTTCTTCCTTAAGCCTTTCACAGGCCTGTGTGGCCCTTAACCTTGCCTTGTCCTTGTGGACGATCTGGGACAGGGCATCCACCCTTTCACTGTTGACAAGGATATCGAGCTTGACAAGATCATTTTCCCGGTAGTCCAGGAGTTCATAGTCAAAGGACCCGTAACCCTGCGTTACAGTCTTTAAGCGATCATAAAAATCATACAGTATCTCCGCGAGAGGCATGTCAAATAGGATCTCAATGCGCCCGGGGGTCGGATAGTTGAACCTGGAATTTTCTCCCCTCCGCTCAAGGCACAGTTCCATAACAGCGCCCATATATCTCTCCGGTATAAGGATGCTGGTCTTAATGTATGGCTCCAGGGATTTTTCTATGGATCCGGGATCGGGATAATAGAGCGGATTATCAACGGTTACTGTTTCTCCACTAGAAAGCACAAAATGGTACTCAACCGAAGGGACTGTCATGATAATGGACTGGTCATATTCCCTTTCCAGCCTTTCCTGGACTATCTCCAGGTGCAGGAGCCCCAGGAAACCGCACCGGAAGCCAAGACCCAGGGCGGCTGAGGAATCCTTTTGAAAAACAAAAGCCGCATCATTCAGCTTATATTTATGAAGGGAATCAGTCAGGTCCTGATACTCATCTGAAGAGACAGGATAGATAGAGGAAAACACAACCGGCTTTGCCTGTTTGAATCCGTCGAGCGGTGCGGCAGCAGGATCATTATCAAGCGTGATGGTATCGCCGATATTAACATCGCTTACCGTCTTTATCCCGGCGATAAGATAACCGACCTGCCCGGCTGACAGGGTCTTTGCCGGTTCTCTTTTTAATCTGAAGATCCCTACTTCCTCAACCTTGTATCTGGAATTGTTATGCATAAATCTTATGATGTCACCCGGTTTGATGCCTCCGGTAAAGACCCTGCAACTCACAATTGTCCCCCTGAAGGAATCGTAATGGGCGTCAAAGATGAGGGCCTTGAGCGGCGCGTCCACATCTTCTTTGGGTGGAGGTATCCGTTCTATGACCGCGTTAAACACATCATCTATGCCGATCCCCTCCTTGGCCGAACAGAGGATAACATGATCCGAATCCAGACCCAGCTCGACTTCTATCTGCTCCTTGACCATCTCTATATCGGCTGACGGCAGGTCAATTTTATTAATGACCGGGACAATCTCAAGGTTATGTTCCATGGCCGCATAGAGATTGGCGAGTGTCTGGGCCTCTACGCCCTGGGAGGCGTCAACCAGAAGCAGGACGCCTTCGCAGGAGGCAAGCGCCCTGGATACCTCATAGGAAAAGTCCACATGCCCCGGCGTGTCAATGAGACTGAGTTCAAAGCGTTCACCTTTGCTGTTTGTATAGGGAAGAGTTATAGCCTGGCTTTTAATGGTTATGCCCCTCTCCCTCTCGATATCCATGTTATCCAGTATCTGGTCACGGAACTGACGGTCCTCCACCAGGCCGGTCTTTTGAATCATACGGTCGGCAAGGGTGGATTTGCCGTGATCAATATGGGCGATAATGCTGAAATTTCTTATAGTTGACATAGATTTTTTTAAATCCGTTTAAAATAAAATTAATAAATAAGGCTCAAGGCGTAGGGCTCAGGGCGCAAGGAAAACAAAAACAGTATTTCTAAACATTGAATCTAATTCCTTACACCTCAAACTTTTAGCAGATTTATGGCTGAGTTCACTTTCTCTAAGATCCTGCATTTGGGTACGAAATATCCGGTAATCCCAAAATCCGAATCGGATTATAGGTTAAATAAATTCAATCGTCGAGTGAAAAAATGGAAAGACAAAGACATGTGTTTTGGATTTTTAAAAGGGATTGTTCAAAAAAACCGTTCAAAGGCGATAAAAATCCAGACGATCAGGGCAATGCATATGCTCAGGAACACCGCTGCAGACCCCAGATCCTTTGCCCTTCCGGATAATTCATGGCGTTCCTCCCCCATCCTGTCAACAATGGCCTCAATTGCTGAATTCAGCAGCTCCGTCAGCGGGATAATAAAATAGATCCCCACAAGGATGGCCCTCTGTACGCCTGTTTCCCCAAGCCATATCCCCAGAGGCACTACTAATATAATCAGTATAATCTCCTGACGGAATGCCTCTTCATGAATCCATGCGGCCTTAAGCCCTGCAAGTGAATAACGCAAGGCGTTTACAAGACGACGAATCCCTATGCTTTTACTGTTGCCCAAATTGAACCTCTTTAAAAATATTTGGATTGGAAAAGGATCGACATTGAAAAACATCTATTCGTTATTAAATGATTCCAATTGACTGAACTCTATCACTGTTATCTCAGGAAAGGTAAGAAATCTTATTGGAGGCCCCCATGTGCCTGTGCCCCTGCTTACATATAGGCTTGAACCATTGCCTAATTCAAAGAAGCCGTTCATGTATTTATAAAATATGGAAACAAACAGTGTAAAGGGAAAAATCTGTCCCTTGTGAGTATGACCTGAAAGCTGGATGTCGAATTTCCCAATGCTGTCCTTTTCTACCTGCGGCTGGTGTTTAAGAAAGATGTTCAGGTGGTGAGGGTTTAATTTATCAATCACCGTCTCTTCCGGTATCTGTTGTGAATCCCCGAATGTCTTCCCGGCGGGATCATCGATGGCCGCTATATTGATAAACCCATCAACATCAACAACCTCATTTCTCAACATCCTGAAACCGGCCTTCTCAGTGAATTCCGTGCTTTCCTTTATCCCGGAGATAAATTCATGATTGCCCGTGCTGGCAAATTTTCCATAGGGGGCATTGATGCCGGCAAGAAGCCCTTCTACCTCCTCTTTATTCCTTAAATCCCTGTCGATCAGGTCCCCTGATGACACAAGGAGATCAGGTTTGAGATCTTTTAATATTTCTGTGATTTTTCTTGCTGAACCCAGGCCATTTGTGGCGCTGAAATGGATATCGGATATCTGGACTACCCGCAGGCTGCTGATTCCAGGCGGCAGTTTGGATGTCTTGACTTTTATTCTCTCGACCCGTATATCCCCTGCCTCAAAAAAACCATATATATTTATCACGGCTACGATAAAAAGAACCGCGAAAAAGGTTGCCCTGGCTTCCGGAATGTATTTTAAAAGACCCGGTGAAAACACACGTGAAGATATAGAGATGACAATTTGATAGATATCTATGAGCAGATATATTGAGAAAGCCAAAAACAGTATCCCCATCCAGAAATAACCCACGTAGGCAAGGACGGTCTTAAGAAAAACTATGTCGCTTCCTTCCAGTATCTGAAGTATAATTGGTGAAAGGAGGAGAATGCAAAAGATAATGATAAAAAGTATATTGCCCCAGCCTTCTATCTGAAAGGCATTAACTGTTTTCCTGTAGAAGTAATAATGGAGAAGCCCATACAGGGTAAGAAATACCGTTAGAAATGCAATCAAAGAAGGAAATTTATTCATCTGTCGCCGTTAAAATTGTTTTGAACTGATTTTATATTTGAAAGCTTTAAAAGAGTCAACAAGACGATATGAATGCCTGTTTCAAGCAGCCCTTTACGGGTTGACATTTATCTGACGAAAGATAGAATAATTTTCAGAAAGATCAGGAGGTGAACAATCGTGGAAGACAGGATAGAGATCATTGAAGGAGATATCACAAAGCAGGAGGTGGACGCTATTGTAAACGCTGCCAATACAACCCTTTTAGGCGGAGGCGGGGTGGATGGCGCCATACACAGGGCAGCAGGACCGGAACTTGTAGCAGAAACCAGGAAGATAGGGGGATGCCCTACCGGAGAGGCAAGGGCTACCAGGGGATACCGGCTTCCGGCAAAATGGGTGATACATACGGTCGGTCCTGTATGGGGAGACGGCAAGAGGAATGAGGATTCACTGCTTGCCAATTGCTACAGAAACAGCTTCAGGGCGGCAAGAGAACTTGGTGTGAAAACGATAGCATTTCCTTCCATAAGCACAGGCGCATATAGGTTTCCCATTCAAAGGGCTTCAAAGATCGCCCTTGAGGAGACAATAAGGATGCTTCAGACGGATAAGGATTTCACAAAGGTAATCTTTGTCTGTTTTGGAGAGAGGATTTTAAAGACCTATCAGGAGACATATAAAAACCTTACTCTCCCTCATCAGCATCCTTGAGAAAATATTTATGGTATTCCTCTTCCTTCAAATATTTCTTCATAAGGTCACCCAGAAGATTAAAAAGTGCTTCCAGATCCGGATCCGACATCCTGCCCACTACAATGGAGGCATGTTCATCATCTGAAAACTTTTGCAGATAATATCTGACCGTTGCCTCATCAACCTCCCTGCTATATCCGAATCCCACCAGCCCGTCATATTCCTCAACAAATTTATGATTGTGCCTAGGCATAAGTTTTCCTTTCTTATAAGATATCGCCTCTGTCGTCTGTCCAATATATGGCTATTGGTTACAATCCTGCGACCTATTGTCAAGAAATATCTCCTTTTATCGGAACCGCCGCTGCGCAGGCAGCAGGAAATCAGGAATTAATGCCCTTGTTTTCGCATCTGACATTTGTTAATGTATTTTAAAATTAATACCAGTATTTAATCAATGGAGGCTAAATTGGATCTTTACGAAGCGATTGAAAAAAGAAGAACTATCCGTGTCTTTAAAGGCCCGGCCACAGGAGATCAGTTAAGAAAAATCATCATGGCAGGAACTAAAGCCCCTTCGGGCCTAAATCTACAACCCTGGGAATTTATTCTGGTTGAAGATCAATCACTCATTGATGAGATAGCAGACTTCAAATATGAGTTGACACTCAGTATGGCCCCGGACAATGAAGCGGACAGGATCAAAGTTAAAAAAGTGGCGGAGGCGCAGAGGGAGTCATTCAGAAACGCCTCTATTTTAGCGGTCTTTCACAAGGAAGGCGGTGAAAGCGCCGCCTGGCTGTGCATCGAAAACATCAGCCTTGCGGCTGTTGCTGAAGGACTGGGTAGCGGAATTGTCTTCTACTCGCCTGAAGGAAGGGCTATGATCACGGAACTGTTAGGGCTTCCCGTAAATTATAACCTGACGGCAGTGTTAAAAATAGGCGTACCGGGAGAGGAAGGACATCATAGAGAAAATAACCCTTACGCCCTCAGAAGACCCGAATTCAGTTGGCTTCACATAAATAAGTATAGACCATAAAAAAGGAATTCTTGAATGTCGTTAATGTAACCTCAACACCGGCATTCATGATCTTTTCAGGCGGCCTTAATATCTTGAAAACGTTTTGAAAACGCCTTGACACCAATTTTTCTTTGTGTTACGAAATCGATGAAATAGCCCGAGTTTGTGAAGCTTAACGTCAATAACCAGATGGGAGCCCCACAATGAGAAAAAATGATGAATTATCTGAGATCCGGATAGACGATAAGAAAAAAGATCTATTTGATTTAAGCCTGGATGATCTTGAGCCTGAAGATACCGTTGAAAAAGCTGATGTCGAAAATGCGGATGAAGAGATAATTGAGCTTTTAGACCTTGTAGAAAAAGGAGATATTAAGCTACGGGAGGAAGAAGAAACAAGCACCCTTGTTGATATTGCGAAAAAACCGTCAGAGTATCCCAGCGATGATATAAAAATTGATCAGGACATGATGGATCTATTGGAGATACCGGTTGATCAAGATCTTGAATTCGATCCCCTTGAAGAAGGCAATAAGCCTACTGAAGTGATAGATGAGGCAGATTTGGAGAAGGGAGACAAAGATAATTTTGATATCGATATCGAAAAGCTGCTTCAAACCGGGCAAGTATATGACCCGGATAAAACTGTCAGATTTTTCGAGGAGGATGTGGAAACACCCGAAAATGCGGAAGAGATAACTCCGGAAGAATCAGGTCCGCCCATAGATTTCGAGCCTTTGAAAATAGAAGCATATCAGGAGCCGGCTCCTGAAAAAGAAGAGCCCCCCCGGACGTCGTTTTCCGATGAAAAGATAATCGGCATATCGGAAGAAAAAATTGAGGCCATCGTAAGAGAGGTTGTAGGAGATGTGGTGGAAAGGGTGGCGAGAGAGACCATGGCCAACGTGGCTGAAAAACTTATCACTGAGGCCATCAGCGCCTTGAAAAAAAGCCTTGAATCAGCCTCGGATTAAAAATATTTTTTTATCTGTCTCAAAAATAGGGCTTGAAAAAGACTTAAAGGCATAGTCTTATTTCTCCAGGGGGTTACAACTGTCGTACCCCCTTTTTTTCTCTCCGGAACAAACCCGCTTGGATAGCGAACCTATAAAATGATTCAGGAGCATTCAGTAATGGATAATGAGAGCATACCAAAAGGCTACACGCCTAAAGACGTAGAGGAGAAATGGTATAAGTACTGGGAAGACAACGGCCTTTTCAAGGCCGAGGATAAATCGGGCAAACCACCCTTCTGTATTGTAATACCTCCGCCAAATGTTACAGGTGTGCTCCATATGGGTCATGCCCTCAATAACACCCTTCAGGATATCCTTTGCAGGTATAAAAGGATGAAGGGGTTCAATGTCCTCTGGCAGCCGGGGACGGATCATGCCGGGATAGCCACTCAGAACGTCGTTGAAAAATCACTCGCTGCGAACGGCACTGACCGTCACATGATCGGCAGGGAGAAATTTATTGAGATGGTCTGGGAATGGCGCGAGAAATACGGCGGCATCATCATCAACCAGCTTAAAAAGCTGGGGAGTTCCTGCGACTGGAGTCGGGAAAGATTTACCATGGACGAAGGACTTTCAAAGGCCGTAAGAGAGGTCTTTGTAAGCCTCTATGAAAAGGGACTCATATACCGTGGCGATTATATCATAAACTGGTGCCCGAGATGCCACACAGCACTGGCGGATCTTGAGGTTGAACATGAGGAGAGGGACAGTTTTCTCTATCATATCAGGTATCCCTATCAAAACGGGGAAGGAGGTCTTACTGTTGCCACGACAAGGCCCGAGACACTCCTTGGCGATACCGCAGTTGCGGTCAATCCGGAAGATGAACGATATATCAATCTTAAAGGGTCTAATGTCTTTCTCCCGATACTTAACAGGCCTATCCCTATCATCTTTGACAGCTATGTGGATAAATCCTTCGGCACAGGGGCATTGAAGGTAACGCCGGCCCATGACGCCAATGACTTTGAGATAGGGAACAGGCACAGGCTTGAAAGGATAAAGGTAATCGATGAAAACGGCAAAATGAATGATCTTGCAGGACCGTACAAGGGTATGGACAGGTTCACGTGCCGTGAAAAGATATTGGATGATCTCAAGACCCAGGGTCTGCTTGAAAAGGTGGAGCCATACCGAAATGCGACCGGCCATTGCTATCGATGCAAGACCATGATCGAACCTCTGCTATCAAAACAGTGGTTTGTGAAGATAGCCCCCCTGGCTGAAAAGGCCGTCCAGGCCGTGAAATCAGGGAGGACAAGGATAATCCCCACTACCTGGGAAAATGTATATTTTGATTGGATGAATAATATCAAGGACTGGTGCATATCCAGACAGATCTGGTGGGGACATCGGATACCGGCATGGTATTGTGACGGGTGCGGCGAAATCATAGTCGCAAAAGAGGCGCCGATAAAATGCAAGTGCGGCAGTGGCAATCTTCGACAGGAAACTGACGTCCTTGACACATGGTTCAGTTCCGCCCTGTGGCCCTTCTCCACCCTGGGTTGGCCTGATAAGACTGCCGCGCTTGAGACCTTTTATCCTACGTCAGCCCTGGTTACAGGCTTTGATATCCTCTTTTTCTGGGTGGCCAGGATGATGATGATGGGTCTTCATTTTATGGATGAGGTCCCCTTCAGAGATGTCTATATCCATGCCCTTGTCAGGGATGCTGAAGGAAAAAAGATGAGCAAATCAAAGGGAAATGTAATAGATCCCCTTGAGGTGATCGAACAGTCCGGGACAGACGCCTTCAGATTTACCCTTGCCGCATTTGCCGCCCAGGGTAGAGATGTCAAGCTCTCAGAAGACAGGATAGAGGGTTACAGACACTTTGTGAACAAGATATGGAACTCATCGCGTTTTGTCCTCATGAACATGGATGAAAAAGCCAATGCCGATATCAAACCTGTCGACTGCTCCCTTCCTGACCGATGGATACTGACGAGGCTTGGAAAGGTAAGCGATGCGATAGGACAGGCTCTGGATGATTATCGCTTTAACGATGCGGCAAGCCTGTGCTATCAGTTTGTCTGGCATGAATTCTGCGACTGGTACATTGAGATGGCCAAGGAATGGCTCTACGGCGAAGATGCATTGCAGAAAAAGGCAACACAGGCCACCTTGAAAGAGGTCCTCATGGGCGTATTAAGATTGCTGCATCCATTTATGCCCTTTGTCACCGAAGATATCTGGCAGAGGATGCCGGGCATGAAAGGAAGCATTATGAAGGCAGCCTTTCCACAGTCCCCCGACTTTCTTTCAGATAAGGCCGCCCTTGATGAGATGGAACTGGTTATGGGAGTAATCACAGGCGTACGCAATATCAGGGGCGAGATGAATATCCATCCCTCAAAAAAGATCGACATCCTCATGGAGATCCCCGATGAAAAAGATATAGATATAATCAAAATGAATATCAGCCATATCCGCAATCTGATAAAGGCAGGTTCCATGGATATTGAAAAGCACACGGTCAAGCCTGAGGCCTCGGCCACGACAGTGTTTGGCCATAACCAGATACACGTCCTCCTGAAAGGCATCATTGATTTCGAAGAGGAAAGGAAACGTATCCGGAAGGAGATTGCCAAAATCCGGAAGGATATGGAGGTTGATGACAGGAAATTGTCCTCAAGCGCATTCCTGGAAAACGCGCCTTCAGATATAGTTGAAAAGGTTAAGGAGAAGGTGCAGTCGTTGAAGGTTAAGCTTGATAAGCTTGATAAAAATCTTAAATTTTTCGAGGCTATTCATGATTAACGATCTGTTGCATCTTGACGGCATAAT
>Ga0153915_10007754_pt1 | contig 10161 bp, 6 predicted proteins | sample Opewatmetagenome_2_FD_107003 | JGI IMG/M metagenome (GOLD analysis project Ga0153915, IMG submission 107003) | Freshwater wetland microbial communities from Ohio, USA - Open water 3 Core 3 Depth 3 metaG | ecosystem: Environmental > Aquatic > Freshwater > Wetlands | place: USA: Ohio, Lake Erie... | reverse complement strand
TTTCTTCGTCATCGGCGGCCGGTTGCCCATGACAATCTTTTCGCCGTGATCGTCGAAGGGTTCGAACAGGGCGATCTGGCCGACCATTTCACCGGCACCTGTGAACAGGGAGTACTGGAGCGCTTGCTTCTCGTCGAACCCTAAGCGCATCCCGGCCTGCCTGTTCTCATTCAGGTCGAGCACATACAGCGTCATCGTGCCGGAGAATTCGGCCTCGACCCGGGAATAGACGTACAGGTCGTCATCAATCTTGATGTAGTCGGAGGGGCCACAGAAGCTCAGCTCACCGCCGAAGCGCGTCAGCTCGACAAAGTTCGAATACAGCACTGACGGGTAGAGCTCCAGCGTCTCGATGCCCGTATCTTGTTTCCAGTGATAGCCTTTGCCTTCGAGTCGGTTGGTCAGGCCATGCCGCTCTTTCGGCGCATCCTTCCCCTTGACGTCGACATACCCGTAGTAGATCTGGCGCTGCACTTCGCGGTTATCCGTGTAGCCGCTGAACCAGACCTCGAACACCGTGGCCAGGTGGGTCTTGAGGTCGATGACAACGTTGTAGCCCTTCTGGGTTCCCGGGACCATGTGAGAGAAGAACGCGATCTGCTTCAGGGTGAGCGCGCCGTAACCCGATTCAACGCGGGCGCCGCTGTCCTCCACCAGAGCAAGCCTGCTCTTGCTCTTGAACGTGTAGTTCAGAACGGGGCCATTGTCGGTCACGATCTTCAGCGACTTGCCGGCCAGGGCTTCCGAAAGTTGCGATGCGCTCACGGGGCCGGCCACCGTCGCGGCGAGCTTTTCTCCGATCTGCTTTTGCGTGAGCTTCGTGTAGGCAATCCTGTGCATCTGCTCTTTCGGGTAATTGATTCTTTGCACTTTTCGATCTCCCCCTGGAAAAAAGTCATGCGGTTTCGGTGCCATTGATTGCCAGCGGATGGCAGGTGACCCAATGGCTCGTTCTTCTTCTGCGCATGAGCCACCCCTACCCCGCATTCCCAGGGAATTCTAGACCAAGATGGCCGCCCCGACGAAGGATCGCGCCGCCAGAGTGACTGGAGCACCGGCATTCCATGAAGGCTTTTTTTGGGCAGACCCTGAAGCGTTCGTAAGACGTTCCGAAGGCGCGTTATGGGCCGCTTTGAAGCACGGTCGTCGAGGAGAACAATCTCAACCAGAACATCACGATACAGCGTCGAGTGCTGGGCGAGATCCCCGGCGAGTGACCGCTGAATGTACCCATTGCCGCAACTTTCCTGGCCCGTGCGGTGTTTTGAGTGCCATATCGATCGCGGTCACACTCGAAGATTCGAATCCATCAGGTCCTGAACCAAAATCGAAGCGAGTCACCGCGCGGCAGCCCGGATCGGCGTCGCTCACCGCAGGAGTTAGGTCTATGGCTCGAAAGCACAAAGTCCTGGGCGTCACCTTGATTCTCGTGGCAGTGGTCCTGGTCTCGCTGGCGATCAGTCTGAGCCATGACTCTCCTTGCGGCCCGGCACCTTCGCTCCCCAACAATACGAAACTGATGAAGGCCATTGTCTATCGCTGCTATGGCCCACCTGACGTTCTCAAGTTAGAGGACATTGAAAAGCCCATCCCCGCCGACAATGAAGTCCTGGTCGCAGTTCATGCAGCTTCCGTCAATCCTCTCGACTGGCACTACATGCGAGGCACGCCGTATATCGTGCGCACGGACTCTGGTCTTGGTGCACCCGAAAACCCACGGCTGGGCGTTGACTTTGCGGGGACGGTCGAAGCGGTGGGCAAGAACGTCAAACGGTTTCGACCCGGCGATGAGGTATTCGGCGGAAGAACCGGGGCCTTCGCCGAGTATGTCCGTGTTCGCGAAGATCGGGCACTGGTGCTGAAGCCGGCCAACGTGACGTTTGAGCAAGCGGCGGCTGTACCTGTAGCGGCAATCACCGCATTGCAGGCTCTTCGCGACAAGGGGCGGATTCAGCCGGGTCAGAAGGTCCTGATCAATGGCGCCTCGGGAGGCGTGGGTACGTTCGCCGTGCAGATCGCCAAGTCATTTGGCGCAGAGGTCACGGGCGTGTGCAGTACCCGGAATGTGCAGATGGTCCGATCACTCGGCGCCGATCACGTCATTGATTACACCCAGGAGGACTTCACCAAAAGCGCACAACGTTACGACCTGATTCTGGACAACGTTGGGAATCACTCCCTGCTGGAATACAGGCGCGTTCTGAACCCCAGGGGCATCTTCGTCATCGTCGGCGGGCCCGGCGAGGGTCGGTGGATCGGGCCCATGACGAGCCCGATCAAAGCGAGTCTGCTGTCCCCGTTCGTGAGCCAGAAGTTCGTCATGATTCTGGCGGAACTGAACAAAGAGGACCTGACTGTCCTGCGCGACCTCATGCAGGCGGGAAAGGTGACGCCGGTGATCGACCGGCGGTACAAATTGAGTGAGGTGCCGGAGGCGATCTCGTATCTGGAAGAAGGACATGCCCGAGGAAAAGTCGTAATAGATCTGCGGTAGACGCCAGCGACTACGCATGCGGACGCGCAGGGATCTCGTGCTCACCTTCGCGCCCGGATGCCCAGCGCCGAGAACGACAAACCAAGACGCTGCCGCACGGTAACCGCGAGCGCAATCTGAGTCAGCAACAGATTGAGCCCGCTCGCCACTGCGGCACCGACGATGCCGAACTGCGGGATCAGCAGGAGATTCAGTAAGCCACTCGAAATCGCCGAGAGGCAGTAAACGACAGCGGCCGGGGCGTGATGTCCGGTCATGGTCAGGAGGCTCGTGAGCGGTCCGGACGCGGCGACCAGGACGTGCCCGGCGATGAGTATCAGCAGAGCCGGGTAAGCCGCGGCAAACCCCGGTCCGAAGAGTGCGAGAACCGGCTGCCCGCACAACGCGAGAAGCGCGCCGATGACGAGCGAAGCGAAGAAGCTCGAGCGCGTCGTAGTGGCAACGAAATGTGCGAGCTCGGCGCGACGGTTCTCGGCGTGCATGGATGCCAGACGTGGCTGCGCCACAACGCTGGTCACCGTCAGAACGAACGAGACCAGTGTCGCCGTCCGGACGGCCGCCGTATAAACACCGACGTCTGCCGGAGCGAGCAGAACGCCCACCAGAACCAGATCGGTATTCATGCGGATCATCTGAGCTCCGGTAAGCAGCAGCATGGCGCCGGATACCCGCAACCAGATGCGCGTATCCGATTCCGCCGGACCCGTACCGATCAGCGCATGAATCCTCTTGCGGACCACGATGTGCTGCGCCAATGCGGCCACCACGTAAGCGAGGACACAGATCATGACGTAGCCGCGCGCGGTTGTGCCGGTCCCGAGCTTCATCAAAAGCCAGGCAAACACGATCAGTGCCGCAGGCCGCCCGATCTGTTCCGCGACGGCAGACAGAGCCATCCAGCCGAAGCCACGCGCGTAGGCGGCTTCGAGAGCGAGGAGCGCGAGAAGTGGAATGCCGAGGAAGGCCCACGCAAGTGCGCTGCCATAGGGTGAACCGCTCGCGACGGCGGCGATGACCGGGAGTCCGCACACCGCGACGATCGACGCAGAGGCGAGCGTCAATAGTCGACCGAAACGGAGCAGCCCGCGAATTTGCGCCTGGGCGCCCTGCACTCGATATGTCGCCAGAAAGCGCACGCTGGTCCCGGCGAATCCGAGTCCCCCTAGAGTGCCGAGCACCGCCACCCAGGCCCACGCAAAGCTGTACACTCCGAATGCCTCGACTCCCATCCACCGGGCGAGGAGCATCTGACTGAGAAAGAGCAACAGACCACCGGTCAGCCGGACGGCGGATATGGCGCCGACCGCTCTGAAGAACGACCTGTGGCTCCCCGTGCCCGAGAGCCATGCGGCGAGACGGCCAGTGAAAGGACCGGGCATTATGTTCAGGTGGCCCGGTGGGACATGGGCACGGCGCACGCTCGGTTCATTAGGTTATTGTCGCCGGCAGTCCGTGGCATGCCGTCACGCCAGTGTATGGAATTCGATTGACCGACTCTGGCCACACTCCTCACCTCTGACCGGGTACGGGCACCTCCAGTGAGTGAGCGTTTCCGCATTGCCATGGTCGCCGCGTGCCCGTTCCCGGCGCCACGCGGCACACCCATCCGCATCTATCGCATCGCCGATGAGCTGAGCCGCCGGGGGCACCATGTCGATGTCTTTACGTATCACCTTGGAGCCGATACCGCAGGTGTCGAGTTCGGGATTCACCGCATCCCCAACATCAGAACCTACCGCAAGCAATCGCCGGGTCCAAGCTATCAGAAGCTGATGCTGCTCGACCCTTTGCTCGCCGTGAAGCTGGTCCGCGCGCTGCGCCGTGGACGTTACGACGTGCTGCACGCCCATCATGCCGAGGGCTTGCTGGCGGCTCTGCCGGCCCGTCTTCTGTTTCGCGTTCCACTGATATTCGATGTTCACACGTTGCTGGAGACGGAGCTTCCCTACTACCGCATGGGACTGTCTCGCGATCTGCTGCGTCGCTTCGGGCGGATGCTGGATGCGCGCCTGCCCGGGCGCGCCGATCACGTCATCGCGGTTTCCGAGGAAATCCGCGCCACCCTCACGAACCGGTTCGGTCATCCGCCGCATGCTCTGTCCGTCATCCCGAACGGCGTGGAGGCGCGATTCTGCGATGCCTCGGCACCACTCGACTCGCAGCCGCTGCATCGGGGTCTGACTGTCGTCTATGCGGGCAGTCTGGCGAGTTTTCAGAGAATCGATCTGTTGCTGCGCGGCTTCGCGGCGGCGCATGCCAGGCAGCCGGACCTCTGGCTGCACATCTACACGGAGAGTCCCTTTCTCGAATTCGAGCCGCTCGCAAGAGCGCTGGCCATCCGCGACCGGATACGCATCGCCAGCGTGAGCCTGGATCACCTCCCCGCACATCTTGCCGCGGCGGATGTTGCGGTCAATCCGCGCACGGAGTGCGCAGGCACGCCGCAAAAACTCTGCAACTATATGGCCGCGGGCTGCCCCATAGTCAGCTTCGCAGGGTCGGCGAAGCACATCACACACGAGCGAACCGGCCTGGTGGTTGCCGACAACGATGTCGATGCACTTGCTCACGGCATACTTCGCCTGATCGCCGACAAGGCTCTGGCGCGCAGTCTCGGCGCAGAGGCGCGCTCGTATGCGCGAAACGAGCTCGGCTGGTCGCGTGTCGCCGAGCGAATCGAAGCAGTCTATCGCCAGGTCGCGCAGCCACGGGCCCGATCGTGACATCCTTCGCATGCAGCCCGAAGAGCGCCACCCCATGCATCAATCATCTGTGACTCGGCCCTCGGTAGGTGCTGTCGTCGTCAATTTCAACGGTGGCGAGCGCATCTTGAAAGTGCTCGACGCTCTCGAGCGACAGCAACATTCTCTCGCGCAGATCATTGTCGTGGACAACGGCTCCGAGGACCAGAGCCCCGCGAAAATACGTGCTTTGTTCCCGAGCGTGCGCATCATCGAGCTCGGAGCCAATACCGGGCTCGCGAACGCGCGCAACGTGGGGCTGCGGGCTTCGCAAACGACTCTGGTCTTCATCGTCGATCACGACATTTACGCGGATGAGCACTGCATCGCAATCATGATGCGTGCGTACGGAGCGATGCGGCCGGCAGTGATCTGCCCACGCATTCGTCTTCTTCCGCAGCGTGAAATCGTGCAAGTCGAGGGTGCCTCACCGCACTTTCTCGGCACATTGATTCTTCGTCATGGTTATCAACGCGCAGAAAGCATCCCCGCGATCGCTCAATACGTCGATGGAAGCCCCGGGGGCTGCATGCTCGTCGAGCGGGAGCTGGTGCTGGATGCAGGCGGCTTCGATGAGCTCTTCTTCTTCTATCTCGAGGACCTGGAATTCTCCCTGCGACTGCGCGGCATGGGGCATCGATTCTGGTGTGAGCCCGCTGCGGAGGTGTTTCACGAGCCGGCAGCGGGAACACCCGGCCTGTCGTTTCGCGGACAGGGGCCGTACCCTGAGCGGCGCGCCTACTTCACGATGCGCAATCGCCTGCTCGCAATGTTGATTCACTATCGTGCCCGCACGTTGCTCGTGCTGCTGCCGGTACTCGTGTTCTATGAAGTCGCGGCGCTCGCGGCCGCGCTGAGAAAGGGCTGCGCGGTGCAGTGGCTGCGGGCTTGGCAGTGGCAGTTCGGAAATGCCCGCACGATCGTGCAGCGGCGGCGCGCGGTGCGCCGGCGACGCACCGTGGATGACAAGAAAATCCTGGTTGGCGGGCCGCCGCCGCTCGCGCCTGGGTTTCTGACATCGCCCGCGGAAAAACGCATGGTCTCGTGGTTTTCGCGGATCGTGAACGGCTACTGGGCCGTTGCCCGGCATTGGGTTGCATAGTCCCCCTCATGTCCGAAAAGACACCTTTCGTCTCGGTCGTCATACCGTGTCGAGGTCACGCAGCGGCGTTGTCTCGCTGCCTGGCGACAGTGATATCGCAAGAGCTCGATGAGGCTTTCGAGGTGATCGTCGTCGACGCCGCAGCTGACGATGGTGTCGCACGCGTCGTCAGAGAACATCCGCATGCACGCATCGTGCGCAGTGTCGAGCCACTTCTGCCGGGACAGGCGCGCAATCTGGGTGCGCGGAGCGCGCGGGGAGCTTACCTCGCGTTCATCGATGCGGACTGCATCGCCTCGCCCGGCTGGCTCACAGCCGCGGTGCGCGCGCTCGAGGATGGCGCCAGAATGGTTGGCGGACCGGTTCTCCATGGCGAGCCCTGGCATCCAGTCGCCGTAATCGACAACCTGTTGCAGTTCTCGGACATGTCCGCGGGACGCCCGCGTGGCCCCGCTCGGTTACTACCGACCTGCAATCTCGCGATCGCACTTGCGGATTTCACGCGGCTTCAGGGCTTTCCTGAGGTTGCGCTTCCAGCGGGCGAGGACGTGCTGTTCTGCAATCGGGCCGCACAACGCTGGCCAGGCAAGATGCTCTTCTGTCCCGGAATGCGTGTACATCACTTCGGGCGCAGCGGGCTGCGACAGCTCTGGTCGCACCAGGAGCTCTTTGGTTTCGTGCGCGCGATGTACGGGCTCGAGCTCAGCTCCACGTACCGATGGCTCGGTCGGTTTGCGGTCACCGCACCTGCAGTGGGTCTGAAGCGCCTGAGTTACATCGCGCTTCGTGCCGCGCGCTGGCAACCCATGTCCCTGGCGGTGATGCTGTTGTTCCTGCCGGTTCTCCTCTTCGCCATGACAGCCTGGTGCTCGGGATTTCATCGGGGCTGCTGCGAGTGGAGCGCTGCGTGACTGCCGAGCGGGGACTTGAAGCATGAATCATCGCGAGCGACCCCCGGTTCTCATGATCGGCATGGACGCGGCTGAGATCTCCCTGATCCGGCGGTGGATGGACGAAGGCGCCCTGCCGAACCTGCGCTCGATGCGGGATCGTGGTGCATTCGGACCCATGGCATCAACGGCGCAGTGGCTCGTCGGCTCGCCGTGGCCGAGCTTCTATACCGGGACGCCGCCCTCTGAGCACGGCATGTACCACTACCTCATCTGGCGCCCGGACCGCATGCATCACGAACGGCCCTCGCAGCGCTGGATGCCGCTGCAACCTTTCTGGCGCACGATTGCGGCGAGTCGGCGGGTCGTTGCGGTGGATATCCCGCTGGCGTACGCGCCGGAAGCGTTCCCGGGCACCGAAATCTCAGGCTGGGCAACGCACGAGACTCTCGAGCCCCCTGCATCGCATCCTCCCGAGCTAATGCACTGGGTGCACAAGACCTTCGGCAGGCCGCCCTTCGACAGCGAAGAAGCGTACCTCCTGTCCGCCACGAAACTCCTCGAAGTGCGGGATCAATGCGTGCGCACGACGGAGCGCGTCGGCGATCTGGGCGTGGCGCTCATGCAGCAGCAGCCTTGGGACCTGTTCATGATCTGCTTTTCAGCCACGCATCGCGGCGGCCACCAGCTCTGGGACAAGACGAGCATGGCCGGTGAAGCCAGCACTGCGCAGGCAAAGGCTTTGGGCGAGGCCCTGAAGGACATCTACGTCGCATGTGATACCGCCATCGGCCGCCTGGTCGGGCAGGCCGGCAGTGACGTGACGACTCTCGTCTTCTCGCTGCACGGCATGGGTGCAAACGTTTCGCGCTCCGAGCTGCTGCGTGAAATGCTGGCACGCGTGCTTTCAGACCAACGCACCGCGGATACGCCTGCGTCTCGTCCCCGGCTTGCCGCTCACTTGCGGGCCTTGCTCCCGATTCAATTGCGCAGCTGGATCAAGAATCGCCTGCCCATCCCGATCCAGGACTGGCTCACCCTGTTCTGGCGCACGAGCGGACTTGACTGGAAATCCACGCGGGCATTTGCCGCCTTCTGCGATCTCGATGGCTATGTTCGCGTCAATCTGCGCGGGCGCGAGGCGGCCGGAATCGTCGAGCCCGGCACCGAGTACGAGGCACTCTGCGCTCAGATCGCGGAGGGTCTGCGCTCCTTCGTCGATGCCGATACGGGCGTACCCGTCGTCGACGGAATCGCCCGCATCGATGAGCTTTATCCTGGCGGACGGATGCGTGATCACCTGCCGGACCTGATGATTCGCTGGTGCCCTCAGCCTGCGGCGCTTCACCGTCACATCATCTCGCCGCGCTACGGAGCGATCCCATGGCCGACACCCGGCCGTCACCCTCAGGGGCGCAGCGGTAACCACTGGCCCGATGGGTTTCTGTTGGCCTCGGGCGCACGCGTATCGCAGGGCATACCGATCCAACAGGCGCACATTCTCGACCTCATGCCAACCGCATACGAGCTACTCGGCCTGCCGCCGCCTGCAGGTCTGGCAGGACATTCGCTCGTACCGACTCTGGAACGCTAGACGTGGCGTTTCATGATGCACGCAGGCTGGACGACGCCACGGTCATCACCGCGGATGTCTGCATCGTCGGCGCGGGCGCAGCCGGAATCACGCTCGCGCGGGAGCTCGCGGGCCACTCCTGCCGTGTCGCCCTGATCGAGAGCGGCGCCTTCGAATTTCAGCACCGCACGCAGTTCCTGTACCTCGGCGAGAACACGGGCACGCCGAGTTACTCGACCGGGCGTTCGCGATTTCGAGTGTTCGGCGGCTCCACGACGCGCTGGGGCGGACAATGCCGGCCACTGGATCCTATCGATTTCGAAGAGCGGGATGGCATTGCCCACAGCGGCTGGCCATTGAGCCGCGGGGATCTCGAACCGCACTACCGCCGCGCTCAGCGCATCTGCAATCTCGGGCCATACGATTACTCCGCATCGACATGGCAACAGCTCGCCGGAGCGGGCGCGCTGCGCGTCGATGCTGGCGGCCTCGAGACCCGGATCTACCAGTTCAGCTTTCCGAGTGACTTCGGTCAGGTCTATCGGGCGGAGCTCGCGTCCGCGCGCAATATCGACGTCTACCTGAACGCGAATGTGATCGATATAGAGGCCGATGAGCACGCGCGCCAGGTCACCGGCTTGCGCGTCGCCACATTCAACGGCAGGCACATGCGATTCGTAGCAACCACCTACGTGCTGGCATGCGGTGGGATCGAGAATGCAAGGTTGCTGCTCACGTCGAATCGCGTCGCCCGCGCGGGGCTCGGCAACCAGAACGATCTCGTCGGGCGGTTCTTCATGGACCACCCGTATTTCCTGCTGGGATACTACCAACCTGCTCTGCCTCACTACGACAAAAGCCTGTATGTCATCGAGGACTACGCACGCGTGGGCAGCGAGCAGAGAGTTCAAGCTGCGTTCTCGCTCGATGAGCGGACGGTGCGTGAAGAGCGACTGAATGGCGGCGCCGTCTACTTCGTTCGCCGGCCGCTCTACAAGACGCTGCCTGAATACTTCTCGCCAGGCGGAAAGTCGTTCATCCACCTGATCGATGTGCTGCGCCATCACGAATTGCCGGACGGGCGCCTGCGCCGTGATGTGAGCAATGCCATGCGCGGATTCAGAGCTGTCGGACGTTCGCTTGGCCGGCAGATTGCGCATGTCCTGCGACCGCGCCACGCGCTCGCGCTGCGCGCCGTACTCGAGGCCACTCCGAATCCGGACAGTCGCGTGACGCTGGGCGCCCCTAGAGATCGCTTCGGCATGCCTCGCATCCAGGTCGCCTGGCGATTGAACGCTCGGGATAAGCTCGGTCTCGAGCGGCTCATCGCGACCCTGCACCGCGAGTTCGCGCGACTGAGC
>Ga0153915_10007753_pt1 | contig 10162 bp, 9 predicted proteins | sample Opewatmetagenome_2_FD_107003 | JGI IMG/M metagenome (GOLD analysis project Ga0153915, IMG submission 107003) | Freshwater wetland microbial communities from Ohio, USA - Open water 3 Core 3 Depth 3 metaG | ecosystem: Environmental > Aquatic > Freshwater > Wetlands | place: USA: Ohio, Lake Erie... | reverse complement strand
TTAATGACCTCTATAGGGCAATTTTCAGCAGCTTCCTTTATTTGCTCCTCAAAATTGCTGTAATTCACTCCTGGTATAACGTCCGCGAGATCTTCCTGAGTAAAGACTTCAGGACAAATTGCGTTACAAAGTGCGCAGGCAGTGCATCCTTCTTCGATCCATACTTTTGTAATAGCCATAGTTAAAACTGTAAAGTTTTAAATAAAAATCATCTGTAGTCACAGGTTGTGGACTGTTCTCCATTATGAGCTATTAATAAGACACGGATAAACACTGTTTTGTTTAAGAATAATCTGTTTGCCGTATCACGCAAGATCCTACTTGATAAAGACTTATTTGTCTCCATCGGAAAGACCTGTCATTTTCTCAGGAACAACCCACTGATCGAACTGTTCTCCGGTGACCAGGCCCAGGTCCAGGGCTGCCTGACGCAGGGTAATGTTTTCGCTGAAAGCTTTTTTTGCTATTGTTGCACTGTTATCATAACCAATATATGGGGTTAATGCAGTTACAAGCATAAGGGAATTATCAAGGTGGGCTTTAATTACCCGATAATCCGGTACAATTCCCGCCACACAATTATCACTGAATGAAAGACAAGCTTCCCCCAGTAATCGTGCGCTTTGCAGAACATTTGCAGCAATAAGAGGCTTGAATACATTCAATTCAAGGAATCCACCAGAACCTCCCATTGCGACTGCCACATCATTTCCTATGATCTGTGCACATACCATCGACAGTGCTTCAGCCTGGGAAGGATTTACCTTTCCCGGCATAATAGACGAGCCAGGCTCATTAGCAGGAAGAACTAATTCCCCTATGCCGCACCGGGGTCCTGAGCCAAGTATTCTGATATCGTTGGCGATTTTCATAAGGGACACTGCAGATCTTTTTAATGCCGAGCTGAGTTCTACCATGGCATCATGCGCCGCCAGCGATTCAAACTTGTTTAATGCAGAAACAAAAGGGTACTCCGTTAGTACAGCAAGGTTCTGCGCAACCCGGTCCGAATAACCCAGGGGAGTATTCAGTCCGGTACCAACTGCGGAACCTCCAAGAGCCAATTCAGATACCATAATGAGAGAATTCCTTATCGCCCGCATCCCGTAGTCGATCTGCTGAACATATCCGGTTAATTCCTGACCGAGAGTCAGAGGCACGGCATCCATTAAATGAGTCCTCCCTGCTTTTACAATGTCTTTGAATTCATGTGATTTGACAGCCAAAGTGTCCCGGAGCTTCTGCATCCCGGGAAGTGTTGTTTCACTGACAACCATGTAGGAGGCAATATGCATTGCCGAGGGATAAGTATCGTTTGATGATTGAGATTTATTCACATCATCATTCGGATGGAGCACTTTGCTCCTGTCAGTGAGAGAACCGCCATTCTTAACATGTGCCCGGTTTGTAATCACCTCATTCACATTCATGTTAGTATGTGTCCCTGAACCAGTTTGCCAGATTACCAGCGGAAACTGGTCATTTAGCTTCCCCTCTATGATCTCATCACAGATGTCAACGATCATGTTTTTTTTATCGGAGGACAGGATACCAAATTCAAAATTCGTAATTGCAGCTGCTTTTTTGATGTATCCGAAAGCCTTAATAATTTCCAGCGGCATACTTGCCTCCGGACCAATCCTGAAGTTATTCCTTGATCGTTCAGTTTGTGCTCCCCAGTACACTGACCCGGGTACTTTCACTTCTCCCATTGAATCGCGCTCAGTCCTGTATTTCATAAAATCTATAATATTAATTTTTCTAGCTTGTTTGAGTGTTTCCTGTTGCTTGTTGTTGCAATTAACCAAAAATAATACCCAGGAACCTTACCCTGGAATGATTTGTTTAATTCTGTAAACAAACAAGTTGCCTGCTTTGTTAAATATTAAAGCCTAAAGTATGAACAAGAGGATTTTTTGATAATTTAAGGATGGTATTAATTGAAAACTAAGCAATTGAAAAAAACGACTAAATTCGGAACACTGATCCTGAATACCGCGTTAGACAACAGGGGGATACTGATAAGACTGGTTGTCGGCCTGGTCTTCCTTACGGAAGGCGTTCAGAAATTCCTGTTCCCTGATTTGCTTGGGCCTGGCCGGTTTATGAAGATCGGTTTTTCCGATCCGGCATTCTGGGCCTATTTTACAGGTACATTTGAAATTATCTGCGGGTCGCTGGTCCTGTTTGGGTGTATAATCCGGCTGGCAAGCATACCCCTGTTAATAATTATGATAACCGCCTTTATAACTACAAAATGGCCATTATTGATGACTAAAGGGTTCTGGGCATTTGCACACGAATACCGTACTGACTTTGCAATGACGCTTCTTCTCGTCTATCTTATAATCTTTGGAGCCGGGAAATGGTCGGTTGATTCGAAGATATACAATTCACAATAAACACAGGATTATGATCCCTCTCAGAAAGAACAACAATTTTGTTTCCGGATCTTACGGCAATAATCGGCGTGAGTTTATCAGGAACGGGATAATGCTGGGTACTGTAACCGGCATTTCAGGATTAGGTCTGTTCGCAGGCTGCAAGGAAGAGAATAGCGAGGATATTTCTCCGGCTGAAGATCTGATGCGTGAACACGGAGTATTGGACAGGATAATGCTTATTTATGAAGCTTGCAGGCTCCATCTTCTTAACGGAGAAAAATTTCCGAATGATATTCTGCCAAATTCGGCATCAGTGGTAAAAGGATTTATCGAGGAGTACCACGAAAAGCTGGAAGAAGACTTCCTTTTCCCGCGGTTCGAAAAAGCCAATCAATTAACCGATCTTGTACGCGTGCTGAGAGACCAGCATACAACGGGCAGGAAAATTACGGGTCAAATCATTAATTCAGGGGAAATATCAGCACAGGCTGACTCTGATGCAAACCAGAAGCTCATCAGGTTGATTGACGAATTTAACAGAATGTATCGTCCCCATAAAGCCCGTGAGGACACCGTTCTGTTTCCGGAGCTAAGAAAAATCATCCCCGCACAAGAATATTTTGCCCTTGGCGAGGATTTTGAAAAGAAAGAACATGAGCTTTTTGGAGAAGATGGCTTTGAAGCAATGGTAGTAAAAGTTGAAGGCATCGAAAAGCAACTGGAGATTTACGAATTATCTAAATTCACACCTGACATCATTTAGTCCGGATTATAGATTCAGGATCGCTTTGCATAGTTTTATTTCCTCTGGGTCACCCGTATATTTTGCAGGATCGTCAGATAATTTTACAACCGGATGATAGTCATCATTTATTTCATTTTTTGAACCCGTAAGCTTGATCACAATGTTTAAAGGCAGAACACCGACATCATTAGTAAGATAGGTACCTATTCCGTAAACATCATGAATTCTTCGTGCGACGTATTTTTTGATCCCTTGTATCCTGTCAAGGTCAAGTGCATCGCTGTAAACAATTGTTTTTGTTGCAGGGTCGATCCTGTTATCCCGGTAAAACTTCACAGCCTTGTCGGTGAAAGCCAGCGGATCGCCGCTGTCCTGCCTGATACCGTCGAAAAGTTTGGCATGCAATGTCGAAAAGCTGCTGAAGAAATTATCTGAAGTGAACGTGTCGCTTAAGGCAATTCCAAGATCTCCTTTGTAAACATCTACCCATGCATCAAGCGCCTTTGCATTGGCTGACCGGTAGCCATACCGGGATGCGTGAAACATAAACCATTCGTGGGGATGGGTACCAATTGGAGTGAGATTATGCTTCATGGCAAGATAAACATTGCTTGTTCCCTTAAAGAACTCAGGTGAACTATCTTTAAGAGTTTTAATCACCTCGTCATGAACATCAAAGGAGAAGCGGCGCCGCGTTCCGAAATCAGAATACTCTGCCTTTATATCGTTTAATTTAAATGCCTTTTCAGATGCCCGGGCTTTCACTTCGGATGGCCTTTCCCCTTTCATTGAAAAGAAGAGTTCAGATATCAGGGCAAGCAGCGGAACTTCCCATAAAACCGTTCTGTACCATAGTCCTTTAACCTCCACTTGCAGGTTGCCATTCTTTTGCTGTATCTCAACTTCGGAGGGATTAAAGCGGAAGCCTTTCAGCAGGTCGATAAATACCGGGTCGAAATAATAGCACCTGGAGACCAGAAAATTCTCTTCTTCCTTGCTAAGAACAAGTGCGGATAAACTGTCAACCTCACCTCGCAACTTATCTGCAAAACCGTCAGGAAAAAGCGTATGTCCGCGATTTACAAAGTTATATCGAACCATTGCATCCGGATACAGCTTCTGAATTCCATTCATGGTGGTGAACTTGTACAGGTCGTTATCAGTAAAATACTTAAGGATCATGGATTACAGTTTTCTAAATGTTTTGTACATCCGTCTCGTCCGGATAGCTTGTTGTTTGTTGCTTGTTGCTGGTTACTGGTTAACGAAACCAAATTGTACTTTGAGTAAATATTACGCCTGCATTCTTCGCATTTTCATAAATTGGCAATGCAAGAGTTTCAAAACCAGTTACATCCGACATGCAATCTTCTAAGATTACCAGCTTTGCGGCAAAACCATCAATATTTAAAAGCTGTTTGATTGTGGCAGCAACACAATGGCTTCTGGCTTCACCTGCTATCAGTATCTTATCATAAATCTGAAGCTTTCTGACCAGTTCCGTGTTTAATTGAGTCTCAGGGCTGCCTTCAATAGGGACGTTAGCCATCAGAGCACCGAAATGTTCTGTGAGAGGATTCGTTCCCTTAATTATCAGATCAAAAAAATGTCCTTTCCTTGCCCATCTTTTGACAGGTTCCATTACTTCTTTAACAATTGCGGCCCCGTACGATCCGATTATGCAGTGTTCCGGCCAGATGACATGCGGAAATTCACCCTGTATTTCAAGATTTTTAATATAATCAATAGCTTCTTCCTTCCGGAAGCGCGGTCTCCAGGCTCCGCTTAGAACATTTTCTGTTTTTATGATAGTGAATGGTGCCGGAGGATTGCCAACTTGATCCTCCCAGAAGCCTGGGTGGGAAATGTCAATGACCTGATGATTATCCTGAGTCATGATAATATGATCAATCCGGTCTTCATGAGTTGAAATAAATTTCTCCAGACGAGCAACATCATTTTCAGCACCATTCACGTATAATGAACCGTCTGGCTGGCAAAAATCATTTTGCATGTCGATCACCAATAAAAGATTGGCCATAATGGTAAATTAAACGCACTATTTATTTTATAGCTTGAGTAAGACAACTTAACCTCGCCAATCCGGCCTGACCTCATCCAATAATCACGGTTTTTATGTTAGTTTAAGCAGTTTGAACGCAGTATTCCACCTGTTTTCACGCATTCCGGGAATACACCAGAGCATGCACAATGGCTCAATAGCCCTTGCTGATTCCATATTACCCATATCTTCTACTTCCCAGCCTACTTCTACCAAAAGTTCAGCAACCTCTTTTTTGGCTGAGGCATTGTTTCCGCAAATGAACATGGTCGGTGTGGGCTTAAATTGAGGATCGATCATAAAGGCATTACCGACGCAGTTAAACGCTTTAACCAGATTTACGTCAGGCGCCAGCTTTTGTAACCTTTCATGCAATGATTCATCAAATGTGGTAAAATATCTTATCACCCCGTTTACCGGTGGTTTATCGGCTATAGGATTGGTTGTATCAATGACTGTTTTGCCTGAAAGTTTGCTAGTCAGCGAAGAAAATACTTTTTCCGCAGCTGTCCCTTTAATTGAGAATATCACTATTTCCCCGAAGGAGGCTGTTTCTTCGAAAGTACCGGTTAAAGCACAGGTGTCTTTCCTCAACAATTCTCGTTTTGTTTTGTCCCGGGAACCAATCATTACCGTATAGCCATGTTTAATAAATCCTGTTGCGAGCGCCTTGGCGACCATACCTGATCCTATTATGCCCAGTTTCTTCATATATTTTGTTTTATTAATTCTTTTGATTGATAAAACAACTTTACAGCAAATAAGTTCTACGGGATCTGCCTGTTGATACATAGTGGAATTGTCGAAAAAGTAGTATTTTTGACTTATACCCTTGTGAAACTAATTCTCATGCAGGTTCACAATGGTCCTTTTCGACAGCCCGTATATAATTGTTATATGAACTTCAATTGATTAAAATTGTTTAAGTTAGTATATACAAAATAATATGGAAGAACACATTGTTAAAATACTTAGAACTGAATGGGTAACCCATGATGTGAGAAGATTTCAATTTGAAAAACCAGTTGGATATTCTTTTATTCCTGGTCAGGCCACAGAGATTTCGATAAATCGTCCGGGATATACCGATAAAAGAAATCCTTTCACTTTTACATGTTTAAATTCAGATCCTTACCTTGAATTCACTATCAAAATTTATTCTTCGCGAAACGGAGTAACAAATGAGCTTGGAAAACTTAATCAGGGTGATGAGCTGATCATCAGGGATGTATGGGGCGCAATTTCGTACAAAGGTAAAGGGGTTTTTATTGCCGGAGGAGCAGGTATAACTCCTTTTATAGCAATTCTCAGGGATCTTAATTCAAAGAATGAAATCAAGAGCAACAAATTGCTTTTTGCCAATAAAACAAGAGCTGATATAATACTCGAAAAAGATTTCAAAAGCTTCCTGGGGAAAGACTTTATCAATATTTTGTCAGAAGAAAAAGCCGATGGTTATTACCATGGACATATCAATAAAGATTTTCTGAAAACCAATATTGCAGATTTTAACCAGAAATTCTATGTATGCGGCCCTCCGCCTATGATCGATGCCGTTTTGAATCAACTTGCTGAGCTTGGCGTCGGTAAAAATTCAATTACGCTGGAATTGTGACATTAACAGTACTCTTTACCATTCTGGTAGCTATGACAATAAGATAAACATAATAATCAAGGATAAGCAATCGCTGCCACAATCCTGTATATTTAGCTACTTCATGGGAGATAACATTTTTGCTGCCAATAAAGCGTTGCGTGAACAGAATAAGAAACAAAATTCCCAGGATCAGAATAATGTGTGAGAAAATTTGAAAACCCCGACTGACTGAGAATTCATCAATTTTTTGAACTATGAGTGTCAGAACGAGAATGGCGAGAACACCTGCCCCACCCAGAATATCATGAATTATGAAGGAAATTGTATAAGAATCATTAACCCGATCAGCTTTAAAAAGACCTGATCCCATTCCTTCTCCCAGCCCGTAAAGTACCAACAGCCAGAAAGCAATCTTTACATATCTGTCAGCAGGTGAATATGCTGCTCTGAATCCGAATGCAAACGTAATCATCAGAACTCCCAGTATTATCCACAATACCGAAATTAAGCCTGATACCGGACTAACTGAAGACCCAAGAAAGCTGACAGGATCAGTCAGATGACTGTATCCCGGGTATTTTGATCCCAGAATATAAAGGGATAAAAAATCGCCAGAGCAACCGACATAACAGGCAACAGCTCCTGTGAATACAATTATTTTCCGGCTAATCATGGGTTGGCTTTATCACTTTTGCAAGAGCTGCGGGGACCTGAAGCAGATCATAATCATTCGAATATACGAGATATTTATTCTTCCAGGCCGGAAAAAACTTCTCCTTGAAAAAGCGTTGTCCTTTAAAATGAGAAAAAGATCTTATCTTTTCGTAAGCAAATTTCATTGTTTTTAAAGTAAATGTGTGAGGATCGTCAATACCGCTCATTGGTGCAAATCCCAGATTTACTTTTGAAAAGCCCCGGGATTTCATGTACCTGAAAAGTTCAACGAGCATGAAGTCCAAAACTCCATGCGGAGCATCTTCGGTTTTTCGAATAAGGTCATACGTGCCCTCACCGGGATCATAGTCAGGGATTATATTTAAGAAAGCAATTACCTTTTCTTCCGGATTTTCAACAGTTAATATCGTCTGGTTTTTCAGTTCATCCCAAATAAACATTCCCTGCGAAAAGATAATTTCATTTCTTCCGGTAGAATTCAACCATTCATCGGACACAGCTTTGAGCTTCTGCATCAGTCCATCTTTTATCGGAGGAGTATGTATTGTAGATTTGAATCCCTCCTCAGTAATTTTGTTAATTGCATTCCGGAGTGCTTTGTTCTTTCCTCCTTCAAGAGTAAATGTATTGAGGTCCACAATTCCTTCCTGCCCGAGGAACATGCTTTTCCTGGATAAAGTTTTGTATATAGCCAGACTTTCTTCGGGCACCCTGTAAAAAATGCATTTCAGCCCGTTTTCAATGCAAAACTTATCAAACAGGATTATGCATTGTTGCATAGAGGATTGATTCTCAGCTACCGGGTCTTCAAGTGCGACTGCAAAATTACCGGTTGTGCGGTAAGAAATAAATGCATTAAGATCCTCAGGTAAAAAAATTCTTTTATCGAAATAGGTTTTGAAATAATCCATTCCTGATCTTCCATAATGGCTTACAATTTGTTTTGCCTTATCAAATTCTTCAGTAGTGGTAAATTCCTTGTAAATATAAGGCCTTATAATAGTGTAGAACAGGAAAGAGAGGGATGCCATACCGCTGATATTTATTGAAAGAAGAAAATATCTGGCGAAATGGTTTCCCGGTACTAAGCCTGTGTCCCCTATCAGGGTAAAATTCTTAATTGTGTAACCAATACTCTGCCAAAAACTAAAATCTATACCGAAATGTTTTTTGTCGAGGAAATAGAAGCCTATTGTTCCGTAAACAAGTACTGCAATTATGCTGAGCAATGCAGACCAGATTCCGATTGTATGAAGTCTTGGATTGCCCTTAATGATATATTCTTTTCTTGAAAAGAAAAGTATGATGAATATTATAAGTGCTACCGCAGCCTCTTCATAATCAATTGCTTTTGTCAGGTGACCTATGCAGGACACCGCACTGAGGATCAGAGCAATCCACCATGCACTACGCAATCCTTTGAGCATAAACACCGCTGTGAGCAACATAAAAGCACCTGCTATGAATACCAGGTAATTGGAAGCTGCAATTGCGTCTAGCGGGATAAAATCCTCGAGCCGGTGGACTCTTTCAACAATTGCCGGTGTAATTGAAGAAATGATATTAACTATTCCCAGAATGAATATTAATAAAGCCGGGATGATTCTCATCAGCAGCTTGTTTATTTTCAGCAGGAAACCTGCGACTCCCAATAACAAAGGAAGCCAGAACTCGAAGAACCGGTATAGAAGGGTTACAGCCACTGCCTCTACACTTGAATATCCAAGTCGTGTGAGTACAAATGACATTGAAATCTCAACTGCCCCGAGTCCTTTCATAAATGGTGAGACAGATATTGAAAATACTCCTGTGATATATCCAAGCATGGCATAGAATAAGGATGGTTTAAAGCCAAGAGCGATCATTGAAATATAAACAAGAGCAATACAGGACAAATCAATTACAATTGAAACTAAAATAGTGTAAATAAGATATTTACTTTCAACATTGTGACTTATTAATTCATCGAGGTATACTTCAGCAGATGGGAATATCCTCACAATAATTTTGTATAGAAATTTCTTGCTGACCACTGAACGATACATCAGATACAGGGCTGCTATCCAAAGGATCATTGCTGTTAAGGCGATCACTTCAGCAAGTCCGGAAACCCCTTCGACCAGGGCATAGATGAGAATCGGGATCGCAACAAGTACAATTGTAAGCAATCCTGTGAATGCGTAGATAGTTGAAGCAAAATGGATTTTTGTTTTTGATGCTCCTTCCTTTTCGATGTCGTCGGTAAAGAAAGCGAGGGAAGTGACCCCACCTGCCGGCATAAAAATGCTTATAAAATTGCGTTTCAGAAACAGCAGAATCGTTGTAGTAATTGGAACTTTTTTCCTGACCGACGCAAAAGCGAGCTTATACATCAATCCCTGAAGAAAAAGGTACGCAAACATCACTGTTAAACCCAGGATAACAAAGAGTAATCGCGACGACAGCAGAACATGCTTGATTTTTCCCAGCTCAGGTTGTTCATGTTTGAAAAACCAGGCACCGATAGCAATAAAAAGTAGAGCAAGGAGAAATTTAGCAATAAGCTTCCCGTAGTCGCGGATTGGCTTAAAATTATCTTTTAAAAAAGATTTTATGGACCAGGTCTGAGAAGCATTATGTTCCATAGAAAGAATCTTGCTTTCTTTAAGACAACCTTAATTCTTAATTTGTTTAATTTACTTGAACATGAATCCCAGCGA
>Ga0153915_10007752_pt1 | contig 10162 bp, 8 predicted proteins | sample Opewatmetagenome_2_FD_107003 | JGI IMG/M metagenome (GOLD analysis project Ga0153915, IMG submission 107003) | Freshwater wetland microbial communities from Ohio, USA - Open water 3 Core 3 Depth 3 metaG | ecosystem: Environmental > Aquatic > Freshwater > Wetlands | place: USA: Ohio, Lake Erie... | reverse complement strand
TCGATCGGGACATTGTCTTTCCTTTTCGCCCTTCTTTTACCGGCCGGCTCAGGCCTGGGATCAAAAAGTCCGGAGGCCAACCGTGCCATTCCCCTCGCCCAGTATAGGGAATTCGCCCGGGCTTCGGCCGATTGGGCGTTCGGCCATCAGGAAGAACTCATCTCCGAGTGGCGGCGGTCCTTCGACCCGGATAACGTCTTCGGCTACAGGGCTCCCGGAGGCCTCCTGGAGATGGCCGCTATCTCTGCATACTTCTTCGAAAAAGAGAAAAGGCCGGAGTACGCGCAGCGGGCCAGGCAGGTCTTGCTGACTTACGGCGACTACCGGTCCGCCTACCCTGACCGCGCCAAGGCCAAAAGGGCAGACTATGAGGAGGGCGTCCCCGCGCTGCCCGATTTCTTTACCGCCATGCGATTTATCAGAACTTACGACATCCTGCACCGCCGTGGAGTGCTGAGCCCCACCGAGGTCAGCAAGATCGAGACCGAGATCGCGGACAGCATGGAGTACCTGCTGCGTTCCCAGGAGTGGGGGCCGATGAACCGGTCGGCCCTGAGGGCCGAATCCCTGGCCTGGGCGGTCAGAGCGCTGCCCGACCATCCCCGCCGCCCAGTCTGGGAGATGCAGCGACGGGCGCTGGGGGACGACAATTGGGGCGCCTGGCAGATCGAGGACGCCACGATCTATAACGGGGTCTGGTTGTATTCTCTCCTCGGCTACGCGGACGCCCTTGAAAAGCTGGGCGAACTTTTCAAGACGCCCGAGATGCAGTACTACGGCCAATATTATCTTCACCTCCTGAGCCCGGCCGGGATGGTCCCGGATTATGGGGACGCCCACTGGGAGGCCAATTGGTCGCAATATCTGGTCTATTTTGAGGCGGCTGCGGCGGCTTACCGGAACCCCCAGCTCAAGTGGGCGGCAACGTCGATCGCCCGGAGATTCGTCGACTTCCAGAATCCGAGGAACGTCGGCCTGGCTTACCTGCTCCTGGACTGTTGCCGGTGGGGGACGGATGCCGTGATCCCGGCGCCGCCGGTCACCCTTTCGGAAGAGGTGATGGAGGACGTCCAGGGCAAGAAGATCATCTTCCGGAGCGGCTGGACGCCTCAGGACACCTATCTGCTCCTGAATTACCGGGATGAGGGGGATGGCGGCCTCAATTTCCGGGATTACCTGCGCGACACCATCCCGGTCGAGGAAGAAAAGATGACCCACGGTCATGCCGACGAGAACAGCCTGGTCCTGCTCATGTCCGGCGGGTCCGTCCTTCTCCACGACGCCGGGTACAGGGACTACATGCCCTCGGGTCCGTTCGGAGCATACAGACAAGACTACTTCCATAACCGCCTCTGCGTCCGGCCAGAGAAGATCTGGATGGGCCAGAGAAAAGGGGAATCCCGGTACAGCGTCCGGGACGAGGTGCCGGGCCAGGGAGTGCTGGAGTTCCTCCGGAATGCCGGCTCTTACCGGCGGGTGCGGACCCAAAAGGTCGATTTCCTGACCTTCGCTGACTTCGATTACAGCCGCACCCGGCTCAGGGACGAGGATTGGGGATACGACTGGGACCGGGCCGTCGTCTATCTCAAGGACCCGGAGCTTTTCATTGTCTTCGACGTCTTCAAGGCCCGCCGCGAGGAGTGGTTCACCCTGGCCAACCTCTGGCATGCCCAGAGGGTCCTTGCCTCAGGTGAACATTGGTACGAAACAGCCTATGAGGAGATCCAAGGGAAAAAGCTGCCTACTGACAAGCGCCTCCTTATCCTCTTCCCGTTGACCCATTATCGTTCGGAGGGTGTCGAGCCGATCAAGCGCCATTACCAGGACGAATTCTTGATCCATCAGACCCGGGCGCAGCATTTCGAGCTCGGGCAGACCGCGGGCTTCGTGACCGTTCTCATCCCCCACCCCAAGGAGGCCTCTTGTCTTGACTGGTCAGCCAAAGTCCGCAGCCTTCCCATCGTCCCGGAATCGGCCGGGCTGGGAGTCGAGATCGAGGCCGGCGGCCGGAAGGTCGTGATCGGCCTGAAAGGCGACCTGCGCCGGGATATCGCCCGGGACTGGAGGCGGCCGCGATACACCTATGAGGCGGGTAAGATCCTGTTCGGGGAATTCGCCACCGACGGGGACCTCCTCGTCGCCTCTGTCCCCTCGTCCGTAGAAGGACAGTCCAAGGGCACCCTGAATTACACCATCATCAACCTTACGAAGGCCGTTTTCCGAGACCAAATCCTGATCGCGGCCAAGCCGTATCAATATGGCCTGGCTTTCGACGGCAGCGCCGACGGCCCGGGTATCGGCAAACTGCGCTACTGGCGGGACGAAGCCGATATCAGGGAGACGCCCTAAGCCCGGCCTTGGAGCTTATCCTGGGCCCTCTTCTTGAGGGCATTGGCCTGAATAGCCAGCTCTTGGAGCCTGTCCAGGAGGACGCGGGCCTTGATGTTGGTCAGTTTCCGTTTCCCGGTCTTCTGGCCTTCGTATTCCTTGGTCAGGAGACGCTCGAGGTCGGGGGATTCGATCCAGCGCTGGAGCTGCCCGTCCTGGATCATTTCTTTTTTAAGGTCATCGAACTCTTGACTCTCGGCCAGGATCTTGTGGCGGGCCACAAAATCCGACCTCCACTTCTCGAATTCCGCCGAAGAATAGGGCGGCAGCGGTCCGAGAAGCTTCTTGGCCTCGGCGAAGGTCTCGGCATAGAACTTTTCGGCGTCGCGCAGGTAGTTCCGAGCCTTATAATAGTCCGGTAAGGCGGCCAAGCCGGCCGTGCCCAGGAAGGCTTCGAAGGTCTTGATGGCCAGCTTGAATGAGTCAAAAGCCAAGCCGGCCTTGAAATAGAGAAGATTGTCGCCCTTGTTGATCGTCACGATCGTCAGGACTCCATTTCAGCTTCTTATAGCACGGGGCAGACTCCGGGTCAACAGACAATTCATTGGCCGCCAATTGAATCGGACGGCCCGATGTGATAATCAATGGGGAAGGCGGGAGTCAGTCCGGTCAAAGGAGAGAAATCATGAAACTCAAGGAATTCTACAACGCGGTCGTGGAAACTGGCATTAGAAACGACCTCCGCGGCAAGGCCGAGATCCGGAGGCTTCTGGCCGAAGAAAAAGCCAAGTTCGAGAAGCTGGACGAGGCGGAAAAGCGCTATTTTGACAAGGACCGCCTGTTCAACCCCTTCTCCGATACCAGAGTCCTCCATGGAGATGGCGAACTGGAGCTCAGAAAAGCGATTGTGGGCATCGATATGGAGGTCGGCGAGGTGCTTCTCACCTATCTCCTCAATAAGGAGATCGACCCCCGGATCGACCTCATCATCGCCCATCATCCTGAGGGACGCGCCCTGGTCCGGCTTTTCGACGTCATGAAGCTCCAAGCGGACCTTTTGGCCGCCTGCGGCGTCACTGTCAGCGTGGCCGAGAAGCTGATGGAGAAGCGCATCGGCGAGGTGGAGCGGCGTCTTATGCCCATCAATCACAACCGGACAGTCGATGCGGCCAGGGTCCTGGGTTTGCCGATGATCTGCATCCACACCGCCGCCGACAATTGCGTCACCAACTTCCTCACAAGGCTGTTTGACAGGGAGAAGCCCGCCCGGATCCGGGACATCATCCGGCTGCTCAAAGCGATCCCCGAATACCAGCGGGCGGCCGCGCTGCAGCTCCCACCAAGGATAGTCAGCGGGTCGGAAGACAGCCGCGCCGGCAGGGTATTCGTCGATATGACCGGCGGCACGGAGGGCGCCAAGGATGTCTTCGAGAAATACGCGGCCAGCGGCGTCAGCACCCTGGTCGGAATGCACATCAGCGAGGAGCATCTGGAGAACGCCAAGAAGGCCAACCTGAACGTCGTCATCGCCGGCCACATCTCGAGTGACTCGCTGGGCTTGAACCTCCTTCTCGACCAGGTCGACCGGAAAGGGAACCTGGAGTTCATCTGCGTTTCCGGGTTTGAAAGGGTCAGCCGCAGAGCCTGAGCAAGGCCATGACAGGGGATGTCGTTACCGTCGTTCTGGCCGGCGGCCAGGGGTCGCGCCTCTATCCCTTGACTAAGATTAGGAGCAAGCCGGCCGTTCCCATCGCCGGACGTTTCCGGCTGATCGACATCTCGCTCAGCAACTGTCTCCATTCCGGCCTCCGCAAGATCTTCATCCTGACGCAATTCGCCACCGAGTCGCTCCACCGCCACATTTTCCTCACCTACCGTTTCGATGAGTTCAGCCAGGGTTTCCTGACCGTCCTCTCCGCTCAGCAGACCCTGGAAAACCGCGACTGGTACCAGGGCACGGCGGACGCAGTGCGCCAGAACCTGCCTTTCCTCAAGAACAAAGGGGACCTGGTGCTCATCCTCTCCGGAGACCATCTCTACCGCATGGACTACGATAAGTTCATAGATTTCCACCTGCGGAAGAAAGCGGATATCAGCCTTTCTGTTTCGCCGGTGACGACGGCCGAGGCGCCGGAGTTCGGGGTGATGAAACCGAACTCCGCCGGACGGCTGGTGTCGTTCGTGGAGAAACCGAAGTCGGCCGCCGACCTGGAGCGTCTCAAGGTCTCGCCCGAGGTCTTCCGGCGCCTGGGACTCAGGACCGCGGGGAAAACCCACTTGGCCTCGATGGGCGTGTATCTCTTCAAGGCCGCGGTCCTGGAGGAATTTTTGGGCAGGACAGAGTACAAGGACTTCGGGCGTGAGGTCATTCCCGGCGCCATCCGCAGCCACAAGGTTTATGCCTATCTCTTCGATGATTACTGGCGCGATATCGGAACGATAAAGAGCTTCTACGAGGCCAACCTCGACTTGACCCTCCCCTTGCCGAAATTCAATTTTTACGACGAGAAGCGCCCCATCTTCACCCATGCCCGGTATCTTCCCGGCTCCAAGATCCTGCGCTCTGAAGTCGACCACTCGATTCTCTGCGAGGGGAGCATCATCAACCGCTCGAAGATCAGCCACTCCATTATCGGCATCCGCTCCCGGGTCGGAGAAGGCAGCTCCATCGAGAGCACCGTGGTCATGGGGGCCGATTATTTCGAGTCGAAGGAGGAGATCGAAGCCGGCCTCAATAGCGGGCTCCCGCCGATCGGGATCGGCCGCGAGTGCCTGATCCGAGGTGCTATCGTCGACAAGAATGCCCGCATCGGCGACGGCGTCACGCTGATCAACGAACGGGGGGTCCCCGACCTGGAAACCGATGATTATGTCATCCGGGATGGGATCATTGTTGTGCCCAAGCACGCCGTCATCCCGGACGGCACGGTGGTTTAGGGGGTGTCGGAGGCTGCGGCGATCTCCCGGTCCAGGCAGTCCAGGGCGAGGAGAGCCATCTCGAAGAGATACTTGTGGCTGCGGTTGCCGTTCGTCAGGATGGCAAACCCTGTCTTTCTGGTCAGGTTGCCGGCCAGGAACGCCGTATATCCGGTGACGCTCCCGCTATGGGCAAAGATCTTGTCGCCGCCGCGCTCGGAAACCCACCAGGTCAGCCCATAGCCCGTCGTCTCATTGAGCCAACCCTCGTGCATGGGGCCGGCGAACTGGTCATACTGGCGGCGCATGACCTCGTCAAAGGTCGCCTCGTTGATCAGCCGCTTCCCCTTATAGACGCCGCGATTCAGGTTGGCGAACAGCCACTGGGCCTGGTCGAGGACCGTCCCATAGATGATGCCGGCCGGCCAGACATTGGCCTTGGTCCAGCCCACGGGCACGGGCCTCCCCGACTGGGCGTCATAGAAGTAGGGAATCGCCAGCCTCTCCACCATCTCGGGCCGGGGCTCAAAGGCGGTATCCTTCATCCCCAAAGGCTCCAGGATATTTTCCTGGATATACCTGCGGAACGGCGTGCCCGAGAACTTCTCGACAAGGTAGGCGACCAGCGTGTAGGCCAGGTTGGAATATACGACCGTAGTGAGCGGCGGCGCCTGGAGCCGCAGGGACTGGCGCAAATATTGCCTGAGGGGCAGAGGCGCGTGGTCGCTCCAGACCGGACAGGGTCCGAAATCCGCCGGCAGCCCTGACGTATGCGTCAGGAGGTGCCGGAAGGTCACCGGGTTTGCGGGGAGGTCGCCTTGGATCTTGAATTCCGTGAGAAAGGGGTTGACCGGGTCGTCCAGCTTGAACTTCCCTTGCTCCATCTGCTGGAGGAGGGCAAACGTGGAAATGGTTTTGAAAGTGGACCCGATCAGATAGACGGTTTCGGTGAAGGCCGGCGTCCGCGCCCAGGCGTTTGAATAGCCGTAGGCCCCCGTCATTACGACTCTGTCGCCATACAGCAGGGCCACGGCCGCCGAGGGGATATTGCCCTTGGCCATGATTTTGAGGATCTCGGGCTCGAAGTCGCGGGAAAGGTTCTTGAATTCCTGGCCGCCGGCGGACAGTACGGCCTGACTGCCTAGCAAGAACAAGAAAAGAGCTCTCAGCCAGGCTTTGCGCTCGGCAGTGAGCGGGCTCCTTTCCATCTCCCATTCACTATAGCGATTCCTGGCCAAATGTCCATATTTTTCATTATAATGCTCTGTCGGACGACTCAACTTATGGGGAATACATGAAACGACTGGTCTGGCTGGTCATCCTGGGCGGGCTCGCCTATTTAGGCTACACTTTTTACACCCGGACCGTCTCTTCGGAGGAGGCCGAGGTCCACAAGCTGGAGAGGGAGTTCAGGGACGCCACCGACCGCTATATCAGCGCCATGCGCCAGGCCGGAGAGCCGGGGCTGGTTATTCTCGCCGACCCCGAGACTGCCGAGAAGATGGTCAAAGACATCCGCCCGAAGCTCGAAGCCCTGATCAAAACCCTGACCGAAGAGGACGCCATCGCCCGGGCCCGCAAGCTCGAGTCCCAGCTCCTCACCTTTATGCAGCGCAACCAGATCGAGTAGTTCCCTTGCTATGCCCGTCCCGCCGTCAGGCGGAAGGCCCAGCCGGAAAGCATGCTGATCCGGGCTTCCAAATGAAAACGCATCACCCGACCGGGAACCATTGGGCAAACGAATTGGGTTAGCTGCTTTCTAGCGCCGCTCTCCCCCCTTATGATATAGTTGAACTGGATCTCCGAGGAGACTGACATGGCCATGATGAAGACGAGCAGGTGCGGGGCGTCGCTGAGGATGGCGGTGGCGCTGACTGTCCTCCTGGTCGGAGCGATTGGCGCGTCCATACAGGCGGCGCGGACCGATAGCCTTAGGGGCGCGGGCATCCGCTGCTCGACCTATGGCCGCCCGAACGATCCCGGCCCAGGATACTGGGCGCGTACGGGGACCGCGATTGCCGCCAAGTTCCCGGGGGCGAGACCGGAAGCCATCTGGATCGTCAGCCGGCTGAAGGGCCGCGGTACCGAGATGTCATTCCCGGTCCCTCCCGGTGGCGACCCGCTCATCATGGGTATGCCCGAAGATATCAGCGAGCCCGTGCTCCAGCTTTTCGATAAGCTCGGCTACCGCGTCTGGCTCCAGACTGAGCCGGGCTGGGCGCCCGTCGACAAAGCCTTCCACGTAATGCTCGACCGCTACGGCCACCATAAATGCGTCATCGGGGTCGGCGTCGACATCGAGTGGTACCGCTCCAACAACCCCGACCACGGCGAGGCGGTGACCGACGAGATGGCCAGGACTTGGCTGGCGGCAGCCCGGTCTCATAACCTCTCCTACCGCATGTTCCTCAAGCACTTTCGCGAGTACGTTATGCCCCCGACCTACCGTGACGGCATCATGTTTGTCGACGACAGCCAGATCTTCAAGTCCGCGGACGAGATGATCGACGAGTTTGCCAAGTGGGGTAAGACCTTCGCCCCGGCGCCCGTCGGGTTTCAATACGGCTACCAGACCGACAAGCCGTGGTGGGGCAGGATGAAGGATCCCGTTAAGGAGATCGGCGACCGCATTCTCGCCGCAACGCCGAACACCGAGACGCTGATCTGGGTGGACTTTTCGGTCCAGGACATCTTTCCGCCCGACCCGTCCAAGGGGGACCGCGTCCTTCCAAAGAAATAGGCGGGGACCGCCAGAACTTTGCTTTTCAGTTTCCCCTCCTGACTATTGTCGAGCAGGGGAAAATTCTTTTCGGATTATAACGAACCCTATCGGGAAAAGGTGAAAACGTACTCGCGGATGCCCTGGCGCATCAGGAAGGAACTAGAAACTTGGAATGGAGCCATGAGCCTGATGATATCCCTGGGCTCATGGCGCGGGCATGGTCGCGTATCCTGGGTTGGAGTTTCACAAAATATCTTTTCGCGGTTGATAATCCGGAATATCATGGGCGACGCAGAGATGCTCGGCAGGGATGAGATTAAAGCGAAAAACCTGGTTCCTGGACGGCTTGAGCGGCTCAGCCTCTGAACGAGCGCCTTGAGTTCCCGAAGGTCGAAGTAATTGAAAATGTCCCAGGCAAGGATAATGTCAAAGACCGTCTCTTCACCAAACGGAATCAACCTCGAAAAGTTGGCCTCCGCGGATTCTGCCTGCGGCGCAGCCGCTGCCTTCCCTTCCCGATAAAGGCGGTGAAAGTCCTGGATGTACAGCCGGCAGGAGAATTGCGACCAGAACCGCACATTCGCTTCGAGAGCAGGGCCGAGGTCCAGGATGGAGTAACTTCGGTCGCTCCGCAGGCCGCCCAGCAGGGCGTTCAGTCCGAGCGATTTGTGCACTGCTCGAAAAACCAGGGCTTCTCGAGGAGCGCTCGGAGTCAAAGGACGCAGCCTTGCCAGTTCCCGCTCCAAGCCGCCGGGCGGCGGCCGTCTCACCTTCGGGTCAAACCTTGTCCCCGGTCTTATCCTGGCTGGGCGCCGGCTGTGACTGAGGCTTCACTGCCGTGTGGTCTGCATGTGACGGTTTTGCTGGCACCGCAGGTTTGGAAGTCATGTCGACGCTGCCCCTGAAATTCGCCCCCTCCTCGAGACTCACACGCGGGGCAATGAGGTCGCCTGTCACATTGCTGGATTGCCGCAAGACAATCTGCTCCGACCCATAGAGATTGCCTTCAACCTCTCCCATGACGATAATGCTCCGTCCGTGGATATCCGCCTTGATACGGCCGCCCGAGCCAATCGTGACGCTGTACTGAGGAAGTTCGATCTTTCCTTCAACCCGGCCCTCCACAAGCAGGTCCTCGCTGCCCGAGAGGTTGCCCTTGATTTCGATCGAAGGACCGATCAAAGCCCTTTCCCTGGATTGGGGCGGCTGGCTCCGCGGTGCCGCTGCCTGTGGCGGCGGTGGCATGGGAGTCTGGGGTGCAGGGTCGTAGACGTCCGATTTTTTCCAGCTCATTACTTTCTCCTTGCTCCTTGAATGTTAATTTTGTTTATACCATATACAGATATAGTTATACACGTTTATAGTCGCTGGCGCCACTACCGGTCCATCCCCTTAAAGGGTGATAGCGGGGGTGAACATTTTGCGAGGTTGAAAAATCCACCCTAGAAGTGCTACATATAGCGAGGGGAGGTTACGTTATGGATCCGATGACACAAGAAAATAAGAATCGCGTAGCCCAATGGGCCTTTGATACCAAGGCCATTTTAGGCCGATTCCACCTCTGGCTGGAGGATGTGGAGGTCAACTGGACTCGCGGTCAACCTTCCGGGGAGTTTACTTCTCACCTTTCTTTCTTAAGTGGAGCCATGGAAAGGCGTTTTGCCATGACCGGCGCGGTGACGGCCCTGGGCACGCGTCTCTTCGGCCGTTTTGGAGAAGGCGCCGACTTGGACAAGGGCGGCCTTAATCAGGTGAAGAAAGATGCCGACGCCATATCCGCTTACGCCATGAGTGAGTGTCTCTGGTATCTCACCCGACAACTGCCCGAAAACCACGCCGTCATGGTCTGTCTGGGAGAGGGCCTGATGCCCAAGGTAGGGGAAACACCCGAGATGGGGTCCAACCCGCAACTGGGCTTTGGACGCGTGTATGCCCGTCCTGAGGTGGCCAAGTGGCTGGACCGCAAAGTCGTCCGGTTGCTAAATGATCCATCGTATGACTGGAACAAATTCTACAGAGAGACCAAGGAGGCGGGCATTACCATCTGGGGCGCGGCCATCGATACCCTGGAAAATACGTCCCGCTTTGCCAAGGGGGATTCCACCGGCCCGATGACCGTCCTGCACGTTTTTGATCAGCCCCTGCGCATGGCCAAACCCTATGAAGGCTACATGGGCAATCTCCTTCTGCCCGATG
>Ga0153915_10007751_pt1 | contig 10163 bp, 11 predicted proteins | sample Opewatmetagenome_2_FD_107003 | JGI IMG/M metagenome (GOLD analysis project Ga0153915, IMG submission 107003) | Freshwater wetland microbial communities from Ohio, USA - Open water 3 Core 3 Depth 3 metaG | ecosystem: Environmental > Aquatic > Freshwater > Wetlands | place: USA: Ohio, Lake Erie... | reverse complement strand
TTAGTAAAGCCAATTGTTCCGAAGTAGTTGATTTCAAATATCTTCCTGTCGAGCCACAATGGTGTTTCTTCAATTCTCGATCTCTGGCTTACGCCTCCGATATTCAGCAGATAGTCGATTTTACCGAATTTGCTGACCTGCTGTTCCACAAGGTCTTCAATCCCCTTAATGTCGGTCAGGTCAAAGGGAATGCAATTTACCAAATCGGATTGGTTGCCGCAGGAGTTTTTCACTCTTTCCAGCTCCGGCAGATCATTTGACGAGATAATAAGCTTTGCTCCAAGCCGCGCAAATTCATAAACGAGTGCTTCTCCGATACCCGATGACGCTCCTGTTATCCAGACTACTTTCTCCTTAAAAACTTCTTTTTTCTTCATCTTGCAATACTGAAATCATAGGTATCAATTCATTATAATTTTTCCTGAGATCAAGGTAGTCCGCATTATTTTGCCGTATGTACTTCTTTATCCTGAATCCACCGATTATCCGCCGGATCAAAATATTGTAATTCCATGCAAATATCCCTCCCACAGGAATTGTCATAAAAATAAACAGAGCCAGCCACCAGGGAGAAAAAATTACCAGACAAATAATCAGATATACCGGCAGGAAGATGAATGCAAGCGCAAGCGAAATCCCGAACCTGATTGTACTGTGAAATTGCAAATCCTTAGTTTTCCGGATCTTAATCTCAGGCAATGTAAGAAAAGTCAAAGTGAATATATTTCCGAAAAGCCAGACGGGGAAAGTCAATAATAGCCCTGCAAGTCCAGCGATCAGCCAACCCAAAGGGTGTTTTTTCTTTTCGAGGAGCCTGTAACTCAGATTCAGCTTTTTAGCTTTGCCTTTAACCTGAAGACTCAGGTTACATATCTTATTATAGGCCTGAAGGTCAGTAGCTTTCAACTGATTGAGTTTATCGATAAGCTTCCTGTCCCTGAAGAGCTTAGGATGCTTTATATCATCACTGTATCTGCCATTTATTATGCTCCTGAGCTCATCTATCGCCTCATAATCATCTTCTGATTCAATATGAACCATTAGTTTTTTCATTTCAGAAGCAATACGGCACCTGAGTTCATTAAGGGCTTTCTCAGGGCTCTCCCTGTACAACTGGTGGTACTCTGATACTTCAATCGGTTTACCATAAACTACAGTAAGCACCTGCCTGAATCTGGTATAGTTTGAAAATTCAATTCCAACAGGAATAACTTTGATTTTGAGATTAAAATCTGTTGCTTCCTCGGCATGAAAAGCAACGCGGCAAATTCCCTTTTTCAGCTGTCTTAACCTTCTGAAACCGACGTGATCGCCTTCAGGCAGGATAACAAGGCCGTTTTTATTCTTTATAACATCGACTGTTTTAAGAAATATTTCATCATTCGCCTTCAGGGAGCTGAATCCATCTCTTAACCTGTACACCGGAAGTATCTTAATGAAGTATAAAAATGATGCGATCGCCTTTCTCCTGAAGATATCAGCTCTGGCCAGAAAGACGGGCTGTCCCTTATGTGTAAAAAGTACTGCCAGGGCATCCATAAGTGCATTTTGATGATTGGGTGCAAAAATCAAATGATCGTCAGGATCAACATTTTCCGACCCAAGAATAATTATTTTCCTGTAGAAGATATTATTATGCCAGGAAGCTACAGCTCTTTTAAAAAGTGCATAGCCTGCAGAATATTTTTCAATATTTTCCCTGCCCATTCAACCCTGTGATTTTAACTTAAGTCTGATGATCTATCAGGCCTGAAAATTTCTACGAACAAGTATTTTGCAAGTTAAAAAAATGCTTTGTTAATGATGCAATCCTGAAATAATTAATGAATCGTATCCAAATATTAAGTCTTTTTACTAACATTCACTGACCGTTGAAATCGTCAATAAATCTGTCAAGACTTCTTCTTTCTTTTTTCGTTGGCCTTCCTGTTCCTCTTTCCCTGAAACTGGATAATCCCGGATGCCTGACATCAAGTTTCGATTTCTCTTCCGCAGTTGTAAGGTCTTCAATATAATTACTGACAAGTTTAGCTGAGACGCGATTTTCAATTGGTTCAATGATCCTGTATTTAAAGATCACAGGGAGCTTCTTCACAATTATAATTTCATCCTTACTTACTGATTTTGAGGGTTTAACAGGTGAGTCATTTATAATGATCCTGCCTTTTCTGCAGGCTTCTGAAGCAATGCTCCTGGTTTTATATATCCTTACGGACCAGAGGAATTTATCGATCCTTACTGGTTTACTTACAGGCATGACGGAGTTGTTATTTATTATTTGCAGGCATGTTTTCAGGGCTGATCCCCTCATCTCCTGAAGTCCTTATTTTAACAAACTTGTTAAAGGCAGTCATGGTGAGTTCAGTACCAACAATTCCAAAAGATTTGATCATTTCAACAACTATGGCAACTCTCTCATCGATAAACTTCTTTTCTTCAGGACTCCATTTGCCAAGGACAAAATTAACCTGTGATCCTTTTCGGAACCCGCTCCCTATACCTATTCTGATCCTGGCATATTCGGTTGTGGAAAGCATTGAGTTTATGTGGACAAGACCATTATGACCGCCATCATTTCCCTTAGGTCTCATTCGGATACTTCCGGGAGGCAAAGCGATGTCGTCAACAATTACCAGCAGGTTTTCCACAGGGATTTTTTCCTTCTTCATCCAATAGTTCACTGCATTCCCGCTAAGGTTCACAAAGGTGGATGGCTTCAGAAGCACAAAAGTCCTGCCTTTGTACTTTATCTCACAAACCTCTCCATAGCGGCGGTCTGTGAAATCAGCCTTAAATGCTTCAGCGAATGCTTCAAGAACGGTAAAACCTATATTGTGACGGGTATCTTTATACTCATCACCAATATTTCCCAGGCCAACTATAAGGTATTTCATTGTGCCTGTTTATTGACAGTGGCAGATTATTTCTTTTTCTCTTCGGCTGGGGCAGCTGCGGCAGGGGCTTCTTCACCTGTTTCTTCTGCTGGTTTTTCAGCACCGGCTTCACCTTCAACTTCCTCCTCTTTCTGAACCACACGCGATGTTGCGACTGATAGAACAGTAGTGATTTTTGGATCGATTAATTCTATCTTATCATAGGCAAGATCTCCGACTTTTATGGAATGATGTATTTTTACATCAGTAATGTCTATAAGAAGCTGTTCCGGTATATCAACAGCATAACCTTTGACCTTAAGATGCCTCTTTTTGATTCTTAGTTTTCCGCCTGCTTTAACTCCAACGGAATCACCGGTAATTTTAATTGGAATACTAATTACAATCGGTTTATTTTCAGCAATCTCCACAAAGTCGATGTGAATGATTTTATCAGTTACCGGGTGGAACTGAACATCCTGGAGTACAACTTCATGCACCTGGCCGTCAAGGCTCAGCCTGACAATATGTGCATCCGGAGTATAGATCAGGTTTTTGAAACTGTTTTCGTGTGCAAAAAAATGAATGTTCTGCTCCTTCTTATAAATTACGCATGGCACATTGCCTGCTTTTCTTAGTTCCTTTGAGCTTTTCTTTCCAAGTTCTGTTCTTAAGGATCCCTTAATTTCAATTGTCTTCATTTGATAGGTGTTATTGTGCTACTCAGAGCTTTTGATAATGCAACTCCCCATTACACGTTTGACATTAGTAATAAAAATCGGATTGCAAATATATTACAAAGGAATCAGAATACAAAACTTGTACTTATTGACTGATTTAGATTTACCGCCTGAATGACTTTGGCAAATATTTCAGCCACAGAAAGAATTTTAATCTTACTCGACTTGTTCACGAACGGAACAGAATCGGTTACGACAAGTTCGGTGATAGGGGATTGGTCTATTCTCTCAACGGCATTGCCTGAAAGTATGGGATGGGTTGCAAAAGCCCTGATGCTTTTTGCTCCTTTTTCTTTCATGATCTGTGCAGCCAGTACGAGAGTGCCTGCGGTATCGACCATATCGTCAATAATTACCACATTACGTTCCTCTACATCTCCTATAACTGACATTTCTTCAACCACATTTGGTTTTTTCCGAAGCTTGTAGCATAAAACCATTTCCGACTGAAGATGCCTTGAATAGGCATTTGCTCTTTTTGAACCACCCATGTCGGGTGCAGAAACTGTAAGGTTTTCGAGTTTAAGGTTTTCAATATAAGGTGCAAATATTGCTGAACCAAACAGGTGGTCGACAGGTACGTTGAAAAATCCCTGGATCTGATCTGCATGAAGATCCATTGTGATAATACGGTCGACTCCGGCAGTGCCAAGAAGGTCTGCAGACAGTTTTGAACCGATGGAAACCCTTGGTCTGTCCTTTCTGTCCTGCCTTGCAAATCCATAATATGGAATAACTGCAATAACTTTATATGCAGAAGCTCTTTTTGCGGCATCAATCATCAGGAGAAGTTCGAAGAGGTTTTCAGCAGGAGGATTTGTTGACTGAATGATAAAAACCATATCGCCTCTGACAGATTCATCAAAACAAGGCTGGAATTCACCATCGCTGAATTCAGTAACTGAACTTTTTCCGAGTTCAACACCAAGCTCAGTAACAATTTTCTGAGCCAGATGCTGGGAAGCCCTGCAGGAAAAAATTTTCATGGGCGCTTTTCCGTACATTCTGAATAGATTTTGCCGGGTTAAAAAAAGAAAAACTGTAATCTGCAAAATTAAGAATTCCGGAGGATATCAAACTGTATTTGAAAAATTGTTGATAGTTTCTTCTATGAAGTTCAGTATCTCTTCCTTGCCTCTCCTGTTAACTGTTGATGAGATGAAAGTTAGAGGCAGAGGTTCCCAGTTTTCAAGCATTTCGGTATTATATTCGAGTATTGCTTTTTCGACCGAACCTGACGGAAGCTTATCGGTTTTTGTAAAAACCCTTGCAAAGGGGATCTGATTCTTACCCAAAAACTCCATAAATTCCAGATCGGATTTCTGGGATTTAAGCCTTGAATCAAGCAGGACAAACAAACATGAAAGGTTTTCCCTTTTTAGAATATATTCCCTGACATTCCTTATCCATGTCTCCCTCATTTTTACGGGTACCCTCGCAAAGCCATAGCCTGGCAGATCGGCAATATACCAGCTGTCGTTTATCAAAAAATGGTTTATTGTTTTCGTCTTACCGGGATTCCCGGATATTTTAGCCAGCTTTGAGTATCCCGTCAGGAAATTGATAAGAGAGGATTTCCCAACATTTGAGCGTCCGATAAATCCAAATTCAGGCTTCACGGGTGCGGGACATTGTGCGAGCGAGGTACTGCTTCTTACAAATGAAGCTGAGCGGATTATCATGGTAAGGATTCTTATTTCAGGTCCTTATAAGGAAGATCAATTTTTTTATAGGTCATATAATTGTTTCCGAAGTTGGATAGGATCACGGCAATAATACCAACGTTGTCAGGCTGTGGAGATCCTGTTTTATTGAGGATCAGAAAAGCCTTTCCGTCTATTGCTTTGATACCCGCGCATTTCACTGAATCAAAGACGCCATCCGTGAATTCCCCGCGGTAAAACTTTACCTTCGGGGATTTATCAGATAGCTCCAGATTAATTCTGAATTTTCCGGTAGTTTTATAATTATCATTGAAAGAAAATAGAATATCAGGATATCCTTTTACCAGCTTTCCATCCTGGGTAAATTCCTCAATCGTGGGAACACGTTTCCCTTTAATGAATTTTATCCTCGCTTTTAGCCGGCCGTTACGGTAATATTGCTTCTGCGTTCCATCAATAGTATCATGTTTATAAGGAGTGGATCTGAACACTTGTCCTTCAAGGTAGTGCCACGTTGCAGAATCTTCCCTGAGCCCGTTTTCATACCAGAATGTCTGATAAAGCTGTCCGCCAGGGTAAAATGATTTCATTTCACCGCTTCTGACTCCGTTTTTAAAAGTGACCTGCTTAATCAGGAGGGTTCCGCTGTAGTATTTTTTTATTCCTGTATAACCTGTATCCGGCACAGAAACTGTATCGGTGTCAGCTAAGGCTTCCTTTCTGGCTGAACCTTTCCCTGAACAACCTGAAACCAAAAGAAGTACAGACAAAGCAGCTATGCAAATATTGTTTTTTCTCATAATAATCTAGGATTTATATGATTCGGTATTAATGTAAATTTCAAGCAATGATGCATCAGGTTCAGGCACCAGGACAACATACCTTATCAAGGCGGGCAAAAGGATCGTTTCTCCCTTTGATGCCGTCTCTGATTTATCGTCCCAGTGTATTGAAAATCTACCTTCGGTACAAATGTAGACAACAAAAGAATCAATGGGGTTATAATCTCTTTCAATCTCTTTATTGAAATAGATAATATTAGTGTCGAAGAATTCACAACTGACCAGATTTACAGTCTTGTTTTCATGAACTTCTTTTCTTATCTTATTTCTGGCAGGAGACTTGAAATCAATGGCATCCATCGCCAGATCGGTATGAAGTTCTCTTGATTCCCCTTTCCCATTCTTCCTTCCCCAATCATAAATCCTGTAAGTTATATCTGAGGTCTGCTGTATTTCTGCAAGGACTGTCCCGGCACCAATAGCGTGAACAGTACCCGCGGGAATAAAAAAGGTATCGCCCGGTTCAACGTTTTCTATATTTAAGATATTCTGGATAGTGTTGTTATTCAGTTCATTGGTATAGAGCTCGCGGGTTATTGGCTTTGAGAAACCTGTATATATCCTCGAATTCTTTTTGCTTTCCAGGATATACCACATTTCCGTTTTCCCATAAGCTTTGTGGCGGATTTTTGCCAGTTCGTTGCCCGGATGCACCTGAATCGAAAGATCTTCCTTTGCTTCAATTAGTTTGATAAGCAGCGGGAACTCAATACCAAATTTCTCGAATATAGCCTCGCCGGTAATATCCCCCATATACACTTCAATTATTTCCTCAATATTGTTCCCGGCCAGAAATCCGTTGCTGATAACCGACAGATTATCTGAAACAGCTGACAGCTCCCAGCTTTCACCTACATTTTTAAGATTGGAACCATTTTTACCGAAATTTTTGACAAGTGTATCACCACCCCAGATCTTTTCTTTTAAAATAGGTTCGAATTTTAACGGATATAACTCTGACATTTTATGGCGATAAATCTTATTACTGTTTCATAAAAGTGCCTCGAGTGCCTAAAGTGCCTGAAGTACTTAAAGTCAGGTTGATTTTTAACTTAAGGCACTTTTAACTTTAGCTCACTTTTGGCACTTCTTCATGGCAAATTATTATTTTTGACAAATTGTTTGATGCAACAAATTTATAAATAAATGCTTATAGTCGGAATAGCAGGCGGCACAGGCTCAGGGAAAACTACAGTTGTAAAAAAAGTGATGGAAAGGCTTCCCAATGAGGAGGTTATACTAATACCCCAGGATGCTTATTACAAAGATAACGGTCACATCCCTCTTGAGGAAAGACAGAAAATTAATTTTGATCATCCAGAATCCCTTGAATTCAGCCTTCTAATCGACCATCTTGAAAAACTAAAAAGAGGTCTGAGCATTGAAATGCCGATTTATTCCTATCTGACCTGTTTGAGGGCAAAAGAAACTATTACCGTCCATCCGGCCAGGGTGGTCCTGGTAGAAGGGATTTTAATACTTGCTGACGGTGGACTGAGAGACATGCTTGATATAAAAGTTTTTGTCGATGCTGATGCTGATGACCGTCTTGGGAGAGTTATCAAACGCGATATAGTTGAAAGGGGCCGTTCCGTTCTTATGGTCCTTGAAAGATATCATGATACTGTTAAACCGTCACATCTTCAGTTTATTGAACCGTCAAAACGCTATGCCGATATAATAATACCTGGCGGAGGAGAAAACCAGGTTGGGATTGAAGTACTTATTTCAATTATTGAAAAACACCTGTAAGTAAAACTATAGATCATGCTGGCAAACATTAAACCTGAGGATATTTTATTCCTTGACATTGAGACAGTACCCTTAGTTCCTGCATTTGATAATCTTGATCAGACGACAAGGTCTCACTGGGAAAAGAAATCAAAACAGATTAAAACTGAAGAACAATCTGCAGCAGAAATTTATGATAAAGCGGGTATTTATGCGGAATTCGGAAAAATAATCTGCATTTCTGCCGGATTCATTAAGGAAAAAAATCCATTCGGCTTCAGACTTAAGTCATTTTATGGAGATGATGAGAAAGATCTTCTCTCACAATTTTCTTCAATGCTCAATAAATTCTCAAAGAACAGGGAAGCAGTGCTATGCGCACACAATGGAAAGGAATTTGACTATCCGTATATTGCCAGAAGGATGATAATAAACAAAATAATCATACCTGAAATACTTGACAACGCGGGGAAAAAACCCTGGGAAGTCAAGTTGCTGGATACACTTGATTTATGGAAATTTGGCGACTACAAAAGTTATACATCTCTTGATTTGTTAACCTCGATTCTCGGCATCGCGTCACCGAAAGACGATATTGATGGAAGCATGGTAGCCAGGATATACTGGGACGAACATGACATAAAACGAATAGTCAGGTATTGTGAAAAAGATGTCCTGGCAGTGGCCCAGGTCCTGCTCAGATTTATGAATCTTCCCTTTATTGAAGCGGATAAGGTTGATTCGGTAACTGTTTTTTAATCGTTATCAACCGAGCAGTTTTATAAAGCTTCGTGTTACCATTTCAGGATTATCTGAATGGATCCAGTGCCCGGCACCCGGAATAGTAATAAATTCTGCGGCAGGAAAAATCTTCAGAATATTCCTGAAATCTTTTGCCGGGAGATAATCAGAGAACTCTCCCTTCAGAAAATAAACAGGGAAGCCCGTAATTTCGGAATTAACTGATTCTTTTACCTCAATCTTTTCAAGTATCCTGTCAAAATTTTTCATCAGGGATTCTGCATTTAATTTCCAGGCAAAAGTGTTATCGGGATTCCTTTTTATGTTTTTCATTATTAATCCCCTGGTATCTTCTGATTTAATCTGCGAGCTTAAAAAAGATTCAATTTCAGACCTCGCAGTAAATTCTGACAGGTCAGTTGAGAGAATTGTATTAAGGATTTCCAGATGCTGTACAGAAACGGTACTATCCCTGCTTTCCCTTTTAAAAGGGGAAATATCGGCTATAAGCAAGCCATTTAATCTTTCAGGCCAGGTTATGGCAAAACTCATGGCAGTCTTGCCCCCCATGCTGTGGCCAGCAAGAAAAAATTTATCGAGCTTCAGATCGCTGGCCAGCTCGTACAGATCATTTTTCATTGATTCGTAATCATGCAAATCGCTGTGAGGAGAGATTCCATGATTTCTCTGATCGGGAAGGAACAGTGTAAAACTGGTGCTGAGATTCCTCGCGATTGTTATCCAGTTATCTGACGAACCGTATAATCCGTGAAGTATAATTAAAGGAGGGCCATTTCCGTATTTTCTGAAGAATAATTTCATACCCTGTATCAGTCTGCCAGTTGCCTTTTATACATCTGGATTGTATTTTCAAGGCCAAGGTAGAGAGCATCTGAGATAAGTGCATGTCCAATGGAAACCTCTTCGATCCATGGTATGTTCTGATGGAAATACCTCAGGTTATCAAGATTCAGGTCATGGCCTGCATTAATTCCCAGACCAGCTTCCCTCGCTATTGTTGCAGCTGTAAGGAACGATTTAATTGCCACCGGGGCATTTGCATCAAATCCCGATGCATAGGGTTCTGTGTAAAGTTCAATTCTGTCGGTACCGGTCAAAGCTGCGTTCTCGATATTTGCTGGTTGAGTGTCAACAAAGATTGAAGTCCTGATTCCATCTTTTTTAAATGTGGAAACTATCTCAGTAAGAAAAAGCCTGAACCTTGCGGTATCCCAGCCTGCATTGGAAGTTATTGCATCATGGGCGTCGGGGACTAATGTTACCTGATCGGGTTTAACTGACAGCACAAGCCTGATGAAGTGGTCAGAGGGGTAGCCTTCAATATTAAATTCCGTAGTTATTATTGGTCTGATTTCCATGACGTCAACGTACCTTATATGACGTTCGTCGGGCCGCGGATGCACAGTAATTCCGTCGGCTCCAAAAAGTTCGCATTTAATTGCGGCGGTTTTTACATTTGGAATATTTCCGCCCCTGGCATTCCGTAAAGTAGCTATCTTATTAATATTAACGCTTAACTTTGTCATAATAAAATTGATGAATATCCGTATT
>Ga0153915_10007750_pt1 | contig 10165 bp, 11 predicted proteins | sample Opewatmetagenome_2_FD_107003 | JGI IMG/M metagenome (GOLD analysis project Ga0153915, IMG submission 107003) | Freshwater wetland microbial communities from Ohio, USA - Open water 3 Core 3 Depth 3 metaG | ecosystem: Environmental > Aquatic > Freshwater > Wetlands | place: USA: Ohio, Lake Erie... | reverse complement strand
GATCCGTTTGTTCCCCGGTTGTGTCGCGGCAGCGGCCCATGTGCCGCCACCGTTGGTGCTGTTGTAGATCCCTGCGCCATCCAGCCCGGCATAGATGACCGTGGGTGTCCCCGGGTCGATAACGATGCTGGTGATGTTACCGGCACCCGTTGCCGTGATGTACGCGGTGCGGGTGGTGATATTCATGGTGTTACCATCGTATGCGGCTAGGCTGACGGTGTAACTGCCGGGTGCGGTATAGGTGTAGGTTGGATTCTGGCTGTGCGAGATGTTGCCATCGCCGAATGCCCATGCCCAGGCTGTGACGGATGAGGTCGCAGAACCGGTGAAGGAGATGGTGAGCGGGGACGAGCCGGAGAGCGGTGTTGCCGAAATCGTCGGGATCAGCGGAAACGGTGCAGCATACTTCAGGTCACCATTCGTTACATCGTAATAGCTGATGTGAGGGTATCCCGATGAATCGAGCGCAAGCGACGTATACTCCCCGACATCCCCACTACTGTCAACGGTTTCCGTATTCCACACATACCCGGTCCATCTGGCATATTTCAGGTCAGCGTTTGTAGCATCATAGTAACTGATGCGGGGGCTTCCGGAGGAATCGAGGGCGAGCGACGAAAAAGAACCCACCCGTCCCGCACTGTCAACGGTTTCGGTACTCCACGCAGACCCGGCCCATCTGGTATATTTCAGGTTATAGGCACTCCCCTCTGTGTCGTAATAACTGATGCGGGGGTTACCATATGAGTCGAGCGCGAGCGACGTTGCCCCACCGTAAATTCCCGGGCTACCCACTTTCTGGATATCCCACGATGCGCCATTCCACGCGGCATATCCCAGATAGTCATCTGCTGGACCCAGGAAGCTGATGCGGGGATACCCGGAGGAATTGAGCTTCAGCGAACTGGAATATCCCTTATCGTATGCGCCGCTGTCGACGATCTGAGTGTTCCAGTTGGTCCCGGTCCATGCAGTATATTTCAGGTTACCGTTCGTGTTATCGTAATAACTGGTGAAGGGGAAGCCGGAAGAGTTGAGCGCAAGCGAGGTATACTGCCCGACTTCCCCACTACCGTCAACGGTCTGGGAACTCCACGCCGAGCCGGTCCAGCAGGTATACTTCAGGTCGGCGTTCGTGACATCGTAATAACTGATATGAGGGTTATTGAACGAGTCGAGAGCAAGCGAGGTGTACTGCCCGACATTGTTACTGTTGTCAACGGTCGTATACGTCCATGTTGCAGCGGCAGCCGGCAGGATTGCCATCAGCACTACAATGAGGAGAATGCCTGCCCGGGCTCTGCCGAACGGTCTCACATCTGGGTTCATCTGCCGCATGGAAATGCCATGGTCCCGGGACTGAATAGGTAATGCCGGAACAACTCCCCAGATGAACTCCAGATCAGGTACAGTCCCTTGAGGAAATTAGTTGAAGCGCCGGCTTATTAATCGTGCTGAAATGTTGTGGATGGTGCCTGTCATGCATTTCTCCAACGGTGACGCGATACCGTCCTTACGGGATCCCGGGAATCCGGTATCCGTCAAGAAAACGAGTGAAAACGGTCCCGGTCCGGTTCCGCGAACCCTTCCGTCCCTCACTTGAAAAACGGTTCCCGGAGCGATACCGCCTTCCGGAACAGATCCTCAAGTTCCTCTCCGTGCTTCCCGCGTATGTCTACATGGTTGTCGGTCCGGAGCAGGCAGGGCTTCAGTTTCCCGTCCGAGGTTACACGGAGCCGGTTGCAGAATTTACAGAATTCGGAGTTGTGGAGCGGGCGAACAACCTCGACCTCCGCCCCGTCAAGGCAGTACTTCTTGCGGTGGTGCATCCGGCGTGTGATGATCTGCTTTGAGCGGGCGGCCAGCGAGTCCTCAAGACCGTTCAGTTTCGTGTGGTGGTCACAGTCATTGAAATTCATCAGTTCGATAAGCTGGAGGATCAGGTCGCGGTTGCCCCGGATATAGGCAAGGAACTCATCGATCTCGTGATCGTTGATCCCTTCGAGCACGACCATGTTGATCTTGATCGGTGTCAGGCCGGCATCGAGTGCAGCCTGGATCCCGTCAAGGACATCCCCGAGCCTGTCGGAACCGGTGATCTTCCGGAACGTCTCCGGGATGATACTGTCAAGGCTCACATTCACGCGTTTCATCCCGGCAGCCTTGAGGTCCTTTGCATACCGGGTAAGGAGCGTCCCGTTGGTGGTCATTGACGACTCCATGGTCGGGGGGACGGAACGGATGATCTCGATAATGTCGTTGCGCAGCAGCGGTTCGCCACCGGTAAATTTGACGCTGCGGATCCCGAATTTTGCCGCTACACGGAGGATCTCCGCGATCTCCTCTTTGGAAAGCTCGGCCTCCGGTGTTATCTCCCCCTCGCGGTGGCAGTAGATGCACCGGAAGTTACACCGCGGCGTGAGACTGATCCGGATGTTGCTGATCGGGCGGTCGTAGGGGTCCTTGAGGAGCATGGCTGGAATCTTACCCGTAGAAATTCTTTGCAATAACGTATAGTTCTGTGCTTCCTTTCCGGCTCGATTTGGTGTTCATCGTCTTGACCGAATGGAAGTGCTGTTTTGTATCGGCATAAAAGTCGGGGAAGTCTGTCCCCTGGAAGGACTTGATGGCAAAATTTCCTCCCTGCTTGAGCACCCTTGCGGCGAACATCAGGGCCTGCTCGTTCAGTTCGATGATCCGGGCCTGGTCATAGGCCTTGTGACCAGACAATTTCGGGGCTGCATCGCAAACAACGACATTGACAACATCGAGCATGGATTGCAACCGGGAAAGGACCTCAGGATCATTGATGTCCCCGACAATTGTCTCTACCCCCTCAAGATCCGCGATGGGGTTTAAGTCGATGCCGATGACACGGGCCTCTGTCAGGGTCCGTTCCACCTGGAGCCAGCTCCCCGGGGCTGCACCGAGGTCAACAATGTTATCGTCGGGCCGGATGATCTCGAATTTCTTCTGGATCTCGAGGAGCTTGTAGGCTGCCCGGGAGCGGTATCCCTCCAGTTTTGCCCGCATGTACGTCTTGTCATATCCCCATTGTGAGCCCATGTTGTGTATCGTTCTCCTCAATAACCAGAATCTTGGGTTTAAACCCAAAACACTATAATTAACGTATGCCGATATACTGTATTAGAGTTTGTTAAGGGGTAACCGATGTTAAAAGCAACCATTGATGCAGACATGTTCAGGGAAGCAATCGAAGCGATCTCGGCCCTCATCCCTGAGTGCCGCCTGCACACGGACGAGAGCGGACTTTCCACGCGGGCCGTTGACACGGCGAACGTGGCGATGATCTCCCTCACGCTCAGGAAGGAAGCGTTCGACACGTTCAAGGCTACAAAGAGCCAGCTCGGCATCGATCTCATGAAGATGAAGAACATCTTCGGGATGGCCGACAAGGGCGACCTTATCAGCATCGAGATGGCTGACAATGCCCAGAAGATGTCGGTCTCGGTCCACGGGTACCACTACTCGATCACGCTCCTTGACACGAACACGATCCGGAAGGACCCGAATCCGCCCACCATCAACCTCCCCGGTAAGATTGTGATAAAGGGTGAGGACCTCAACAATGCAATGAAGGCTGCCGCGGTTATCTCGGACAAGATCGCCCTCGGGATCAATCCCAAGGACCAGACTTTCTACCTTGTTGCGGAAGGCGACACCGACCACATCCGCCGCGAATTCACGAAAGACGAGCTCATCTCGCTGACCCCGGCAGAAGCCCGCTCGCTCTTCTCTCTTGATTACTTAAAGGACATGGGCAAGGTCATGGGCAAGGCCGAGCAGGTCGAGATCTTCCTTGGCCTCGACCACCCGGTCCGGTTCTCCTTCGATATCGCGGGCGGCAACGGTCATGTTGAGTACCTCCTCGCTCCCCGGATCGAGGCTGACTGATGGAGTATTCCCCATCGGCCAAGGAACTCTCCCACTTTCCCTTTTTAAAAAAAGCCCAGGACCATATCAAGGGCCGTTTTGCCTCTCTCGACTCAGTTCTCAAGGATAAGCGCGGCGAGGCGCTTGTCGACCGCGCCCTTGGGCGTGTCCAGGACGCGATCACCCCGAAAAAGACCGTTGCTCCGGAAGTGGCCGGATCCCCGGAAGAAGAGATCGCAGCATATGCCCTCGCCCGGATCATTGTCTCGTGCGTCAATGACCGCCAGATGATTGACAAACTGACCCGCTACGAGGCAGAGCGGGCGTATTATTTCCTTGTCCACGAAGAAGACTGGAACCAGAATTACCGGCAGGATGAAGGGGAATACTCCCGGCTCTGTGTTGCCCTTGCTGCGGAAATGGGGATACGGATCACGCAGGACCGGATGCCGTTTATCGATTACGTGGAGATGGTCGCCCCCCTCCATGAGGACCGGTTTCATCTCGTGAACCGGAGAGTCGAAGGAGGATTTGTTGCGATCAAAAAAGATGAGCGGTACGAGCTGGTCCGGGAACGTATCCGTACCCTCCTGCGACGTGAACTGCCGCATAAGGTACCTTCCTCCCTCTGCGAAAAGATCTCTCCCCGGGTTGCACAGATCAAGAAAGCCTACCAGGAGCAGATGCTCCAGCAGTTCGGCTCAGTCGAAGAAAGTGCTTTCCCTCCCTGCATGCAGGCCCTGATCACGGCCCTCACGGCCGGCACCAACCTGACCCATGCCGGCCGTTTCTCGATCACCTCGTTCCTCCACACCATTGGCATGGATGTCAGCGGCATCGCAGCGATGTACGCGCGTTCACCCGATTTTGATCCCGAGAAGACGATGTACCAGGTTGAACACATCACCGGCCGGGGCGGGTCTGGCACGGAGTATACCGCCCCTGCCTGCGCAGCTCTGCGGACGACCGGCCTCTGTGTCCACCAGGACGCCCTCTGTGAAAAAATTAATCACCCGCTCAGTTACTACAAGACAAAGAAGCGGGATACAATCCGGAAATCTCCGAAAAAAGCGGAAGAAAAAACGACAGATAAACCGCCGTCGCCATCTACGTGATCTTCTCGTTTACCCGGTATCCTGCCCACGACAGGAATACGATGAAGCCGACAATCGCCAGCAGGTAGGCAAAGGCTGCCGGCAGTGCCATGGGCAGAACGGCAAGCAGGATAACGAGGATAATAAAGGCAGCAAGGCCGATGACCACATCAAGCAGTTTTGCGTCCATTCATACTCTTTTCGAGTCGGGAGAATATAGGCTTATCCACCTGCTCCTGCACGGATGACAATGCGCATATCCTGCGGAAATCCCATTTCTTTCATGGACCGCCAGGCCTGCATTACCCTGATCAAAGGCCATATCAGGGATGAACATCTCATCCGCCACTGCCTTGCTACCGGCGCAGTCATGAAATATGCCGCCCGCCATGTCAAAGAGGACGAGGCCCGCTGGGAGCGAATCGGGATCCTGCATGACATCGACTTCGAGGAAATCGGGGGCGATATGCAGAAACATGGTGCGGTTGGAGCAGAAATTCTTGTAAGTAGTGGAATTGATCCTGCCGAAACGGAGATCATCCGGAGACACAACCACCTGCTGCACCGGGGCTCGTACACACAACCGGTCGAGATCGTGCTGCAGGCAGCCGACAGTATATCGGGGCTCGTGATCGCGTGCGGACTGGTGAAGGGCGGGAACCTTTCCGATGTGTCTGTGAAGACCATAACCAAAAAGTCAAAAGAGAAGTCGTTTGCCGCAGGCTGCGACCGGGACCGGATCGCACTCATTGCCCCGGTGATCCCGTTGCCGGAATTCTACGGAATTGCACTGGCCGGGCTGATGGAGATCCGGGAAGAACTGGGATTGAAATAACAGAGGGAAATGCCGGATAACTGACAGATGAATCATCCGGAAAGCGGAGGTAAAAATCCTCTCATTTTCGTATCCAACAGCCTCGTTAATAACCTCCGGCGCTCCACGGTACTGTAATGGACCCGAGCTCCGAGCGCAATGCCGTCATCGCACATCTGGAGAAAGCCGTTGCCCTGTTGCAGCAGTCAATGAACCCGAAGCTCATTCCCCCGAATGGTGCACAGATCGGCTACGCATTACGCGGTGCCCGGGACAAGAACGGTATTGCCGCTGTTGAGGGAAGGATTGCAGGGGCCGGCAAATCTCCGGGTCCCTGTATGTTTGGCACCGATGAAGAGATTGCCCGGGTTATCCTGACTGTTATGAAGTTCGATCCCCTCCGGAGGAGTGCGGCACTTCTCAGGTTCTCCGACCGGGTGCTCGATGTGCTGGACAATGACCTGTTTCTCGAATGTGTTCCCTACGATACACCAAAAACCCCTCCGGGTCTCAGCACTATGGACTGGGGAATCGCGTCCTGCTGCAAAGATGAAGTCCCCGACGTGATCTATTCCCGCGGGACCGGGAGCAGTGCTGCTTCGCTCATTATCCTTGGCGAGAATCCGGTCGACGTTGCAAACAATATCATTATCTGCTCAAACCGCATTTAAAATATAGAATCCTTGAGGAATCGTTCATGGGAATCAAGCCGTCATATATCAAGACAATGGGAACCGAACTCCTGAATAAGCAGCGGGAAAACTTCTCGAACAACTTTGATGAGAACAAGCAGCAGCTTGGCAGCTCCGCGGTTATCGGGAGCAAGCGTGTCCGGAACCGGGTCGCCGGATACATTACAAGAAAAATAAATACCAAAAGACGCTCATAACCCTATTCATGTTCGAAGGTGTCCTTCCGGCAATCATTACCCCTTTTAAAAGAAACCCCTCGATGGGCCTGGACATCCCGGGTCTTGAGCGCAACATCGGTTTTCTTACATCCCGCGGCATCCACGGGATAGTGCCCTGCGGTTCGACTGGTGAGTCAGCTACCCTCACGTTCGAAGAACATGAGAAGGTCATTGAGGTCACGGTCGATAAGATCAATGGTAAGATCCCGGTGCTTGCCGGCACGGGATCCAACAACACTGCCGAGGCAGTGCGCCTGACGAAGGCTGCGAAGGACATCGGTGCGGACGGCGTGCTCGTCATCAGTCCGTACTACAACAAGCCGAACAGGGCAGGCCTGATCAAGCATTACACCAAACTGGCGGATCTCGATATCCCGGTGGTCATGTACAATGTCCCGGGACGGACCGGCCAGAACCTGGAACCTGACCTTATCGCAGAGCTTGCCCGGCACCCCAATATCGTCGGTGTCAAGGAAGCGAGCGGCAACATCACCCAGATCTCCCGGATCATTGAAGAGACGCAGGACGAGGACTTCTCGGTCATCTCCGGTGACGATGGCATCACCCTGCCCATCCTTGCGCTGGGAGGATCCGGCGTCATCTCCGTTACGGCGAACGTTGACCCGGCCCGGATGGTGGCGATGTACGAGGCTATGAAACACGGCGACTACCAGAAAGCGCTCGTTCTCCACTATGCCCTGTCTCCCCTCCACCGTGCCATGTTCATCGACACCAACCCGATCCCGGTCAAGAAAGCAGTGGAACTGATCGGTCTTGCCGGTGGCCCCGTCCGGCTTCCTCTCGACGAGCTGGACACAAAGAAGACTGAGCAGCTGAAAAAAGTCGTTGCAACGATCCCGAAAGGTGCAGTGAAGACGGCACCCAAAAAAGCAGCGATAACGAAGGTTGTGAAGAAACCAACCCCACGGAAAGCCACACCAAAGAAGACCACAGCCCGGCGTACCCGCAGGTAAGGTCCCCTTATGATAAAAGTGGTTATCTGCGGAGCCTCGGGAAGAATGGGGCAGACCCTCGGGCGGATGGTGCATGATGCACCGGACATGGAGCTGGTCGGCGGGATCAATCTCAAGGCCAGCTCTTTTTTCGGGGCGGAGATCGTTGAAGCAAAAGATGCCGATGCACTTTTGAAGAAGACAAAGGCGGATGTTGTCATTGATTTCACGATAGCAAGCGCGGTTGTCGGGAACGTTCAGGTGGCAGCGAGGAACAACTGTGCCCTCATTGTCGGCACCACCGGTATCTCGCCTGATCAGCGGGCTGAGATGGAGAAGGCGATAAACGGCCATGTCCCGGCCGTCATATCCACCAACTTTTCGATTGGTATGAGCATCTTCCAGCAGCTTGTGCGGGAATCGGCACGGCTCCTGAAGGATTATGATATCGAAGTGCTTGAGGCCCACCACCGGAACAAGAAAGATGCTCCCAGCGGAACGGCTAAGACCCTCATCCAGATCATCGAAGAGGAGGCCGGTGCCCGCAAAAAGCAGTACGGGCGCGAAGGCATGACCGAGAGGCAGAATGAGATCGGCGTACATGTGATCCGTGGCGGGGATATTGTCGGGGACCATACGGTCATGTACTCGAAGAACTACGAGACAATCGAACTCTCGCACCGTGCCTATGACCGCTCGGTCTTTGCAAGCGGCGCCATTGTTGCAGCACGCTGGGTTGCAGGGAAAAAACCCGGTATCTATGGCATGAGCGATGTGCTTGGGCTGAAGAAATAATTTTTACCCGCAGATCCGAATTTTATTCATTTTTTCCAGATTTGAGTACCTGGCAAACCTGTTGGGTTTTAGGTTAAGATAGTAACCCTTTTTTTACCCGTAAACGAAACATATAGATCGGAGTGAACGAGTTGGTAGCAATCGTTGACAACGATAAATGTACCGGATGTGAAACCTGCGTGAACGAGTGTCCCGCATCGGCAATTGCCATGGAGAATGATAAGGCAAAGGTTGACAAGGATATGTGCGTCGACTGCCAGACCTGCGTGGACGTTTGTCCGTCAGAAGCAATCCATATGGAATAAACCGGTATCTGACGGTTTTATTTTTCCCGGTGGACGGATCGGTAATTCTCCGATGCGTTCGGTTTTTTTATTGTTCTCTTTTTCCCTGGGCCGGGGATATTTTATTGAGAAAATACGTTCCCCGGCATATTCGCAAGCCGATTAATTATAAAAAACAATGTTTTTATCATCCAAAGTGAAATGGGATTTTACAACCCGCCATCATTCAGAAACGGGGAAAACGAACATACAGGACCTGTCATCATGATCAATGTTGGAGTGCTCGGTGCTACCGGCGCGGTTGGTCAGCGATTTGTTGAACTTCTAGCGGATCATCCCTGGTTCAAACTCACTACGCTTGCCGCTTCCGATCGCAGTGCGGGAAAGCCCTATGGAAAAGTTGTCAAATGGCGCCTTGATACGCCATTCCCTGAGAATATCGGGAAGATTAAGGTTGCCCCGATTTCCCCGGGAGCCATGAAGAATGTCGACCTTGTCTTCTCTGCTCTTCCGGCAGATATCGCGACTACGGTTGAAACTGAATTTGCGGATGCCGGAATCGGTGTCTGCAGCAATGCAAGTTCCCACCGCATGGAGCCGACAATTCCGCTCGTGGTGCCGGAAGTCAACCCGGAGCATCTGGGGCTCATCGATGTCCAGCGGGATAAAGGTCGTGACGGGTTTATTGTTACCAATCCAAACTGCTCGACTATCATGATGGTCACGGCTCTTGCACCGATCCGTCAGTTCAAATTCACCGATATCCGGGTTGCAACAATGCAGGCAATCTCCGGAGCTGGATTTGAGGGAGTCGCAGCGATGGCAATCTACGACAACGTCATTCCGTATATCGGCCAGGAAGAAGAGAAGATGGAGACCGAGGCGCTGAAGATTATGGGAACGCTGAAAGGCAATAAGGTGCAGAACGCCCCCTTTAAAGTCAGCGCCAGCTGCCACCGTGTCCCGGTGATTGACGGCCACACCATGGCGGTCTGGGCCGATATCAAGGAGCCTCTCGACAAGATCCGGAAAGCATACCGCGATTACAAGCCCCCGATCAAGGGCCTGCCGACCCAGCCTGCCGAATCCGTCCACTTCTTCGACGAGGAGCCTGACCGTCCCCAACCCCGTCTCGACCGTATGCGGGGCAAGGGTATGACGGTATCCGTTGGACGGCTCCGGGAAGGGGTCCGGTTCGTTGCTATGGGCCACAACACGATCCGGGGAGCTGCCGGTGCCAGCGTACTGAATGCCGAACTGATTACCAAAAAGAAATATCTCTAGGGGCAGGGGGTTCCTATGCAGCAGCAACCGAGAGAGAACACCGTATTCGTTGGGAACAAGCCCGTCATGAATTACGTGCTTGCCGTCGTAACCCAGTTCAACAATGGTGCACCTGAAGTAGCTATCAAGGCCCGGGG
>Ga0153915_10007749_pt1 | contig 10165 bp, 11 predicted proteins | sample Opewatmetagenome_2_FD_107003 | JGI IMG/M metagenome (GOLD analysis project Ga0153915, IMG submission 107003) | Freshwater wetland microbial communities from Ohio, USA - Open water 3 Core 3 Depth 3 metaG | ecosystem: Environmental > Aquatic > Freshwater > Wetlands | place: USA: Ohio, Lake Erie... | reverse complement strand
TTTTCACACTGCCCTCCGAGCAGCCCATGGCCCGCGCCGTTTCCGCCACATCCAGCTCCTCCCAGTAACGCATCACGAAAGCTTCGCGTTGACGCGCCGGCAGGCGCTCCAATTCTTGTTCAATGATTTCAATAACTTGAGCCTGCTCCAGGCGGTGACCCGGCACCTCGTCGGCGCTCGGGCCCCCGAGCACTTCCAGGGTTTCGAGCGGATCGTGGTCCTCGTCCTCGTCGCGGCCGGCGGTCAGCGAGTAAAGAAGCGTGGTCCTTAGCGAGCGCACCTTCTGGCGGCGGTACCAGTCGCGGATCGCGTTCTGCACGATGCGGTGGAAGAGCAGCGGCAGCTCGGCCGCCGGCCGGTGGCCGTACTTCTCGGCCAGCCGCAGCATCGCGTCCTGCACGATGTCGAGCGCGGCCTGCTCGTCGTGCACGGCGAATACGGCCTGCTTGAACGCCCGCCGCTCCACGCCTTCGAGGAACGTCGAGAGCTCGCTTCGCGATGCCAGAGGTCCCTTCTCCCGGGGCGGTGTTGTGCGCGCGATGTTACCATCATGGTTTCTAAGGGCTTTTCACCGTCATGGACAGAGTCAAGACCCGCACCCTCTCGGGCGCCGAGATCGTCATTCGCTGCCTTCAGGAAGAAGTCGTCGAGTACGTCTTCGGATATCCGGGCGGCGCGGTGCTCTTCATCTACGACGAGCTCTTCAAGCAGGACAAGGTGAAGCACGTGCTGGTGCGCCACGAGCAGGGCGCGGTGCACGCGGCCGACGGCTATTCGCGCTCCTCGCAGAAGGTCGGCGTCGCGCTCGTCACGTCCGGCCCGGGCGTCACCAACGCCGTGACCGGCATCGCCACCGCGTACATGGACTCGATCCCGATGGTGGTGATCAGCGGGCAGGTGCCGACCAAGGCGATCGGCCTCGACGCGTTCCAGGAATGCGACGCCGTCGGAATCACGCGGCCGATCGTCAAGCACAACATGCTCGTGAAGGACGTGAGGGAGCTCGCCTCCGCCTTCAAGAAAGCCTTTCACATCGCCACGACCGGCCGGCCCGGCCCGGTGGTGATCGACATCCCGAAGGACGTGACGCAGGCCGAATGCGAGTTCGACTATCCGGACACGGTGTCGATGCGCTCGTACAACCCGGTGCGCAAGGGGCACGCCGGGCAGATCAAGAAGGCGGTGCAGCTCCTGCTGGAAGCGAAGCGGCCGCTCGTCTACAGCGGCGGCGGCGTGGTGCTGTCCGATTCGTCGTCGCAACTGACCTCCCTGGTCAAGACGCTGGGCTTCCCGTGCACCAACACGCTGATGGGCCTGGGCGCCTATCCGGGCAACGACCCGCAGTTCCTCGGCATGCTCGGCATGCACGGCACGTACGAGGCGAACATGGCGATGCAGCACTGCGACGTGCTGCTCGCGATCGGCGCGCGCTTCGACGACCGCGTGATCGGCGACCCGGCGAACTTCGCGCAGAACCCGCGCAAGATCATCCACGTCGACATCGACCCGTCGTCGATCTCCAAGCGGGTCAAGGTCGACGTGCCGATCGTCGGCAACATCCCCGACGTGCTCGACGAGGTCCTGAAGCTGCTGAAGGACGCGCAGCCCCAGGCGATCGATGCCTGGTGGAAGCAGATCGGCGAGTGGCGCGCGCGCAACTGCCTCAAGTACGACCGCAGCTCGAAGATCATCAAGCCGCAGTTCGTGCTCGAGAAGCTCTACGAGGTCACCGGCGGGGACGCCTTCGTCACCTCCGACGTCGGCCAGCACCAGATGTGGGCGGCGCAGTTCTACAAGTTCGACCAGCCGCGCCGCTGGATCAATTCCGGCGGCCTCGGCACGATGGGGTTCGGCCTGCCGGCGGCCATGGGCGTGCAGCTCGCCAACCCGGGCGCGACGGTCGCCTGCGTGACCGGCGAGTCGTCGATCCAGATGTGCCTGCAGGAGCTCTCGACCTGCAAGCAGTACCGCCTGCCGATCAAGATCGTGAACCTCAACAACAGGTACATGGGCATGGTGCGCCAGTGGCAGCAGTTCTTCCACGGCAACCGCTACTCGGAGTCCTACATGGACGCGCTGCCCGACTTCGTGCGGCTCGCCGAGGCCTACGGGCACCGCGGCGTGCTCGTCGAGAAGCCCGCGGATGTCGAACCTGCCTTGAAAGAGGCTTTTGCCAGGAAAAGCGAGCTGGTATTCCTCGACTTCCTCACCGACCAGACGGAGAACGTCTACCCGATGATCCCGGGCGGCAAGGGCATCACCGAGATCATCCTGTCCGAAGAGCTGTGAGGCGGTAGATGCGGCACATCATCTCGATTCTCGTGGAGAACGAGGCCGGCGCGCTGTCGCGCATCTCGGGCCTGTTCTCGGCGCGCGGCTACAACATCGAGTCGCTGACCGTCGCGCCCACCGAGGACGCGTCGATGTCGCGCATGACCATCGTCACCAGCGGCTCGGACGACGTGGTCGAGCAGATCACCAAGCAGCTGAACAAGCTGATCGAGGTGGTCAAGGTGGTCGACCTCTCGGAGGCCGAGCACATCGAGCGCGAGCTGATGCTGATCAAGGTGCGCGCGGGCAGCAAGGAGCGCGAGGACATGAAGCGCATGGCCGACATCTTCCGCGGGCGCATCATCGACGTCTCCGACAACACCTACACCATCGAGCTCACGGGCGACGGGCACAAGCTCGACGCCTTCATCCACGCGCTCGATCCGGGCAGCATCGTGGAAACCGTGCGGACCGGCGCGAGCGGCATCGGCAGGGGCAATAGAGTCCTGCGCGTCTGAAAATGGGGACGGACCCCATTTTTCTCATTTAGGCAATCAGGGAGAGGGTCATGAAGGTCTATTACGACAAGGACGCCGACCTTTCGCTCGTCAAGGGCAAGAAGGTGGCGATCATCGGCTACGGCTCGCAGGGCCACGCGCACGCGCAGAACCTGCAGGACTCGGGCGTGAAAGTCACCGTCGGCCTGAGGAAGGGCGGCGCCTCGTGGGACAAGGCGAAGAAGGGCGGCATCAAGGTCGCCGAGCTCGCCGAGGCGGTGAAGGGCGCGGACATCGTGATGATCCTGCTTCCCGACGAGCATCATGCCCTGGTGTACAAGGAGTTCGTGGAGCCGAATATCAAGAAAGGCGCCTCGCTCGCCTTCGCGCACGGCTTCAACATCCACTACGGCCTGATCCAGCCGCGCGCCGACCTCGACGTGTGGATGGTGGCGCCCAAGGCGCCCGGCCACACCGTGCGCTCGACCTACGCCGCGGGCGGCGGCGTGCCGATGCTGATCGCGGTGCACCGCAACCCGTCGAAGAAGGCGCGCGACCTCGCGCTTTCCTACGCCGCGGCGATCGGCGGCGGCAAGGCCGGGGTCATCGAGACCTCCTTCAAGGAGGAGACCGAGACCGATCTCTTCGGCGAGCAGGCCGTGCTCTGCGGCGGCTGCGTCGAGCTGGTCAAGGCCGGCTTCGACACCCTGGTCGACGCGGGCTACGCGCCCGAGATGGCCTATTTCGAGTGCCTGCACGAGCTGAAGCTGATCGTCGACCTCATGTACGAGGGCGGCATCGGCACGATGAACTACTCGATCTCGAACAACGCCGAGTACGGCGAGTACGTCACCGGGCCGAAGATCATCGACGAGGGCGTGCGGCAGCGCATGAAGGAAGCGCTGCACCGCATCCAGACGGGCGAGTACGCGAAGGACTTCGTGCTCGAGAACCGCGCCGGCGCGCCCGGGCTCCTCAGCCGGCGGCGCATGACCGCCGAGCTGCCGATCGAGAAGGTCGGCGCGAGGCTGCGCGAGATGATGCCGTGGATCCGGAAGAACCGCCTGGTCGACACCAGCAAGAACTAGGGAGGAGACATGAGAACCATAGCGCTCGCCTGCCTCGTGCTGCTCGCCGCCTGCGGCGACAAGGTGCCGGAGTCGGAAGCCGCGAAGCGGATCGGCCAGCAGCCCAAGAAGACGATGGACAGCGTCACCAACCGGGTCAACGACCTGATGCAGCAGAACGGGCAGGACTCGCAGCGCCTGAAGGACGCGGAATCCAAGTAGCGTGCGTCCGGCCTACCCGCATCCGCTGATCGCGCGCGAAGGCTGGCCCTTCGTCGCGATCGTCGCGGCGGCGGCGATCCTCGCCGTCTATTTCGCGGGCTGGGGCTGGTCGCTGCCGCTCTGGCTGGCGCTCGCCTTCGTCGTGCAGTTCTTCCGCGATCCGCCGCGCGAGGTGCCCGACGACCCGCGGGCGGTGGTGTCGCCCGCCGACGGGCGCATCGTCGAGGTGTCCCGCTCGCGCGACCCGTGGCTCGAGCGCGACGCGCTCAAGCTGAGCGTGTTCATGAACGTCTTCAACGTGCACTCGAACCGCTCGCCGGTGGACGGCGTGGTGAAGGAGCGCTGGTACTTCCCCGGCGCGTTCGTCAACGCGGCGCTCGACAAGGCCTCGCTGGCCAACGAGCGCAATGCCCTCTGGCTGCAGACCCGGGACGGCCGGGACGTCACCTGCGTGCAGGTCGCGGGCCTCATCGCGCGGCGCATCCTGTGCTATGTTGGTGCCGGCGCCGAGCTCAAGCGCGGCGAGCGCTTCGGCTTCATCCGCTTCGGCTCGCGCGTCGACGTCTACCTGCCGCTCGATGCCGAGGCGAAGGTGGCGATCGGCGACAAGGTCTACGCTGGGACGAGCGTGCTCGCATGGCTGAAGCCCCCGACGACGACGTAGAGCTGCGCGACCTGGAGCCGTCCCAGGAAAAGCCTCCCCTGGGCGGCCTGCGCCGGCGCGGCATCTACCTGCTGCCCAACCTGTTCACCACCGGCGTGCTGTTCTCGGGCTTCTTCGCCATCGTGCAGGCGATGAACGGGCGCTTCGACGTCGCCGCGATCGCCATCTTCGTCGCGATGGTGCTCGACGGCATGGACGGGCGGGTGGCGCGCTGGACCCACACGCAGAGCGAGTTCGGCGCGCAGTACGACTCGATCGCCGACATGGTGGCTTTCGGCGCCGCGCCGGCGCTCATCGCCTACACCTGGGCGCTGAAGGACCTGGGCACCGCGGGCTGGATCGGCGCGTTCATCTACTGCGGCGGCGCCGGGATCCGGCTCGCCCGCTTCAACGCCAACATCTCGGTGGTCGACAAGCGCTACTTCCAGGGCCTGCCCAGCCCGTCGGGCGCCGCGGTCATGACCGGCCTCGTCTGGGTGTTCGCCGACTTCGGCATCGAGCCGCGCGAGCATCTCTGGCTCACCGGGCTCGCCTTGGCGGTGGCCGTGTTCTCCGGGTTCACCATGGTCTCGAACGTGCCGTTCTGGAGCTTCAAGGAAGTGAACTGGAAGAAGCGCGTGCCGCTCTGGGTGATCCTCGCCTCGGTGATCGCCATCTCGGTGGTCGCGTCGAAGCCCTCGCTCGTGCTGTTCGCGCTGTTCATGGCCTACGCCTTCTCCGGCTACGTGATGTGGGCGATGGGGCACCGCATCCGCTCGGTGCTCCCCGAGGAATAGCGCGCCCGGTTGCGCTGCGCCGGGGCGTTGGGCTATAGTCGCCCCATGCAACAGGCCAAGCTTTCCGCTCTTCTCTCGCTCGCGCTTCTCGCGCTGGGCGGCCTGCTGCTGCGCCCCGCGCGCTAAATTCCCCTGCCTACAATCCGTGCTGTGACCGGCCCCGAAAGGGCCAAGGACCATTCCCATGGCTAAAGAACGCTTGATCATTTTCGACACCACCCTGCGCGACGGCGAGCAGAGCCCCGGCGCGTCGATGACCCGCGACGAGAAGCTGCGCATCGCGCGCGCGCTGGAGCGCATGCGCGTCGACGTGATCGAGGCCGGCTTCCCGGCCTCCTCCAACGGCGATTTCGAGGCGGTGCGCGCGATCGCGGGCGCGGTCAAGGACTCGGTGGTCTGCGGCCTGTGCCGGGCGAACGACAAGGACCTCCAGCGCGGCATCGACGCGCTGAAGGACGCCAAGGCTTGGCGCCTGCACACCTTCATCGCCACGAGCGCGCTGCACATGGAGAAGAAGCTGCGCATGAGCCCCGAGCAGGTGCTCGAGCAGGCCCGGCTTTCGGTCCGTTTCGCCAGGCGCGCCTGCCCGGACGTCGAGTTCTCCCCCGAGGACGGCAGCCGCTCGGATCTCGACTTCCTCTGCCGCGTGCTCGAGGCGGTGATCAAGGAAGGCGCGACGACGATCAACATTCCGGACACCGTGGGCTACGCCGTGCCGCAGCAGTTCGGACAACTCATCAAGACGATAAGAGAGCGGGTGCCGAATTCCGACAAGGCGGTGTGGAGCGTGCACTGCCACAACGACCTCGGCATGGCGGTCGCCAACTCGCTCGCCGCGGTGCAGATCGGCGGCGCGCGGCAGATCGAGTGCACGGTCAACGGCCTGGGCGAGCGCGCCGGCAACACCTCCCTCGAGGAGGTGGTGATGGCCGTGCGCACGCGACATGATTTTTTCAATCTCGAGACGAAGATCGACACGACGCAAATCGTGCCCGCCTCGCGCCTGGTGTCCCAGATCACCGGCTTCGTCGTGCAGCCGAACAAGGCGGTCGTCGGGGCGAACGCCTTCGCCCACGCCTCGGGGATCCACCAGGACGGGGTGCTCAAGGCGCGCGATACCTACGAGATCATGCGCGCCGAGGATGTCGGCTGGAGCACCAACAAGATCGTCCTGGGCAAGCTCTCCGGCCGCAGCGCGTTCAAGCAGCGCCTGAAGGAGCTCGGCATCGAGCTCGACAGCGAAGACGCCGCGAACAAGGCCTTCCAGCGCTTCAAGGACCTCGCCGACAAGAAGGCCGAGATTTTCGACGAGGACCTGCAGGCGCTGGTCGCCCAGCAGGCCGGGGCGTCGGCCGAGGAGCACTGGAAGCTCGTCACCCTGAGCCAGTCGAGCGGCACGGGCGAGCGCCCCCGAGCCCTGGTCGTATTGAGAGATACTGTGGAAAAGCGTGCCGAGGCGCAGGGCGACGGGCCGGTCGACGCGACGTTCAAGGCGATCGAGTCGATCGCGAAAAGCGGCGCCGAGCTCCTGCTCTTCTCGGTGAACGCGGTCACGACGGGCACCGAGTCGCAGGGCGAGGTGACGGTGCGCCTCGCGCGCGGCGGCCGCATCGTGAACGGCGTGGGCGCCGACACCGACATCGTCGTCGCCTCCGCCAAGGCCTACATTAGCGCGCTCAACCGGCTTGAGAGCAAAATGGAGCGGGTGAACCCGCAGCACCAACTCTAGGAAGGGAGCCATCGATGATCCGCGTCACGGTCGTCGCGCTGCTGCTGGCGGCTTCGCCGGCCGCCTTTGCGCAGATGTACAAATGCGTCGATGCGAAGGGCAGGACGCAGTACTCGGACAAGCCGCTGCCCGGCTGCAAGGCCACGCTGATCAAGGGCGAAGCCCCGCCGCCGGCGCCCCGGAAGAGCCCGCAGCCGAAAAAGGCGGGGTCGGCGGGCTTCGCCGAACGCAACAACTTCGCGCGCGAGCAGACGGCGCGCTGCGCGCAGGCGCGGCAGGCGATCAAGCGCGGCGGGGACCAGGAATCGGTACGGCAGACGCTGCGCGACTGCTCCTAGCCGGGCTCGCGCTGTTCGCGCACGGCGCCTCGGCGCAGATGTACAAGTGCGTCGACGCGCGCGGCGTCACGCACTATGCCGACAAGCCGACGCCGGGCTGCGCCAACGCCCAGGTCGACATCCGCCCGAGCCCGCCGATCTCGGGCCGGCTCGCGCCGCCCGGCGAGAACGCCGCGCAGCAGGAAGCCGATTTCCGCCGCCGGCAGATCGAGCGCGAGCAGGCCGAACGGGCCGAACGGGCCGCGCGCACCGAGCACGCCGAGCGCGATGCCCGCTGCGCGAGCCTGGAGCAGGAGCGCGCCGTGCTCGCCTCGGGCCGGCGCCTCGTGCGGTTCAACGCCCAGGGCGAGCGCGAGTACCTGGACGACGCGGTCCGCCAGCAGCGCCTGTCCGAGGTGCAGGCGGCGCTCCAGCAATGCCCGGCTTCAAGCCGGTAGGCCGGCCTTCAGCAAGGCCTCGCGCTGGTGGGCGAGGTCGCTCTCGCGCTTGAAGTGCAGCATCGGCAGGTAGTCGCGCGCCACGCTGAAGTCGGGCTTGCGCGTGAGCACCTCCCGGGCCTGCGCCTGCGCGCCGGCGGGATCGCCCATCTCGGCCAGGCAGGCGGCGAGCAGGGCGAGGTTCGCAGTGTCCGGCGAGGCCATGCGCTGCAGCGCCTCGGCCGCTTCCGCGTAGCGGTGCGCCACGAACTGGGCGCGCGCCAGGTGGCTCCAGAAGCGCGGCGGGTGGAACGGGTTGAGCCGCATCGCCTTGCGGATCCACTCGATGCCCTCTTCCGCCTGGCCGAGCCAGGTGGCGAGCTCGCCCTGCTGCACCACGATCAGGTCGTCGTTCGGGTTCAGGGCGAGCGCGCGCTGCTGGTGATACTCCGCCTTGGCGTGGTTGTTCTGCACGATCATGATCGCGGCGAGGATGCGATGCACGTCGCTGTCCTTGTCGTCGAGCGAGAGCGCCGTCTCGAGCTCCTGCATGATCGTCTTCTCGGTGGCGCTCCGGTCGGCGCACCAGCCGTAGCCCCACTGCTGCCCGAGGATGCAGGCCTTCCAGGCGTGCGCGTGCGCGTAGTTCGGATCCAGGCCGATGGCGCGCTCGATGAGCGCCGAGGCACGGGCGTTCTCCTCGCGCATCGACCGGTGATGCAGCACCTTGGCGGCGAGCACGCACTCGTACGCGGCCATGTTGCCGGTCGGCTTGCGCTCGGCGCGCTCGCGCGCCGCGGCGGCCACGCGGCCGGGCAGCGTGGCGACGATCGCCCGCGTCACCTCGTCCTGCAGCGCGAAGATGTCGTCGAGCTGCCGGTCGTAGCGCTCGGCCCAGATGTGCGCGTCGGCTTCCCCGTCGATGAGCTGAACGGTGACGCGCACGCGGTGGCCCTGCCGGCGCACGCTGCCTTCGACCACGTACTGCACGCCGCACTCCTTCGCCACGGCGCGCACGTCGACCGCCTTGCCCTTGTAGCGCGCCGAGGTGTTGCGCGAGATGACGAACAGCTCGTGGAAGCGCGACAGGTCGGTCAGGATGTCCTCGGTCAGCCCGTCGGCGAAGAACTCCTGCTCCGGATCGCCGCTCATGTTGGCGAACGGCAGCACGATGATCGACGGCTTGGCCGTGCGCGCCGACGGCCCCGGCTTCGCCGCGGCGGCCTGCGCCGTACCGAGCACGCGGTACACGCGCACGGCGCCGTGGATGTTGTGCAGCGCGTGCTCGCCCATGTCTTCGTAGCCGAGCTCGAGCTTGCGGCTCACCTCGTCGTGCACCTTGCCCGAGATGCAGATGCCGCCCGCCGCGGCGAGCGCCTCGATGCGCGCAGCGATGTTGACGCCGTCGCCGTAGAGGCGCCCGTCCTCCTCGATCACGTCGCCGAGGTTGACGCCGACGCGGAAGGCCATGCGCCGGCCTTCGGGCAGCTTCGCATTGCACTCGCCGAGCTGCGCCTGCATCGCCACGGCCGCCTGCACCGCGTCCACCGCGCTGCCGAACTCGGCGAGCATGTTGTCGCCGGGCATGTCCACGACGCGCCCCCGGTGCGTGGCGATGACGCCCGCGACCAGCTCGCGGCAGGTGCCGAGCGTGCGCACCGTCGCCGCCTCGTCCTGACCCATCAGGCGGCTGTAGCCTTCGGCGTCGGCGCTAAGGATGGCGGCGAGCTTGCGTTGCACGCGCGTAGCTTACCGCGGCGGCGAAGAACGCGAGGCTCAAGATGACCTCGAGCCCGGCGAGGCGCTGCGAGAGCCCGGCGTCGCTCCAGGCGCGCGTCGCGCCCTCGGCGAAGTAGGCGAGGATGAGCAGGCTCGACCACTGGTACGTATAACGCCGGCCGGCGAGCAGCCCGGGCAGGGCCAGCGCGAGGGGCAGCGCCTTGAGGGCGACCAGCGATCCGCCCGGCCGCAGCGGCGCGAGCCACAGTTCCCAGGCGAGGCAGAGCGCGATCAGCGCGGCGAGCGCGCCCACGGCGGCCAGACGAAGCGCGCGAAGCACGCCGGTATGATAAGAGGAACCATGGACCGCCACCGCCAGCGCGCCGTCTGGGAGTTCCTCGTCGCGCTGATGAAGCGCTTCTTCGAGGAGCGCGCCACGCAGACGGCGGGCAGCCTGACCTACACG
>Ga0153915_10007748_pt1 | contig 10167 bp, 9 predicted proteins | sample Opewatmetagenome_2_FD_107003 | JGI IMG/M metagenome (GOLD analysis project Ga0153915, IMG submission 107003) | Freshwater wetland microbial communities from Ohio, USA - Open water 3 Core 3 Depth 3 metaG | ecosystem: Environmental > Aquatic > Freshwater > Wetlands | place: USA: Ohio, Lake Erie... | reverse complement strand
GACCATGCCCATTGGGACCATGCCGGGGGTCTGCCGCAGCTCAAGCGGCTCTCGGGAGCAAAGCTCGTCGCGAGCGCGGGCGATGCGCCAGCACTCGAGAGCGGTCGGCCATCGTATCGGCCGGAGACGCCTCCGTGGCCGCCGGTGCACGTCGATCGCATTGTCGCGGACGGAGCGACGGTGCGGATCGGCAGGACGGTGCTGACCGCTCATCTCACCCCCGGCCACACGCGCGGCTGCACGAGCTGGACGACGAACACGGCCGAGGGCCGCCGCCGGCTCTCGGTGATATTCGCCTGTAGCCTCACGGTGGCCGGTCAAAAACTCGTCGGTGACAATGGCTATCCGCAAGCTGCGGCGGATTTCGAACGCAGCTTCGCCAGGCTGCGGCGGCTGCGCGCCGACATCTTCCTCACATTCCACGTCGAGCCGCTCGGGTTCGACGCCAAGCGCAGCCGATTGCTTCGGGGCGACAAGCTGGCCTTCGTCGATCCGCGCGAGCTGCCTGCCCAAATCGCAACGGCGCAGCGCGCCTTCCGGGAGGAACTGGCACGCCAGCGCGCAGCTGCGCCTCGCTAGTCCTCTTTCAATTGAACGGCGCCGGCCCGCTCGCGCGCCCGCGTGAGCCGTCGGACCCTAATCGGCCTTCACCGCCGCGAGCTCGTTGCCGCTCGGATCGACGAAATGGAAGCGGCGTCCGCCGGGGAATGCGAAAATCGGTCTGACGATCCGCCCGCCCGCGCGCTGCACAGCCTCGAGCGCGGCCTCGAGATCCTCGACGTCGATCACGGCAAGCGGAGCCCGTGGGGCCTCCACGACATCCGCCTGTAGGCCCAGGTCGGTGTCGCCGGTCGTGGTCGCCGCATAAGTTGGTCCGAATTCGGCGAGCGTCCAGCCGAACGCACGTTCGTAGAACTGCTTGCTGGCGCCGATATCGGAGCAGGGAAGCTCGACATAGTTGAACCGCGCCATGGGCCGTCTCCGGGGAGTCAGTAACGCCGGAGCAGCCCCGAAAGGCGGCCCTGAATCTGCACCTGCTCGGGCCGGTAGCGCTGCGGCGAATAATTGCGGTTGGCCGGATCGAGGCGGATCATCGAGCCTTCGCGGCGGAAGGTCTTGAGGGTCGCTTCCTCATTGTTGACCAGGGCCACCACGATCTCGCCGTCGCGCGCCGTGTCGGTCTTGCGGATCAGCGCGAAATCGCCGTCGAGAATTCCTTCCTCGACCATCGAATCCCCGGCCACCTCGAGCGCGTAATGCTCGCCCGGGCCAAGCAGCGCGGCCGGTACCGCCAGGCATTCGGTGCCCTGGAGCGCCTCGATCGGCGTTCCCGCGGCGATCCGTCCGTGCAGCGGAATCTCGAGTATGTCGTTGGCTGAGGGGCGGAGCTGGAGCGATCCCGGCGCGCGGAAGGGAATGACGTTGCCGGCCGTAGCGCCCGCGCTTGCCGCTTTCTCGGGCATGCGGAGCACTTCGAGAGCCCGCGCCCGGTTGGCAAGCCGCCGGATGAAGCCGCGCTCCTCGAGCGCGGAGATGAGCCTGTGCACGCCCGACTTCGACTTGAGGTCCAGCGCGTCCTTCATCTCCTCGAACGAAGGCGAAACCCCCGTCTCGGTGAGATGGTCGTGGATGTAGCAGAGCAGCTCGTGTTGCTTCTTCGTCAGCATTTCCCGGCTCCCTCCGGAACGAATGCAGAACGTCTAGGAACATCCGCGGAATCTGTCAAGAGTCGCCGCCTGCGCGGCGAAGCGGGGATTCGCGTTCCGGGTGTGGCGACGGGAGGCGCCGGCGCTCGCCGGGCGCGGCGCGGCCGCGCTTATTCCGCGGCTTCGCCGTTGGCGAGCAGGCGCTGCTTCATCCGGGCGATCGATTCCTGGTTTCGCTTCACCTTCACCTCGCGCTCGACCGCGTGGCTGAACTGCTCGGCATATTCGTCGCCGACCACCTGGTTGAACTGGCCGCGGGTCGCCTCGACCAGCCCGGGCGCGCCGTCGACGTTGCCGGGGACGATATCGTCGAGCCGCACGACGAAGAATCCGGCGCCGTTGGGAGCAGGCAGGATCTGCGCCTTTCCCTTGGTGAGGTTGAATATCATCCGTAGCGCCGGCGGGACCTCGCGTCCCTGCTGGGCGATGTCGAGGCGGCGTGCCGTGACCGGCTGGACGGCGGGGAGCGGTACGCCGGCCTGTGCGAACGCATCGCGCATCGCAATGCCGGAATTGACCTTGTCGGAAATCTGCTGCGCGAGCGCGCGCGCCCGCTCAAACGACAGCATGCGCACCAGATCCGCCTTCACCTGATCCTTGATCCGGGCGAGCGGCGGCGGCGCGGCCGGGACGATCCGTCCAAGCGCGACCAGCGCATAGCGCTGGTTCGGAACGATCGGCTGCACGATCGGATCGTCCTCGGCGCCCATTTCGAAACCCTGCTTGAGCAGCGGCCGCACTTCGGGCGCCAGTTGCACGGCGGGCGCATCGGGAGTGGTGCCCGTCGCGGTCACCGGCGGCGTCTCCGATATCTGCAGCCCGTTGTTGCGCGTGACTTCCTCGAAGCTCGCGCCGTTGGCGATTGCATCCTCGAGCTTGGTCGAAAGGTCGCTGAGCGCGTCCTGCGCCTTCTGCTGCCCGATCTGCGTGGCGATCTCGCCGCGCACCGCGGCAAGCGGGCGGGCCGGTGTCGTCTTGACCGCGTCGACCTTGATCACGTGCCAGCCGAGCGGCGATCGGATCGGAGCAGTGATGCTTCCCGGCGCGGCGGCGAATGCGGCGTTGGCGACCGCGGCCGACCAGCGCGTCTCGACCGCATCCTTCGTCTGGGTCCCCAGCGCGATGTCGGAGGCGGCGAAACCCGCCTGCTGCGCGGCCTGGACGAAGCTTCCGCCCGATGCCTTGGCAGCGAAATCGCGTGCCGCCTGCTCGCTCGGAAGGATGACCTGCGAGAGCGTGCGCGATTCCCTGGCGGCGTAATCGGCAGTGTGGCTGTTGTAGAAGGAGGCGATCTCCGCATCGGTGGCCTTGGCGGCTGCGGCGACATTGTCGAGGCCGAAGACGGCATAACGAAGCACGCGCCGCTCGGGGATCGTGTAGCGTGCCTGCTGGCGCTGGAAGAAGGCGGCGATCTCCGCGTCGCCCGGGTCCCTGCCCGGTCCCACCGCCTGCGCCGGAACCACGCCGACGGTGCCGGTGCGCGATTCGAGCAGCAGCGCGCTGTATTGACGGGCCATCGCTAGCGGAATCCGGGTCGAAATGGCGATCGGCAGGACCAGCTGGCGCTGGACCAGCTGCGAACGAATGTCGTCGCGCAGCTGCGGCTCGGTTACCTTGGCGTTGGCCAGAGCCCGCTGGAACTGGTTCTCGTCGAACTGGCCGGCGGCGTTCTGGAACCCAGGCACACCGGCGATGATTCCGTCGACCATCCGCTTCGACGCGGCGAGGCCCTGCTTGACGCCGTAATCGGTGAGCGTCTTCACGTTGATGATCTCGTTGAGGAGTCCGTCGAAGCCGCCCTCGCGAACGAAGCGCGCCATATCGATGTCCGGCTGCTGCTCGCGCTGCTGGTTGAGCGCGCGCTGCAGCTGCGCGTTGAACTCGGGCACCGTGACCGCTTCGCCTCCGATCGTGGCGACGCGCTCCGGCCCCTGGCCGAGCTCGCCGAGCCCGCCGGAACGTGTTCCAACGCCGGTGATGACGAAGGCGACCATGATCAGCCCCAGCAGGCCGAGCACGACCCAGGAAGAGCTGATTTTGCGGAGGAAGGAAATCATGGGCGCGAAAATCCGGCAGGGAAAAGCTCGGCGGTCTTTGGCAGAGCGGCGCGGCGCCTGCAAGGCGAGCGGTCAAGCGGACCCTTGGCGCGGGGCAGTGCGCTTGCTAGGCGCGCCGCACGGTGGGGGAGGCTCCGGCTGCGGCGGATCGACTGCCGCCGGCGGACCGTTCATGGATACAGCGAAAGGGTAGGAATGCGTCGCAAGCTGGTTGTCGGCAACTGGAAGATGAACGGGAGCCGTGCCGCGCTCGCGGAGCTGGCGCCGATCGCCGCAGCCGCACGCGAGGCCGCAGGGGTCGACGTCGGCGTCTGCTTGCCTGCGATCCTGATCCCGATCGCCGTGCCGCGCGCGGGCGGACTCGCGATCGGCGGCCAGGATTGCCATTCGGAGGAGGCGGGCGCCTATACCGGCGACCAGTCGGCCGCGATGCTCCAGGACGCGGGCGCGAAGATCGTGATCGTCGGTCACAGCGAGCGGCGCCAATATCATTGCGAGGATAATGCGGCGGTCCGGGCCAAGGCCGAGACGGCGCTTCACCGCGGCCTGATGACGATCGTCTGCGTCGGCGAAAGCGAGGCCCAGCGCGAGGCGGGCAAGGCGCTCGAGGTGGTCGAAACGCAGCTTCGGGAGTCGTTGCCGCACGAATCGAACGCCGGCGAGCTGGTTGTCGCGTACGAGCCGATCTGGGCGATCGGCACCGGCAAGACCGCGACTCCGGCGGACGTCGCCGAGATGCACGGTGCGATCCGCCGTTTCCTTACCGACAATTTCGGCGATCGCGGCGGGCGCATCCGCATCCTCTACGGCGGCTCGGTGAAGCCCGACAACGCCGCCGAGCTGTTCGCGGTCGATGATGTCGACGGCGCGCTCGTCGGCGGCGCCAGCCTCACCGCGAAGGACTTCGTGCCCATCATCCAGGCCGCGGCAGGGGTGAAGGCATGATTGTTTCCCCTCCCGCTCGCAGGAGGGGAGGCGTCCTCATTGATCCTTCGCCGCCGATCTCCTAAATCGCGGCCGAACCCTTTTCCCCGAAAGATGCCCGATCCATGTTCACCTTCCTGCTCATCGTCCAGACGCTGATCGCCGCCTCGATGGTCGGTGTGATCCTGATGCAGCGCAGCGAAGGCGGCGGGCTCGGGGTCGGCAGCAGCAGCGCCGGCCTGATGACCGCGCGCGGCGCCGCCGATTTTCTCACGCGCGCGACCGCGGTCCTTGCGACTCTGTTCATCGTCCTGAGCATCGGTCTCGCCGCGATGGCGACCGTCCGCACCGCGCCGACCAAGATCGACACCTCGCTCGCCAAATCGGGTCCGTCGCGCAGCACGGCGCTCCCCGGCAGCGTCCCGCTCGCCGGCGGCGATCCGCTCGCCGGCGCGGCTACCGCTGCCGCAGCGACCAACGGCGTCGCTCCGGCCGCCGCGCGCCCGGCCCCGGCGAGGCCGCAGAACCAGGGCGTCCCGCTCGCGCGCTAGTTCCGGCCTGCGGCCGGAACTCCGAGACTCGCGGCATGCCGGGGGCATGGCGCTAGCGAGGCGGGTTCAGCCGATGGCCGGTCCCTCGGGGAACCCTCGCCCTGAATGAGGCAGGGCTGGGTGGGGGTGACGGTCGAGCAGCTCGCAGATGCTGTCGCACTCAGGGCGAAAGGAGAAGCTCTAAAATATTCCGCTTGCCACGATTCGGCGGCTTGCCCTTCCGCTGCCCAAACGGTTAGTCCTGTTCTCCCATGGCGCGGTTCATATTCATCACCGGCGGCGTGGTCTCCTCACTGGGAAAAGGGCTGATGGCCGCATCGCTTGCGGCCCTTCTCCAGGCGCGTGGCTACAAGGTTCGCATCCGTAAGTTCGACCCCTATCTGAACGTCGATCCGGGGACGATGTCGCCCTATCAGCATGGCGAGGTCTACGTCACCGACGACGGGGCGGAGACCGATCTCGACCTCGGCCACTACGAGCGCTTCACCGGGGTCCCGGCGCGCCAGTCCGACAACATCACCACCGGGCGCATCTACCGCGACATCATCACCAAGGAGCGGCGCGGCGACTATCTCGGCGCCACCGTCCAGGTGATCCCGCACGTCACCAACGAGATCAAGGCGTTCGCGCTCGCCGAGACCGAAGGCCATGATTTCATCATCTGCGAGATCGGCGGCACGGTCGGCGACATCGAGAGCCTTCCGTTCATCGAGGCGATCCGCCAGCTGCGCAACGATCTCGGCCGGACCAGCACCGTCTCGATCCACACGACGTTGATCCCTTACATCGCCGCCGCCGGCGAGCTGAAGACCAAGCCGACCCAGCACAGCGTGCGCGACCTGACCTCGCTCGGCATCCAGCCCGACGTCCTGCTCTGCCGGGTCGACCGGCCGCTCCCCGACGCCGAGCGCGCCAAGATCGCGCAATTCTGCAACGTGCGGCCCGAGGCGGTCATTCCCGCGCTCGACGCCAGGAGCATCTATTCGGTCCCGCTCCAGTACCATCGCGAGGGGCTCGATGCCGAAGTGCTGCGCGCCTTCGGGATCACCGACGCGCCCGAACCCGACTTGCGCCGTTGGGACGACATCGTCGACCGGCTAGAAAATTTCGAAGGCGAGGTGACGATCGGCGTGGTCGGCAAATATGTCGGCCTCCCCGACGCCTACAAAAGCCTGACCGAGGCGCTGATCCACGGCGGCCTCGCCAATCGCGTCAAGGTCCGGATCAATTGGCTCGATGCCGAGATGTTCTCCGAGAACGGCAACGTCGCGCCGATGCTGGAGCCGGTGCACGGCATCCTTGTCCCCGGCGGCTTCGGCGAGCGCGGCAGCGAGGACAAGATCGCCAGCGTCCAGTTCGCGCGCGAGCGGGCCGTGCCCTTCTTCGGCATCTGCCTCGGCATGCAGATGGCCTGTATCGAAGGCGCGCGGAACCTTGCCGGGCTCAAGAACGCCAGCACCACCGAATTCGGGCCGACCGACGAGCCGGTGGTCGGCCTGATCACCGAGTGGATGGGCAAGGAAGGCCTCGAGCGCCGCGCCGCCAATGGCGATCTCGGCGGGACGATGCGGCTCGGCGCCTATGACGCGGTGCTGAGCCCGAACAGCCATGTGGCGGCGATCTACGGCACGACCCGAATCAGCGAGCGCCATCGCCACCGTTACGAGGTCAACGCCCATTACAAGGACGCGCTCGAGAAGCAGGGCCTGCTCTTCTCCGGAATGAGCCCGGATGGCCAGCTCCCCGAGATCGTCGAGCGGCCCGACCACCCCTGGTTCGTCGGCGTCCAGTTCCACCCGGAGCTGAAGAGCAAGCCGTTCGATCCGCACCCATTGTTCGCGAGCTTCATCGAAGCGGCGGTCAAGCAGTCGCGCCTGGTCTAGTGCGCGTCCCCGGCGGCGGCGCTCAGGCCTTTCCTCGCTCTCCACGGGGAACGGATTCTCGCCGCCGCTCGCCGATCCGCGACGATACTGGCCCAATCCTCGCCCATCGGTTACCACGGCAGCGATGGAAAACCGGTCCCACACGATCCTGGTCTTCTCGGTGATCGCCGTGCTGATCGTCGCGCTCGTGGCCTATATCGTCTGGGCCTCGCCGAGTTCCGGCCATCGCAAGCGCCACTACGACATATTCTTCGGGCGCTCGGTCGCGGGGCTGCAGGAGAAATCGTCGGTGAGCCTTGCCGGAGTGCCGGTGGGGCGGGTCCGGAAGATACAGTTCGACCCGCACAATCCCGGGCTCGTCCGTGTCAGGATCACCATCATCGATCCCAAGGCGCCGATCCTCCAGGGCACGGTCGCCGAGCTCAAGCACGATCTGTTCGGAACGGCGACGCTCATCCTTGATCCTGGTGCGGCGGGATCGCCGCCGATCCTCCCCGCGCGCGGCCTCGATGTCGCGGTCATTCCGGCCAAGAAGGTCAGCTCGCTGATCGGCGATCCCGTGAGCATCGTCGAAACGCTTTCGCGCACCACCGACCGGCTCAACCAGATGCTCTCGCCGGCCGGCCAGAAGACGATCACGCAGGAGATCGCCTCCCTCGAGCGCAAGAGCGCGGAGCTGGCTGACAGGGCGCCGGCGCTCGCCGACAAGCTGGCGAATACCCATGCGGCGATCCGCAGCGGCGCGACGATGGCCGAGGAGATGGGGAAGCGGGCGGATGCGATGGACCGCAAGATCCAGTCGATCGGGCACCGCAAGACGGGCGAGCTTCGCGCCTCGCTGCAATCGGCCCAGGCCGGGCTGGAACGGCTCGACGCCGGAGTGAATGCGGCGCGGCCTGCCGTGAAGGCGCTTACCGGTCCCGCTCTCGAGCAGCAGGTGCGCGGGCTTCGCGAATCGGCCGCAGGTTTCGGATCCGCGGCCCAGAAGATCGAGGCTGGCGGAGTGGGATCGGCCATGTCGCCGCCGAAACTGCCGGACTATCAGCCCGGCCACTGAGGCGATCCCTCGGCTTGTTGACTGTATCAACCGCCTGCTAGGTTCGCCCGCGCGCCGCCGCGCCTGCGCCGATCGGCGAGCGAAGAGAAGGGCCCGAAGAGGAGAGGTCGCCGCATGCTCCAGCCGTCCGCGAAATCCGCCCCGCCGCAGCTCGCAATTCCGTGCGGGCGCGGCTGCCTGGAGGAGCTGGTCGAAAGCTTCCTCGCGGCGATGGCCGCCAACGACGCCTCCCGGCTGCCGCTTGTCGAGGCCGCCCGCTACACCGAGCTGGGGCAGGCGATGGGGTTCGATGACGGACTGTGGCGCACCGCCAGTGACGTCGGCGCCTACCGCCACGTCTTCGCCGATCCCGCGAGCGGGCAGGCCGGCTTCTTCGCAACGCTGAAGGAGAACGGGCGGCCACTCGTGATGGGCGGCCGGCTCAGGCTGCACATCGGGCGTCTCGCCGAGGCGGAGGTCGTCGTCTACCGCTCCGGCACCGGTCCGGCGTGGAACGACGCCGGCGTCGCTGCGCTCGAGGAGATGGAGCGGCCCAGGGCGCTCTGGGGCGAGGTCCCGGCCGGCGTCGAGCGCAAGTCGCGCCAGGAACTGGCGCAGATCGCGAACTGCTATTTCGATGCGATCGAGAACAACGACGGCAAGGGCTATTATCCGTTCACCGACGATTGCGACCGGCTCGAGAACGGCGTCTACACGACCAACAATCCCGGCCTGGTGGTGATGGGCGGTGTCGACATCGGCGGCATGGGCTGCAAGGCGCAATTCTCGACCGGCCTCTACGGCATCGTCACTCGCGTCCATCATCGCCGCTTCGAAGTGATCGACGAGGAGCAGCAGGCGGTGTTCGCGCTGGCGGTGTTCGATCATGGCGGACACATCAAGTCGCTGACCATGCCGAGCGGCAAGGTCGTCGACGTCGGTTTCTTCAGCCGCCCTTCGAGCATCCTCCTCGCCGAAGCCTTCAAGATCCAGGGCGACCTCATCCGCCAGGTCGAGGCGGTCGGCACGGGCGTGCCTTATCATCTCGATCCAGGTTGGCGGTGAGCATGGCTGGAAACACCACACTGTCACCCCAGCGAAGGCTGGGGTCCATTCCTGCCTAGGGCCCGCTCGGCAGCATGAAGTCAGGCTGGGTCTATGTCATGACCAACCGCATGAACGGCACGCTGTATATCGGTGTCACCAGTGATCTTGCAGCGCTCGTGCTTCAGCACCGGACCGGAACGGGTTCGACCTTCTGCGAGAAGTATGGGCTGACCCGCCTCGTCTACGCAGAACAGCACGGGCGCATCGACGAGGCGATTGCGCGCGAGAAAGCGCTCAAGGCATGGAAGCGCGCTTGGAAGATTCGTCTGATCGAGGAGGGTAACCCCGGCTGGGAGGACTTATTCGATCGGCTCAATGCCTGAGACGCACGTCCAGTGGACCCCAGCCTTCGCTGGGGTGACGCAGCGGACAGGGCGCCAGGAATCCACTCTTCACGCCTGTTTGTAGATCGGGCTGCCGACGAAGCCCGGGATCAGCTCGAGCGCGGTCTGCTCGCGCTCGGCGCTGCGGGGGAGGCTGCGCAGGATCGCGGCGAAACGTTCCTCGATGCCGTGGCGGAACTCGGCGGCGGTGAAGATGTAGAGGCTGTTGCTGCGGACGCCGTCGAGGACGATCTGCCCAACCTCCTCGGGCGAGTTGCTGAGGATCGCGAGGCGCTTCATATCCTCCTCGCTGAGGTTCCAGCTCGGCCGCGGGGCGTCTTCGGACGCGGCCGGCTCCGTCTTGTTGGCGAAGCGCTCGGGCCGCGCTCCTTCATAGTCGCGGATGTTCGTGCGCACGCCGCCGGGGCAGAAGGCGGAGACGCCGATGCCTTCCGGCGCCAGCTCCTCGCGCAGCGCCTCGGAGAAGCCGACGACGGCGAACTTGGTCGTCACATAGAGGCCCGCCGAACTGTACTGCAGCATGCCCGCCATCGAGGCGGTGTTGACGATGTGGCCGCCT
>Ga0153915_10007747_pt1 | contig 10167 bp, 7 predicted proteins | sample Opewatmetagenome_2_FD_107003 | JGI IMG/M metagenome (GOLD analysis project Ga0153915, IMG submission 107003) | Freshwater wetland microbial communities from Ohio, USA - Open water 3 Core 3 Depth 3 metaG | ecosystem: Environmental > Aquatic > Freshwater > Wetlands | place: USA: Ohio, Lake Erie... | reverse complement strand
GGATCGGATGAGTGAATCAAGAAATCTGCAAGCGGGACCGCTATTCGGTTCGGTCCGGACGACTTGATCGCCTCAGGCAGGATTTTTTGTCTCAATCACACCCACTCGAAACAGCGAGGAACCGTATTTCGCAATTAATAAATATGGGCGGTGAGATTAGTCGCCATGCAACTGCATGACTAAAAACACCGAAACAATTCCAACGAAATCATCCGACAGCCTGGTACTGATGACTTATGTCTTAGCTCTATATTCGCGATTCATATCGAATTCGCTTGGAAAATGGTGCTGCAAAAGAAGGCATTGGCAAGATGAAAAACTCAATTCGTTCTGATATGGCCGGGTGCATAAGGTCGCGGTCAACAAAGGAGTGGTTGGCGATATTGCTAATCCTTGTCCCGACAATACTGGAAGCGGTTTACATATATCTCTTTGGAGTCAATGTCGTCTCCTGGGATCAATGGGACTTTGTGCCTTATATTGAGAAGATGTTGCAGCATAATTTATCCTTTGCGGATCTTTTCTCGCAGCACAATGAGCATAGGTTGCTCATTCCAAGAATCGTTATGCTTCAGTTGGCATATATTTCGGATTACAATAATATTTATGAGATGTATTTCTCATGGATTTTAGCTGCCTGCACGATGGCTGCAATATTTCTGATGTACCGGAGTCGTTTCGGATCGGCTAATGGGTCATCAGCCAAAATGCTTGCGGCATTTGCACCGATAGCGTTCCTTATCTTTAATCTGGGGCAGTATCAGAATATTCTTTGGGGATTTCAGATACAGGTTTATTTAGCGGTCTTCGGATTTGTAGTTGGCATTTTTTTTTTAAGCAACTCAAAAAAGATTGACGAATATTTTGTGCTGGCTGCTTTCAGTTGCATTTTGGCGACATTTTCTTTCGCCAACGGCTTGGCCTCTTGGCCTGCGGGATTATTATTTATTCTCATCTCAAGAAAAGGAAAGAGAGCGGCTTTTGCCTGGAGCCTTATCGGATTATCGGCTGTTGTGATTTATTTTTTCAATTGGACGAAGCCGGAAGGCAATTTTGGGACATTTTTTATTCCAGCAAATCTAATAAAAAGCTTGCTTTTTTTTGCCTGCAGCATAGGGTCACCATTGGGACTAGCAGTACCCGATTCTGTTTTCCTCGGCACAATTTTAATTATTATATTCGTGATGGATTTATTCATCCTGAGAAAATATAAATTGGTAAAAGAGAATGCGATGTGGCTTTCGTTATGTGCTTACTCATTTATCTCCTCTTTGGCCATGACTGTTTTCAGGGCGGGAATAGGAATTTCTCAGGCACTCGCCTCAAGATACATCACAATCACAACTTTGGGCATCATTGGCATATATCTTATATCTTTGGCAATATTCCAAATGAATCCGGATAACAGGATGAATCGCCTTTTGAAAGGTATTATGCTATTAATCTTGATTGTTGGCCTGATAATTGGAAATATTCACGGCTTGATGGCAGGAATCTCTCTCAGCCTCTCCAGGACGGATGAAGCGCATTATTTAGCGACATATAAAATGCAATCGGACGAAAACTTATCGAAGCTGTACCCGTATCCGGAAATAGTGCGGGATAGAGCACCGATTCTTGAAAGACATAACTTGAATGTATTTTCTGAAGACCTGAAAAATATTGGCAGGATATCTGGCATGTCCGATCTCAAAGTATCCAAAATTCGCAAACTGGATGAGTATAAACAAAAATATATTGCGAGGGTAAAATATGAGTTGATGGATATAAACAGGCAGTACTCTTAGGGGCGAAATTCAGCTTCGAAATAGATAAATACAGGGCAACGGAATCTTGAGCGGTTGCCTCAAATGCAGCCTCAATAGCGCAAGTTCAAATTCTAGGAGATAATATAAGATGAAAATCCTGGTAACAGGTGGGGCCGGGTTCATTGGTTCGCATATTGTGGACGAGTTGATTCGGCAAGGGCACTACGTCAGAATATTCGATAACCTGGAGCCCCAGGTCCATAATCACACTATTCCCTATTATTTAAATAAAACTGCTGAGTTTGTCAAAGGAGATGTGCGGGATCCATCTGCACTAGAAGCGGCCATCCGGGACATGGAGGTAATCTTCCACGAGGCGGCAATGGTTGGTGTCGGCCAGAGCATGTATCAGGTAAAAAGATACGTGGATGTAAATACCGCCGGTACTGCAAATCTGCTGGATATTTTGGTGAACAAAGATCATGATGTAAAGAAACTCATCGTGGCCTCATCTATGTCCATTTACGGAGAGGGCATGTATGAGTGTGTTGACTGCGGGGTGATGAATCCTCCACTGCGATCGGACGATCAGCTAAAGAGTCACGATTGGGAGATGATGTGTCCCAATTGCGGAAAGTATGTCAGGCCGGTGCCCACAATGGAGAGCAAGCCTCTTCAGCCCACGTCCATTTATGCGGTAACCAAGAAAGACCAGGAAGAGATGTCGCTCGCCATCGGCAGATCTTATGGCCTTCCTACGGTTGCCCTCAGGTATTTCAATGTTTACGGGCCTAGGCAAGCGCTTTCGAATCCGTACACAGGTGTCTGCGCCATCTTCTCATCGAGGATAAAGAACAACAATCCGCCCACCATCTTCGAAGATGGACTGCAGAGCAGGGATTTTATCTCGGTCCACGACATCGTCCAGGCAAATATGGTTGCGCTGAATAATACGAGCGCAAATTATGGATCATTTAATGTCGGCACAGGAAAGCCGATCTCGATCTTGGATATATCGAGGACATTGGCTCGCCTTTACGGAAAGGATCTGCCGCCGGAGATTGTAAATAAATACCGTTCCGGTGACATAAGACATTGTTTTGCCGATATCTCCAAGATAAAGAAACTGGGCTTCAATCCATCCGTTTCATTTGATGAGGGAATGAGTGAATTAGTGGAATGGGGAAAGCAGCAAGAGGCCGAAGATCGGGGCGAAAGCGCATTTAATGAACTCAAGGAGAGAGGACTCGTCGAGAAGTAGGTACATCTCGATTACCTCTTCCTTTAGTCCTCATCTCTCCGTTCTCAATTCTTTATAAAATCTTTGCACTTTTTGACATGAAATGGGCCTCACACATATCGACGCAACCTCCCTCTCTGCGATTTATGTCTTTGAAAACGCTATTCATGCCGTGACCCATTTTCATGCCTCATGGGTGCCTAACCAGGCATGACGGTTTCTTGAGAAACATGTTTGTTCTTTTTGATAGATAACTATTATCTGTTTAGCTAACCGGAAGATATAATTAAGATCAAGTCGAGATATAAATGGGGAATGTAAGATGACACATCACGAAGAAAAGAAAGAGAAGAAAGCAGAGAAAGAAGCGAAGGTCGAACCCATAAAGCTCGGTGACACAAGGGGCGGCAAGAAGAAGGGACTGCTTGATACCTGCGAGTGATTGTTCGAGTATCATTTTTATTAATTTTTCGTTTTGATTCTTTATCTTTTTGATTCTTAATCTTAATCTTTCGATTAATTTTTTGTTTTATTTGCAGGTTTCACGTCTCCCGCTCAGTTTTGCTCATCCATCTTTCATGGAATGCCGCTCGGGAATACATGATTCGATACCCGCCAGTGCCAAAGAGGCATGGGCCACAAGAGACGCAAAAAGTGCATAGGCCAGTGGCAGCCAGACGGGCATGCCCAGGATCTGCGGCGCGGCGTAAGACCAGGCCCCGGCGGCCACGGGCAGAGCCTCGCAGACAGGGCCGAGGACTGCACCGCCTGCCATGAGAATGACCGTCGATTTTTCCGGCCTTGCGAACAGGATCGCTGCTGCCAGGGTCAGTCCGGCGGCGACGACAAGCGACGTGTTCCGGCTCAGGGCCACAAACAGCATGACCTCGATGATGATGCCGAGCAATGCCGGGAGAAGAGTGCCCGGCCTTGTGGCTGGAATCGATCCCAGAGCGGAGCGCACAATCAGCCAGAGCGCAGTGGGAAAGCAGGCCCAGATGACGACCAGCCAGGGCGGCACAAAAGGAAGGCCGCCGGTTTCGTTGTAGGTCCACAGGCCGCCGCCGACGCAGGCAATCTCGGTGATGGGACCGAGGACGCAGCCGGCTGCTGCAATAAGCAATCCGGGGCGGCCCAGGCGCTGCATGAGCGCCAGGGGCGCAGGCAGGAGGAGCAGGGCGAGATGGTAAGGTCTTTGCCATAACGAGACGATGGATGCGACTGCGTAGACGACGAGAAGGGCGATGATGACCAGGTCCAGGAGGCGGGCTCGTGGAGATGGCGGGCGGATAGCTTCGGACATGCCAAAAGGATGGTTATGAAGTTGCTGCTTATGAAAGTGATCCCATAAAGGCTGAAAATTTGTTTTTTCTTTTAACCAGGTACTTCAGGTAGGTGGTCATTGAAATACTTATAATTAAATCTGTTCGTCAAGATCTAAAAAAAGCTAGCTGAAAGGATGCTTTGGAGGCATTGTAGTAGTATGGAGTCCCAGCTCAACGAAGCGGATACCTGCAGAAAATATGTCTTGCCGAGGTTGATAGAAGCAGGTTGGGACAACGATCCTCACTCTTTTACGGAACAGATGAATTTCACAGATGGGCGGATAATCGTTGTTGGTGACAAGCCTCAGCGCCGCAAGAAGAAGCGCGCGGATTACTTGCTGCGTCACACTCGTGATTTTAAGATTGCCGTGGTTGAGGCCAAGGCCAAGTACAAGAAACCGGGCGACGGATTGCAGCAGGCAAAGGATTATGCAGAGGTCCTCGGCCTGAAGTTCGCCTATTCCACAAACGGAGAGGGAATTGTCGAGTTTGATTATTCAACCGGCAAAGAGCGGGAGCTTGATGCATTTCCAACGCCTGACGAGCTATGGTCGCGCTACTGCAAGGCGCAAAATATTGTGGGTGAGCAGACGGAAAAGCGGCTGCTGACACCATATTACCACACGCCGGGAAAGTCGCCGCGCTACTATCAGGAGATTGCCATCAATCGGTCGATTGAGGCCATCTTGCAGGGAAAGAAGCGCGTTCTTCTGACCATGGCCACGGGAACGGGAAAGACGTTTGTGGCGTTCCAGATCTGCTGGAAGCTGTGGGAGTCGGGATGGAACTCTCGCGGCGAGGCGCGAAAGCCCAGGATTCTTTATTTGGCGGACAGGAATATTCTCATCGATGATCCCAAGGACAAGACATTCACGCCTTTTGGTGATGCTCGCTGGAAGATCGAGAACGGCGTGGCGACCAAGAGCCGTGAGATGTATTTTGCCATCTATCAATCGTTGGCGAAAGATGAGCACAGACCGGGGCTCTTCCGGGAGTACGCGCCGGGATTCTTTGATCTGATCGTTGTGGACGAGTGCCATCGAGGGAGTGCTAGGGATGAGAGCAACTGGCGGGAGATTTTGGAGTATTTCCGGCCTGCTTACCAGTTGGGGATGACGGCGACACCGCTGCGGGACGACAACCGCGATACTTATTCCTACTTCGGCGATCCGATTTACACTTACAGCTTGCGGCAGGGAATTGATGACGGATTCCTCGCGCCATACCGGGTGCACAGAATTGTAGTCGATGTTGATGCTACCGGCTGGAGGCCGACGAAGGGAGAAAAGGACCGTTTCGGCTACGAGATTCCGGACGGCGAGTACGGGCCGAAGGACTTCGAGCGGGTGATTGCCCTGCGGGCGCGCACGGAGGCCATCGCCCGCAGCCTGGCTGAGTTCATGAAGAACACGGATCGCTTTGCCAAGACGATCGTCTTTTGCGTGGACCAGGAGCACGCCGACGAGATGCGCCGGGCGCTGAACAATCTGAACTCGGATCTGGCGGCGCAGTATCCGGATTACGTCTGCCGCGTGACGTCCGACGAGGGGGACATCGGCATCGGCCACCTGAGCAAGTTTCAGGAGCTTGAGACGGCGACTCCCGCCATCCTGACGACCTCCAAGCTGCTCTCCACGGGCGTGGATGCGCCCACCTGCAAGAACATCGTCTTGGCCAGGATCATCGGCTCCATGACCGAGTTCAAGCAGATCATAGGCAGAGGCACGCGGGTGCGGGACGACTACGGCAAGTTCTTCTTTTCCATTCTGGATTACACGGGGAGCGCCACGCAGCTCTTTGCCGATCCGGCCTTTGACGGCGACCCCATCGGCATTGTGGACGGATCGGGCGAGCACCGCAAGGGCGGAGGCGGAAAGGGCGAGGGCAGCGGCGATGAGATCCATGAAGGGCCGGAAGAGGACCAGCCGCGCAAGTATTACGTGGACGGCGGGCATTTCGAGATCGCCACTCACTACGTCTCCGAACTGGACCCGGACGGGCGGCAGCTACGCGTGATAAAGTTCACAGACTACGCAGCGGACAGGGTCAAGACGCTTTATCCCACGGCTGCGGATCTTCGGGAGCGATGGGCTGATCTGGAACAGAGGGCGGAGATAATCGTCGCCCTGGAAGAGCGCGGCATCGATTTCAAGAGCCTGGCCCGCGAGGCCGGGCAGCCGGAGGCCGATTCCTTTGATCTGCTCTGCCATCTGGCCTTCAATGCGCCGCTGCTCACGCGCAAGCAGCGCGCGGAGCAGTTAAAACGAAAGAAGCCGGACTTCTTCGGCAGGTACGGGCCGGAGGCAAGAGCCATCCTGGAGGAGCTGCTGGAGAAGTACTCGGAGCACGGAACCGCGCAGTTCGAGATGCCTGCGGTGCTGAAGGTGCCGCCGATCTCGGAGCACGGAAACGTGAGCGAGATAATCGGCATCTTTGGCGGAGCGGAAAGGTTAAAGGAAGCGGTGGATCAGTTGCAGGTGCTTTTGTACGCCGCTTGATAATTGGAGTAGTAATTCATGGCCCGCCCTCGTAAATCCAAGTCCACATCCGCATCCACGTCCACATCCACCGAAGCCCAGCTCACCACCGCGCAACAACTGGGCAGCATCATCAAGTCCTGCCGTGACATCATGCGCAAGGACAAGGGCCTCTCCGGCGATCTGGACCGCTTGCCCATGCTTGTTTGGGTGATGTTCCTCAAGTTCATCGACGACATGGAAAAGATGCGGGAGCAAGAGGCGATCCTGAAGGGTGAGAGGTTCCGCCCGGCCATCGAGGCTCCTTACCGCTGGCGGGATTGGGCGGCGAAAGAGGACGGGATCACCGGCGATGCTCTCATCGCTTTCATTAACCAGGACAAGGCCACGCGGCCCGACGGCACGGGCAAGGAAGGCCAGGGCCTTTTCGCCTACCTGCGCAGCTTGCAGGGCGCGAACGGCGGCGATCGGCGGGATGTGATCGCCACGATTTTTCGGGGCACGGTCAACCGCATGATCAGCGGCTACCTGCTGCGGGATATGATGAACAAGATCAATGCCATTCACTTCAGCTCCTCGGAGGAGATCCACACCCTCAGCCTCCTTTACGAGTCGATGCTCAAAGAGATGAGGGATGCCGCGGGCGATTCCGGCGAGTTTTACACGCCCCGGCCCGTGATCCGGTTCATGGTGAAGGTGACCGACCCCAAACTCGGCGAAAAGATCCTGGACCCGGCCTGCGGCACAGGCGGATTTCTGGTGGAGTCCTACAAACACCTTTACGAAAAATGCAATACCGTGGAGGACTTCACGGCGCTGGAAAAGGAGAGCATCCGGGGCGGTGAGGCCAAGCCGCTGCCTTACATGCTCTGCCAGATGAACCTTCTTTTGCACGGCATGGACTACCCGCGCATCGATCCGGAAAACAGCCTGCGCTTTCCGTTGAGGGAGATCGGCGACAAAGACCGCGTGGACGTGATTCTCACCAATCCGCCCTTCGGCGGCGAGGAGGAGCGCGGCATCCTGGGCAATTTCCCGGATGACAAGCAGACCTCGGAGACCACGCTATTATTTTTGCAGCTCATCATGCGCAAGCTGCGCCGTCCGCCCACGCCCGGACGCGCGGGCGTGGTCGTGCCCAACGGTGCGCTCTTCGGCGACGGCGTAGCGGCGCGAATCAAAGAGGAGCTGCTGAAGGAGTTCAACCTTCACACGATTGTGCGTCTGCCCAATGGCGTCTTTGCTCCTTACACCAATATTCCCACCAACCTGCTTTTCTTCGACCGCTCCGGGCCGACCAACGAGATCTGGTACTACGAGCAGCCGCTGCCGGAAGGCCGCAAGAACTACTCCAAGACCAAGCCCATGCAGTTCGAGGAGTTTGCGGACTGCATCGCCTGGTGGGACAATCGGCAGGAGGGCGAGAGGGCCTGGAAGGTTTCGGCGGATGAGGTTGTCAAGAATAATTACAATCTGGATATCAAAAATCCGAACGGGAAGAAGGATCTGGAGCAACTGCCGCCGGAAGAGCTGGTGGATTCGATACTGGCTAAGGAAGAGCGGATCGTGCAGATCATGAGCGAGATCAAAGGGCTGCTGGCGGAGAAGAGATGACGGATAATCCGAAGAAAGAACGCAATCGATCAATTCGGGCGAATGATGAAAAAGTCATTGCAGGTTATGATGTGATTCTAGCAGAGGTTGCGAACCTTCTCGAATCGGCCCGTCGAACATCTGCTCGCTCAATAAATGCAGTAATCACCGCTACGTACTGGAATATAGGCCGGCGAATTGTTGAGTTCGAGCAGGGCGGAAAGCTGCGGGCCGAATACGGCAAAGAATTACTCAAACAGCTTTCTTTGGATCTGACTGTTAAATTTGGTCGCGGTTTCTCTGCCCGGAATCTGGAACAAATGCGTCTTTTTTATTTGGGATGGCCAATTTCGCAGACACTGTCTGCCAAATCTAATCAGTTAGTTCTTTCGGAGAGGTTTCCCCTTCCGTGGTCGCATTATGTCAAACTTCTTGCAGTAAAGAATCCGGATGCAAGAAAATTTTACGAGATCGAAGCATTGCGAAATGGCTGGACCGTGCGACAGCTCGACCGCCAGATTTCCACGCTCTTCTACGAAAGAACAGCACTATCAAAAAATAAGGCTGCTATGCTGGAAGGCGGAGGATGTTTATCGCCCGGAGAGTCCGTTACCCCAGAAGAGGAGATCAAAGATCCCTTTGTATTAGAGTTTTTAGGGCTCAAAGATGAATATTCGGAAAGCGACCTTGAGGAAGCACTGATAAAACAGCTTGAAGATTTTTTACTTGAACTAGGTGGCGATTTTGCTTTCATCGGCCGTCAACGTCGCATGAGAATAGGAGATGAATGGTATCGCATAGATCTGCTATTTTTCCACAGAAAGCTACGCTGTTTGGTCGTGATCGATCTCAAGCTAGGCAAGTTTACTCATTCAGATGCAGGCCAGATGCATTTGTATCTCAATTATGTTCGTGAGAACTGGACTTACTCTGATGAAAATCCACCAGTCGGACTGATACTCTGCGCCCACAAAGATGAGACCGTTGCTCACTATTCTCTCGAAGGACTAAATAACAAAGTGCTTGCTGCGGAATATCGCATGACTTTGCCGGATGAAAAGTCATTAGCCGCTGAACTTCAACGGACCCGACTGATGTTGAAGATGCGAGAGACGTCCAGTGAGCGGAAAAACAATGAGAAATAATCTTCCGTTGGGTCGGCTCGGCGAAGTTCTCACCAAGTCGGAAGATTGGATTTGCGTCAAACCTGAAAACCGCTACAAACAGGTAACTGTGCGTCTCTGGGGCAAAGGTGTTACTCAACGAAATGAAGTTAGCGGGACGGAAATCTCAGCCGAAAAGCGAATAATAATTCACTCGCAGCAGTTCATTTTATCCAGAATCGATGCACGAAATGGAGCTTTTGGCATAGTTCCGAAATCTCTGGACGGCGCCTTAGTCAGCAGCGACTTTCCAGTTTTCGATTTGAATTTATCGAAAATTGTTCCTGGTTTTTTGGAATGGCTAAGCAAAACGCAAAATTTTATCGAGATCTGCAAGGCCGCAAGTGAAGGTACAACCAATCGAGTTCGATTAAAAGGCGATAGTTTTCTTGCATCCGAAATTCCTCTTCCACCGCTCGATGAGCAGCGCCGCATCGTGGCCCGCATCGAGGAGCTGGCCGCCCGGATCGAGGAGGCGCGGGAGCTGCGGCGGCGGGCGATTGAGGAGTCTAACGTATTAATGAAGAGTGCTATTCGAAGGCTTATCGGCAAAGAACCATTGGATGATTGGGTGCCCTTGAGCAGGTTCGTTGAAGATATCGAGAATGGATGGAGCCCTTC
>Ga0153915_10007746_pt1 | contig 10167 bp, 7 predicted proteins | sample Opewatmetagenome_2_FD_107003 | JGI IMG/M metagenome (GOLD analysis project Ga0153915, IMG submission 107003) | Freshwater wetland microbial communities from Ohio, USA - Open water 3 Core 3 Depth 3 metaG | ecosystem: Environmental > Aquatic > Freshwater > Wetlands | place: USA: Ohio, Lake Erie... | reverse complement strand
GTAAATATCTCGACGAGATAAAAGTATGATCCCATGCCCGGGATAATAAGCATATTATTCTTTCCTAGAAAGCCAATGCCCGCGGAATAGGCAATGCTCCTCTCGATCACAGGGGCGGAATCAATACATATTCTTGTGAAACATTCACAGTCATATCTTTTCAGAACCTTCACTACCTCTTTGCAGAGCTTTTTTAACCTGCTGTGATAATCATCCTGGTTTGGACATGTGTATCTGGAGGCGGTCAAACCGTCGGGTGTGCAGGGTTTACTGTTCGGATAGGGATATGCAAGGGAGATGATAGTCATGCATCCCTCAAGCAGGAGGGATGGATCTTCTCTTAGATGAAGATTTCTTTCAAGCCATAACATATCAGCGTTTTTGCGCGCTGCTATCCATGATGTGAATTGATCAAAGAAGACCGGCCTTGCAGGAGAAGCAAAGCCGATGCCGATAAAACCCATGGCCTTGGCCTGTCGCATAATATTTTCACTCAGTTCCTTCAATTATCTTCCCTCTCTCCCAACCTTTAGTCATAAATTTTCGCCTATAAAGCCACAAGCTCGATATCCCCCCATGTGGCCATAGTATCGTCCAGGATCGCCACACCTCCCAGTATCCCTCCCATTGCATCGGCCCACCCGGGGGCCTTCTCCAGATCCGTTTTTGTTTTAATCATGTTTCCCAGGGCGGTAGCCGCCCCGTCCGCCCTGATTGCAGAGGTCGAAAGAACGGTAATGACATCTGTAGAACCCATGCTGAGGGAATGTCCGACCTTTCCGGAAGAGGAACAGATCCCGATGGGCATCATCTTTGCCGGTATCCTGATGCCTATCTTTTCACTGAGGGGAGAGTCCCCCGCAAAGATTGAAATCGTTGCATCCCTTCTAATCTTCATGAATATGTCGCCGCCATTTTCAATGATAACCTGATCAGTTGATTTCAGAAGGTCCTTGGCCACAAGCTGTGCTATAGCCCCTGCAACCGATGCCATAGGCCCTACGCCTATATCCCTTGTCGCACTTATCATCTCCTGTACTATAAAAGGTGCGTATGGATCAACCGGATAGGGATTGAGAGTAGTCAAAAAAACAGGATGTAATTGGATATAATTTTCAAGCTGATACCTGCACTCTACAACCATGTCCCTCGTCTCCCCGGAAAGATCCCTTTCAGCGCTGACCCAGAGATCCGTCTCTTTCACGGTGACATTAAAAGATGCCAGCCCTTTGGCGCTTATTTTTTTTCTATAATTACGGTTTTTGTATTTTTGCATCAATGCTCCGGCTAAGGTTATTGTTAAAGAATTGCATATAAAAAAATAGTATATTATAATAAGACCGTCAATCCATAAGGCATTAATCCTTTGAATTGTTATTCCCGATTTTTTGAAAAACATCATTTGAAGGGAGGCGCTCATGGTAAATCTGACGGCAAAAGATATAATGAATCAGGAGATACTTTCTGTGGGCATGGACTGGTCGGTTGATCAACTCGCGGATTTCCTGGTTGAGAACTCCATTTCAGGAGCTCCGGTCATATCGGAAGACGGGAAGCTTGTCGGTGTGGTATCCCTGACCGACATCGTACGTTACAGGAGCATGCCGGCTTCAGACGACAGGAATGATGACACCAACGAATATTATATTCACACATCAGAGCTGAATTATTCCAACGAGGAGATTGAATCTTTTCATGTTGATACAGAATCACTTATATCGGTAAGGGATATTATGACCCCCAGGACATTTAATGTCAGCGAAGATACAACGATCCGCGATGTCGCTGACACAATGATAAGGGGAAATATCCACAGGGTTTTGGTTACAAGGGATGATACACTGGTCGGCATCATTACAACCATGGATATGCTCAGGATAATAAGGGATTTTTAATTTTTTTTAATAATTCATGCATGCTGAATCCTTAAGAACGGATGGCGGCATGCAAGCTTGACTAACTATTTCATAAGACAAGTAAAATCAAGAGTTTTCTTTCTTCTTGAAAAGGGATTCAAGCGCCGCCATGGCTTCCTTGGTCCTGTTATAAGTTCCGCCGCCTCCTTTTGATCCTTTAGGCATGAAATAGTCGCAGAAATTTGCCCTCTCTTTTTCGAGTATGCGTTCAGCCATAACCTCTTTACATTCATTGTATGCATCCTGGCTGTAAAACTTGCACTGTTTGCAACAGCGGAGATCCCTGTTGCAATGCGGACAGGTATCCTGTCTGCCCACCTTTCCCTTAATCTGTACGAGTTTGTTGCAAAATACGCATTCCATTGAATCCTATCCTCTCTTTTTTTATAATATTCGAAAAAGCTGACCTTAAAGGCCAGGTTTTTAGAATACAATAAAATCAAAATATATTATAATGATTGCACCTGATAAGTTTATTAATCATTTATCGGAGAAAGCCTGACAATTCATTGAGTTGGCTTAAAATTGAAAATTTCATCATCAACTTAACGTTTACAGGATGGCAACTTACTCTCTCCATATCGGCATAAATTCACAGCAGGGTTAAATAAATTTGTTGCAAAAATCAGTTATAGATTCCTATGGGCGATAAAAATTCTCAAGATTATATCCTTCTGGACCATACGGCTGACATGGGATTCGAGATAAAGGGGGCCGATCCTGCCGAGCTCTTTAAAAAGGCCGGCCAGGCCCTCATTCATATCATGTTCGGGGCCGTCCCTGCAACCGGCGCCGACAAAGTGAAGGTTTCCCTTAAAAGCTATGACCTTTCAGACCTTATGGTCAGATGGTTGACAGAGATCCTGTATCTCTTTGAAGGAGAACGCCTTATAACAACTGATATTATTGTCGATTCGTTATCACATGAAACGATTGATGCTACGCTGATGACTTCACCCTTTGATCCACTGAAACATGAGATACTGAGGGAGATAAAGGCCATAACATACCACCAGATCGATGTAATCCAAAAAGACGGCATATGGAAGGCCAGGGTTATAATGGATCTTTAAATACTGGCTATGGAAATAGAACTTAAAGAAATAGATAAAAACCGCTGGCTGATCCCTAAATCAGGGAATATGCGCGTGCCGGGCATGATCTTTTCGAGCCCTCAATTGATCAAGGGACTTCTGAAGGATCAGAGCCTTGCCCAGGTAGCCAATGTCGCCTCTTTGCCGGGCATAGTAAAACAGTCTCTTGCCATGCCTGACATACATTGGGGGTACGGATTCCCCATCGGCGGCGTCGCCGCATTTGACATTGAAGAAGGCATCGTATCGCCCGGAGGGGTCGGTTATGACATAAACTGCGGATGCCGTCTCATGACAACCTCATTAACGCTGGATGAAATTAAGCCGGATATCAAAGAACTTATATCTGCCCTGTTTAAAAATATCCCGGCCGGAGTCGGCTCGGAAGGTCATGTCCATCTTACCAAGAAAGATGAGGCCAAGGTCGCTGAAGAAGGCGCCGCCTGGGCCATAAAACAGGGTTTCGGTCAAATAGATGACCGTGAAAGGACTGAAGACTACGGCGCCCTTCCTGGTGCAGACCCTTCAACCCTCAGCGAGAGGGCCGTTAAAAGGGGCCTTGATCAGCTTGGGACATTAGGCTCAGGCAATCACTTTCTCGAAATTCAGGTTGTTGACCGTATATATGACGAAAAAATCGCAAAGCTCTTTAATCTCAGTGAAGGCCGGATTACGGTATTCATACATTCCGGTTCACGGGGATTCGGTCATCAGATCTGCGATGATTTTCTTAAAGAGATGGGCAAAGAGGCCCACATTAAAAACATTCAATTACCGGACAGGCAGCTTGCCTGCGCTCCTATAACTTCAGACCTCGGGAAAAGATATCTTTCCGCCATGGCCTGCGCTGCCAACTACGCCTGGGCGAATCGCCAGATACTCATGCACCTTGCCTTTGAGACCTTCCTTTCAACACTAACAATAAGCCCAAGGGATCTGCGCATGAGGCTTCTCTATGACGTATGTCATAACATTGCAAAGATGGAGACCCACAACCTTGACGGCAAGGACAGATCATTATGCGTCCATCGAAAAGGGGCCACAAGGTCTCTGCCTCCCGGACATCCTTTGTTGCCCGGCATATTTCAAAAAACAGGCCAGCCGGTGCTCATCCCCGGAGATATGGGGACCTTTTCCTATGTGCTCGCAGGGGCCAATGGCGCTATGGAGCTAAGTTTCGGCTCCAGTTGTCACGGGGCCGGACGGCTTCTGAGCAGAAGCATGGCCATTAAAACGGCAAAAGGAAGATCCATATATCGCGAACTGGAGGACAAAGGGATATTTGTTCAATCCAGGGGCAAAGAAACGCTAAAAGAAGAAATGCCGGAGGCCTATAAAGACGTATCTCAAGTTGTCGATGTGGTTCATGAAACAGGTTTGGCCACTAAAGTGGCGCGCTTAAGGCCCCTAGGCGCCATAAAGGGTTGATACCCCTTAAGGCTTTATATCTCGGACATCCTGACGAGGTAACTTGGCCGTTAATTTATCAGCTTAATAAACCGCGGTCAATATAAAAAATCCGGAGATGTCCTTGAAAAGCAATATTCTTTCACATCTAATGGGATAAGGCGGTTAATCCCTGATCTGTCTCACCTTGCAAAATGCCTCCCGATATCCGCACAACCTGCATCTCGAAGTCTCTATCTTTTTGCAATCCATATCCACTTGGGGCTGATTCTTACCGGAATACTCAGCTATCTTCCCGCTGACGACCTTTATAAAATCGCCTGCGTCAAGCCGTAAATCGCTTTCGACAAGATCACCCGTGTCGGTAAAATAGATATAAAGGCCATCTACCCTTTCCCCGGAAATGTGTTCAACCGCATATTTATAACATTCCAATTGAAGAAAATAATCACTCTGCTCAGCCGTTTCTTTTGGATTTCTTCCCCTAAGGTCATTGCTCTTCCAGTCAATGATCGACCAGCAGCCCTTATCCCTGTCCCGGAAAATCCTGTCAATTACCCCCCTGAAATCTACCCCGCGGTATATGTTGATCAAAAAGGATTTCTCCGGATAATCCGATGTCCTGCTCAGGGCTTTTATTAAACATTCATCGTTTATCGTCCTTTCAAGCTGGGCAATTGCCTTATCCCTGATGTATTCCAGGGAACTCTTATCATAATCCCCATTGCTGTGACTATAGGCCAATTGCTTTTCCCATAGATCTTCAAATATTTCTTTACTAAATTCCTCGCCGAAATGATGTCTCTCCAGGTAGTGGTGGACAAGCAGACCAAGAATCAGTGCATTCCCCGACAGATCCGTTTCATCATCTTCCGTTTTCCATGTTTCCGATCCATCCTCGATCTTTGTCGCTTTCCATGAATGGCCCTGTTCTTCTACCCTTATGCCAAGGATAACATTATAATAAAATTTTTTGGGACACTCCCTGAACAGCTTCAAGGATTTAAAACTGATCTGAAAATAGGGCGGTGCGATGATTGGATCTGAGAGATCCATCTTGGCGATCCCGTCATCATATCGCCCGAAATCCCCGGGCAGAAAATAATCGTCTTTATAATCAATTCCCTTAAAGCCTCTCGGCCCAGGATCGCGCCAAGAGACCGCAGGCGTTCCAGTCTTTTCCGGATAACAACAATCATTTTCAGGGGGAAAATTCCGATAGAATCCATATATGTCATCCAGGATATCCAGGATCGTTGCGCGCCCCTTGTAATCACCTGAAGAAAGATGACCCGCATTCCTTTCCTGGAACTTCTTTTTCATGCTGCCTATCAGGACAATATGGTTCATGGCCCTTGTGCACGCCACATAAAAGACCCGCCTGTTTTCTGCAATCGCCTCAAGGCTGTTTCTCCTGTCCAGCATATACCCCAGTGGGCTGTATTTTTTCACATGCCCGAGTTCTGGTATCTCAACCGGCCATACGGGCATGCTGCCCTCTTCCGAATTCCATTGATTCGGTTCTCCGGTCTCTGAAGGATATACCCTTAGAGGCAGGCCGGGACTGACTCTGTCGGGCGGCCTATAGTCAAGGTCAGGGACTATGACCATGGGGAATTCCAGCCCCTTTGCGGCATGAACGGTCATCAGCATGATAGGACAATCCTCGCCTGTTATTATGGACGCCTCTCCCTCCTCTTCCTCCTCATCAGCCATCCTGAGACAGTATTCAACAAACTCCGGCAGCGCCCCGTTCCCCTCCGACTGGAACCTCCTTGCCGTCTCTATGAGTTTTTCAATATTGGCCGCCCTCTGTCGTCCGTTCGGGTGGAGAGAATAGATCGCTGTAAGTGCCCGATCCCTTATTATCGTCCTTATGAGTTCCGCTATTGTAAGACGATTTGATAGAAAATGCCAGTTTTTCAATGTCTCGCCTGTATGCCTTATATAGGCATTTCCCGATTCCAGAAACCGTTCAATCGTTGCTTCCCCGCCGTAAAACAGGTCAAAGACCTCCGGATCAGTCACGCCGAATATGGGGCTTCTCAAGACAGACAGGAGCGATATGCGCTGTCTTGCATCATAGATATAATTGAGAAGCTGTGTGATCTCCATAACCTCCTCGCAGCGGTAGAACCCCTTGCCTCTGTGGACCATGAAGTTAAGACCGGCTTCCCGGAATATCGCCTCATAGGTCTTGATATGAGTAAACCTGAAAAAGAGAACCCCCACGGCCTTCTGCCTGTTATTGATTTTATCCCTGATATCCTTAAAGGCGCTGTAATCATTGTTCTCAACACCCCTCCTGCCAAGTATCCCCTCTATTATCTCCGCGATCAATGATGCTTCCTTTTCAGCGCTGTCCTTCTTTCCATCAGAGGGGGGTATCAGATAAAAGCCCGCAGAGCCCTTGGCTTTATCGGACATCTTCTTTTCTTCAGGCATGGTTATCATGGCATGGGGCGTCTCATATCTTTCGTGCTTTCCCGCCTCCTTGTTGTTAAATATCCCCATAAAGGTCCTGTTGAAAAAATCGATAGGCCCGGCATCGGTCCTGAAGTTGTGGGACAGATATATATTGCCTGAGAACATCCTTTGTTTTTCATAATCCGATAGTGAGTCAAATGAATCGGAATGTGTCCTTTTAAATTTCTGATATCTCCTGTCAATAAATGCAAGGAGGCTGTCCATCCCCCCTTTCTGCCAGAAGAAGGCATCAGACATATTATGATTAGAGGCCTTTATCTCCTCCGTAACCCTTTCAAAGACGGTAATGTCGCCTCCCCTGAACCTGTATATGGCCTGTCTTTTATCGCCTACAACGAATAATTTTCCCGGTTGCAGCCCCTCAGTCTCTGCCGATCCGGCCAGGGAACAAAGCTGACGGATGATTTCCCATTGCACCATATTTGTATCCTGAAATTCATCCACCATGATATACTTGAATTTTTTTTGTATCCTTTTAAGTTGGGTGCGGTCATTAAGGGCCAGATGCGCCAGGAATGAACGACACTCTGTTTCAAGATCGGCAAAATCCAGAGAATTGATCTTTCTCTTTTCATTCCTGTAATGTTCAAGACAACTCCTGGCAACCTCTATAACGGCATGAAACTCCTGCTCAAAGATTCGATCAGGGGATTTTTCACGAAAAATGTCCGGATAATATTCTTCAATAAGCCCGGCATAGGAAATCTTCTTCAACCCTTCTTCAACAGAGAGAGATGCGCCATAGGCCTTCTTGTCATCAACAAGCCTCCTCATGGCAGCAAATAATTCAGGTATCCCGAGATATCCCTGATCCGTCCCCTGTTTTAAACGCCAGTCCTCAAGCAGATTCATCAACTCATCATATTGTCCCTTTCCCTTCTCGATGTCCTTGAGGCCATTATAATAGGGAATGATATAGTCATCCCTTATAATCCTGCAATAATCCCTGAACACCTTATCTGTCCAGCCTTCCGTCTTGAACAGTCTCCCTGCGGTTTTAAAGGCATGTTCAAAGGCCATCGGGTGGCTGATTATATTTTTTACGGCTGAAACAAGACCCCTGCGATTCCCGAAAGACCTGAAAAGAAGCAGCAAAAGGTCTTTATCTTTCCGCCAGATAGAGCTTATAGCGGACTCAACGGATTCTTCCATAATATCATTCTGCCTGGCGCCCTGCAGAATTGTAAAACCCGGGTCAATATTCGATTCAACCGGATTTTCCCTTAAAAGATTTGCGCAGAAGGAATGGATGGTGGATATCCTGTTCTTGTTAAACTGTTCCCTGGCGTCTCTTAACTTAAAAATAATGTTGTCATCAATACCGGTTTCAAGCTCTCTCTCAAGCCTGCTGATCATCATATAAATCCTGCCCTTCATCTCTTCAGCAGCCTTTTCTGTAAAGGTCAGGGTAAGTATCTGCGGGACAGAGACCGATTGGTCCGTAAGCAGAATAAAGCAGAATCGCTTGCTCAAGATACCTGTCTTGCCTGCTCCCGGACCGGACGTGACCACCATATTCCTGGAATAATCAAGTGCGCAGAATTGTTGAAGGGTCAGGTTTTCAAACATGTTTAAGCCTCTTAGATATTTGTCATTGCACTGTTGATATTTACCATAATTCATGAGATAAAAAAACATTGAATCTGAGAGGAGAATATTATGTTAAGGGAGACTGGAAATTGAATAAGGACACAATAATCGCATCTGTCATCTTCGCGGCAGGCAAGGGCAGCCGCATGAAGGGCTATGAAGGCAATAAGACTCTTTTGCCCCTGATCGCCGGAGAATCCCCCTTTAAGGGGGGTCAAACCATACTCCTCAGGATAATTAAGAATCTTCCGCCGGGGCCAAAGGCCGTTGTTGTAAATTATAGAAAAGAAGATGTCATAAGGATCACGCGCGGCCTTAATCTTACCTATTGCGAACAGCCGCAGATTAACGGTACTGGCGGCGCATTGCTGGCTGCCGGCGAATTTCTTGAAAATACTTCATTTGACAGGTTATTGATCACCATGGGTGACATCCCCCTGGTCCGGACTTCAACCTTTGAGAATCTGTTAAAGGCCCTTGATTACAATCAGATGGCCGTGCTCGGATTCCAGCCAAGAGATAAAAAAGAATACGGCGTGCTTGAGATAACAGACGGCAAGGTAAAAAGAATAACCGAATGGAAATACTGGAAGGAATATCCGAAAGAGAAACAGGATGCCCTTGATATATGCAACTCAGGCATATATGCCGTTTCCAGGGATGCGCTTCTCAGCTATCTTAAGATCCTGGGCAGGAACCCTCACAAGGTTATCAAGGAAAGAGAAGGCAGGATGGTCGAGGTGGAGGAATTTTTTATTACCGACCTCGTTGAGCTTATGAGCAATGACGGTTTAGAGGTAGGATACAGCCTCCCTGAGGATGAATATGAGGTCATGGGCGTTGACGACCTTCAGTCCCTGGAAAAGGCCAGGGAGATTTACAATCTCAGAGGTTATTGTCAAGAACCTGTCTGACGGAGTCCGCCATCTCACGCAATATAACAGGTTTCATTATGAATTTTTTAATTCCTATTGCCTTGGCCTCCTCTTCAGCGCTAAGATCGCTGAAACCGGTGCAAAGAATTATTGGGATGTCAGGCCTTATGGCCATCATCTCCCTTGCCAGTTGCAGGCCGGTCATCTTGGGCATAGTCTGGTCGGTAATCACAAGATCGAATTTACCAGGTTGCGCCCTGAATGCCTCAAGTGCGTCTATGCTGCTGTATCTCGAAACAACCTGGTAACCGAGTTTTTTAAATGCCTCTGAATGGGCGTCAACAAGACTCTTCTCATCATCAACAAGGAGTATGATCTCTCGCCCTTTTTGCAGGGGCTTCACCTCCTCCTTTTTCTCCATGATCTTTCTTTCTATCCTGGGCAAAAAGACTGAAAATGTTGTTCCCTTATTCAGTTCGCTCTCGACAGTTATTGCCCCTCCAAGGTCTTTAACGATGCCGAGCGCAACGGCAAGTCCCAGACCGGTGCCTTCCCCACGCTCCTTTGTCGTAAAAAACGGATCAAAGATCTTTTCGGTTATTGAGGGATCTATCCCGTGTCCTGTATCGCTTACCAGAAGCTTGATATAAGGTCCGGGTTTAATTCCGTTGTAATGTCCTGCTTTATCTTCAGTAATATTCTCCGGCTTCAATATAAACGTCAGGGTCCCTCCCTTTTCTCTCATGGCATGGGCTGCGTTTGTAGTCAGATTCATAATTATCTGCTGTAAACGTATAG
>Ga0153915_10007745_pt1 | contig 10167 bp, 9 predicted proteins | sample Opewatmetagenome_2_FD_107003 | JGI IMG/M metagenome (GOLD analysis project Ga0153915, IMG submission 107003) | Freshwater wetland microbial communities from Ohio, USA - Open water 3 Core 3 Depth 3 metaG | ecosystem: Environmental > Aquatic > Freshwater > Wetlands | place: USA: Ohio, Lake Erie... | reverse complement strand
TTCCCTCCGGGCTCAAGTTCGAGAAGCTTTCGCACCACAAGACCTTGAACAAGCTGCTGGAGGTCATGAGGTACGAGGAGCTGCGGGCCGAGCAGGCGGCACTTAGAAAAGAGAAGATCTACCGAGGCATCGGCCTCGCAGCGATGATCGAGGTGACGAACCCGTCGCCGGCGTTCTACGGCGTGGGCGGGGCGCGCATCTCGGCGCAGGACGGCGCGACGCTCAGGCTCGAGCCGACCGGGATGCTGACCGTGATGTGCAGCGTCACCGAGCAGGGCCAGGGCACGGAGGCGGTGTTCGCGCAGATTGCCGCCAGCGCGCTCGGCATTACGCTGGACAAAGTGAGAGTCATCACGGGCGACACCGGGGTCACTCCGTACGGCGGCGGCACCTGGGCCTCGCGCGGCGCGGGCATCGGCGGCGAGGCCGTTCTGCAGGCGGGACGCGCCCTGCGCTCGAACGTGCTGGACGTGGCGGCGGCGATCCTGAAGGCGGACAAGGCGGAGCTCGACATCCGGGGTAACCAGATCATCCATCGCCTGACGGGCGAAGCAAAGATTCCGTTGGCGGAGGTGGGGCGCGTCGCCTACTTCCGCCCGGACACGCTGCCGATGGACTTCCAGTCGGAGCTCACCGTGACGCGCCACTACACGCCGCGCGAGTACGGCTTCACCTTCACGAACGGCATCCAGGCCTCCTGGCTGGAAATCGACCCGGACACCGGGTTCGTCAGGCTGCTCAAGCACTGGTGCGTCGAGGACGCGGGCACGGTCATCAACCCGATGCTCGTCGACGAGCAGATCCGCGGCGGGGTCGTCCAGGGCATCGGCGCCGCGTTGTTCGAGGAATGCCTGTACGGGCCCGACGGGCAGATCCTGAACGGCAACCTGGCCGACTATCTCGTGCCCATGGCGGGCGAGATGCCCGACATCGTCTGCGCGCACGTCGAGACGCCCACGCGCCAGTCGCAGCTCGGCGCCAAGGGGGTCGGCGAGGCGGGGACGGCGGGCGCGCCGGGCGCGATCATGAACGCGATCAACGATGCGCTCGCGCCGCTCGGGGCGCGCGTCACGGCGATGCCGTTCACGCCCGAGCGGATCCTCAAGGCCCTGCGGAAAGTATGAAAGACGCCAAGGTTCAATCCGCGATCTCGCACTGGGCGCCGCGCTTCGTGTCGAACGGCGTGCTGCTCGCCGACTTCGAGGAGGTCACCGCCGGCCTGGAGCGCTGGGAGGACTGGTGCGCGGCCTGGAGCCGGCGCGCCGCGGTCCATGAAGATCTGGGAAGAAATTCGCTCCGCGAGGGTTACCGGCTTACTGCCGGCGAGCACCTGGTCCGCGCGGCGATCTACTACCACTTCGCCAAGTTCGTCTTCGTGCAGGACCTCGACCAGATGCGCGCCGCTCACATGAAGGCGGTCGAGTGCTACCGGGACGGAGTGGCGCTGCTCAAGCCCCATCCGGGCAAGCGGGTCGCGATTCCGTTCGAGGGAAAGACGATCTTCGGCGTGCTGCGCGGGGCGGGGCCGGCAGTCAGTCCCGTGGTGATCATGGCGCCGGGCCTCGACTCCACCAAGGAGGAGCTGCACGCGTACGAGGAGCCGTTCCTCGCGCGCGGCCTGGCGACGCTGGCGATCGACGGTCCGGGGCAGGGGGAGGCGGAATACGAGATCCCGATCTGCGGCGACTACGAGCGCGCGGCGAAGGCAGTGTGCGACTGGATCGAATCGCGGAAAGACCTGGATGCCTCGCGGATCGCGATCTGGGGAGTCAGCCTCGGCGGCTACTACGCGCCCCGCGCCGCGGCCTACGAGAAGCGCATCAAGGCGTGCATCGCGCTCTCCGGGCCGTTCGAGTGGGACAAAATCTGGGACGGCCTGCCCGATCTCACGCGGGAGACGTTCCGGGTACGCAGCCACGCGTCGAACGAGAAGGAGGCGAGGGAGAAAGCGAAGGCGCTCACGATGGTCGAGGCCGCGAAAAAGATCCGCTGCCCGATCTTCATCGTCGCCGGTCGGCAGGACCGCCTGGTGCCGGCGGCCGACGCCGAGCGGCTCGCGCGCAGCGTCGCCGGGCCGGTGGAGCTCATGGTGGTCGAGGACGGCGGGCATAATGCCAACAACCGCCCGTACCGTTACCGCAGCCGCACGGCGGACTGGCTCGCCGGGCAATTGGGATTACCGAAGGCTTAACGAGGAGGAGCAGATGAAAAAGTTGTGGATAGGAGTGGCCGCCGTCGCGTTCGCGGCGTCCGTGCAGGCGCAGCAGTTTCCCACCCGGACGGTGCGCTTCGTCTCCGGCGTCACGCCGGGCAGCGCCTCCGACACGATGGCGCGCATCCTCGCCGAGAAGCTGCAGGCGAAGTGGGGCCAGCCGGTGATCGTCGAGAACAAGCTCGGCGCGGGCGGCATGGTCGGGGCGAAGTTCGTCGCCCAGTCCGAGCCCGACGGCCACACCATCATGATGTACGCCTCGGCCTACACGGTGTCGCCGCTGCTCCAGCCCGACGTGCTGAAGCCGAGCGACCTGCAGCCGGTGGCCACCGTGGCGACCATTCCGACCATCCTCGTCACCCAGCCGGGCAAGTACAAGACGGCCAGGGACTTCGTCGCCGCGGCGAAGGCGGCCCCGGGCAAGATGGTGTGCGCCGACGCCGGCATCGGCAGCGCGACGCACATGGCATTCGAGCGCTTCCGCTTCTCGGCCGGCATCCCGGACGTCCTGAACGTGCACACCAAGGGCGTCGGCGAGGCGCTCACGGAGGTGATCGCGGGCCGCGCGGACTGCTACTTCGCGCTCGTCTTCCAGGCGAAGAAGATGGCCGATGCGCACAAGGTCGACGCGCTCGCGACGAGCGCGCCCAAGCGCAGCAACCTGATGCCCAACATCCCGACCACGGAGGAGCTCGGCTATCCGAACTCGGCCTACAACTTCTGGGTGGGAGCGCTGGTGCCCGCGAAGACGCCGAAAGCCATCGTCGACCGGCTGCACGACGACATCACGGCGCTCGTCGAGTCCCCGGAGGTGAGCGACCATATCCGCAAGCTCGGCTGCGACCCCCTGCCGATGTCGGTGAAGCAGTTCGAGGGCATGGTCGCGAAGGAGCTCGTGGAGAATGCCGAGCTCATCAAGAAGGCGCACATTCAGGCGAACTGAGCCCGCCATCTTGAGGTTCCTTCGCGGCGCTCTGCCGTTCGCCGTGGTGGGGGCGCTGTGGGAAATCGTCGCGCATTCCGGCGTTTTCCCGCCGCGCCTGTTCCCGACGCTCGAGCAGGTCGCGGTGACATTCGTGCGCCTCACCGCGGCGGGCATCCTGCCGCACCATGCGGCGCTGACGCTCTATCGCCTCGCGGCGGGCTTTGCGCTCGCCGCACTCGCCGGCGTGGCGCTCGGCATGGCGATGGGGCGCTACCGGCGCGCCGAGGACTACCTCCTGCCGCTCGTCAGCATCGGTGCCCCGATTCCTGGCCTCGCCTATGCGCCGCTGTTCCTGCTCTGGTTCGGGCTGGGCGATTCGGGCTCGATCGTGCTCGTCGCATTCGTCGCCGCCTTCCCGGTGACGCTCAATACCTGGACCGGCGTCAAGGCGGTGAAGGAGATCTGGATCCGCGCCGCGCGGACCATGGGGGCCGACGAGCGGCGGCTGTTCCGTCACGTGATCGTGCCGGGCGCCGCGCCCTACATCGTGACCGGCCTGCGCCTCGCGCTCGCGCAGGCCTGGCGCATCCTGGTCGCGGTGGAGATGCTCGCCGCCGTGCCCTGGGGCCTCGGCTGGCTGATCTTCGGCGCGCGCGAGTTCCTCAATACCGACGCGATGCTGGCCGGCATCGCCACGATCGCGCTGATCGGCCTGGCGCTGGAGAAATTCGCCTTCGAGCCGGTCGAGCGCTACACCGTGGTCCGGTGGGGAATGATGACGGCCTAGCGGTTTCGATTTGAAAGCCCTGATTGCCATTCTCGCGGCACTGGCCGCCTACGAAGCGGTGGCCCGCAGCGGCTGGTTCGCGCCGGCGCTGGTGCCGACGCTGCCGGCCATCGCGCACACCCTGTGGGACATGCTGCGCGACGGCACGATGGAGAACCATGCGCTCGCCACGCTGTGGCGGGTGTTCGCCGGCCTGGCGCTCGCGACGACGACCGGGCTCGTGCTCGGCTTCCTCATGGCGCGCTACGGAGCGGTGGAGCGCTTCTTCTCGCCGCTCGTCTCGGCGCTCATGCCAATCCCGTCGCTCGCCTGGGCGCCGGTGTTCATCCTCTGGTTCGGGCTGGGCAACGTCGCCACGATCCTCATCGTCTTCTATGCCTCGACCTTCCCGATGCTCATCAATACCCGCGCGGGGGCTCGCGCGGTGAATCCGCTCTGGCTGCGCGCGGCCCGCGCCATGGGGGCGAGCGGCACGCGGCTGTTCTGGAAGGTGGTCGTGCCGGGCGCCTCCCCGTTCATCATCACGGGGCTGCGGCTCGCCTTCCAGCGCGCGTGGATCGCGGTGGTGGGCGCCGAGATGCTCGCCGCCTCGGACTACGGCCTGGGCTGGGTGATCTTCGATGCGAAGGAATTCCTCAATACCGACATCATGCTCGCCTCGCTCGCGGTGATCGGCGCCATCGGCTTCGTCTTCGAGCGGCTGGTGTTCGGCACGCTCGAGCGCGCCACGATCCTCCGCTGGGGCATGCTGCGCACGGCGAAAGCATGAACGCGATCGACGTGCGCCACGTCTCGCTCTCCTACGACACGCCGGCGGGACGCGTGGAGGCGGTGCGCGATGCGAGCTTCGGCGCGGCGCCCTCCGAGTTCGTCTGCCTGGTCGGCCCGAGTGGCTGCGGCAAGACGACGCTGCTCAACATGATCGCCGGCTTCCTCGCGCCTTCGGCGGGCGAGATCCTGATCGGCGGCAAGCCGGTCAGCGGGGAGGGGCTCGACCGGGGGATCGTCTTCCAGGATTTCGCGCAGCTCTTTCCCTGGCGCACGGCGATCCAGAACGTCGCCTTCGGCCTGGAGATGAAGAACGTGCCGCGCCCGGAGCGCGAGAAGATCGCGCTCGAGCAGCTGCGCCTCGTGCGGCTGGAGAAATTCGCGCACGCCTACCCGCACCACCTCTCCGGCGGCATGCAGCAGCGCGTCGCGATCGCGCGGGCGCTCGCCTACAACCCCGGGGTGCTGCTCATGGACGAGCCGTTCGCCGCGCTCGACGCCATGACGCGCGACGAGATGCAGCGCCTGCTCGCCGAGGTCTGGCGCGAGACGCGGAAGACCGTCGTCTACGTGACGCACAACGTCGCCGAGGCGGTCTACCTGGCCGACCGCGTGATCGTCATGAGCGCGCACCCGGGGCAGGTCCGGGCGGTCGTTTCGATCCGCCTGCCGCGGCCGCGCGACCCGCTCAGCGTAGAATTTCTCGACCACCAGAAAGAGCTGCTTTCCCATCTCACCCGACAGGAGGACGCATGAAACGGCGTGACTTCATGGCTGCGGCCGGCGCGACCGCGTTGAGCGGGGTGCTGCGCCCCGCGCTTGCGCAGGGCGTGACCGTGCGGCAGGGCTACCAGACGAACATGTGGGGCATGGCGACCTACTACTTCCTGCGCTCCGGCGCCCCGGAGAAGCAGGGCCTCAAGTTCGAGGAGTTCGCCGTGGCCTCGGGCAACCTCACCATGCAGCAGATGGTCGGCCGGCAGGTGGATCTCGGGACCTACGCCGGGCCCTCGTTCGTCCTCGGCCACGATCGGGGCGGCCTCGTCGCCATCGCGCAGATCGAGGAAGTCGGCAGGACGGTGCGCATCATGGCGCGCAAGGAGCTCAACCTGAAGACGGTCGCCGACCTGCGCGGCAGGAAGATCGCCAACCAGAGCGGCTCGTCGATCGCCCAGGTCTTCACCGACACCATCGCGCCCAAGGCCGGCCTGAAGAAGGAGGACTGGCAGGAGGTGCGCATGAACGTGAACGACATGGTGGCGGCGATGGCGGCGAAGACCGTCGACGCGATGATCAACGTCGAGCCCTACAACGCCATCGCCGAGGCCGACGGCCTGGCGAGCACGATCATGGACTACTGGAGCGTCGACCGCATGCCGGTGTTCATGGCCGCGACGCCGGAGTTCGTCAATCAGCATCCCGAGGAGACGGTGCGCTACCTCAAGGCCTGGCTCGCGGTGGCCGACGACTTCAAGCACAGCAAGAAGAAGGTCTCCGACACGATCTACGCCTTCTACCAGTCGAAGGGCTACAAGATGTCGGCCGACACCTTCGCGAAGGCGATCGCCACGGTGGAAGTGAACCCGGTCTTCCCCTCGAACCTGCGCGCCTACATGCAGGAGCAGGCCGAGGTGCTGCTGCACGCCAAGAAGATCAAGCAGATCCCCGACTGGTCGAAAGCGCTGCGTCCCGAGTTCATGCAGAAAGCCAAGGCCTGACCCCACCCAGGACCCCACCCAGGGACGTACACCGATTTCCCGCTGCAGGTGGCTGTCGCCATTCGCCTGGAAATCGGTGTACGTCCCTGATTTCGTCCCTGAATTGAAGAGGTAGACGATGAAACCGATTTCAGTCGCCGTCGTAGGTACCGGCTGGTGCGGCGGCATCCGCGCCGAGACGCTCGCGGGCCACGCCCTCGTCCGGGAGCTGCACCTCGCCGAGACGCGCCCCGAGCGCCTGGCGGAGCTGAAGCAGAAATTGCGCCCCGCTTCCGCCGTGGCGGACTACAAGCAGCTGCTCGACAAGGACATCCAGGCGGTCTACATCTCGGCGACGCCGGAGAGCACGCATTACCCGATGGCGAAGGATTTCCTTGCGGCCGGCAAGCACGTGTTCCTCGAGAAGCCGATCGCGATGACGCTGGCGGAAGCCGATGAATTGATTTCCCTGGCGAAAAGCAAGAGGCTGAAATTCAGCATCGGCTACTCGCAGCGCTTCAACCCGAAGTTCGCGTACGTGAGGAAGTGCATCCGCGACGCGACGATCGGCCGTCCCGTCACGGCGCTCGTCTCGCGGCACATCACGCGCATGCTCGGCACGAAGATCAGCGGCCGCTCGAAGCTCTCGCCCGCGGCGATGGAGGCGACGCACGACCTCGACTTCATCTTCTGGTGCCTCGAGCCCGCCCGGCCGGTGCGCGTCTACTCGCAGGTGAACTACGGCGCGATGAAGGAGCTCTCGGGCGGCGGCGACGTGCCCGACCAGCAGTGGATCATGGTGACGATGGACAGCGGCATGTCGATCGTGGTCGGCGGCGGCTGGAGCCTGCCGCTCGGCTATCCGAATTTCTCGACGACCTGGATCGAGATGGTCGGCACGGAAGGCGCGGTGATGGTCGACGACAGCCACAAGGATGTGGTGGTGAACACGGTGAAGAAGGGCATGCAGCTGCCCATGTCCACCATGCCGGGCGAGTTCGTCGAGCACACCTACGCCGGCCCGATGGCCGCGGAGACGAGCCACTTCCTCGAGGCCGTGGTCTACGACCGCGAGGTCATGGTGAAGCCGGAGCACGCCCGCATGGTGATGGAGGTCTACCTCGCCGCGGACCTCTCGGCCGAGCGCAACGAGCCGGTGTCGCTGCCGCTGAGGAAATCGCTTGAGAAAGCAGCCTAAGCGGATCGGCCTCGCGATCATCGGCGCGGGCCGCGTCGGGCTGTTCCGCGGCGAGGTCGCCGCGCGCCATCCGCAGGTCGACTTCATCGGCGTCGCCGACCTCAAGCCCGATCGCGCGACGCTGGTGGGCGAGAAGTGCCAGGCCGACTTCGTCACCACGGACTACGTTCAGTTACTCAACCGACCTGAAATTACCGCTGCCATCATTGCGACGGACGAGCACCTGCACGTCGCGCCGATCCTCGCCGCCGTGGATCGCCGGCTGTCGCTGATGATCGAGAAGCCGCTGGCGACCGAGCTGGCCGACTCGGAAAAAGTATTGAAGGAAATTCAGCGGGCCAAGGTCGACGCGGTGGTCGGCTACACCCAGCGCTTCCGGCGCAAGTGGCTTTCCGCCAAGGAGAAGGTGCGCACCGGCGCGCTCGGCGACGTCTCGCTCGTGACCTCGCGTGCGTTCATGAACCGCCTGGTCGCGCTCGACAACTACAAGCGTACGAACGACCCGTCGAAGATCTCGCCGATGGTGATCTCGGGCACGCACGCGCTCGACGTCGTGATGTGGATGATGGAGGCCAAGAAGCCCGTCGAGGTGTTCGCCCGCTCGGTCGACAAGGCGCTCGGGCCGATCTGCAAGGGCATCGACGCAACGGCGGGCACCGTGGTTTTCGAAGATGGATCCCTGTACCACTCGGTGATCTCCTGGGCATTGCCGGTCGTCTGGCCCGGCGCGGTGTACAGCCTGGAAGTGGGCATCACCGGCACGCAAGGCGTGCTGACCATCGACGACACCCACCGCGACATCGTGCTCGCCACCTCGGTTTCCCAGTCGGAGGGGTACGCGCCCGATTCCCAAAGAAGGGTGGATTTCCTGGGAAGCTACCCGCCCGGCGACATGGTGCTCGGCGAGCTGCGCGGGCCGATGCGCGAGGAAACCGAGCAGTGGTTGAACCGCCTCTGCATGGACCTGCCGACCCAGCACGCGACCGCCGCCGAGGCGCACAACCGCCTGATGCTCACCAAGGCGTTCGACAAGTCGGCGCGGCTCAGGAAGGTGATCCCGCTGCCAATCACGGAGGAGTGAGGTTTGCGATGAAGAAATCATTCGGCGCATTGCTGCTGCTGGCCCCGCTGCTCGCGCTTGCGCAGGACTATCCGAACCGCGCGGTGCACATGATCATCCCGTTCGCGCCGGGCGGCGCCTCGGACTTCGTGGGGCGCATCATCCAGCCGGGCCTCGAGAAAGCGCTCGGGCAGTCGATCGTCATCGACAACCGGCCCGGCGCCTCGGGCAACATCGGCATGGCCGCCGCCGCGCACGCGACGCCCGACGGCTACACGATCTACCTCGGCAACGTCGGCACCGTCGCCATCAACCCGGGCGTCTTCACCAAGCTCGACGTGCATCCCACCCGGGACTTGATCGCCATCACGCAGGTGGTGGACGTGCCGGGCGTGCTGATCGCGAACCCGTCCTTCCCGCCCAACTCGGTGAAAGAGCTCGTCGCGTACGGCAAGGCCCACCCCGGTGCGGTCAACTACGCCTCCCCGGGCAGCGGCAGCCAGAACCGCCTGGAGATGGAGAAGCTGCGCAACGCCGCCGGCCTGGACATGGTGCACGTGCCCTACAAGGGCGGCGCCGGACCGGCGGTGACGGGCCTCGTCACCGGCGAGACGCAGATCATGTTCGTCACCGCCTCCTCGGCGATGCCGATGATCAAGGCCGGACGGCTGAAGGTGCTGGCGGTGACGGCGCCGAAGCGGCTCGCGCCGCTGCCCGACGTGCCGACCATGACCGAGTCGGGCTTCCCGAGCTTCGAGAGCGGCTCCTGGCAGGGCCTCTTCGTTCCGGCCGGTACGCCGAAGGAGATCGTCGACCGGCTCTATGCCGTCGCGATCCAGGTCATGCATTCGCCGGAGGTGATCGAGCGGCTCGGCAAGGGAGGCGTGGAGGCCGTAACCAGCCGGTCGCCCGCCGCATTCGCCGCGTTCGTCGCCGGCGAGAGCGAGCGCTGGGGCAAGGCGGCCCGCGCAGCGGGCGCCACGGTCGACTGATGCTCAACGTCGCCGTCTGCGGCCTGGGCTGGTGGGGGCGGATCATCGTGCCGCTCATCAAGACGAGCGCCAAGCTGCGCGTCGCAAGGGTGGTCGACCCGCTGCCCGCGGCGGCCGAATTCGCGGCCGAGCAGAAGGTTCCCTGGTCGCAAGGCTATGAAGAAGCCCTGCGCGATCCGGCGGTGCAAGGCGTGGTGCTCTGCACGCCGCACACGCTGCACACGGAGCAGATCGTCGCCGCGGCGAATGCGAAGAAGCATGTGTTCTGCGAGAAGCCGCTGGCGATGTCGCGCAGCGACGTGCTCAGATCGGTGCAAAGCTGCAACCAGAACCGGGTCGTCCTGGCGGTCGGGCACGAAAAGCGCTTCGAGCCGCCGATCCAGGCGGTGATGCGCATGGCCCGTGCGGGCGAGCTCGGGACGCTGCTGCAGATCGAGGCGAACTTCGTGCAGGACAAGTTCCTCAGCCTCCCCGCGGACAACTGGCGGCTCTCCGCCAAGGAAGCGCCGGCGGGTCCGATGACGGCGA
>Ga0153915_10007744_pt1 | contig 10168 bp, 9 predicted proteins | sample Opewatmetagenome_2_FD_107003 | JGI IMG/M metagenome (GOLD analysis project Ga0153915, IMG submission 107003) | Freshwater wetland microbial communities from Ohio, USA - Open water 3 Core 3 Depth 3 metaG | ecosystem: Environmental > Aquatic > Freshwater > Wetlands | place: USA: Ohio, Lake Erie... | reverse complement strand
GCTATGACCGAGGCCCTGCGCGATTGGGTGACCAATGTGCGCGATACACATTATATTATCGGAAGCGCTGCCGGTCCGCATCCCTATCCGATGTTGGTCCGGGATTTTCAGTCCATAATCGGCAGGGAAGCCAAGCTACAGCTGCGTAAAAAAGAAAAGAGGCTACCGGATTATCTGCTCGCCTGTGTCGGCGGCGGGAGCAATGCCATGGGCTTATTTTATCCCTTTGTCAATGATAAGAAGGTGAAGTTTATCGGTGTTGAGGCAGGCGGCAGAGGTTTAGCTGCGGGTCAACACGCTGCCACTCTGGTTAAAGGAGATATCGGCGTCCTGCATGGTTCAAAATCCGGGCTTTTAGAGGATCGGTTCGGCCAGGTTAATCTCACGCATTCTGTTTCTGCCGGGTTGGATTATCCGGGCGTAGGGCCGGAGCACGCCTATTATAAGAAAATCGGCCGCGCGCAATATGTTTGCGTGAACGATCAAGAGGCGCTGGAGGGCTTTGATCTGTTGACCAGGCTGGAGGGCATAATTCCGGCCCTGGAATCAGCGCATGCCATTGCTTACTTGAAGAAATTAGCTAAAAAGATCAACCGGAGATCCATTGTTGTCCTTTGTTTATCCGGCAGGGGAGATAAAGATTTGGGCATAGTGACGCAAAATAAAAAAATATGAGCCGCATCGCTAAAAAATTTAAAGACTTGAAAAAATCCGGGAAAAAAGCGTTTATTGCCTTCATTACCGCGGGTTTTCCGAGCTTGCCTGTAACCGAAAAGCTTATCTATGAGTTTGACCGGATAGGCGTGGATATCTTGGAACTGGGCGTGCCTTTTTCCGATCCCCTGGCTGACGGCCCGGTGATCCAGGCAGCCTCCCAGGAGGCGCTTAAGAAAAATACGCATCTGGTCGACATACTGAAGCTGGTTAAAAAGGCGCGTAAAAAAACAGAGATGCCTATTTGCCTGATGACTTATTACAATCCCGTATTCTGTTTTCCGGATAGTAAGTTCATCCGGGAAGCCAAGAGGTGCGGAGTAGACGGGGTAATTATTCCTGACCTTCCGCCTGAAGAAGGCAGGAGTTTTATTAAAGCCGCCAAAAGCCAAGGGTTAGATACAATCTGTTTTCTTTCGCCGACCAGCGGCAAAAAGAGGATAAAATTAGTCTCCCGGGCTGCGCAGGGGTTCATCTACTATGTTTCGCTGACCGGCGTAACCGGCGCGCGCAACAAGCTCCCGGAAGATATCCGTAAAAATATAAATTTGATTAAGAGATATACCCGTAAGCCGGTCTGCGTGGGTTTTGGGGTATCCACTCCTTCCCAGGCCCGGGAGATCAAGAAGATCGCCGACGGGGTGATCATCGGAAGCGCTATCATTAAAAAGATAAAAGAAAATTCCGGCTCGCCGGATTTAATCAAGAGAGTGGCTGGTTTTGTCAAGAGCCTAAAGGGGCGTTAACCAAATTCCATTCCGGGTTTGGAATCGGGTTGGAGATGAAGGGGTAAATGTATAAAAAGGCAGTTTTAAGTAACGGATTAAAGATCATCACGCATAGGATGCCGGAACGGCAATCAGCGGCATTAGGCATCTGGATAAAAGTCGGCGGCAGATACGAGAACCCCCTGAATAAAGGCACGTCGCATTTCTTGGAGCATCTTTTGTTCAAGGGCACCAAAAATTATTCCTGCCGCAGGCTCAAAGAATCTATCGAGGGTATCGGAGGGTCTTTGAACGGCTTTACCTCCGAGGAAGCTACCTGTTATCTGGTTAAAGTTCCGGCCAGCCATTTAAATACCGGTTTAAAGGTATTAGCGGATATGGTGGTTAATCCGAGCCTGCCCGCTCAAGAGGTTGAAAAGGAAAAAACAGTAATCCTGGAAGAGCTGAAGATGTATAAGGATCTTCCGCAAAGCTATGTCTATGAGCTTTTGGATGAATTACTCTGGCCAAAGCAGCCTTTAGGCGCCCCGATAATCGGCACTGTCGAGTCGGTAAAGAGCGTTGACCGTAAAGCGCTCGCGGATTTTAAGCGTAAATATTATACCGCTTCCAATATCGTAGTAAGCGCCTGCGGCAGCCTGGATAGCGATAAGCTGGAGCAGGATGTAGAAAAGATATTCTCCGGCTTTAAACAGGATAAGCCGAATACATTTTCCGCGGCCAAAGAAAAACCCGGCGCGCCAGCCCTTAAAATTTTGAACAAGGATACCGAGCAGACCCATATGGCTTTGGGTTTCAGGACTTTTAAGCGGGAGCATCCCTTAAAGCACGCCTTAAGCATGCTGCACATTGTATTGGGCGCGAATATGTCCAGCCGCCTCTTTAACGAGTTAAGGGAAAAGCGCGGCCTGGCTTATGAAATAGGGGCAGTGGTAAAACGTTTCCAGGATACCGGCGCCTTTATCGTGCATGCCGGGATTGATAATAAAAAGGTCCCTGAGGCTATCAAATTGGTTTTAGAGGAGCTAAGGAAATCCAGCGCTGAATTGATCAACGACGGTGAATTCAGGCGGGCAAAGGAATTCTATGCTGGCCAGCTCAAACTGGCGCTGGAAGATACCTTAGAGCATATGCTCTGGATCGGCGAAACCACTCTGATGCTGAACAAGGTTTTTTCTTTAGATAAGATTATCGCCGAGGTCAACCAGGTGGATAAGGAATCTATCCGCGCGGTTAGCCGTAAAATATTCCGGGACACGAATATTAATTTAAGCCTTATCGGGCCGCTGGCGGGAATGGAAGATAAGATACGCAAAATCTTAACCCTAGGATAATATGGGAACCATAATCATAACAATTATTTTTATACTTCTTGCGGTCATGTCTTTTCTTTTTGCTATCTCGGAGACTTCGGTTATCGGCTTAAGCAAGATCCGGCTGCGCCATATGGTGTCCAAGGGCGTAAAAAGGGCCCAGAACGTTCAGAATCTGGCTACTAAACTGGATAGGCTCCTTGCCGCTATTCTCATCGGGGATAATTTCGTAAATACCGCTATCTCGGCGATCGTGACCGCGGTCTGCACCCCTATATTTGGCTTTGGCCTCGGGACCATTATCGCTACCTTTATCGCGACATTCTTCGTGCTTATTTTTTGCGAGATGACCCCGAAAATACTGGCAACCAAGCATATGGAGAAATCCGCGCTTTTTATCGCCCCGATCATGGAAGTTCTGCTCAAAGTGCTGAATCCCGCCGTCAATTTTTTTATCGGTATCAGTAATTTTATCCTGAGGATATTCAAAGTAGGCCCAAGTAACCGGTCGCCGCTTATCACGGAAGAAGAGCTGCGCCTGATGATCGAAGTGGGTAAAGACGAAGGGGTTTTGAGCGACGAAGAAAGGAAGATGCTGCACCGGATTTTTGAATTCGGGGATACCAAGGTAGGCGATGTCATGGTGCCTAAGGCTAAAATAGTAGCAGTGAATATCAAAACTACCCCGGAAGAGTTGTTGAATATATTTGTGGAAGAGGGGCATGCTCGCTTACCGGTCTATAGCGGAGCGAAAGATAATATTATCGGGATTATTTATGCCCGCGACCTGCTTTACATATTGAGGGATAAGGGCTTGTTCCTTTTGCAGGATTTAGTGCATAAAGCTTATTATGTCCCGGAGAATATGCGGGTAAATGAACTTTTAAGAAGGTTCCAGACGGATAAAGTCCAGATCGCTATTGTGGTGGATGCTGCTCAAAAGACGCTCGGACTGGTTACCCTGGAAGACCTGACTGAAGAGATTGTCGGTGAGATAGAGGAGAAGCATACCTCCGCGGGGTTTCACAAATAAAAATTGACCTTTGAATTATAAGGCGGTATAATATTAATAGAAGTTAACTCAAACAAGGAGGAAGCAAATGGCTGAAAAAGGTTACTGCGTAAAATGCAAAGAGAAAAAAGAGATGAAGGATGAAGAGAAGGTAACGATGAAGAACGGCCGCAAGGCTATGAAGGGCAAATGTTCAACTTGTGGCACAGGCATGTATAAAATATTAGGTAAATAACTTTAGCAGATAAAAAGAGGTTAGAGGCAATAGATACAAAAAAGTTAGCTCAACGTATCGGGTTAGCAGCTAAGTCAAAAAAAGCGCAGAAGGTGGTGATCTTAGATATGCGTAAGGTTGCTTCCTTCTGCGATTATTTTGTTATTGCCAGCGGCACAAGCTTGCGCCACACCAACGCCATTGCCCAGGGGATAGGGGAAGATTTAGAGAAAGATAATTTAAAATCGCTCGCTAAGGTTTCTCCCACTGACGAATCCGGCTGGGTGGTTCTGGATTTTGTATCAATTATAGCGCATGTATTTTATAAGCCGATGCGCGAGTTCTACGGTTTAGAGCGCCTCTGGTCTGATGCGAAGAAAGTATCCCTCCCGCGTAAATCCTAAAAGTTTAGATGAAAAAAAACATCCAGGAACAAATAATCGAATTAGTGAAAGCGGTATTGCAGGAATCGGGTTTAGGCCAGGGCCTGAGCGAAGATTTATACCTGGATATTCCGGCGGATTTCCGCTTTGGCGATTTTTCCACCAATATCGCCCTGCGCTTGAGCAAACCGCTGCATAAATCCCCCCGCGAAGTAGCCGATGCTTTAGCCAAATCTTTCTATCAAGAAGCGCAGAAAACCGCCTTAAAAGAATCTCTCGAAGAGATCAAGGTTGAAGGCCCGGGCTTTATCAATTTTTACCTTAATGCTGAATACCACTACGGGCAGCTGCGGGAGATTTTGCTCCGCGGCCAGGATGCCTTGAGGAGCAACCTGGGAAAACAAAAACGCGTATTGGTTGAATTTGTCAGCGCCAATCCCACCGGTTCTTTATCCGTTGCCCATGCCCGCCAGGCAGCCGTGGGAGATTCCCTGGCTAATATCTTAGAATTCCTGGGATTTAAAGCCCAAAGGGAATATTATCTTAATGACGTGGGCAACCAGATAAACATTCTTGCTAAATCCGTTGGGTTAAGAATACAAGAACTCGCCGGGGAGAAGATAGAGTTTCCGGAGGACCACTACCAGGGCGAATATATATACGAAATAGCCAAGTAGGCTGCGAATAAAAAAATAGATCCCGCTGGCGACGGTGATTTTGCGGCAAATTATATTCTGGATATAATCCGGAAAGAGCTGGATGATTTCGGGGTAAAATTTGACTGCTGGTATTCGCAAAAGGAGCTGGAAAAGAACGGCAAGATCCAGAAGGCCTTCGATTTTTTAAAAAAGAAAGAGTTTCTTTATGAAAGCGACGGCGCCCTCTGGTTTAAATCCACGGCTTTCGGAGACGACAAAGACAGGGTGGTTATCAAGAGCGACGGTTCTTATACTTATCTAGCGCCGGATATCGCTTACCATGATGATAAATATAAGCGCGGTTTTGAGTGGTTGATCAATCTTTGGGGCCCGGACCATCACGGCTACATTAACAGGCTTAAGGCCTCGGTTGCGGCATTCGGCAGGGATCCGGAAACGCTTTCCATAGTCATCGTGCAGTTAGCTACGATATTCAGGAACGGTAAACCGGTGCAGATGTCTACCCGCCGGGGCGAATACATAACCTTAAGGGAGGTCCTGGATGAAGTAGGCAGGGATGCCGCCAGGTTCTTTTTTCTAATGCGCCGCACCAATAGCCACCTGGATTTTGATCTGGAGGTAGCCAAGAAGCAGAGTTCGGAAAACCCGGTTTATTATGTGCAATACGCCCACGCCCGGATTTCCAGCATCTTGCGCAACGCGGGAGTCAAATTAAATAAAGATGCCGACCTTGCGCTTTTAAAAGAAAAAGAAGAGCTGGGCCTGGTCAAAAAAATATTGCAGTTTTCCTATATCCTGAATATCTGCCTGAAAACCCAGGATCCTTATATGCTTACCGTCTATCTGCAGGAGCTCTCCGAGGCCTTCCATAAATTCTATGACCTGCACCGCGTTTTAAGCGATGACCCAGAGCTTACCCAGGCCAGGCTTAGCCTTATCGAAGGGGCAAAGGTAGTTATCGCTGCGGGCCTGGAGCTATTGGGCGTCTCCCGGCCTGAGAAGATGTGAATTTATGCGCAACCATAAGATCTTAAGAATTGCTTCGCCTCAACCCCGCCTCCAGGATTCCTTAAGCAAAGAATTGAAAATCTCCAAAATTCTGGCCCAAATTTTGATCAACCGCGGATTGCATACCACAACTGAAGCGGGTAAATTTTTGAATGTTAAGCTGGAAGATATGCTTGACCCGTTTTCTTTCCGGCAGATGCCTAAAGCGGTAGAGCGCATTAAAGAAGCGAAGGGCAAAAAAGAAAAAATCCTGATTTTCGGCGATTATGACGTAGACGGTATAACCAGCGTAGCCCTGCTTAAAGACTGCCTGCAAAAAATTGGCCTGGATATCTCGCATTATATGCCGCATAGGATCAAGGAGGGTTACGGCTTAGCGAAGAATATCCTGCAGATCGCCAAAGAAAATAAGATCAAGCTTCTGATCACCGTTGACTGCGGTATAGCTAACCGGCGCGAGATAGAGGAATTAAAAAAACATAATATTGATACCATTATCACCGACCATCATGAGCCGCACGCCGGCGCCCTGCCGCCTGCCTTCAGTATCATTAATCCCAAGGTAGAAGGCTGTGGTTATAAATACCGGGAATTGGCCGGCGTAGGCGTTGCCTACAAGCTCTGCCAGGCTTTAAGTGATTCTAAATTATTGGATGAACTGGACTTGGTCGCCCTGGGCACGGTCGCGGATGTCGTGCCTTTAACCGGAGAGAACCGCGTAATCGTCAAAGAGGGGTTGTCCAGGCTCTCGGCAACCAAGAGGCCCGGATTAAGAGCGCTGATCGAAGAGGCCGGGATAAAAAATAAAAAGTTCAATTCTACTTCCATAAGTTTCATTCTTGCCCCCCGCCTGAACGCGTCAGGCCGCATGGATTCAGCGGAAATTTCTTTCAATTTATTGATGAGCCAGGATATTCAGCAAGCCCGGGATCTAAGCCGGGTCCTTGGGCAGCATAACCGCAGCCGCCAGAATATCGAGAGCAAGATTTTAGAAGAAGCCGAAGATATTATCAATAAGGAAGTTAATTTTAAAGAGCATAAGGTTATTGTAGTGGCTAAAGACGATTGGCATCAGGGGGTTCTGGGAATAGTGGCAGCCAAGCTGGCGGACAGGTTTTACCGGCCGGCGATCGTAATTTCGCTGAACGAAAAAATGTGCAAGGGTTCGGGCCGCTCCATCAAAAGCTTTCATTTGTCCCGCGCGCTCGGGGAATGCCGCCAGTTCCTGCATGCCTTTGGCGGGCATGCCCATGCCGTTGGGCTTATGATTACGCGTGAGAGTATTGACGACTTTAGAAAAAGCATCAACCGGCTGGCGCATGAACAATTATCCCTGGAAGACCTCCTGCCGAGCCTGGATATAGATCTTGAACTGGATTTGGCGGGTTTGACCGAGGGCGTGGTCGAAGAACTGGAAAAATTGGAGCCTTTTGGCACGGCTAACCCCGAACCTCTTTTTTATACCCGGGGCCTTAAGTTAAAAGGAGAGCCGCAGAGCTTGGGCCGCCAGACTTTGAAATTCTGGGTTAGTGACGGAAGCGTTACTTTTCAGGTGATCGGTTTTGGAATGAGCAGCCTGCTTCCCAGCCTGAAGGAGGCAAAATCCCTGGATATAGTTTATACGCCGCGGATGGATAATTGGCAGGATGATTCCTCAATAATCTTAGAGGCCAGGGATATATTCTTCAGGTAGGGGGAAGCTTTTAAGCCTTCTTGAGGTTGCCTTTTTTGATACACTTGGTGCAGACATAAACCCGCTTAGGGTGGCCGTCAAGAATGATCCGCATCTTTTGTAGATTAGGCAGGAATTTGCGCATGGTCCAGCGGCTGATCTTGGAGCCTGTGCCGCCTTTGGCCTTATATTGGCCTTTACGCGCGACAATTTTACCCTTAAGTTCGCCTTTTCCGCAGATAGCACATTTTTTAAGCATGATTTACTACTCCTTGTTTATTAGGTAAATTAGTATACTTGAAATAGCGGCATTGTCAAGTATAATAAGATTTAGATATTTTACCTTCAGGTGTTATTCGCGCGCTGAAAATTTTCGCCGAGTGCTACGGTTTACGGCTCACTCCCGGACAGACTTACGCTTTCGAGAGGGTCCTCCGTTCGCCGTAAATCCTTGCACTCAACTGCCGAAAATTTTCTAATGCGCGCTCACAACACCCTTCGGCGAAATATCTAAAGCCCATAGCGGATGGATTGGCTTGTTCCTGCGAGGAACAAGACAAGCCAGACGCTTAAGATAGAAAGAATCTACAAAATTAAATTATGAATAATATACTGGAAGGGTTGAATAAGGAGCAGGAGGAGGCGGTAGTCCATAAAGAGGGGCCGCTTTTGATCATTGCCGGCGCAGGCACAGGCAAGACTACGGTAATTACGCGCCGGATCGCCTAGCTATTGTCCGAAGGCCTGTGCAAAACCAATGAAATCCTGGCGCTTACCTTTACGGACAAAGCAGCCCGCCAGATGCAGGAGCGGGTAGATGAATTAGTCCCTTACGGCTATACGGATATTTGGATTTCTACTTTTCATGCCTTTGGCGACAAGCTCCTGCGGGAAAACGCCCTGATCGCCGGCTTAAACCCGGATTTTAAGGTTTTGGCCCAGAGCGAAGCCGCGGTATTTTTCCGCGAGCATATCTTCCAGTTCAATCTGGATTATTTCCGGCCACTGGCGGATCCCACGCGTTTTATCGAAGCCCTGATCCAGCTTTTTAGTCGCGCCAAAGATGAAGATATCTCGCCGGAAGAATACATCAAATTCGCCCAAGGTTTGAGTTTGAAGGCTAAGGAGAACCCGGATGATTTAGCTCTTCAGGAAGAAGCCATTCAACAAGCAGAAGTTGCCCAGGCTTATGCCAGGTATCAGGAGCTCTTGGCTAAAGAAGGCCTACTGGATTTCGGCAACCAGTTTTATCTGGCCTTAAATCTTTTGCGCGCGCATCCGGCGATCTTAAAAAAATACCAGCAGCAGTTTAAATATATCCTGGTCGATGAATTCCAGGATACTAACTTTACCCAGTTCCAGATCGTCAGTTTATTGTCCGCAGGCTTCAAGAATATCAATGTTGTCGCAGACGACGACCAGTGCATTTATCGATGGCGGGGCGCAGCGTATAGCAATGTTTTGAATTTTATCGAAGAGTTCCCTAAAGCCAAAAAAATCAGCCTGATCCAGAACTACCGCTCTACCCAGACGATCCTGGATTCTGCTTATCAGCTGATCCAGAATAATAATCCCGAACGTTTTGAGGTCAAAGCCAATATCAATAAGCATTTGATCGGCGTTTCCAAAGAAGGGAAGGGGCCGGTTCATCTGCATTTTGATACTATCTCTACCGAAGCGGATAATGTGGTCAGGATCATCAAAGATAAAGTTAAATCCGGGGATTTCAAATATAATGACTTCGCGATCCTGGTACGTTCCAATTCCGACGGTGAATCTTTTATCCAGGCCCTGAATTTAGAGGATATCCCTTGGCAATTCAGCGGAAACCAGGGCCTGTACTCGAGGGAAGAGGTAAAATTATGCATTAACTTTTTAAGGGTTGCGGCGAACTTATCCGATTCCTTAAGCCTCTATTATTTAGTCAGCTCGGAGATATATGGGTTGAATCTGATCGATCTTAATACTTGCAGCCATTATGCCCGGCGCAGGAATAAATCTCTTTATGCGGTTTTTACGGAGTTAGGCCAGATCGAAGAATTAAAAAACGTGGGAGAAGAGAGCCGCGAAAAAATAGCCAAAATCCTGGCGGATCTGGAGAAATTCCTCAAGATCTCCCGGGAAGAAACTACCGGCAGGCTGCTTTACGCCTTTCTTACGGACACAGGTTATTTAAAAAAACTTACTAAAACCCAGAACCTGGAAAATGAAACTAAGATCCAGAATATCGCCAAATTTTTTAATAATGTCCGTGATTTTGAGCTGGTGGCCAAAGAAGACCGGGTAATCAGCTTTGTGAATTACCTTAACTTGTTAATTGAAGCCGGGGATGACCCGCCGACAGCCGAGGCAGACCTGGATACTGACGCGGTGAATATCCTGACCATACACAAAGCTAAGGGCCTGGATTCCGGGTGGTGTTTTTGGTCAGCCTGGTGCAGGGCCGTTTTCCCTGGCCTAAGCGC
>Ga0153915_10007743_pt1 | contig 10168 bp, 9 predicted proteins | sample Opewatmetagenome_2_FD_107003 | JGI IMG/M metagenome (GOLD analysis project Ga0153915, IMG submission 107003) | Freshwater wetland microbial communities from Ohio, USA - Open water 3 Core 3 Depth 3 metaG | ecosystem: Environmental > Aquatic > Freshwater > Wetlands | place: USA: Ohio, Lake Erie... | reverse complement strand
TGACACTCCATCCCGAAATACCCGCCCGGCACTGAACGACTCCACCAGCCCACCCACCCGATCTCCAACAGCGATGATTTTCTCTGTAACCTGCGGTTTCGTGATCAGTTCGATCCCCTCTTCTGAGAAATCCAGGTCGACTTCCAATAACGCACATAAACTCAGCAACTTCTCCCGTAACTCGTTGACTGCAGTTCCCAGCTTCCCTTTAAGTTGATCAAGGGAAGCTCGCTGCGCCCTCCGGCTGCTTGCGGCAACCAGATCTGCGACGGCTTCGGCCTGAGAGAGGTCCATCTTTCCGTTGAGGAAAGCACGCTTCGTAAATTCTCCCGGATCTGCCTGACGTGCACCCGCCTCGAGCACCGCCTCGAGGACACTGTGCGCAATAACGGTCCCACCATGACAGTTCAGCTCAACGGAATTCTCACCCGTGTAGGAGTGTGGTTCTCTGAACACCGTTGCCAACCCCTCGTCCAGAACCTCACCTTGCCGGCCTACCATCTTTCCATAGTGCACGGAGTAGCCGGGTGCCTCGTTCAAGGACATCTTGCCCTGAAATACCTTCTCTGCAACAGCGAGTGATTCGCTTCCGCTGATCCGGATAATTGCTATTGCGCCCCGGCCGGCGGGCGTCGCAATAGCGGCAATACAGTCTGTACCTCTGGTGCTCATCGGCAGTAATGTGGTCGTTCCCTTGCTACAGGCAGTGAACTTACGTATTTCTCCACTGACTCGCAATCAGTCCCGGGGAAACAAAAAGGCCCGCATTGTGTGCGGGCCCTGTGCAAACGGTGAGCGTATTAACTACTGTTTTAGCTTTGGGAGGTCCTTCGTAAGCCTCGCCATGATTCCGCCCGAACCTTTTTTCCGTTCGACCTTTCGCAGCGGCTCCTCCGCGTGGCGTTTGTTCACCCAGAATTGCTGCCCTATGGAAAGGAGATTGAATACAAAGTAGTACAGATTCAGTCCGGAGGGTAGACTGTTAAACAGCAGCGTCATCAGAATCGGCATCATCCAGACCATCGATTTCTGCCGAGGATCCGTAACGGTCATTTTCTGTTGAATGAACATCGTTACGCCCATGGCAACGGCAAGACCGCTGATTTCCGTGATCCCCACAATCGGAATTGTGAAGGGAAGCTTGGCAATGACATCGGGAATCGACAGGTCCTGAATCCACCATACAAAGTTTGCCTGGCGCAACTCAATAGAGGATCGGAAAACAGCATACAGGGCAAACAGGATCGGCATTTGCAATAACAGAGGTAGACACCCCGCAGCAGGATTGACCCCGTATTCCTTGTACAGATTCATGACCTGCTGGTTCATCTTCTGTGGATCGTCTTTGTACTTCGCCCGAATCTCATTCATTAACGGCGTCAGCGCCTGCATTTTCTTCATCGACTTCATGCTGGTTCTTGTCAGCGGGTGCAGCGCAATCTTGATGATGATGGAGAAAACGATAATCACAAGACCGTAGTTCGGAATCAGCAACCTGAGGAACTGAAACAGTGGGATCATTACGTACTCCGAAATCGGACGGATGATCCATGCAGCTCCCAGACTCATGACCTGCTCGAGACCTCGGTGGAATCCCTTCAATACATCAAAGTCCAGTGGACCGAGGAATACTGTTACTCGTGACCGCTCCTCTGTTGCTCCCCTCAGGGGCATTTTCAGCGCCAGGCTGTAGCTTTCCTTCTCTCCATGGTTGGGCTGCGGCGTCCTGAGACCTTCCAGATACGCTCCCTGCGATTTTCCCTCCTCCGCGAGAAGAGACACCCCAAAATACTTTGTCCGCGCCGCCACCCATCCCGTCGACCCGTTAATGTCCCGCCTCACTATCTCCCCGGCCTTTGTAGCATCAAGCTCTGCAAGCTCCCCCCCAGAATATGCATACGCCTGCGCAAAGTTCGACTCATCAACGCTGTTTTGCTCTGCATACCGGAGACCACTCTCCCAGATGATCTGGTATTCGAAGTTCGATATCGCCTTGTCCATGTTAACAAAAACAAATTCGGCGTCGAACGCGTAGCTGCCGTTTTTGAATGTCAGGCGCTTGATGAGCTTGCGCGCGCCGTCAAGCGGCAGCTCAAGGTTCACGGTGTACGACTGGTCTCCTTCCAACTGCACCGTTCGCCAGGGTGAATATTCCGCGTTAAAATAGAGCCATCTGGTGTTGACAAGTTTCCCGTCATTGGAAGTGAACAGCAAGCTAAGATCGCCGCCGTGCTCGAAGTCCACAAGCTGCACCGGCTGCTTGTCCCAGCTGAGATAATCATGCAGCTCCCACTTCTTAATCAGGCCGCCCCGTGTGGAGATTTCCGCAGTATAGAGTGACGTTTTGATGACCAGAACCCTCTCTGTGCCCGAGAGCCGCTGCGTGAAGAACTGCCCGAGGGAGTCAGGTGGGGCTGCCGGTACCTGGACGTGCTGAACCGCCGATGGGGCCTGCACCTGTTCTACCCTCATGGTGTCCTTAGACACGGACTGCGCCTTATGAAGGCTGTCTGCGGCTGCGGGGTGAGGTGGAGAAGCCTGAGGCGCCTGAAGCCACATCCAGACGACGAGGACGATTCCGATCAATACGAATCCGATTACTGACTGCTTATCCATGAACCAGTTCTCCAGGTAGAATCAATGGGGAAGCAATGGAATTCAGGCGGGGTCATACCCTCCTGGGCGAAGCGGATGGCAGCGGCCAATACGCTTCAGTCCACGCCAGATCCCGTTTGCTACACCATACTTATTGACCGCATCAATCATGTACTGCGAACAGGTAGGGTAAAACCTGCATGTGTTCGCCGGAATAAAGGGAGAGAGCAGTAATTGATACGCGCGGATGATGGTGATGACAAGGGTTTTCATGACACACTACCTACACCTGTGTCCGAAGCGTTGTACAGAGCGATGCGACGCTCTTATGAACAAGCTGAAGGGTCGGGCGAATGCCCTGTGACCCCTTTTTCGCTTTGAATATGAAAAGGAGGGACGCTGAAACAGATGCATGTTCAAGATCTTCCTGGAGCGCATGCCACTCCCGGGCAAACGCTTCACGCATGAGTCTCTTCAGGCGGTTTCTCCGGACAGCATTGAAGACATGGCTTGGAGCCGTAAATGCAACCTGGGCAGATGGTGATGCCTCAGGCACAAAAAGGTATATACATCGAACCAGCTCGGCATCCAGACGTCGCCCCCGGGTGTACATCTGTTCAATCACCCCGTGGCCTCGAAGAGGTTTCCACTCTTTCACTTACCGTTCGTCGCTCACTGTGAGTTTGTACCGTCCCCTTGCTCGACGCCGCGACAGCACCTTACGACCGGTCTTGGTCGCCATCCTCTCTCGGAACCCATGCGTGTTCTTCCGTTTCCGCTTGTGCGGTTGAAACGTGCGCTTCATCCTCTACTCACTCCTCTCTGTTGCTGCTAATTGCGACTCAAGCAAAAAAAGAGGGTTGCCCCTTGCCGGACAATCCTCACTTTCGGCAGCTTTCCACTGCTTGTACATAGAAGATACAAAAAACACACAAGACAAACAACCAATCCCACCTGGACAATTTCACTTTGTTCTTGCGTTCGGCGTATTCCTGTATTATAATAACTATAGGCAAACGATGATTGCCGCTGTTGATAACTTGTTAATACCGAATTCGCATTTTTCTGCTTCACTTGTCTTTGCACGTGTGGCTGGCAGGGTCTCCGACAAAGTGTGAATAGCCCGTGTAGGTTCTTGTAACGTATTACATTATAGCGTGTTAAGAATTCCCACGCCCTGTTGATAACATCTTCATACTTACCTAGGTCACGATGAATTCTAACGGTTGTGCATATCTATGTGCATAACCATGTTGACTCTGTGGATAACTTGAGCGGGTCATGCCTAACGCTATGGAAAATCAGCATCAACAATTTGATAACCCTACCGAGATCGAACAAGCAGGCGATGTTTGGAAGGCATGTCTGGAAGCAATCCGTGAGAACATCAACACGCAAAGTTTCAAGACGTGGTTTGAGCCGATCGTACCTCTTCACCTGCGTGCCGGAAGGCTGACTGTCCAAGTACCAAGCCAGTTCTTCTATGACTGGCTGGAAGAACATTACGCCACGATCATATCCAGCACGATCACACAGGTATTAGGAGGTGAGGCAACGCTCGAGTATTCGGTTCGGACAGAAGAAATGCAGGCAGAGCCTGTTCTGACAAGGATCGAGCCCAACGTGGCCCGCCAGGAGAAACAGGCTTTTCCTCCGCAACCCGAATCATTCCGAACCGGCTCAAAAGATGCCCAGCCGTACGAACTCCATGGCCGCCAGAACAATTCATTCCAGACCTTTTTGAATTCGCGCTACACCTTCGACAACTTCATCAAAGGTGACAGCAACCAGCTTGCCCGCGCAGCAGCATCCGCCGTATCAAACAACCCAGGCGGAACTTCGTTTAATCCCCTCGTGATTTACGGCGGAACGGGCCTGGGGAAGACCCACCTTATCCAGGCAATCGGGAACTCTGCAATCAGCAATGGAAAGGCGAAGCGTGTTATTTATGTTTCGAGTGAGAAGTTCACTGTGGAATTTGTCGATGCCATCCAAAGTGATCGAATTAGCGACTTCTCGAGTTTTTACCGAAGCATGGACATTCTGATTGTAGACGACATACAGTTTTTCGCCGGCAAGGAAAAAACACAGGACAACTTTTTCCATACATTTAACGAGCTTCATCAGATCGGAAAACAAATCGTTCTTTCCTCGGACCGGCCTCCAAAGGAGCTAAGGGGCCTCGACGATCGGTTACTTTCCCGTTTTCAGTGGGGACTCACGGCTGATATACAACCCCCGGACCTGGAGACCCGTATCGCCATTCTGCGGAAGAAAAGCGAGGCAGAAGGGATTGACCTCGCACAGGATGTGGTAGAGTGTATTGCCGCGAACGTCACCTCGAATATCCGTGAGCTTGAGGGATGTCTCATCAGTTTGCTGGCAAAAGCCTCACTCGAAGGGCGCGAGATAAATGTAGATCTTGCACGAGAAGTGCTCAAGGTGGTCGTGGGAGATGTACGATCTCCCATCACAATCGAATCAATTCAGCGGACTGTGTGCGACTATTTCAATATCCCCGAAGACATGATTCGCGCAAAGACCCGGAAGCAGGAAATTGTAAATGCCCGTCAGATTGCCATGTATCTTGCCAAAGAATTCACCAACTCCTCCCTGAAGACCATTGGACTACACTTTGGCGGACGTGATCATAGCACAGTCATTCATGCATATCAGTCAGTTGAAGACCAGATGCACCTGGACCAGAAATACCAGGCACATGTTTCACAAATCAAGCGACGTCTACAGCTTCTTGGTCACGTGTAATGTATCTCCAAGACGATCTTTACGATGTGCATGCTAGTTGAAATCTTGTCAGGAACTATGTTGGTGAAATGTGAACTCTGGTTCGCCGGCTGTGAATAGCCAGTATATTTTTGGATAGTCACCAGTTTACTCAACAAGGTTGTGCATTTCTTTTGAGTTATGCACATCACAACAGTTAATGTAGAGTCATAAACAACTCACTCTACCATATTCTGCACTCACAGTCCTGCAATGAGTTCACCCTCTGTATCAACATTTGCACATCCCTTATAACCTCTCTTATATAGATATATATAGGTTACTATTATTAGTATTACACCCACGTACAGTGCCAGCGAGAGTTGTTTATTTGTAATAAAAGTCATATATTTATAGGGATTTTGGCCATTTCTTGATGTTTTGAGAGCCCACCTTAGGAGACTGCAATGAAATTCACCTCCAATAGTGTAGAACTTCAGCGATCGCTGACGAAGCTTGGTGGTGTTATTCCCACGAAGTCAACAATGCCTATCCTCGAGAACATATTATTCTCACTAGCAGGTGATGTGTTGACTCTGACTGCTACCGACCTTGCAGTTTCTCTTACCGTCTCTCTCTCGGTTAAGGGTATTGAAGATGGAAGTATAGCTATTCCTGCAAAGAGATTAATGGATACAATCCGGTCGTTACCAGATACCAGTGCAGCATTTTCCATTGATACTACGTCAAACAAAGTGCGGATAACAACAGATACCGGCGAATATGGACTTACAGGAGAAACCGCAAAAGAATTTCCCGCAATAGCGTCGTTCAAAGCGACGAGTGAGTTGAAAATTGATAATACCGTTTTGCGACGAATTGTTTACAGAACGACATTTGCTGTAAGCACCGATGAACTACGACCTGCGATGATGGGTGTGCTTCTCCAGGCAAAGGGATCGTCGCTGCGTGCTGTTGCAACAGATGGGCACCGGCTTGTACGTATCAGTCAGACCTTTCCACAGACTGCCGGGCTGAAGAAAGACATTATCGTGCCAGCTAAGGCACTTCAGGCGCTGTCCAAATCCATTGAAGAAGGGGAGTGCACACTTTCGGCTGACGATACACATATTCGTTTCAGCTTTGGTACATCGATTCTTGTCTCACGACTGATTGATGAGACATATCCAAACTACGAAAGTGTAATTCCAGCCGACAACAACAAAACACTTACGGTTAAGCGTGAGGACACTATTGCGTCAATCCGACGTGTCGCACTGTATGCAAGCGCAACAACTCATCAGGTTCGTTTCGACGCAGACAAAACGTCGCTTCGCATCACAGCACAGGACATTGATTTCGGCGGAGAGGCGAAGGAGACAATAGCGTGCACATACTCCGGAGATGCGCTGGAAATCGGATTCAACTCGAACTATCTTCTCGATATTCTATCACACCTCGATAGCGATGAAGTCGTCTTCAAATTCAGTTCGCCAACCAGAGCGGGAATCATTGCACCTGCAGGTGAATCGCGTGACGAGGAGATCATAATGTTGGTGATGCCGGTTCGGCTGAACAGCTGAAGCCGGTGGAATGTGCAGATTTTTCATGGTAGCCCCGTCACTGGCGGGGCTGCCGTATTATAATGTGCATGAACCTCGATGGTTCTCACAGAGATTCGTCTACGGAATTTCCGCAATCATGCGGACACAAGCATACAGTTTGGATCCGGGATCAACGCACTTCTTGGAAACAATGGTCAGGGGAAGACCAATATCCTGGAAGCCATCTCGTATCTGGGACTCACGAAGAGTTTCTATGCTTCCGGCGATTCGGCCGTGCTGCAGATCGGGAAGGAAACGTTCGACGTTGCTGGAACAATCAGATCGGACAGTGGTATATCTCACCGCGTAGAGGTACGGTACGAGCGCACACCTGGTCAGAAGACAGTCCTGATTAATGGTGTAAAGCCGGAGACGATGGCGTCGGTGATAGGGAGATTCCCGGTTGTAGTTCTATCACCCGAAAACAGCGCTATCACATCCGGAGGTCCGGCGGAGCGGCGACGGTTTCTGGACATCGTGTTGAGCGAAGCAAGTGCAGCGTATCTGGCAGAGCTGCTCGAGTATCGGAAAGTCCTCCGTCAGCGGAACAAGATATTGGCGGATGCGAAGATTATGGGCACCGACGTCGAGGAGAGTCTCGCACCATGGACCGAGGCGTTGGTTGCGCATGGCGGGCAGATCATCGAGCGGCGTGCACGATTTACACGAGAGTTCAGCCCATATGTTCTCAACGCTTACCACGCTTTGGTGAAGCAGGGCGAGGAACCAACGTTGCAATATCGCACGGTTGTTGATCAGCCGGGATTGGCGGACGATATCGTACCGTATCTGGTTGATGCGTTTCGTGAGCGACGGGTGGAAGAGCGCAAGAGAGGATTGACGCTGGTCGGCCCGCATAGGGATGATCTCCTCTTGTCACTGAACGGGATCGGTGTTCAGGAGTTTGCATCGCAGGGGCAGCATAAATCGTTTCTGGTGGCACTAAAGGTAGCCGAGTTCTATTACCTGCAGGACCGAAGGGGAGAAGCACCACTGCTGCTGCTGGACGACGTTTTCAGTGAACTGGATGAACACCGCGCAGGAAACATTCTGGATCTGGTGAAATCACTGGGTCAAGGAATTGTCACCGCGACAGAGGAACATGTCTTCCATGGATCAATCCCATGGAGCGATCAGCACAGGAGACTCTACGTTGAAAGCGGGACATGCCGGGCGACGTAGGAAGAGTGGTACACAGCGGCAGCCAAAGCCAGTCGATCATGCCCTGCACGAGCTCGTCGATCAGCTTGGGATCGGAAAGTCGCTGAGCCGCTACTCGGTAATCACTTCGTGGGAAACTGTTGTAGGCGAGCAAATTGCTAAGGTGGCCCATGCGGAGCGGGTTGACGACGGCATCCTCATTGTCAGGGTTGACAGCGCACCCTGGCGTAATGAGCTTTCCATGCGGCGGAAAGAGATTTTGGAGAAGATTATTGAGGTCGTGGGAAAGGGAGTAGTTCGGGAAATTCGATTTCGATGACGCTAAGAGAGAGGGAATAAAGACCAATGGCGAAAACGAAGGAAACGCGCAGGGTCCATCAGGCAGCGCGTGAGCCCAGAAAGGGTGGGAATAGTGGAGGTGACAATGGGCAGTCGTACACGGCAGAGGATATCACAGTCCTGAAGGGTCTGGAGGCGGTGCGCCGTCGTCCGGCAATGTACATTGGTGATGTCAGTGCGCGCGGCCTTCACCATCTTGTCTACGAAGTTGTGGATAACTCGATTGACGAGGCCCTGGCAGGATATGCCAAGAACATTATAGTAACTATCAATAAGGACGGAAGTGTCACCGTTTACGATGACGGACGAGGAATTCCAACGGATGTGCACAAGGAAGAGAAGCGCTCTGCACTCGAAGTTGTGATGACAATGCTGCATGCCGGTGGGAAGTTTGACAAGAACACGTATAAGGTTTCCGGGGGCCTGCACGGTGTGGGCGTCTCCGTTGTGAATGCGCTAAGCGAATGGATGGAGGTAGAGGTCAACCGTGACGAAAAGATCTGGTTTCAGAAGTATAAACGGGGGGAGCCTATCGCAGCGGTGAAAGTCACCGGGAAGGCGAAGAAGGGAGAAACAGGAACGAAGACCACCTTCATGCCCGACGGGCAGATATTTAAGAACCGAGTGTTCAAGTTTGAGACAATTGCTGAACGGCTTCGTGAGCTTGCCTTCCTGAACTCGGACGTGACTCTCCGTATCCTTGACCTCCGGGCGAAAAGCGAGCAGGAAGAAACGTTCCACTTTAAAGGTGGCCTCGTAGAATTTGTGAAATACATTGATGCCACACGGCCAGCGATCATGCGGAAGCCGTACTACGCTTCGGGTTCGGATAAGGATGAAAACGGTCGAGCAGTTGAAGTCGAGGCATCGTTCCAGTACAATGATCAGTACAGCGAGAATATCTTCACGTACGTCAACAATATCAACACACATGAAGGTGGAACTCACCTGGTTGGATTTCGGACGGCACTCACACGTTCGCTGAATACATATGCATATAAGAACGGAATCCTCAAGGAGGGTGGGCTTTCGCTGTCCGGTGACGATTTTAGGGAAGGCTTCACCGGCGTACTAAGCGTCAAGGTTCCCGAGCCGCAGTTTGAAGGACAGACAAAGACCAAGCTTGGGAACAGCGAGGTCAAGAGCATCGTCGAAGGTATCATCAACAGTACATTATCTACTTGGTTGGATGAAAATCCTGGTGACGGTCGGCGCATATTGGAAAAGGCAACGCGGGCTGCGGAGGCGCGTGAGGCGGCGCGTAAAGCGCGTGACCTGACCCGCCGGAAAAACGCACTGGCGTCGGGAGGTCTTCCAGGAAAGCTGGCGGACTGCTCCATCAACGATCCGAATTTGTGTGAGCTCTATCTTGTTGAGGGCGACTCTGCCGGTGGTAGTGCGAAACAGGGAAGAGACCGCCGCTTCCAGGCAATCCTGCCTCTGAAAGGAAAAATCCTGAATGTGGAGAAAGCCCGCCTTCACAAAATTCTTGAAAATGAAGAGATCAGGAACATCTTTACTGCGATCGGAACAGGTGTGGGGGAGGAATTTGATGCGTCGACTGTCCGATATGGAAAGATTATCCTCATGTGTGATGCCGACGTGGATGGGTCACATATCCGCACCCTGCTCCTGACCCTCCTCTACCGTCACATGAAAGAACTCATCGAGCTTGGCCATGTGTATATTGCTCAACCACCGCTCTATAAGCTCAAAAAGGGGAAGCAGGAAGTCTACGCGTACGA
>Ga0153915_10007742_pt1 | contig 10169 bp, 10 predicted proteins | sample Opewatmetagenome_2_FD_107003 | JGI IMG/M metagenome (GOLD analysis project Ga0153915, IMG submission 107003) | Freshwater wetland microbial communities from Ohio, USA - Open water 3 Core 3 Depth 3 metaG | ecosystem: Environmental > Aquatic > Freshwater > Wetlands | place: USA: Ohio, Lake Erie... | reverse complement strand
CTCGCCCAGCACGAGCAGCGTGCCGCCCTTGACGCCCGCCGAGGCGAGGTTGGAGAGCGCGTCCGAGGCGACGTTCGTGCCGACGGTCGACTTGAAGGCGACCGCGCCGCGCATCGGGTAGTTGATCGAGGCGCCGAGCATCGCCGCGGCGCCGGCCTCGTTGGCGTTGGTCTCGACGTGCACGCCGAGCTCGTCGAGGATCTCGCGCGCGTCGTTCAGCACGTCCATCACGTGCGAGACCGGCGCGCCCTGGTAGCCGCCGACGTAGGCGACGCCCGACTGCAGGAGCGCCTTGGTCACGGCGAGGATCGCCTCGCCGTGGAAGGTCTCGCCTTCGCCGAGCTTGAGCTTCGCGACTTCTTCCTTGAACGAGCGCTCCATTACACGAGCACGCCTAGAGGAGGAACTGCGGCAGCCACACGGCGACCGCGGGCACCAAGAACACGAGCGCGAGCAGGAGCAGGCTCATGACGATGTAGGGCAGCACGGCGATGAAGATATGCCCCATGCGCACCTCGGCCGGCGCGACGCCCTTCATGGTCATGAGGAGCAGGCCGTGCGGCGGCAGCAGCAGGCCGAGCTGCATGCAGATGAGGAACATCACGCCGAACCACACCGGGTCGACGCCGTACTTCTGCACGAGCGGCATGTAGATCGGCAGGGTGATCAGCATCATGCTCACCTGCTCGACGAACAGCCCCAGGAAGATGAGCAGCACCATCATCGCGGCGATCACGGCGTAGGGGCTGAGCCCCAGGCCGGCGATCATGTCGACCAGCCCGTTGCTCGCGCCCGAGAACGAGAGGATCTGCGAGAAGGTGGTCGCGCCGAGGATGATGAACAGGATCATGCCCGAGATGGCCGCCGTGCCGCGCAGCGCGGCGAGCAGGTTCCGGGCCGTCAGGGACCGGTACGCCGCCGCGAGCACCAGGGTGAAGAGCGCGCCGATCGCCGCCGATTCGGTGGGGGTGGCCCAGCCTGCCGACATCGATGCGACGACCACGACGAAGATCGACACCAGCGGCACGACGTACTGGAAGAAGGGGCGCAGCTTCGCCCAGCCGCGATACTCGGTGAATTCCGTGGCAGGCGCGAGCGCCGGGTTGAGCTTGACCCGGGCGATGATGTAGAGGACGAAGGCGACGCTCAGGATGAGGCCGGGCAGCACGCCGCCGATCAGCAGCTTCGAGATCGAGATGCCCGACAGGCTGCCGAGCAGCACGGTGAGGGCGGAAGGCGGGATCAGCATGTCGACCGCGCCGATGGCCATCAGCGGCCCGGTGGCCATGGTGGGGTGATAGCCGCGCGAAAGCATCACCGGCAGCATCAGGCTGCCGAGCATGGCCGTGGTCGCGATGGTCGAGCCCGAGATGGCGGAGAAGACGGTCCCGGCCACCACGGCGACGACCGCGAGCCGGCCCGGCACCTGGCGGATGAGGCGCTCCACGCCGTCGATCACCTTCACCGCGAGGCCGGTGTGGAACAGCACTTCGCCCATCAGGATGAAGAGCGGTATCGGAGTCAGGGAGAAGCTCGCCACCGAGCCGACGCTGTTGCGCACGAGCTGCTGCAGGCCCGCCTCGCCGCCGAGAAAGAGCAGCGCGCCGAGCAGGTTGATCACGAGGAAGGAGAACGCGACCGGCAGGCCGAGGAAGAGCAGCACCGTCGAGCCGCCGAGCATCAGCCATGCCGCCGCCTGCCATGACATCGCTCAGCCCGTGGATACCGCGTCGTCGCGCGGGCCGCGCTCGGCGAGCGCGAGGCGCCGCATGCGGAACAGCATCTCGATCGTCAGCGCGGCGAAGGCGACCGGCAGCGCCGAGAGCAGCCACCACTCGGGGGTCACGAGCGTCTTGATCGACAGCGATCCCGCGCGGTAGCTCGCGAGCGCGGCGAGCGCGCTGTAGTAGGCGAGCAGCGCGCTGCAGGCGAGCCCCAGGACGTCGACCGCCCACTCCATGGCCCAGCCGACGCGCGGCGGCACCGCGCGCACCACGATGTCCACGCGGATGTGCTGTCCGCGGCGCAGCAGCCACGGCGCGGTGAGCAGCGTCAGGAGGTAGAGCATCGCCTCCGAGACCTCGTTCGACCACGCGAGTCCGACGACTCCCGGGAGGATCCTGACGTTGCGCAGGAACACGTCCGCGCAGATCATCAGCGTCATCCCGAGCACGAGCGCGCAGGCGACGAGCGCGAGCGCGTCGAGCAGCCGGCCGTAGGCGTGATCGAGGGCCTGCACGGACTACTGGGCGAGCACCTTCTTCAGCTGCGGCCCGTACACCGGGCTCTCCTTGATCGCCGTGGCCCAGCCGATTTCCTTCGCTTTCTCGACGAACGCCTTGTTGGTCGCCGGATCGAAGGTGATCACCTGGATGCCGGCTTGCGCCTGGCGCTTGGCCTCGTTCTGGTTATAGGTCTTCCAGAAGCCGTTCTGCTGCTCGTAGGCCAGCGCCTCCTGGTCGAGGAACTGGCGCGCGCGTGCGGGCAGGGCCTTGTACTTGTCGAGGTTCATGATCAGCGACACTTCGGCGTTGTAGAAGCCCGGGTCGACCCGGTACTTGGTCTTCTCCTGCCAGTTGAGGTCGAAGAGCGCGTGGATCGGCCAGCCGTAGCCGTCGATCACGCCGCGCTCGAGCGCCGTGTAGACCTCGCCCGGGGCGGTGGTCATGACCGAGGCGCCCATCGACTGGAAGAACTCGCGGTAGACCGGCGTGATGCGGATCTTCAGGCCGGTGAGGTCCGGCTTGTCGATCTTCTTGTTGAGGTACAGGTGGAAGGGCGTGAACTCGACGACCTTGGCGAGGTAGCGCATGTTGCCCTTCTCGCCCCAGATCTTGTTGATGAGCTCGTAGCCGCCGTTCTTGCGCTGCTCGGCCGCGCTCGTCTCCGAGAGCTTGAGCATGTCGGCCTCGGGCATGACGTTGGTGTAGAAGGCGCCGGTGCTGAAGCCGATGTCGACCACGCCGCTCTGCACCGCCTTGCCGACCTCGAAGGTGGGGATCGCCTTCGGCCCGCCGATGAAGTTGATCTGCAGGACCCCCTTGCCGTCCTTGTTGACCTTGTCGATCCAGTCGACGGTGCGCTTCACGTAGAACTGGTTTTCCGGGAACGCGCTCACCAGCCGGAGCGTGACTTCCTGGGCCGCGGCGGCGACCGCGAACAGCGCGGCGTACAGCGCAGCGAGCGAAAAGCAGAGCGACTTTCTCATCGTTTCCTCCTCCGTGGAGCCGCACAGCGTAGGCGCGGGGTATTCATTTGTCAAATCAATGGGGTGCATGGTATTAATCACTCCCATGAATGTCCGCGACGTCGACCTGAACCTGCTGCGCGTGTTCGATGCCGTGCTGCGCGAGGGCGGGGTGACCCCCGCGGCCTCGATCCTCGGGCTGACCCAGCCGGCGGTGTCGAATGCGCTCGCCCGCCTGCGCAAGCTCTTCGGCGACGCACTTTTCGTGCGCACGCCGAGCGGCATGGAGCCCACGCCCTTCGCCCGCGAGCTCGCCGAGCCGGTCCGTCAGGCGCTGGCGCTTCTCGAATCGGCCCTGGCGCATGGGCCGGGATTCGATCCGGCAAGCGCGACGCGGGCCTTCCGCTTCTACATGTCGGACGTGGGGCAGATCGAGTTCCTGCCGCCGCTCATGGAGCGCGTCCAGCGCGAGGCGCCCGGCGTGCGCCTCGAGGCCGTCGCCCTCGACGTCGACGACATCGGTGCCGCCCTGGCCGCCGGGGGCCTGGACCTCGCGATCGGCTTCCTGCTGGGGCTCGGTCCGCCGGTGCGCCGCCGCGCGCTGTTCCGGGATCCGTACGCCTGCTTAATGCGCGCCGACCACCCGATCCGGACCCTGACCCGGAAAAGATTTCTGGAAAGTTCGCATGCGCTCGTGACCTATCGCGGCGGCCATCGCGTGATCGAAGAAGCGCTCGAGCGGGCCGGGCTGGCACGGAAGATCGCGCTGCGCGTGCCGCACTTCACCGTGGTGCCGATGGTGCTCGAGCGCACCGATCTCATCCTCACGCTGCCGGCGCGCGTCGCCCGCGTCTTCGAGAGCCGCGGCGCGTTCAAGGCGCTGCCGCCGCCGATCGCCATCCCGCCGGCCGAGGTGGCCGTGCACTGGCACGAGCGCTTCGAGGCCGATCCGGGCAACCGCTGGCTGCGCGAGCGGGTGATCGAGCTGTTCGCCGAAAAATAAGCGCGGCTCTCCGGCCCTGCCGCTCAGCCCTGCTTCGGCGCCACGCCGGCGATCTCGCCCAGCTTGCGGCGGAACTCGAGCGGATCGGCGATGCCGCGCAGCGGCTCGAGCGAGGAACCGGTGCCGACGACCGCCACGTCGCCGTAGTCGAGCAGCCGGCCGAGGAGCCCCTGGGTCACGTGCAGGCTTTCCACCTTGCCGAGGTTCATCTCGACGGTGTCGCGCGAGATGAAGCCGCGCTTCGCGATGACGCGCCGGTCGGTGAGGGCGAGTTGGGTCGTCGCCCGGCGGATCACCGCCACGAGGATGACGAGCAGTCCGGCGAGCGCCGCGACCCCGGCGATCTTGAGCCGCTCCTGGGATTGCAGGAACGGTGCTGCGATGGCCCCGGCGAGGCACAGGAGGCCGACCAGATAGGACCGCGCGTAGTGCCAGTGCGAGATTTCCGCGCGGTGCACGATCCGCTCGCCGGGAGCGAGCACCGATTCGACGTAAGAGCTCATGGCCAAACCTCGCGCGCGATCTCCAGGACGAGCTCGAGCTTGCGCCGCGTGTCCTCCTGCGTGACGGTCTGGCCCGAGCCGCCGCCGCTCGAGAAGCCGCACTGCGGCGACAGGCCGAGCTGCTCGAGCGGCACGAACCGGGCCGCCGCATCGATGCGCCGCTTGAGATCGTCCTTGCTTTCCAGCCGGGGGGTCTTGGTGGACACCAGCCCGAGGATGACACGCTTTCCCTTCGGCACGAAGCGCAGGGGCGAGAAGTCGCCGGCGCGCGGCGTGTCGTACTCGAGGCAATAGATGTCGGCGTTCAGCCGGTTGAAGAGCGTCTCGGCGACCGGCTCGTAGCCGCCCTCGGCCATCCACGCGCCCTTCAGGTTGCCGCGGCAGAGGTGGATCGCCACCGTCATGTCCCGGGGCCTGGCCGCAATACATTCGTTGAAGAGGCGGGCGTAGCGTTCCGTCAGCTCGTCGGCATCTTCGCCGCGCGCGAGCACGTCCTTGCGCGCGTTCGGGTCGCAGTTGCACGGCAGCGCCGTGTCGTCGAGCTGCAGGTACGTGCAGCCTTCCTTCGCCAGGTCGGCGATTTCCTCGCGATAGACGCGTGCCAGGTCGCCGAGATACGCCTCCCGGTCGCCGTACACGCCGGGGTCGAACGACTTCGGCCCGAGGAACCAGTGCATGACGTCCGGAGCGGCGATGGTCACCTTCGGCACGCCGTGCTTCACCACGGCCTTCAGGAAGCGGTAGTCGTCGGCGACGATGCGCTGCCGCCGCCGGAGCTTCGTCCTGGCGTACGGGGAAGCCGCGACGCCGAGCACGCCGCTCTCGTCGCGGAAGCCGAGCGTCCCGTCGCGCAGCCCGAAGCCGTCGACCGCGTCGATGAAGCCCGCCGACCAGCTGCGCCGGCGGAACTCGCCGTCGCTGATGCTCGGCAGGCCGAGCGATTCCTGGAAAGCGACGATCTCGCGGATGCAGTCGTCCTGCACCTCGCGGAACGCGTCTTCGCCGAGCCGATTCGATTTTCGGGCGCGCGCGGCTTCGACGAGGCGCGGCGGGCGTACGAAGCTGCCGATGTGCTCGGCGTGGAAAGGCGGTTTCACGGAGCGCACTGTAGCGCAATTAGAATTGCCCGATGCTCGCCTTTCGCGCCGACGCCATCGGCAGCCTGCTGCGCCCGAAGAAGCTCCGCGAGGCCTTTCGAAGGTATTCTCAAGGTGACCCGCAGTTGGGCGCTGCGCAGGATGAGGCCATCCGCGACGCGCTGCGGCTGCAGGAGGAATGCGGCCTGGGCGTCGTCACCGACGGCGAGTTCCGGCGCATTTCCTACTGGGAGAAGTTCGTGCGCCTCACTCGCGGCCTGGAAGTGCGCGATGCGGTGTTCACTTTCCACGACGCCGAAGGGCACGAGTCGAAGTTCACGGCGCCTTATGCGAGCGGCAAGGTGTCGCGCGCGGAGCCGATCACGCTGGACGAGTTCGATTTCGTCAGACGGAATGCCAGGGCTACGGCGAAGGTGACGATGCCCGCTCCGTCGACGATGCATTTCTATCGTTTCACGGACTGGGGCAGCGCCTACCGCGACCCGCAGGCGTTCTTCGCCGACCTGGGCAGGGTCTACCAGGCGGAAATCGCGGACCTGGCCAGGGCGGGCTGCCGCTACGTGCAGCTCGACGAAGTCGCCGTCGCCATCCTCTGCGATCCGGCGGCGCGCGAGAAGGTGAAGGCGGCGGGCGAGGACCCGGATCGCCTGGTCGATCTCTACATCGACGCGATCAACGAGGCGGTGAAGGGGCGGCCGGCCGGCATGCAGGTCGGCGTGCACGTCTGCCGCGGCAACTACAAGGGCATGTATCTCTCCGAGGGAGGCTACGACTCGGTCGCGGAGCGGTTCTTCGGCCGCACCCACGTCGACCATTTCCTCCTCGAGTTCGACACGCCGCGCGCGGGCGGATTCGCGCCGCTGCGCTTCGTGCCGAAGGACAAAGGCGTCGTGCTGGGGCTGGTGAGCTCCAAGACGCCCGAACTCGAAAAAATTGATCGACTGAAAATGCGGGTGCAGGAAGCGGCGCGCTACGTCGACCTTGCGCGCCTCGCCATCAGCCCGCAATGCGGCTTCGCCAGCACGATGGGCGGCAACCCGCTGACGGAAGCCGACGAGCGCGCCAAGCTCAGGCTCTGCGTGGACACCGCTCACTCGATCTGGGGCTGAATTGAAGATTCTCGTCGCCGGGGCAGGACCGGCCGGCCTCTATTTCGCCTACCTCGCCAGGCGGCATGCGCCGCACTGGAAAATCCGCGTCGTCGAGCAGAACCCGCACGGCGCGACTTTCGGCTTCGGGGTGGTCTTCTCCGATCGCGCGCTCGAGTTCCTGCGCGCCGACGATCCGGGCACCTACGAGCTCATCACGCCGCGCATGGAGACCTGGAGCGATCTCACTGTCGTGCACCGGGGCACGCCGGTCGTCATCGACGGCATCGGCTTCGCCGCGATCGGGCGCCTGGAGCTCCTGGGGCTCCTGCAGCAGCAGGCCGCGAGCGTCGGCATCGCGCCCGAGTTCGAGCGGCCGCTCGCCTCGGCCGGCGAGCTCGAGGGCTACGACCTGGTGGTCGCCGCGGACGGCGCGAACTCGTTCGTCCGGCGCTCGCGGAACTTCGGCACGAGCCTCACCCACTTGACCAACAAGTTCGCCTGGTTCGGCACGCGCAAGCGCTTTGCGACGCTGACGCAGACGTTCGTGCAGAACGAGCGCGGCACGTTCAACGCGCATCACTACCGGCACAGCAGGGAGATGAGCACCTTCGTCGCCGAGTGCGATGCGGCGACCTGGGAGCGCGCCGGCTTCGCCCGGATGGACGAGCCTGCGACGCTGCGCACCCTGGAGGAGGTATTCCGGGAAACGCTTCAGGGGGAGCGGCTCGTCTCCAACAAGTCCCTCTGGCGCAATTTCCCCAACCTGCGCAATGCCCGGTGGTCGGCGGGCAACGCAGTCCTCATCGGCGACGCGCAGCGCACGGCGCATTTCTCGATCGGCTCCGGCACCCGGCTGGCGATGGAGGACGCGATTGCCCTCGTCAAGGCGCTGCGCGAGCATCCGGGAGTGGAAGACGCCCTCGCGGACTTCGAGCGGCAGCGCCGGCCGATCGTCGAGAAGCTGGTCGCGGCCGCCGACTCGAGCGGCGCCTGGTACGACCGCTTCCCCGAGCACATGAAACTCTCGCCGCGCGACTTCGCCTGGAGCTACATTCAGCGGAGCGGCCGCATCGATCCCGGGCGGCTCGCCAGAACTTCGCCAAACTTCGCGAGAACGTAATGCTATTTCCCACCACCCTCGTCGGCAGCTATCCCCAGCCCGAGTGGCTGATCGACCGGCAAAGGCTCGCCGGCCGCTTTCCGCCGCGAGTGCGCGCCAAGGAGCTCTGGCGCGTTGCCGAGCCCTATCTCGCCGAGGCGCAGGACGACGCCACCCGGCTCGCCATCCGCGCGCAGGAGCGCGCGGGGCTCGACATCGTCACCGACGGCGAGATCCGGCGCGAGAGCTATTCCAACCGCTTCGCCACCGCGCTCGAGGGCGTCGACATCGACCACCCGGGCAGCGCGCTCGACCGCTCGGGACATCCGAACCCGGTGCCGCGCATCGTCGGCCGCATCCGGCGCAAGCGGCCGGTCGAGGTGGACGACCTGCTGTTTCTGAAGCGGCATACCGACCGGCAGACCAAGATCACCGTGCCCGGCCCCTTCACCATGTCGCAGCAGGCGCAGAACGACTATTACCCGTCGCCTGCCGAGGCGGCCATGGACTACGCGGCCGCGGTCAACGAAGAAATCCGCGATCTCTTCGCTGCCGGCGCGGACATCGTGCAGATCGACGAGCCCTACATGCAGGCGCGGCCGGAGAAGGCGCGCGAGTACGGGCTGAAGGCGCTCAACCGGGCGCTTGAAGGCATTTCCGGGACGACCGCCGTGCACATCTGCTTCGGCTATGCGGCGATCATCCACGAGCGCCCGTCGGGCTATTCGTTCCTGCCCGAGCTCGCCCATTCGCCCGTGAAGCAGGTGTCGATCGAGACTGCGCAGTCGAACCTCGACTGCGCGGTGCTGCGGAAGCTCGCCGGGAAAAAAATCCTGGTCGGCTGCATCGACCTCTCGGACCGGAAGGTCGAGACGCCGGAGCAGGTGGCGGCGCGCGTGAAGCGGGCCCTGCAGTACGTGCAACCCGAGGACGTCATCGTCGCGCCCGATTGCGGCATGAAATATCTGCCGCGCGACGTGGCCTTCGCGAAGATGTGCGCGATGGTCGATGGAGCGCGGCTCCTGCGCAGTGAGTTCCAACGGAGGTAGGGATGCATCGATTGCTGATTCCCCTGGTCATTGCGAGCATGGCGCTCGGCGGCTGCGTCACGGGCGAGCCCGGCGGGCCGCTCACCGACAGCGAGAAGGGCGCACTGATCGGCGCGGCGGGCGGCGCGGTGATCGGCGCGGCGGCCTACAGCAAGAACCGCACGAAGGGGGCGTTGATCGGCGCCATCGGCGGTGGCCTTGCCGGCTCCGCGGTCGGCGCGTACATGGACAACCAGAGGCGCGACCTCGAGAAGAATCTCGCGCGCGAAATCAGCGCCGGCCAGGCGCGCGTCGAGCGACTGGCGAACGATGTCGTGAGGATCACCATGACCAACCAGACGGCCTTCGACACGGATTCGACGGAGATCAAGCCCGGATTCCACAGCACCATGGACAAGCTCGCCGACGTGATCGTGCGCTACGGCAAGACCACGCTCACCATCGCCGGCCACACCGACAACGTCGGCGCGACGCAGTACAACCAGAAGCTGTCCGAGCGGCGCGCGCTCGCCGTCGCGCGCTACCTCGAGTCGAAGCACGTCAACCCGCTACGTCTGTCCACTGTGGGGAAGGGCGAAAGCGTGCCGATCGAGAGCAACGCTACGGAGTCCGGACGCCGGGCGAACCGCCGCGTGGAAATCTACGTCCAGCCGGTCGTCGACAATTCGTGAGCGTCGACGTCCTCGACATCCGTACGCAGCTCGGCGAGAGCCCGGTCTGGGACGCCGAGCACCGCTTGCTCTGGTACATCGACATCCGCGCGCCGGCGCTGCACCGGCTCGATCCGCAGACGCAGAAGGTGGACACCTGGCCGATGCCCGAGCCGATCGGCTCGCTCGGCCTCTGCCGCAGCGGGCGGCTGCTCCTCGCGCTCCAGCACAGCCTGCATTTCTTCGATCCGCGCACCGGCCGGCGGGAGCGCTTCCTCGTGCTCGAGGACGAGCCCGGGCACAACCGTTTGAACGACGGCAAGGTCGCGCCCGACGGCGCGTTCTGGGTCGGCTCGATGGACGCCGACACGACGCAGCGCCGGCCCACGGGGGTGCTGTACCGGATCACGGCCGAGGGAAAGATCGAGGCGAAGTCGCGCGGCCTGAAAGTGTCGAACGGGCTCGCCTGGTCGGCGGACGGCAAGACGAT
>Ga0153915_10007741_pt1 | contig 10169 bp, 7 predicted proteins | sample Opewatmetagenome_2_FD_107003 | JGI IMG/M metagenome (GOLD analysis project Ga0153915, IMG submission 107003) | Freshwater wetland microbial communities from Ohio, USA - Open water 3 Core 3 Depth 3 metaG | ecosystem: Environmental > Aquatic > Freshwater > Wetlands | place: USA: Ohio, Lake Erie... | reverse complement strand
CGGCCACCCGACCGCGGCGCCAGTGAGGAGAGCGATGAGGTGGCGTCGGTTCAATGGCCGTCTCCCCGGGCGATCATCGAGGAAGGGCGGTGGCCCGGCTGTCCACCCTGATCACCTTTGGGTTTCCCACTGGTCAGATGGCTCCTCGAGCAGCTTTGGTAGCTAACTAAACTAGAAGTATATAGACCTCGATGGCCCGGTCAGTGTAATCCGAACGGTGATCCTGTGGCACGGCCCTTGGCAGTAGGGGGCGTGGAACGGTCTTGAAGTCTTCGGCCCCTGGAACCTGTCGAGACTGGATATTGGACTTCCAATCCTGTGCACATTCGGATGCAGGCAGCGGGCTAACATTGGACCGGACGCGTCAGTGAAGCCACGTGGGCGGCGAGATCGGCGCATGCGATTGGGGGGGTGGAGCAGCGTAGCGGCTGTACAGGGGACTGAGGAAAACATCCGACCGTCGCCCACGCACCGGCCGCCACTTATGAGGGAGGTACATAGGTCCTAAGGTGCCTCCCGGGATATCTGAGAAGATACCGCCACGATGGTCGGATTCCAAGAGTCCGATGCCCGACGCGTCTGCGGGCGGCGCATCCGACGCGAAACGATCCGCGCGTCAACGGGCATCGATCACCGGGGCAACCCCGCCTTCCGCAATCCCTCCGCAAGCCTCTCTGCGTCCGATTGTCGCTCAAATTGGATGTGACGTAGCCAGCCGTTGATCGTGAAGTTCGGAGCCGCGCTCAGGATCTGGTGCGCCGCGCGGTGAGCTTCCGCGACCCGCCCGGACTGCCCCGCCGCCGCGGCGAGCCAGACCGAGAGCGCGCGGTAGTCCGGCAAGCGCTCCCGGCCGCTCCGCAGGGTGTCGTAGGCCGCATCGTACTGCCCGGTCATATAGTAGGCGTTGCCGAGATAACTCAGGTAGATCGGCGGCGGAAACGGATCCTGGCGCATCACCCGCTGCATGTAGGCAACCGCCTCGCTCGCCCGGCCGTCGTGGACGAGCAGATGCGCGAGCCGGCCGTCGGCCAGGTTCGGATTGAGCTCGAGCGCCCGCTCGAACTCGGCGATGGCCTCGTGCCGGCGGTACTGCCAGTGCAGGATCCAAGCGAGGGTCGCATGTGCCTCGGCCAGGTAGGGGTCGAGCTCCACCGCGCGTCGGGCCAGCGTCAGCGCACGCTCGATGGTCACCGGCTGGCGCAATTCGCCCGAGAGCTGCCTGTCGCGCATCGGCTCGAGGAACGCCGCCGCGTAGGTGTAGGCGAGACCCTGCACGGCGGGCGCGAAGCCGGGATCGATGGCGAGGGCCTGCTCGAAGAGCCGCCGCGCACCGAGGACCATCTCGCCGCGGTTGTCACCGTGGCGCATCGTGATCAGAGCCCGGCCGCGCAGGTACAGGTCGTACGCGGCCGGGCTCGCGGTCGGGGTCCTCGCGCCACGTTCCAGCTCGGCGCGATCGACGTGAGCGACGAGGCTCGTCACGATGTTCCGGGTGAGGTCGTCCTGGACCCCGAAAATGCCATTCATGGCACGGTCATAGGACTCACCCCAGATCTCCCGGCCGGTGGCGGTGTCCAGCAGGCGGGCCGTGATGCGCACGCGGTCGCCGTCGCGCCGCACGCTGCCCTCGAGGAGGTAGCGTACGCCAAGCTCACGCCCGATCTGCGCGGGCGAAGCGTACCGGCGCTTGTAGACGAGCGTGGAGTCGTGGCCGATGACGAAGAGCTCGCGGAACCGCCCCAGGCTGGTGGTGAGATCCTCCGTGAGCCCGTCGCCGAAGTAGTCCTGCTGCGGATCATCGCCGCCAGAGAAGGGCAGCACCGCGATGGACGGGCGATCCGGCAATGGAGGACCGGCCGGGCGGCCCCAGGACACCGCCAGCGCGATGACCACAACCGCGGCGAGGAGCAGGGTGCCGGCAACCATGGCGCGCCGGCGCCGGGAGACGGCGGCCGGCCGCGCCGCCTCGTGAGAGCCGACGCCCTGGTCGTGAGGAGGCTCGAGGGCCGACCCCGGCGTGAGTGCGGGGGAGGCGGGCCGGCCATTGGCGGGTGAGACCGGGACGTCGAAGAGGTAGCCGCGGCGGGGGACAGTCTTCACCAGACGCTGTTCGGCATCCCCGAGCGCCGCCCGCACCTCGCTCACGCACTTGGCCAGCGACTCGTCGGACACCACCACGTCCGGCCAGACCGCCTGCATCAGCTCGTCCTTGGGCACGAGCCGGCCGGCGTTCTCGACGAGGTGGGCCAGCACCCCGAAGCTCTTGGGCCGGAGCTCGACGGGGCGGTCGCCCGCGCACAGCGCGCCACGGGTCAGATCGAGCGTGAAGTCGCCGAACCGGAACGCTCGGGGTGCGGTGCTCATCGACGGCGACGCCAGGATCGTCCCGTTCCGGGCGAATTTCAAGGGTCTTTCAGGACACGTTCAGGACTCCTTCAGGACACGGGCGCGCCGAGGGTCGACACTCTCCGACATCCAATCACCGCGGAGGTGGCCCATGACGCTGCGTCATCAGACGGTGGTTCTGCTGGCACTCCTGCTGTGCACGGTGGGCAATGCGGCTCGGGCCCAAACCGGGGCCGAGTCGGACTTCACGGTCACGCTGCTCGGAACGGGCATGCCGGTTCCCCAGCCCGACCGATCCGGTCCCGCGACGCTGGTCGAGGCCGGTGGCCGAAAGCTGCTGTTCGACGCCGGCCGAGGGGTGACGGTCCGCCTCTTCCAGCTGGGGGTCCCCCTGCGCGAGGTAGGCCCGCTCTTTCTCACGCACCTCCACTCCGACCACACCGTGGGCATCCCCGACATCTGGCTCAGCGGGTGGCTCGGGGGCCCCTGGGCGCGCCGGAGCACGCCCTTCCGGGTCATCGGCCCGACCGGCACACAGGACCTGATGGCCAACCTCGAGCGGGCCTATGCCGCCGACATCAGGATCCGCCTGGCGGACGAGAAGTATCCGCCCGAGGGCATCCGGGTGATCGCCGAGGAGTTCGCGGCCGGCGGGGTCGTGTACGACGAGGGCGGGGTGCGGGTGACCGCCTTCGAGGTGGACCACGGCGACCTGATCAAGCCGGCCTACGGCTACCGGGTGGACTACACCGGGCGGTCGGTGGTGATCTCCGGGGATACGCGCTTCAACCAGAACGTGATCCGGTACGGTACGGGTGCCGACCTGCTGGTCCACGAGGTCGCGGCGGTGCGCCCCGAGCTGCTCAAGGACAGGCAGGTGCAGCGGGTCATGGCGCATCACACGTCGCCGCAGGAAGCGGGCCGGGTCTTCCAGCTCGCCCATCCCCGGCTGGCCGTCTACACGCATCTGGTGCTGCTGGCCCGGCCGCGTGTTTCGCCAGTGACAACAGACGAGCTTATCGCGCAGACCCGAGAGACCTATGACGGGCCCCTCGTCGTCGGTGAGGACCTCATGACCTTCAAGGTGGGCAGGACAGGCGTGGAGGTCGTTCCCCCGAAGGCAAACTAACTCCCGCCATCGATGAGCGCTTGGACTCGCGCGAGTCGCGCACGTAGTGGCCGACCGTTGCCAGCGTGCCCGAGGAGCGATTTCGGTTCTTGCAGGGGCTGGATTTGCAGAATGCTGCACGGCCCCGAAAACCTACCGCGTGCCAATGAGGACGGGCTGGAAAAGGCAGCCGTCGATGCGGCGCACCCGCGTGAAGCCCGCCTCCTCCATGAGGACCGCCATGCGCTCTACCCCGATGGCAAAGTAGGTCGTCTCGGGCGTCCGAAGCACGACTTCCTTCGCCTCGTCATTCGTCGCCAGCTCAAAAGCGACATCGTAGAACAGACCTCGCCATCGGCGGGTTTGCATCATGCGGCACCGGCGCCCGGACCATACGCGGTCCCCATAGTCCTGGGTCTCGACCGTCCCGGGCGACGGGGGCCCGTCGTAGTCCCGCATCGAGATCACGCAGCCGCCCCGAGGCCGAATGCACCGCAGGCACTCCCGGAAGGCACACCGGATGTCATCCTCGGACAGCAGGTGCGGGAGGGCGTTGTCGCAGGCCAGCACAATATCGAAGGTCGCCGAGCGAACGGGAAGGGCCCTCACATCCCCGACCAGGCAGCCCAGTCGAAGTCCGCGGCGTTCGGCCTCCTCGCCGGCGCGCTGGACCGCCGCGAGGGAGACGTCGGAGCCCATGACCTGGAAGCCGCGTGCCGCCAAACCGAGGGCCTGCGTGCCGATCCCAACAGCGGCGTCGAGGACGCGCCGGGCCGCGGAACCCCATTCACTGGCCAGAAGCGACGACAGCGCGCGCCCCTGCCGCTCGATGCTGGCCTCCCAGTCCTGGTACACCAGGTGGTACCAACCAGCGAGCGCGTCGTAGAAGGCGCCCACCTCCGCCATCGCCACACTGTATCAGGCCCAGTCTTCGCCCGCCCTCGCTCGCCTGTCCTCCTCGGCCACGGGCTCCCACCGATAACAAGTCGCCGCGAAGCGATGGCCCGTCGACCCGACCTGTGCACGCACAGTCCCGCCAACCACTTCCTGGGTGAAGTCTGGGTAAACGAAAGGGGCTAGCGGCTGCTGCGCCCGCTAACCTCGTCGTCAATGGTTGCGGGGGCCCGCAACCACCGATATCAAAGACGCTCAGCTTCGAGATCGATTTGATATAGAAGCATTGCACGGGGCCGCCGCAACCACCTGAACACAAGCAGGCCAACGGCGGTTCGGTTCGAGGTCCATGCCCTGAAATTCGTATAGCACCTTGGGTAGAATGGCTCGCGGAAGCGCTATGAAACGGCATCTCCTGCTGTCCGTGACGGCCGGGCTATTACTGATGGCCGGGCTGCCTCCTCCGGCCACTGCCCAACGTTCCGTTCAGGAGGCCTTGGCCCGGGCGACGCCCGCCGTCGTGCTCGTGGTGGCCGAGGTGGCTTCCGAGGTCACCCTGGACTGCGGAGCGGGCCCCACCAAGGTCACTCCGCCGGTGTTCCGGGAGACCGGGACCGGCTGGTTCATCGATGCCGACGGCTGGTTGGTCACCAACGGGCATGTCGTCCAGCCCGCCTACCGGCCGCCCCGCTGGCTGGTCAACCAGCAGGCCCAGCGCGCTGTCACGACGGCCTGTCTGCCCTCGGTCCTCAAGCGGAAGGGCCTTCAGCCCGGCGAGTGGCCGGAGGCCGAGGACGCGGCAAAGCGGAAGCTGCTGGACCGGGTGCTGCCTACGGCCACGGTGACCCTCCAACCCCAGGTGTTCGTGGTTACCGCCAAGGGCCAGCTCAAGGCCGAGGTCCGGAAGTACAGCGCGCCGGCAAGCCGCGAGGGAGGCGAGATGTCAGGCCGGGATCTCGCGTTGCTCAAGGTATCGGGCGACAACTTCCCGGTCCTGTTCCTCTCGGACTCGAGATCAACCCAGGTCGGAGACCCGGTTCATATCATCGGCTTCCCCGGGGTGGTGCTCTCCCACGAGCTGCTCAACCAGTCGGCCATGGTCGCGGCGTCAGTGACCAATGGCGCGATCTCCGGGTTCCAGCAGGACCGCAACAACAACCCGCTGATCCAGACCGACGCCCCCGCCAGCTGGGGCAACTCGGGGGCACCGATGGTGAACAGCCGAGGCCAGGTCGTGGGCGTGCTGACCGCCGTGTCGCTGGCCCCGGGACCGGAAGGCAGTATCATCCAGGGCTTCAACTTCGTCATCCCATCCGAGGCCGTGACCGACTTTGTACGCGGCACGCCCGTGCGCCTCAACGTCGGCGGCCGGTTCAACGATACCTGGTATGCCGGCCTTCACGCGTTGTTTGCCGAGGACTGGAAGCGCGCGCTTCAGCACTTCGAAGCGGCCGACCGGCTCTACCCGAATCAGCCGGATGTCCGGCGCCTGTTGGCCGACGCGCGGGAGAAGGTCAAGCATCCCCCGCCCAAGCCCCTTCCGTGGTTCTGGGTGGCGATCGGCGTCGCGCTGGTAAGCGCGGGCGGCTACGGCTGGCAGATGTTGCACCATTGGCACCAGAATCGCTATCGTGTGCACCCTTCCGAGGTCGTGCGCCTCGCCGAGGGCGGCAAGCCCCCCCTCATTCTCGACGTGCGACGTACCGACGTGTACGAGCAACTGCCGCTCAAGATCAAGGACTCGGTGCGGGTGGCGCCCGAGGATCTTGCCGCCAGCCTGGCGGGCCTCGAGCTCGACATGACGCGCCCGGTGGTCGCCTACTGCACCTCACCTGATGAAGACACCAGCGCCCGGGTGGCGCGTGAGCTGAGACAGATGGGGTTCAAGGACGTGCGCGTCCTCAAAGGGGGCCTCGGCGCCTGGACCAATGCGGGCCTGCCGATCGAGACCCGCGCGGATCTGTCCCAGGTGGGCGTAGAACTCTACAAGGCCTTGGCCGGGGGCAACGTCTGACGGGCCCGCCGACCGTCGCAGTGGCCGCGCGGCTTCATTCTCATACCCGAACTGTCTCTGGAGACAACGTTTGAATCCGATCCTCGCTATCGACGTAGAAGGAACTTGCCGGTCAGCGAACATATACTCGTGAATACGCTGCTGATGGCTTTCGATCTTGGCGGCACTTTCGTTTTCGCGCTCAGCGGCGCGACAGCGGGGGTCAAGCACAGGCTCGATCTCTTCGGGGTTCTGGTGTTGTCTTTCGCCGCCGGCAACTCGGGTGGGATCGCCCGCGATGTGATGATCGGGGCGGCTCCTCCCGTGGCAATCAGCGATTGGCGATACATCGCTGTCTCAATCCTTGCGGGACTGATTACGTTCTATTGCTACCGAATCATCAACCGGTTGAGCAGCCCTGTGCTGGTGTTCGACGCCGCCGGACTGGCGCTTTTTGCGGTTTCGGGCGCGAGTAAGGCGCTGGCGTTTGACGTCGGACCGGTTGGTGCGATGTTACTTGGGATGCTGACGGGAATCGGCGGCGGCATCGTGCGGGACGTCCTCGTGAGGGAAATCCCCACCGTGTTGCGCACCGAGCTGTACGCGGTCGCGGCCCTCATCGGCGCGGCCGTAGTGGTGATCGGAAGGATGCTGCATCTCCCGTCTTTCGCGGCCGCTTTAGCAGGCGCGGTTCTCTGCTTTGCACTCCGGTTCATGGCCATGCGACGAGGCTGGCAACTTCCCATCGCGCGCTCGCCAAAGCAATCGGATCAATAAGACGGTGCTGGCCGCAGATGGCCGCCGCCAAGGCAGTGGCCAGAGGCCGCGAACCAATTCCTGGGTAAAGTCTGGGCAAACGAAGGGGGTTAGCGGCTTCGACGTCCGCTAACCCCTCGTATTGCTTGGTTGCGGGGAATCGAACCGCGTTCATTCAAGAACATCCCGGCCGGCGGCGGACTCGACGGCCACCGATGCGGAGGCCAAGACACGTCAAGCCTGGCTCGGACAAGTCATGGCTCAGGCTCAGCGAGCGCTGCCTGCTGACACGTCAGCGGAGATCCGACTCCGCCTGGGCGCCGATGTGGAACGCGCGCTGGGCCATTTCGGCCCGACGTCCTCCATGGACGCGGTGGAGCCGCTCGTCACGAGCTTGGTCGAGCGAGCTCGGCTTCACGGGGAGAAGGCTCAAGAGGAAGCCGAGCGACGGGAGATGAAAGATGAGCTGGTCGATTGCGCCCTGGCCGAGTTGCGACGGCGCATCGACGCCCTCTCCAAGCGCGTGGTCGGCGCCCCGGGCAGCCTCAAGCGGCGACACGTCCAGGCGACCCTCCGCGACCAACTCCGAGATCGGCTGCAGAAGCGGCTCCGGGGCGATGAAGATTGGGGCCAGGTCCGTGACCTGGCCGTGGAGTTCCTCGCGGCGTGGTATGTCGAGCAGACGCCCGACTCGCGCATCCCGAAGACGGTACAGCTTCTCGTCGCCGGAGCGACCGGTGTGGTCGGTGGCGCAGCGAGCGCGGCCGCGCTCAGTCCAGAGATTCGCGCCCGAGCGGCCAAGCTCAAGGCTCCGCTCCTGTCCGCGGTGGGCGAGCTCCTGAACCGTCTCAGCACCCCGCCGCCGCCGACATCGCCACCGCCGAGCCCGGCGAGTCACGCCGCCCCGGTGCCACCGCCATTTCGACCGTCGGTGGGCGTTGGCGCGGGCTGGCCGCGTTCCTATCGGCGAACGTCACGGTATTCCCCTTCGGGCACCCGGAAACCTCCCGAGGCGAGACCGGGGGGCCTGACCCCCTTCGATGGTCAGGTTCGGGAGGTCGCTCCGACTGATCCAGGCTCGCAGGACTCGGCCCCCGTGGCCCCACCACCGGCATGACGATGCCCCGGATCCCGGCGGGCAGCTGACGGATAACGGGAGACCCTGGTGCGCCATCCTTCCAGCCGCTCCAGCCGACCGGCGGCCCTGCCCTCGTTGACCGAGGTGCAACGGGACCCCACCATCCTCAACGGCCTATCCCTGCCCGTTATCGTGGATCTCCGCCGGCAGCTCAGTCACCTCGCCGCCGACCTCGACGCGGTCTTCTGTCAGGCCATGACGCACACCAGGACGCAGGATCCTCCCGCGCCAATCGAACCCGACCGGCTGCTCACGCCGGATGCTGCCGCGGCGCGGTTTGGGGTCACGAGGCGATGGCTCCTGGCTCACGCCAACCAGATACCAGGAGTCCGCCGGCTGTCTCGCAAGATTGTGCGGTTCAGCGAGCGCCGTCTCGCGCGATTTCTCGACAGAACACCCGTTTGACCACCGGCCATGTTGTCACTATGCTGCCTCCTCCGGAAGAGGCCAGGCGAAAGGAGTTGAACGATGCTCCGACGGCGGCAGCGGTCGCACCCGCTCGACGAATGGACCCCCTCCTATGACCTCGTGGAGGGGGCGCTAGACCGGGACCGCACGGGCGCGTCCAGGCCGCCGAGAAGCCGCCAATGAGAGAGCGGGGGTCCGGCTCCCTCTTCCGCGAGACATACCACGACAAGAAGACCGGCCAGCGCAAGGTCTGTCGCACCTGGATGATGAAGCTTTGGGTCGGCGGCAAGCCCCTGAAGCGGTCGGCCCGCACCACCTCGCGCGCCGTGGCGAGCAAACAGCTTGAGCACTGGAAGGCACAGATCCGCCAGGGGACGTACGTGCCTGACGCCGACCAGACGCGCTTCGACGACCTCGTCACCCTGTTGCTTGACGAGTACCGCGCCAACAAACGGAAGTCTCTGGACCGGGTCAAGGCCGCCGTCGACCACCTGAAGGAGTTTTTCACCGGATGGCGGGCGCAGGCCATCTCGACGGACCGAATCCTCGCCTATGTCCGGCACCGGCAACAGCTGCACGCGGCCAACGCGACTATCAACCGCGAGCTGGCGGCGCTCAAGCGCATGTTCCGCCTCGGGGAGCGCGCCGGCAAGGTCGTCCGCCGCCCCTTCATCGATCTTCTGCAGGAGCACAATGCGCGCACGGGCTTCTTCGAGCGCGAGGAGTTCGACGCCGTGCTCGCCCATTTGCCTGACGACCTCCAGGCCGTGTTCACCGTCGCCTACCTCACCGGCTGGCGCGTGAAATCGGAGATCCTGACACGGCAGTGGGCCCACGTGGATTTCCAGAGCGGCTGGCTGCGCCTGGAGCCGGGCGAGACCAAGAACGCAGAGGGCCGCCAGTTCCCCCTCACGCCAGCCCTCCGAGCCGTGCTGGAACGCCAGCGCGCGCGCACCCTGGCGGTCGAGAAAGCCACGCGCACGATCATCCCGTGGCTGTTCCACCGGTCGGGCCGGCCGATCAAGTCCTTCCGCCAGGCCTGGCTGACCGCCTGCACCGCCGCCGGGCTGTCGGGTCACATTCCGCACGACTTCCGCCGGACCGCCGTCCGGAACCTCGAGCGGGCGGGCGTGCCCCGCTCCACGGCCATGAAGATGGTCGGCCACAAGACCGAGAGCATTTACCGCCGCTACGCGATCGTGGACGAGGCGATGCTGAAGGAGGGTGCCGCAAAGCTCCAATCGCTCCACGAGGCCCAGGCGCCCGCGGCCCCGCTCATCCCGCTGACCAAGGCGACCCAGAAGAAGCGCGTCAGTTCGAGTACCGTCCGAGTCAGGCGGGCGCAGCTCGCCCGACGAGTCCGGGCAGCGCGCGCTAAATCGTTGAAGGCGAGCGAGAAAACAATGGTGGGCTGGAACGGGATTGAACCGCCGACACCAGGATTTTCAGACCTAGGCCCCTGTTCGTGTAAGTACGCGTAACTGCTTACTGTCGAAAGAGAAGCCCCCGACGGCCACGTGCGCTGG
>Ga0153915_10007740_pt1 | contig 10169 bp, 9 predicted proteins | sample Opewatmetagenome_2_FD_107003 | JGI IMG/M metagenome (GOLD analysis project Ga0153915, IMG submission 107003) | Freshwater wetland microbial communities from Ohio, USA - Open water 3 Core 3 Depth 3 metaG | ecosystem: Environmental > Aquatic > Freshwater > Wetlands | place: USA: Ohio, Lake Erie... | reverse complement strand
CGGGAGAGGGAACATTACCGCCATGATGCGCAAATTCGGATTCGGCCGGCCGGCGAAATTGTCGATCCCGCGGTAGGCCGTCACCGCGTCGTCGACATTGATCAGCCCGAAGTCGAGTTCGCCCCGCGACAGCATCGGCGCGTAGGTCGAGGAGCCGGCGAAAGGCTGCACCCGCGCCTGGATCTTGAACTTCTCGTTCAGCACCTTGGCGACTGCGACGCCGGCGGCGTAGAGCAGCGAGCCTTGCTCCGCCGCGCCGATCGCCATCACCTGCGCCGTGGCGGCGTGCGCATTCGCAACCACCACGGCGGCAACCAGCGCCAGGATGCGGATCATGACAAGTCTCCCAAGCCGTGTTTTGCCGGGAGCGTAGATGGGCCTGCGGGAAGGGACAAGCGGGCTAACTCATCCTTCGAGACGCGCCGCCGGGCGGCGCTCATCAGGATAAGGATATTAGAGTGCCTCATGCTGAGGAGCCGTCCTGAGCCTGATGAAGGACGGCGTCTCGAAGCACGAGGCACTTCGGCCTACTTCAGCAGCCACTCCGTCTTGATCTCGACCGGCTGGTTGCCGGGCAACGTCACCATGCCGACGGCGCAGCGCGTGTGCCAGCCGTTGTCCGGCCCCCACAGCTCGTAGATGAAGTCGGAGAAGCCGTCCATCACCTGCGACGGCTGCTCGAACGTCGGCACCGAATTCACCATGCCGAACACCGAGACGATGCGCTCGACCTTGTCGAGATCGCCGAGATGCTCCTTCATCGCCGCCAGGATGTTGATCGCGGCGGCGCGCGCGGCGCCCTGGCCTTCCTCGAGGCTCAACTCGCCGCCGAGCTTGCCCTTGCGCTTGACGCCGGGAAGGTCCGCCGGTCCATGGCCGGAGCAGTAGAGCATCCTCCCCACCGTCATGCAGCCGCGCCGGTTGGGCTTGGCGAACTTGAACGCCGGCGGCAGCGTGACGCCCATCGCCTTGAGCTTTTCCTCGATCTTGGCCATCCGTGTGCTCCCAAAAAAATAAACCGCAGAGACAGTGAGACGCAGAGAAGACTTTTTCTCTGCGTCTCTGCGTCTCGGCGGTTCGCTATTTTATGATCACTCCGGCTGCTTTTTGCCCTCGGCGAGCCAGCGGTACTTCTCGCGGATGCGGCGCGCGTCTTCGAGCGACGGCGCGTTGACCGCCGGGAACTGATCGCGCCAGTAGAACGGCCGGCACGCGTCGATGATGGCGCGGCTGTTGGTGTTGTTGCCGGCCTTCTTCTCCCACGGCGGAATCACCGGGTCGAGCGGCGTCGACCACGCATTCTTGATGATGTCGATCGACGTGGCGGGATCCGAGCGCGTGACCGTCGCCCACATCAGCTCGTTCAGGTCGGACACGTCCACGTCGTCGTCGGTCACGATCAAGTAGCGGCCGGCGTAGGCGCCGACATGGCACATCGCGGCGATATGGCCGGCCTGGCGCGCATGACCCGGGTAGCGCTGCTTGATCGCGACCGCGAGCAGGAGGCGCGAGTTGCCGACCTCGTGCGCCCAGGCGGCGGTCACGTCGGGGACGCCGGCCTTGGCGATGTTGTCCTTCAGCATCGCCGATCGGGTTACCGCGCGGTAGCGGCACATTTCGTCGGGCGGCCGCTGCGGCGGGCAGCCCAGGATGATCGGGTCGTTCCGATGGTAGATCGCCTTCACGTGCAGCACCGGCTCGGGTCGTTCGTCGGAGGCGTAGTAGCCGGTCCACTCGCCGAACGGGCCTTCGTCGCGCCGCTCCTTGGGATCGACGAAGCCTTCCAGCACGATCTCGGCGTCCGCCGGGAACGGGATGCCGGTGATCGGCCCCTTGATGACCTTGAGCGGCGCGCCGCGCATCGCGCCGGCGACGTCGTATTCGCACATGCCCTGCGGCATCTCGGTGCAGGCGGTGAGGAACATCATCGGATCGCCGCCGCATACCACCACGGTCGGCATCGGCTCGCCGCGCGCGATGTACTTGTCGCGATGCACGCGCCCGTGCTTTCCGGGCGAGATGTAATAGCCGACCGTCTTCTTGTCGTGGACCATGATGCGGTAGGTGCCGCAGTTCATGGTGCCGCTGTCGGGATCGAGCGTGACGTTGTAGCTGCCGGTGCCGAGATAGCGGCCGCCGTCCTTCTTGTGCCACAGCGGCGTCGGGAATTTCTCCACGTCGACCTTGTCGCCGGTCATGACGTTCTGCATCACCGGGCCGGTCTCGACGATCTGATGCGGGATCGGCTTCAGCTCGCGCATCTGGGTCTCGTAGTACGCTTCGGCCAGCTCGATCTTGCTGAGATCGGTCGGGAAGCCGAGCGTCATGTTCTTCCGCTTGCCGCCGAAGAAATTGACCAGGATGCGGTAGCCCTTCTGATGGCCCGGCACCTCGTCGTACACGACGCAGGGAGCGTTCTCGTCGTGCATCACGAGCTCGGAGGCCTCGCCGATCTCCTGCTCCTTGTTGAACCCCTTGACCTTGGTGACCTCGCCGAGCTTCTCGGCCTCGGCCAGCCATTCCCGCAAGTCGCTGTAGGCGAACACCGGGCGGATATTGCCGCCGGCCTTGCTGCGGGATTCGGACGCGGCCTCACGGAGCGTCGTCTTCGGGGCGGTCGCCATGATCTATCTCCACAATGCGATGAGTGCGCGAAAGGTACGTCTGCCGCCAGGCCGACACAAGGCCGAGGCGCCGCAGGCGGATGCTTCCCTGCCGTCGCGGTTCCTTTCATAATCGCTGGTAACAAGAATACGGGAGTCTTCATGCGCGCCGCCCTCGCTGCCGCCCTTGTCGCGCTCGCCATTGGCGCGCATGCGGAGACCACCGACATCACCATCGCCGTGGTGCCGGTCACCAACGGCGGCGCATTTTACCTCGCCAAGGAGAAGGGCTATTTCGCGGCCGAAGGGCTGAACGTCACAATCGAGGCCGTCGGCACGTTGGCCGAGGCGATCCCGCTGCTGTCCTCCGGCCGCATCCAGTACGGCGCCGGCGGATTGGCGCCCAGCATCTACAACGCGATGGCGCAAGGGCTGCCAGTGAAGATCGTCGCCTCGCACGGCCAGGCACCGCTGAGTCACGATTTCTTGCTGCGGCCCGCGCTCAAAGACGTCATCAAGACGCCGCACGACCTGAAGGGCCGCGTGATCTCGACGCCGGCGCGGAGCTCGATCATCACCTATGAGGTCGGCAAGATCCTGCAGAGCGCCGGGCTCACGCTGAGGGACATCGAGGTCAAAACCATCCCGTTCAACCAGATGGCGGTAGCGTTCCAGACCGGCGCGATCGATGCCGGCATCATGGTGCCGCCGCAGACGCTTGCGACCGTCGAGGGCGGATTCGCGGTGAGTTGGATCAACCCGGAGGACTACATCAAGCCGCAGCCGATGGAGATCGCGGTCACGCTGATAAATTCGGATTGGGCGGCGAAGAACCCGAAGCAGGCCGACGGATTCATGTATGCGCTGATGCGTGGCACGCGGGAGTACTGCGACGCCTATCACCACGCGCCGAATCGCGCGGAGGTGATCAGCCACATCGTCAAATACACCACGGTGAAAGACCCGGCGGCGATCGACAAATACCCGTGGGGCAGCCGCAATGTGCGCGGACAAGTCGCGGTCGACAGCGTGATGGACATCCAGGATTTTTATGTCGCGGAGGGGCAGAGCGACAAAAAGCTCACGCTCCAGCAGATGGTCGATATGACATATGCGGATGCGGCTTCGGCGAGGCTCGGACCGTACACCCCGCCGCCCACCGCCAGGGAGCCAGGCTGCCGATGATGCGCGTTTTGCGAATTGCCGCGCTGCTGGCGCTGCTCGGCAGCCCAGCCGCGGCGGAGACGGAGATCAACGCGGGCCTCGTCCTGGTGGCGAACGGCGGTCCGTTCTTCATCGCGCAGGAGAAGGGTTATTTCGCGGCCGAAGGGCTCAAGGTCAATCTCGAGTCCTACGGCACGCTGGTCGAGATGATGCCGCTCCTGGCGCAAGGCCGGCTGCAATATGGCGCCGGCGGCACGGCGGCGTCTCTGTTCAATTCGCTCGCGCAGGGGTTGCCGCTCAAGATCGTCGCCAATCACGGCGCGTCGCCGGTCTATCACAACGTCCTGGTGCGCACCGACTTGAAGGACCAGATCCGCGCCGTCGCGGATCTGAAGGGTCGGCCGGTCGCGCTGCCCGGGCGCGCTTCGATCTCCAGCTACGAGCTCGGCAAGGTGCTGGAAAGCGGTGGGCTCACGCTCAAGGACATCGAGGTGAAATACATTCCGTTCAGTCAGATGCCGGTCGGCTTCGCCAACAAGGCGATCGATGCCGCCGTGATGGTGCCGCCTGCGCCCGATCAGACGGTGGCCAACGGCCTCGCGGTGAAATGGATCGATCCCGACGACATCGCGCGCCCGCAGCCGGTCGAGGTTTCGGTGATCGTCGGCAACACCGATTGGATGGCGAAGAACGAGAAGGCGGCGCTCGGCTTCATGCGGGCGCTGCAGAAGGCCGGGCGCGAATATTGCACGGCGTTCCTGAAAGGTCCGAACCGTGCGGAGGTGATCGCGATCATCGCCAAGCACACGCCGTTCAAGGACACCGCGCAGCTCGACCGGTTCCAGTGGGGCAGCCGCGACCCGTATGGGCGCGTGAACGTCGCGAGCCTGATGGACATCCAGGACTGGATGGTGAAAGACGGCGCGCAGCAGAAGATCGTGCCGGCCGACCAACTCGTCGACATGCGTTACGTCGAGGCGGCGGCAAAAGACCTCGGGCCGTACGCACGGCCGCAGACCGGCGAACGCGGCTGCAATCCATGAGGCTCCCCGCCATCCTCGCGCTCGCGCTCGTTGCGACCGGCGCGGCCCATGCACAGACCAAGATGGTGGTCGGCAACGTGCCGTCCACCACCGGCGGGCCGATCTTCATTGCGAAGGAGAAGGGCTACTTCGCGCAAGCCGGCCTCGATGTCGATCTGCAGCGCTTCCGCTCCGCGATCGACATGGAGGCGCTTTTGGCCACCGGTCGGCTGCAGGTCGCGGCCGGCTCGGTCGGCGCCGGCCTGTTCAACACGGTCGAGAAGAAGCTGCCGATCAAGATCGTGATGTCGCGCGCATCCTCGCCGTCGTTCCACAACATCGTGGTGCGCGCCGACCTGAAGGACACGATCAGGAAAATCACGGACCTGAAAGGCCGGTCCGTCGCGCTCAACGCGCGCGGCGCGGTCACGATGTACGAATTCGGCCGCTCGATCGAAAGCGGCGGCCTCGCGCTCAAGGACGTCGATACGAAGTTCATGCCCTACGACCAGATGCCGATCGCGCTCGCCAACAAGGCGGTCGATGCCGCGCTTATCATCCCCCCGAACGTCGATGTCGCGGTGGGCAAGGGGTTCGCCGCCCGGTGGATCGATCCCGACGACGCGGTGAAGACGGTGCCGATCCTGGTCGGCGTCGACCAAATGAACACCGACTGGGCGGCCAGGAACGAGTCAGCGGCTTATGCGTTCGTGGAAGCGGTGCTGCGCGGCGCTCACGACTATTGCGAAGCCTATCACCGCGGCGCAAACCGCGCCGAGGTCGTGGGCATCCTCGCGAAATATCTCGATATCAAAGATCCCGCGACGATCGATGCGATCGAGTGGGGCGCGCGCGACCCGGACGGGCGCATCTTCCGCGAGAGCCTGTCCGACATCCAGGATTTCTATCTGCAGCAGGGCCTGATCGCGCGCAAATACGCCGACGACGAGCTGTTCGACGGGCGCTACGTGGACGCTGCGCGCAAGAAGGTGGGCCCGTTCACGCTGCACGCAAAAAGCGACAAGCCGGGATGCCGATGATGCGTCCGCACGCTATGCGTGGTCGCGGCTTCACGGCATAATCGGTGCGAACAAGCGCGTGCGGCCAAGGCACGCAATAAGGGGAGAGATCATGGTCTGGGACGTTTCAGGCACGAGGACTCACATCTGCTCGGATCCTTACTGCGCCGATCGGGTGCACGGCGCCCGCGTCGATGCCGGCCGCCGGCGGCTTCTGACCGCGCTCGCCGCCGCCGGCGCGAGCACGCTCCTTCCCGCCGGCGCGCTGTTCGCCCAGGCGCCGGCTGTGCAGCGCAAGCTGATCGACGTGCACCATCACTACTATCCGCCGGAGCTGAAGACGGTGTGGCAGGACTATCTCACCGCGCACAACCAGGGCCGGCAGCTTCCGCCGGTGGAGCAGTGGACGCCCGCTCGCACGCTCGAGGAGATGGACAAGAACGGGGTATCGACCGCGATCCTGTCGCTCGCCTCGGTGCCCGGCGTGTGGTTCGGCAAGGACGCCGCCGGCATGCGGCAGCTCTCGCGCATGTGCAACGAGTACGCCGCCGGCATGATGCGCGATCATCCCGGGCGCTTCGGGCTGTGGGCATCGCTGCCGATGCCCGATATCGATGGCAGCCTGAAGGAAATCGCGTACGCGTTCGATACGCTGAAGGCCGACGGCATCAATCTCTCCACCAGCTTCGGCGACAAATGGCCGGGCGATCCGATGTTCAAGCCGGTGTTCGAGGAGCTGAACCGGCGTAAGGCGATCGTCTATTTCCACCCGTACGCGCCGAACTGCTGCGGCAGCCTGATGTCGTACGTTCCCGAATTCCTGATCGAGTACCCGTATGATACGGGCCGCACGGTGCTGAGCCTGCTGATGAGCGGCACCCTGACCCGGCTCCACGACATCCGCTGGATGGTCTCGCACGCCGGCGGCCCGGTGCCGATGCTCGCCGGCCGCATCAACGACCTGACCAAATTCTCGAAGAATCGCGCGGAGTTCGCACCGAACGGGGTCGATGCCGAGCTGCAGCGGCTGTATTACGAGACCGCGAACTCGGCCTACAAGCCGACCATGGCGGCATTGCTGAGCTACGTGCCGTTGTCGCAAGTGCTGTTCGGCACCGATTTTCCATATCTGAGCGTCGGGCAGAACGCCGAGGGGCTGGACAAGATCGGGCTATCGGCCGACCAGCTCGCGGCGATCCAGCGCGGCAACGCGATGGCGTTGGTCCCGCGCCTCAAGGCCTGAAAAACGCGCCGGTCCGCCGCCGTACGGTGGTGGACCGGCGCGCTTTCACGCATAATGTAAAAATGAACGCGGTCGCGCATGACGCGCCGCGCCGGAGGGCTTCATGATTCGTTGGGTTGCCATTGCGGCCGCCGCCGCGCTGGCCGCAGTGGACGCGTCCGCGGCCACCAAGATGACGGTCGGCAATGTCACGTCGACGTCGAGCGGTCCGCTCTATATCGCGAAGGACAAGGGCTATTTCGCGAAGGCCGGCCTCGATGTCGAGATCGTCGTGTTCGAATCCGCGACCGACATGGCGCCACTGTTGGCGACCGGCCGGCTGCAGATCGCGGCCGGGGCGGTGACGGTGAACTTCTTCAACTCGCTGGAGAAGGAGTTCCCGGTGAAGCTCATGTCCTCGCGCAACACGTCGCCGACCTACCACAACCTGCTGCTGCGTCCGGATCTCGTCGGCACCGTGAAGACGCCGGCCGACCTCAAGGGCCGCGTGATCGCGTCCAACGGACGCGGCTCGATCACGACCTACGAGGTCGGCAAGATCGTCGAATCCGGCGGCCTCACGCTCAAGGACGTCGACGTCAAGATCATGGGCTTCGGCCAGATGCCGGTCGCGCTCGCCAACAAGGCGGTCGACGCGGCGCTGATGATCCCGCCGCTGATGGAGATCGCGGTCGGAAAGGGCGTGGCGGTGAAATGGATCTGGGCCGACGACATCATCAAGGCCCAGCCGGTGGTGATCGCGGTGCAGCAGATCAATACGGATTGGGCGGCCAAGAACGACGCCGCCATGCACGCCTACATGGAGCAGATCATCCGCGGCGTTCAGGAATATTGCGAAGCATACCACCACGGCGCGAACCGCGCCGAGGTGGTGGACATCCTGTCGCGCTATTCCAACGTCAAGGACAAGGACGCGCTGGAGAAGATGGAGTGGGGCTCGCGCGATCCGGAGGCGCGCGTGTTCGAGAAAAGCGTCATGGACGTCCAGGACTACTATTTCCAGGAAAAGCTGATCGACAAGAAGTTCGCGTTCAAGGACCTCGTCGACGATCGCTATCGCGCCGCCGCGGTGAAGAAGGTCGGCCCATTCAAGCTTGTGCATGACGACGGCAAGCCGGGCTGTCGCCCCGACTCCGTCGCGAACCGCTAAAGCCGTGTTCGGGCACCGATGACCGTACAAGCCACCCAAGCCACGGCGGCACGGACCAAGTCGACGCCGTCCGCGCGCGGCCGCGGCGCGGGCATCGAGATCAAGGGCCTGTTCAAGATCTTCGAGGGGAAGGCCGGCGAGGTCGTGGCGATCGACGGCATCGACCTCTCGATCAAGCCCGGCGAGTTCGTCTGCCTGGTGGGACCATCGGGCTGCGGGAAATCGACGCTGCTGCGCATCCTGGCGCGGCTCGAGACTGCGGACGCCGGCACCGCGATCATCGATGCCGGGAACGCCGCGGTCGAAAATGCCATGGTGTTCCAGGAGGCGAGCATCTTCCCGTGGATGTCGGTCGCGACCAACGTGGCGTTCGGGCTCGATACGCGGGGCGTGCCCGCGGTCGAGCGCGATCGGCGCGTCGACGAGGCGTTGCGCCTCGTCGGGCTGACCAAGTTCCGCAACCATTATCCGCATCAGCTCTCGGGCGGCATGAAGCAGCGCGCGGCGATTGCGCGCGCGTTCGTGACCGATCCCGCCGCCCTGTTGATGGACGAGCCGTTCGCCGCGCTCGATGCCCAGAACCGCCAGATCCTGCAGGACGAGCTGCTCAGGATCTGGGAAGAGACCGGAAAGACGGTGGTCTACGTCACGCATTCGATCGAGGAGGCGCTGATGCTCGGCGACCGCGCGGTGCTGATGACCGCGCAGCCCGGCCGCATCAAGGAGATCATCGACATCCCGTTCCCGCGCCCGCGCAATATCTACGAGGTGAGCGCGACCCAGGAGTTCGCGCGGCTCAAGCTCCGCATCTGGCGCATACTGGAGGAAGAGGTTCTGCGCGCGAGGAAGGAGCTCGAAGGGCTATGACCAACCCGGCGAGAACCACCGACGCGCCTGCCGCTCCCGTGCGGCCGCGTAAAAAGACCAAATCCAAGTCCATCGCCCAGAACCAGCGCATCCTGATGGTGATTTCGCCGGTCGCGCTGCTCGCGTTGTGGGAGATTTTCATCCAGCTCGGATTCGGCGACCGGCGCTTCCTGCCGCCGCCGTCCGCCATTGCGGTGCGGTTCGAGCAGCTCATGGTGAGCGGCGAGCTGCCGACCCATGTCGGCGTCTCGCTCTACCGCATCGCCGTCGGCTATCTGATCGGCGTCATTCCGGCGATCGGCGTCGGGCTCTGGATGGCGATGTCGCGCACGGTGCGCTATCTCGTCGATCCGCTGGTCGCGGCGCTGTTCCCGATCCCGAAGATCGCGCTGACGCCGCTCCTCCTGCTCGCGCTCGGTTTCGGCGAGGCGTCCAAGATCGCGCTGGTCGCGATCGCGACCTTCTTCCCGGTGATCATCAATACCTACGCCGGCGCATCGAACATCGAGAAGATCTACATCGATGCCGCGCGCAACTTCGGCGCGTCGCGCGCCGTGATGTTCCGCCGCGTGGTGTTCTTCGGCGCGCTGCCGATGATCTTCGCGGGGCTCAGGCTCGCTCTCGGCATCTCGTTCATCGTGATCGTCGCGGCCGAGTTCGTCGCGGCCAAGACCGGCATCGGCCAGCTCATCTGGGCCTCGTGGGAGCTGATGCAGGTCGATCGCATGTTCGTCGGCATCGTGGTGATCGGCATTCTCGGCGTGATCTTCACGGTGATACTCAATGAGATCGAGCGTCTGGTCATCCCGTGGAAGGCGGACTGACGCGATAAGAACTACCGGAGGTCACGTCATGCGGAAAATGCTCGCACCTCTCACGGTTTTGCTGGGTGTCGTGCTCGTCGCCTCTGGAGCTTCCGCACAAGCCTGGCCGGCGGCGAAGCCGGTGCGCATTCTGACCGGCTATCCGCCCGGCGGACCGACCGAAGTCATCGGCCACGTGCTCGCCGACTATCTCAGCAGGGCGTTCAACAGCCCGTTCTACATGGAGGGCAAGCCCGGCGCCGCCGGCAATCTCGCGGGCGAGCTGATGGTCAACTCG
>Ga0153915_10007739_pt1 | contig 10169 bp, 6 predicted proteins | sample Opewatmetagenome_2_FD_107003 | JGI IMG/M metagenome (GOLD analysis project Ga0153915, IMG submission 107003) | Freshwater wetland microbial communities from Ohio, USA - Open water 3 Core 3 Depth 3 metaG | ecosystem: Environmental > Aquatic > Freshwater > Wetlands | place: USA: Ohio, Lake Erie... | reverse complement strand
GGCGGAGGACTCGTCGTGGGGATTGGTCCAGCGCACCCACTGCCGGGCCAGCATGATGCTTCCCGCGGACAGGCCGAAGAAAGGCTTTCCCGCCCGGTAGAGCCGGCGAAGGTGCGGGACGATGCCCTTCTCCTCCGCTACGCCCATGCCGGCCTCCACGTCGCCGCCGGACACGAACACGATGTCCGCCTCCTCCAGCACATGCAGGGCGCGCTCCGGCGACCCTCGTCGGCCGCACAGCGGGGCCAGTATGACCGACCCGGCGCCCGCCTTTTTCAGGATCCTGCCGATGAACAGCAGGAACGCGGCGTTGTCTCCGGATGCCGCCCCGAGGTACGCCACGGAGGGCTTCTCCACGCCGGCGGCTCGAAACACTTCCTGGATCAGCGGATCGGGCCCGCGGGGGCGGCGGGCGCCGGGCCCTCCGGCGATCAGGTAAATGGGCCGCGCGTTCTCAGGCACAGAACCCCTCCGGCAGGGGGAACGAGCGTGCGGCCAGCAGGAACTTGCCGGATTTCTCCGGGCGGAGCTCCGCAACCTCCGCGGCGCTCACCCGAACGCCCGCTCCGAACACGGCGGCCAGCGCATCCCGTGCCCCGCGAGCGGCGGCCGGGCCGCGGCCCGGCTCGCCTATTACCTTGCAGCTCACCTGCGAGGGAGCTTCCTGGTCCACCCGGTACTGCTCCAGGCCCGGCACTTCCGCGAGGGCGCGGTCGATCTGCCCGTGCGTCACGGGTGAGCCGTCCGAGGCGATGCAGAGGCTCTTCAGCCGGCCTTCTATCGAGCCAAGCGTCATGCCCTCGGTCCTCCCGCAGGGGCAGGGTCCGGCGGCCAGCCTTCCGATGTCACCGATCTCGAAGCGCAGCAGCGGGGACCAGGTGTTGCCGAAGGTGGTGGCCGCGATCCTGCCAAGCCCTCCCGCCATGGGCACCAGGTCCACCCTGCAGGACTGCACGTTCTGGTGCAGCATGCCGCGCTCGCACTCCATGAACACGTAGCCGGCCTCGGTGGAGCCGTAGGAGCTGGCGATGGGTGAGCGGAAGATCCGGCGAATGGCTCTCAGCTGCAGGGCGGAGGGAAACTCGTAGGTGAGCGTGATGAGCGCCGGCTGCCATGCCCGCGCCCCCGTGCGCTCGGCCCACCGCGCCACGCGCGCCAGCAGCGAAGGGTTGGCTTCCAGCACCGGCGGCTGGTACCCGGCGAGCTCTTGCAGTGTCCGCCGCTCGTGCCCCTCGGGCCACTCGGAAGGAGTCCCGTACTCGTTCAGGAAGAGGAACCTTCCCAGCATCCGCTCCTCGCGGGGGATCGGCGCGCCCTCGGAACGGGGACCCACCGAGCGGGCGCTTGCCAGGATGGCCTCACGATGAGAGCCCGTGGCAACCGATGCCGCAACGGCATTCAGCCTCCACGACGCGCGCTCCGAGTCGTCCCACCACGACTGGTTCCACAGGTTGTCCAGCGCCTCGTCCGCGGTTCCGCTGGTGCGAACGAAGCTCACCTCGCCGCTGCGAAGCGCGTCGTTCAGGTCCAGGCCGCGCGGGACCAGGCCGTAGGGAAAGTGGGCGCGGATGTCGTCCTTGGTGAGAAGCGGAAGCCCGCGGTAGCGGGAATCGACGTCCGCGGCCGGGCCCGGGTCCCGGCCCCGCCAGTCCGCGTACATCGCGGTGCGATAGAGGGCGACCTCCAGCGCCTGCCGGCACTTTTCCTGGTAGGAGAGAGCGGGGGCTGGAGATGAGACCGCGGCGGTAGAAGGCGCACCGCTGCCGTCATCGCCAACCCCTGAAGACGTTTGTAGAACGGGGTCCTGCTGCTCCATCGATTGCATCCGTGTATTGCAGCACAATACTGATCTCGAGGGAGCAGGTCAAACCCGCCGGGACCCGGTCTCGTGCCGCGGCGGCCTACTCCATCAGCGGCTGGTTCAGCTCCGTGCGCCAGGAGCCGGGGTCGGAGCCGGACTCCGGACCCGCCGCGTAGACCTCCCAGAGATCGTCGGCGGGCTTGAGGCCCTGGGAGTCGATCCACGCGCGGAGCTCTGCCCAGGCCGCGCCGAGCCCCTCGTAGCCGCCGTGGTACACGGTGCGGGCCACGCGCCGCCCCGCCGTGACCCGGCCCGGCTTGACCCGGCCGGTCGGGGCCACCGGCTTCTTCACGGGCACACAGATCTCGAAGTCGAAATGCTGGCGATCCATCTTCAGGTGGTGCGTGAACCACGGTCCCGCGGGCTTGATGCCCTGGGCTGCCCGCGCCGTGGCGCCTCGCCTAGGCCGCTTGTGCCAGCGGCTCAGGCCAGTGACCAGCCTCCGTCGATGAGAAGCGTCGCGCCCGTGATCAGGGATGCAGCCGGCGAGGCAAGGAAAACCACCGGCCGCGCCACTTCCATGGCCTCCCCCACCCTTCCCAGCGGTATGCGGCGGATCACGGACTGGCGGAAGGCTTCGTCCTCCAGCCAGTGGTGCGCGCCCGGGGTGTCGATGAACGTCGGTGCCACCGCGTTCACCGTGATCCCGTGCGGCGCCCACTCCAGCGCCAGGCACCTGGTGAAGTGCGAGATGGCGGCCTTCGTCATGCAGTAGACGGACTCGGAGGCCAGGGCGATTACACCGGCCTGCGAGCTGATGTTGATGATCCTTCCCCTCTTCTGCCGGATCATGATCTTTCCCACCGCCTGGGAGGCAAAGAAGGTCCCCTTGAGGTTGACGGCGATGGTCTTGTCGAAGTCCGCCTCCGGCACCTTCTCCACCGGGTTGGGAAAGCCGATGCCCGCGTTGTTCACCAGGATGTCGATGCGGCCGAAGGCCTTCTCCGCCTTCTGCGCGGCATCCGTGATTTCCGCCATCCGCGTCATGTCCATCTGCACGCGCAGCACCTTGCGACCGAGCGCCTCGATCTCGGCGGCAAGCTCCTTGCTGCCGCCGCCGTCCCGAAGCCCCAGCACGATGTCCGCACCCGCGGTGGCCAGGGCCACCGCGCACGCCCTGCCGATCCCTTTGGCGGACGCCGTCACCATGGCCACCTGGCCCGAAAGATCGAAGCCCAATGCCTTTGCTTCCATGAGAAAGCCCCCTTTCTGCCGCGTGCTGCGCCGGGCCCCCGCGGCCCCTCCGCGTTGCGGGTTTCCCGGCGCGCGCGTATAGTCCGAGCATGGCAGAATCTCCGGGACAGAAGAAGCTGTGGAACCGCAACTTCTCCCTCCTGTGGCAGGGACAGGTCGTCAGCTCCATTGGCAAGCAGATGTTCGCGCTTGCCGCCATGCTCTGGCTGAAGAAGCTCACGGATTCCGGGACGCTGATGGGCCTGATCATGACCGTGGCCCTGCTGCCCATGGTGGTGCTCGGCCCGGTATCCGGGGTCCTGGTGGACCGCTGGAACCGCCAGCGGCTCATCGCGTGGACGGACATCGCCGGCGGGATCCTGGTCCTGGCGGCCGCGGCCCTGTTCTTCCTGCCATCCGCGGTCGCCCTTCGCATCGGGGTCGTCTTCAGCGTGACCGTGCTGACAGGACTCCTGGACACCGTGTCCCAGCCTGCCATCGGCGCCAGCCTCCCCGACCTGGTGCCGCGGAAACGGCTGGAGGCTGCCAACAGCCTCAACATGTCCGGCGTACAGGTGGCCGCCTTCTCGGCCCAGGCCCTTGCCGGCTTTCTCTTCGTCACGGTGGGCATGCCGCTGCTCGTGCTGGTGAACGCCGCCACCTACCTCGTGGCCGGCACGAGCGAGCTGTTCATCCGCATTCCTCCCCACGCGCCGGCAGGGGACGAGCACCTGCACCCCTGGCAGCGGTTCCGCAAGGACCTGCTGGAGGGCCTTCGGTTCGTGTACCACCAGCGGGGGATGCGCACCGCCCTGGTCCTTTCCATGGCGATGAACTTCTTCATCACGCCCGTGCTCGTCCTGTTGCCGTTCTTCGTGGAGGACTACCTGGGGCTCGCGCCCCAGTGGTTCGGCTACCTGATGGGGTCATTCGGGGCGGGAACCGTCCTGGGCTACGTGTTCGCCGGCGCGGTGCCGGCCCGGGGCCGGGCGCGGGAAGCAGCCCTGGCCATCTCGATGGTGCTGCAGTCCGCCATGATTCCCCTCATGCTGCTTGTCCGCAGCCCGGGCGCCCAGGTGGCCGGGTTCGTCCTCGTCGGCGCCCTGGGCGGCGTCACCAACGTGAACTTCATCACCCTGCTGCAGCTGGCCACGCCAAGCGGTCTCCTGGGGCGCGTGCAGGGCCTTGCGGCCACGGTGAGCGCGGGGGTCATGCCGCTCGGCATGGCGCTGTCCGGAGTCATCTTCGACCTGGTGGGCAAGAACGTTCCCCTCATGTTCCTGGCGGGCAGCATCCCGACGCTGCTGTTCTCCCTCCTTGCCCTGGCTTCCCCGTCCTACCGGGAGTTCCTCCGATACGTTCCACCGGCCGCGGCCGAGGAGGCGCAGCCCAAGGGCGGTCCAGGATGAAGCACGGCGATGACGGCAGCGCTTCTCCCCTCCGCGTAGCTCGTCAGCTCGCCTGCCGGCGCGCGGGATTCCATGAGCCTGCCCGGCGGGCCGGCTGAGGGCGGCGGGACCGATCCGCTGCCTTGCCCAGGCCCGCGGGAACTCCCGGCCTGGACGTGTAGTCGAACCCTTCCATCTTCTTTCGGGGCACGCGCTGGCCCAGGGCGCGCTCGATGGCGCTGAAGTCCTTCTCCTCTTCCGGGGAGACCAGCGTGTAGGCGTCACCCGAGGCCTCGGCGCGCGCGGTGCGGCCGACCCGGTGGATGTAGTCCTCGGGCACGTGCGGCACGTCGAAGTTCACCACCGAGCCCAGGGACTCCACGTCGATGCCGCGCGCCGCGATGTCCGTGGCCACGAGCACCTGGTGCCTGCCGTCCTTGAAGCCGGAGAGGGCCGCCGTCCGCTGCGACTGGCTGCGGTTGCCGTGGATCCGGGCGCAGGCGATCCCGTGCTTCTCCAGGAAGTCCGCCAGGCGGTTGGCCCGGTGCTTGGTCCGCGTGAATACCAGGACGCTTCCCGAGATCTCCTTTCCCAGCAGCTCAAGGACGAGGCCGGGCTTGCGGTCGGAGGGTACGGGAAAGACCGCGTGGGTGATCCGCCGGGGCGGGGCGGGCTTGCGGTCGATGTCGATGCGGGCAGGGGATCGAAGCAGGGTCCGGGAAAGCTCCACGATCGGGGCCGGAAGCGTCGCGGAGAAGAACAGCGTCTGCCGTTCCTTCGGAACCGCGGCGAGCACCCGCTTGATGTCGGGAAGGAATCCCATGTCGAGCATCCGGTCCGCCTCGTCCAGGACGAGGAACTGGACCGCGGAAAGGTCGGCGTAGGAGTACTGCAGGTGGTCGAGGAGCCGGCCCGGGCAGGCCACGATCATGTCCACGCCCTTGCGGAAGGCGCGTTCCTGGCCGCCCATGGAGACCCCGCCGTGCACCGCGGCGCAGGTGAGGCGCGTGCCGCCGGCAAGCTGGTGGAAGTTGTCCGCGATCTGCGCCGCCAGCTCCCGCGTGGGTGCGATCACCAGTGCGCGGGTGGCCCCGCGCTGCATCGGGAGGAGACGCTGCATGATGGGGAGGAGGAAGGCGGCCGTCTTGCCGCTTCCGGTCTCCGCGCTGGCCAGCACGTCCTTGCCCTCGAGCGCAGGCGGGATGGCCTGGCGCTGGATGGGCGTGGGGATGTCATAGCCCATGCGGCGCACGGAAGCCGCGAGCTCCGGGGAGAGAGAGAAATCAGAGAATGTCATTCTGGTCCTTTATCAGGTCCGGCAGGTGTAGGAGTGGAAGTTCAGTGGGATCGCCGGTGATGCCGCCGCGAGGACTCTTGAGTCCTGTTCACTCGTTCGTATGACGCCAGGCGACGTAACACGGCGCGCTGATGTGAGATCAAGGTACTCGTTCGGGGCTCGAGTGTCAATCGGCCGACGACTGCAGTACCGCCTGCCGTGCTAGCGGCGCAAGCCGACCAGGGCAGCCCCCGCGTTCATCCCTTCTTGCCTTCCTCCCGAGCAGCCCGGCTGCTCCTCAGACGGGCGATGTACAGATAGGCCGCAAGGTCGGGGTCCAGCTTGCCCTCCCGCGCGATGCCGGAGAGCCGATGCTTCATGCGGGTGCGCTCTTCCTCGCGGGCGCGGGCAACGAAGCCGGCGAGCTGCTCGGAGGTGAGCGCCTTGCCGCCGAGCCGTCCCAGGCCGCGCAGGGAGCGCAGGCGCGTGAGGACCCGGCCGAGGAGCTCGCGGGGCGCGGCAAGACGGCGCGCGGCCACGTCGCAGAAGAACAGCAGGATCGCGGCCAGGAGGAACCAGCGCCACGCCTCGTTGCCCGCGCCCGCCGACCCCGGCTCGCGCTTCAGGAGCGCGGAAAGGCCCGTGTCGTCATCGCCGGAGGTGATGACGCGTCCCCCCGTGAAAGCTGCCAGGCGAGACAGCAGCGCCGAGCTCACGCCGGACACCCGGTACTCCTCGGAGTACGCGACGCTCGTCCCCACGGTGAGCGGCGCAAGCTCCTCCTGTCCCGAACGGGCCGCCAGGGTGAGCAGGTAGTCACCCGCTTCCCCCGCGGGAAACGAGGCCTGGTAGAGGCCGGGCCCGGTCTGCGGCACGGCGAGCTCCGTGCGCGCTCCGCTGGGCAGGATGAGAATGCCGCTGATCTCCAGCCCGTTCACGAACGCGCCCAGCTGGTCGTAGGCGTCCACCGTCACCGAGGCGCGGCCGCCGCTCACGTTCATGCGCGGGTGCAGCACCTCGGGGCCGGACGGGCGCTCGAGCCACCGCACCAGCTGCGCGGCAAACCGGGGGAACTGGCTCCACGTCAGCCACTGCCCGCTCCACCTGCCGCTGAAGTCCGACGTGAAGGCCGCGGTGCGCCCAAGGCCAAACCTCCAGGAGGCGAGAAGCGGCGCGCCGTACAGCGCGGAAAGGACCTGCTCGGCGCCGGACTTCGCGTAGGTGAGCACGAACCCGTTCAGCGCGGGAACCGTGTCCAGCGGGAGGCCGCGGATCATCTCCGCCGCGGAAACCTCGCGGGGGAAAAAGCTCTTCTCCACCAGCAGGCCCCGGCTGGCCAGGGTGGTGTCGGTGAGGAAGATCCGGGGAACGTCGCGGGCGTCGCTCGTGGCGTAGGTGCGGCCGCGGCCCCACTTCGCGATCTGGCCCAGGAGCTCCGCGTCCGCGTCGTCTCCCACCGCGACGGTGGACACGGTGATGCGGTGCTGCGCCATGCGGGCGAGCAGCCCCTTGAAGTCCGCCGCGTCGGTCAGGCCGTCGGTGAGGAGGATCACGTGCTTGAGCGGCGAGCTGGACGTGGAGAGCACCCGGTCTGCTTCCTCCAGCGCGGGGTACAGGACGGTTCCACCGCCCGCCGTGAGCGTGGACAGGTCCGAGGTGATCTTCTGGATGTCACCCGCGCTGGTGAGCGGCACGGCCCACAGCCAGTCCGCGTCGAAGGCGATCACTCCCGCCCGGTCGAAGGGGTTCAGGCTCTCGATGGCGGCGAGCGCCGCGGACTTCACCACGTCCAGCTTCGTCTCGCCGGTGGGAACGGCGCCACCCATGCTGCCGGACTTGTCCAGGACAATCACCAGTGACAGACCCGGGACTTCCACCTGGCTCTTGGCGTCCATGTCCACGGGGAGGATCCGCTCGATGGGCGTCTTGTAGTAGCCGCCCGCGCCGAAGCTCGTGTCCCCGCCGGCCATGAGAAGCCCGCCGCCGGCGTCCCGCACGTACTGGGCGATGGTCTCCATCTTCTCGTTGGAGATGCCGAAGCCGGGCACGTTGTCCAGGATGAGCGCGTCGTAGGGCAGGTACCCCGCGAGCGTCCCCGGCAGCGCCGCGGCGGGCCGTGAAACCACGGAGATCCCCTGCGCGGACAGCGCGGACAGCAGGGACGGGGAGCTTTTGCCCGGCTTGGACACGTACAGGACCTGCGGCGCGCCGGTGACCTCCACGAGCCGTCGGTCGTGGTTGTTCTGCGGCAGGGCGTCCCCGGGCGCTTCCACCAGCGCATCCCACGCGTGAAGCCCGCGCTCGGGAAACGAGCCGGTGAACTGCACGGCGTTCTCCCCGGGGGCAAGCTGTTCCACGCGCGTGGCCACCGGCGCGGCGTCCCTGAGAAGAGTGATTCGGGCGATGACGGCAGTGCGGCTTCGGACCATCACGGTGACCTCGTGTGCCTCGGCCTGCCGGACCCGGGCGGGCGCGCGCACCTCGTCTATGGCCACCTCGGCGCCGCCGGCAGTCTCCCCGATCGGCACGGGGAAGATCCGGGCACCCATGGACCTGGCCACCCCGGCGGCGGCGTCGGCGCTTCCGCGGTTCTCGTTCCCGTCCGTGAGGAGCACGATGTGCGGCGCGCCGCCGTTTCCGGCCTGCGCCAGCCCGTCCTGGATGGCGGCGCCGATGTTCGTGGCACTCGTGTCCAGGTCTCCGCCCTCTTCGGGGACGGCAACGCCGGGCTCCAGCGCGTCGGTCTCGGCCGCGGCCCCGAAGCGGACGAGCACCGCGGAATCCCCCCTCCCCAGCCGGCCGCGGATCTTCTCCACGATTTTGAGAGCCCTCTCCCGTTCCTCCGCGGAGACGCTCCGGGACTGGTCCAGGAGGAACACAATGGAGAGCCGGTCGGTGAGCCGGGCGATGGCGAACCCTGCCAGCCCGAGCACGAGGCAAAGGATCGCGACGGACCGCAGCGAAAGGAAGACCGCGGCTCTTCCCGGTGTCAGCAGCTCCGACCTGCGGCGCAGCTCGCGGATGGTCAGCAGCACCAGGGGCGGCAGGAGGACGAGGGCGATGAGCCACAGGGGCGCCTGGATGCTCATGCGGTCAACGACCTTCCCGGGCGCCATACCCAGGCGAGCCACTCCAGGAGCAGGAGCACGAGCGCCGCCGCCGCCGCGAAGATCCACACCGGCGACGGGGCGGCGACGGCCTGGCCGCTGCCGTCCACGCCGGAGGCCGGCGCCGTGTAGCGCGGCGTGATGTCGGTCTCCGAGTCACTGGCCAGGTTCGCCGCAAGCTCGCTTTGGCTTGCGCCGGCCTCGACCCTGTAGAAGCCGACCTCGTCCGTGTCGAAGAACTGGACCGAAGGGCCGTCGGCCGCCAGGGTGATGCGGCGCCCGTCCGGCTTCACCACGGTGACGCTCTCTGCACCGCCCGAAGGGATGGCCCGCGGGTCCCCGGCCTGCACCTGGTCCGCCTGCACCTGGAGCCACGCGGGATAGAACCACGAGAGCGCGTTCGCAAGGAGAACAGGAAAGCCGGGCCGAAGCGGGAAGTCCGAGGCCCCGGGATTGAACGCGAGCAGGAGCGCCTTCACCCCGGCGTGGTCCCAGCTCAGCGCCAGGGGCGAGGTGCCGGAGGCGGCCAGCACCGAGAAGCCGGCGCCGGGATCCAGGTCCAGCGCCTGGCCGATGGCAAGGCCGGAGAGAGAGACCGAATCCAGCAAGGGGCTGGTACGGCTCCACCCGGTCACCGGGGGAACGGGGAGGAATCCCCTGACCCTGACCGGGAGGTTGGGCGGCACCGTGTCGAAGAGGATGAAGTTGCCCGTCTCCAGCGGCGGCGGCTGGACGTCCACGTAGACCACCACGTCCTCGGGGACCGGCGCCGAGGGCGGCGCCTCCTGCGCCTTCACCGTCACCCCGGGAAGGGAGGCCAGGGCCTGCTCGATGAAGTACGGCCGTGGTCCGACCACGAGGACCTGCAGCCTGCGGGCCGGCGCAAAGACGGCGTATGCGCGGTCGTCCAGCGGGAAGGAGTCCCCGGTCCGTATCGAGGCTTCCACTCGCCCCGTGGTGGGCCCCGTCCAGGGCAGGGTCACCGCGCTTCTGTTGCCCGGCCCCACCGTGATCACCCGGCTGATGACGTCCTTGCCGCCGGCCCGGACCGTGAGCGGCACCGTGGCGTCGGCCTGCCCGGCGTTCCTGACGGCGAGGAAGAGCTGGTAGCCGGCCCCGGCCTGGGAACCGAGGCGGAACGACATCTGCGTGATGCCCACGTTCTCCCGCGCGGTCCCCACGAGGTCCACCCGGAGCCAGGGAAGGGAGGAGTCCACGCCGGGGAGGTCGGAGAAGGCGCCGTCAGTCTCCAGCACCACCTGGCCTCCGCGGCGGGGATCGCGCAGGGAGATGCCGAAGAGGACGCCGCCTGCCACGTCTCCGGGCTCGTCGGTCGGGGCGGCGGCCTGGATAAGGCGGTGCAG
>Ga0153915_10007738_pt1 | contig 10170 bp, 7 predicted proteins | sample Opewatmetagenome_2_FD_107003 | JGI IMG/M metagenome (GOLD analysis project Ga0153915, IMG submission 107003) | Freshwater wetland microbial communities from Ohio, USA - Open water 3 Core 3 Depth 3 metaG | ecosystem: Environmental > Aquatic > Freshwater > Wetlands | place: USA: Ohio, Lake Erie... | reverse complement strand
GGCGAAGTCAAGAACCGTTGGGTAGCCATAATCTAGCTCGGTCTGGTACAGTTCGAGGAATTCATCCCACTGAGACCAATCAGTGAAAGTCAGCCCTGAAAGGGGGTACCAACTATCGTACGCCAACCTCGGGCTCTGGAAGTAGAGAGTCATTCCGTGTGTGCAGTTGACGGGCACCGAGCAGTTGTCCGGGTTCGTGCCATGGACCTCACCAAGGACGCAGGACACGACTGCGGCTTCGATGTCATCGCAGAGAGAATCGATGGTTGCATTAGGAGTGACATTCCTCAGATTGCGTGCGAAATCGAGGAGGTCGATTGCATCCCCGTACGAGACCGCATCATAGTCCTCTGTCGCGTTCCTCGCGAGAGCGATGTGGTTGACCCACAGCTTCATGCTGTCCATTAGCTCGGTGGCGAGGGCGTCAGCTGCAGTCGCCAGATCGCCAACAAGTCCGAGATCGACGAAGGACAGCTCGTATGACTCGTTGAGCATGTGCCATTCCGGAGTCCCCACGAGCGATTCGTAGTACGACTGATAGTGCGTCAGAATGTCCGCACAGAGGTCAGGCGCAGTCATGTTCGGATCTGAAATGAGGGCAGACAACGGCCCGCTGTACTCAAAGCCCTGATCGGGTATGTAGATTTCCGAAGCAACCATGTACGAGGCGTACGGCGCCAGCTGGCATGCGACCTCGACGGAGCCCATTGAACATAGGTCGAGGCATATGACGTCAAACTGAATTCCATGATGCCGTGTCTGGAATGTTGCGAGCGCGCCGTCGAGCTCGGACATCTCCATATAGTCCCAGGAGGCGGTCTCGTCCCAGCAGAGCCCCAACCAGTCCCCGCCGTGGTCCCATAGATCGAGGAGGTAGTGAGTGGCGGGGTACGATTTCACAGCCCAGTCCAAGAAGTCGGCCAGGACAGCCTCACTGCCCATGTTCACCTCGCCCAGGTCCTGGATCGCACTAGCTGCAGTAGGGGTCATTCCCGGAGTGACGAGAAACCTCTTGCAGGTCTCCCAGTCGCCATAGCCGTTGTCGTAGCCTGGGGCGCGGTCGAATTGGACGACAATTCTGACATTGGAAGTTGATCCTGCGGACGACATCTCCAGGAAATCCAGGATCGCATCATCTTCCAGGTCGTTGTCAGCGTCGAGATACACCATGTACGTCCAAGTGCTCGGTCGGGCGAGGCTCGCCCGCGGCGAAGCCAGACAAGCCGAGAAGGTGGCAACCGCGAATAGGACCACGATCAATACGGATGTCTTGGGGAACCTAAAGGACCTAGAGCGGTCGACCTGAAAACTTCTGCCTAACAGGGGCTTGAGGTAGGTTGGCTTGTACCGAACCACCATTCGCGCCACGACAGGCTATGATACTGGAACCGAATAAGGTTTCCTAGCAGGTGCTGCCAGCGTGTGGATTCGCAATCGTATCGACAAAGCGACGGTCAATAAAGAATATAAGAAGGCAACGGCTACCCGCCGGCCGAGATGTGAGGGCATGCGAGCGAAGGTCATCATCATGGGGGCCGCGGGCAGGGACTTCCATAACTTCAACGTCTACTTCCGCGACAACGCCAACTACGAGGTCGTGGCGTTCACCGCCACCCAGATTCCGAACATAGAGGGCAGAAAGTACCCAGCGAGTCTCGCGGGGAAGCTCTACCCGAGGGGGATCGAGATCCACCCGGAGAAGGACCTCCCACAACTGATAAAGAAGAACGAGGCCGAGCAGGTCATACTCGCCTACTCGGACCTGAGCCATATCGAGGTGATGCACAAAGCGTCGCTCGTCAACGCGGCAGGCGCGGACTTCAGACTGATGGGGATGAACCAGACCGCCCTCAAGGCCAAGTGTCCGGTCATCGCAGTATGCGCCGTCAGGACCGGCTCCGGCAAGAGCCAGACGAGTAGGGCAATCGCATCCATCCTGAGGGCGAAGGGCAGGAAGGTCGTCGCCATCAGACACCCGATGCCGTACGGCGACCTCGAGAAGCAAGCCGTGCAGAGGTACGCGACATACGAGGACCTCGACAAGAACGACTGCACGATCGAGGAGCGCGAGGAGTACGAACCGCATATCGACAAGGGCATCATCGTCTACGCTGGAGTGGACTACGAGAAGATTCTCAGACAGGCGGAGAAGGAGGCGGACGTGATCCTGTGGGATGGCGGGAACAACGACACTCCGTTCTACTTCCCCGACCTGCACATAGTCGTAGCCGACCCGCACAGGGCGGACCACGCGAAGCTCTACTACCCCGGAGAAACGAACATCCGCATGGCGAACGTTGTGATCATAAACAAAGTCGACACGGCCGACCCGAGGAACGTAGAGCTTGTGAAGAAGATCGTGGAAGAGCTCAACCCGAAAGCGAAGATCATCACCGCCGCCTCGCCGGTTACTGTGGAGGACCCGAAGGCGATCAAGGGCAAGACCGTCCTCGTGATCGAGGACGGGCCCACCGTCACCCACGGTGGGATGAAGTTCGGCGCAGGACTGATCGCCGCGCAGAAGGCGGGGGCGAAGAAGATCGTCGACCCGAGACCGTATGCGGTCAACTCCATCAGAGCGACATTCGAGAAGTACAGGCACCTCGAGAGCGTGTTGCCCGCCATGGGTTACGGCGATCAGCAGATCAAGGACCTGCAGGACACGATCAACGCTGTGAAGTGCGATGTCGTCGTCTCCGGGACTCCGATCGACCTCAACAGAGTGCTCAAGGCGAACAAGCCGATCATCAGGGTAAGGTACGAACTCCAGGTCCTCGGGGAGCCCACGCTCGAGAGCATCCTGAAGAAGTACTAGCTGCTGAGAAGTCTTAAAGACGCCCCAGCGGATTATGCCGCCGCGGGAGTAGCTAAGCCCGGCCAAAAGCGCAGGACTTAAGATCCTCATGGCAAGGATAGGACATTCTGTCCCGTAGGGGTCCGGGGGTTCAAATCCCCTCTCCCGCACGCTTTTCCTACGATTCCGAACTGATCACGGGCGGTTTGCAGTCGCCGAATCCGGGTTCGTCGTTCATTCTGCCTGCACGCCTACAGGGGGCAGACTTTCACCGGAAACGGGGGTTCCCGGCCCCGGGCGGGCAAAAACCATTTAAACTATACTGACTTGTCAGTACCGGCTGCCCAGGAGGGAGGAGAATTAGCCCACGTCAGAAGCTAGTCATTGTATCCGCAGTAACGGTCGTCGTGATCGTCGCTGTGGTAGTGGGTCTCGCCTCGTTGAAGCCGAAGACGACGCCGACGTCCGTGAACAGACCACCGGTGGCGCACTTCGCCTACGAGGCCGACAACCTAACGGTTGAGTTCAACGCCTCGGCGTCGGACGACCCTGACGGGAACATCACGAGCTACTCCTGGACCTTTGGTGATGAGACCAACGGCACTGGTGAGGTCGCAGAGCACACCTATCCCGCGAACGGGACCTACGAGGTGGTGCTGACTGTGACAGACAATGGAGGAGAGAAGAACTCGACCTCGACGAACATAACCGTGAAGAAGAAGGTCCCGCAGCCTCCGCCGGTCGTGAAGAAGTATCCGGTTGCCCTCATCGAGATCGATGACAAGGACAACCTCACGGTCGTCGTGAGCGGGATCCATTCGACGGCACCCGAGAGCAGGACGATAGTCAACTACTCTTGGGACTTCGGGGACGGGCTCAATGCGAGTGCTGCGAACGTCACGCACACATATGCCGCCAACGGCACCTACACGATAACGCTGACGGTGAAAGACAGCGAGGGAATGATCAACAGCACGACCCTCTCGGTCACCGTCAAAAAGCAGGTGACGCCTCCACCGCCGCACGAACTTGGACCGCCAGGCCTGCTTCATGCCATAGAGATCCATGAGCAGAAGGCTGACAGGAACTCGGGCCTTCAGAATTCGCTGGACCACCTCCGGCAGAATCTGGACCGATGGCTCAGCTCCCATTCGACCGTAACGTGATGGGAACGTCCGAAACCCCAAACGAAGAAGCCCTTGATCGGGCTTCTTCTGAATCCATTTTTCTTGCATCTAGAATATGTGAGAGCTCCCCTGCAGAAACCTGATTGAGGTCACGATATCGCGGGGCAAGGGTGGCTGGTTCGGGTTCTCCGGGGTTTCTCAGCAGGCTCATCTTCGAGCTAGGTGCATGTAGTGGCACTCAGGACACTCGAGGACCTTCCCGTCAGACTCGACGAGCTTCACGTGTCTTCGGTGCTTCGCGCACTGAGGGCATTCCTTGTCATCTCTTGTCTTCCGCAGATCGTCAATGGTGGGCACTTGACTCACCTGTGAGCACAATCCACCATAGCGATATAAAATCTTCCGACGCACAGTGCAGGGGCGTCAGGACTTCTTCGATGAGTGGATGACGTCCGTGATCCTCTTCAGCTTCTTCTCGAAATCGCCGTTCTCGACCAATGTCCCGGTGACTATGATGTCCGCCCCAGCGTCCGCGATGCGGCCCGCCTGCTCTGCCGTGACAATCCCTCCGCCGAGAACGAGCGGCATGTGCACCATCTCTCGGACAGCGCTGATCATCTCAGGGGGCACGGGTTCGGGAGCTCCTGAGCCCGCCTCGAGATACAGAAGGTCCATTCCGAAGAACTCGGCAGTGAGAGCATATCCGATCAATGTGTCGAAATCGCCTCGCTTGACGGCCTCGGCCTCTCCGACCTCGCCGACCCTCATGCCTGGCTCGACTATCACGTATCCCATTGAGATCGGCTCTATCCCGAGCTTCCTGATCAGGGGGGCGCCCTTCGCATGCTCTCCGGTGACGTTCCTGACGTTCCTCGAGTTCAGCATGCTCATGAAGTATATCGCATCGCACTCTTTGGTAAGCGCGTGCGCGCCCGACGGGAAGAAAATCACCGGAAGCTTGCAGCTCCTTTTGATCCGCTCACAAGTCTCGTCGAGGTTCTCCTGCGTAACGCCCGTAGACCCGCCGACCATGATAGCGTCAGTCCCTGCGCGAGACGCCCTGAGCGCAATCGCCGCGGATTCCTCCGGAGACTGCTTGTCCGGGTCGATGAGAGTCATGTGCATCTTGTGCTTCTTCAAGGTCTCGAGGATGTACTTCTTGACCTTCACTTGATGATCCCTCCAAGGAGGAATGCTAGGAGCGCGACGACCATGGCCAGCTTTGCGATCTGCTGACCGTTCGCGGGGTTTCGGAATAGTATTAGGGAACAATATATAAAGATTCCATCAGCGACCGCGACGGCCGGAGTATACCAGACGGAGAGGAGGTTCTGCAGGTACGGGAGCGGGCTGAGCGCCACCGCGGCCAGGAAAGAGGCGGAGGCGACGTATCCCGCTCTATCCTTGCCTATCCTCATCGGGAGGGTTCGCCTGGACGACCTGTCCCCTTCGATGTCCTGGATATCCTTGACTATCTCCCTGCCAAGTGTCGCGAGGAACGCGAGCGCAGCAAGGATCCATGCAATCTTCAAGCCTCCAACGGCCGCTCCGCCGAACAGGAAGAGCGCGCCTGTCAACCAGCCGATGGCCAGGTTCCCAGCAAAGCCCTCAGCCTTCAACCACCGCTCGTACGCGAACATGACGAGTATGGAGGTCGCGACAATGGCAAAAGACGGAATCGTGATCGCCACACTGATCACGAGGGCAAACGTGAAAAGCGCCACCGAGGCGTAGACAACCTCGTGCGGGGTGAGCCTACCCGACGGGATCGGCCTTTCAGGATGTGCGCGCTTGTCAGTCTCGCGGTCGTAGTAATCGTTGAGCGAATTGCCCGCGGCCGTGAACATCACCACGACGACCATGGATAGCACTGTCTCGGCCGCGTACTCCCGCAGATCCGTGACACCCACGCACACTATCACCGCTAGCAACGTCCCGACAGCGCCCATCGCGCAGTTGCCGAGTCTGAACAGCCTGAGAAAGCTGACTGCTTTCGAGCCAAGCGTCCTGGAATCCATTCAGTTCGCCAGAACCTACTGTGATATAATTGCTTTATGCTCCGTGCAACTGCCAGCCCAAAATGTCATATAGTGGCGCCTTATTGGCTCAGCCACAATGGCTCCGCCGATTCCGCCGGAGGCCTCCAAGGAGATAGAGTTTGTCAAGAGCCTCGTGGCGAGATACTTCCCGGTCTACGATGTCCGGGTGAGCTACGACGTGGTCCAATTCTTCTGTAGGGTTGACGACGCGACCCTCGAAGAGCGCTTCGAGAGCATGCGCGAGGACATGACCAAGCAGGGCTACATCCCCATGATCGTCTACGACAAGGGGGAGCACATCGTCACGGTTGCGAAGAAGCCCAACGTGCGATACAGAAGCATCTACGTGAACCTGACGATGCTCATCATAACGTTTGCAGCGATGACGGTCGCCGGTGCGATCAACTGGGCTGGTTATGCCGGCCTCGAGTCAAACGAGATCTTCGGTGTGGAGGGCCTTGCGAACGGGCTGCTCTACTTCACGCTGCCCCTGATGGCCATTCTCGCAGTGCACGAGCTCGCGCACTTCGCGATGGCGAGGAGACGGCATGTCGCTGCCTCCATGCCGTTCTTCATACCGTCAATACCGCCCCTCGGGACTTTCGGGGCGTTCATCTCGCTCCGGGATCCGATCCCGAACAGGAAGACGCTCATGGAGATCGGCGTCGCGGGTCCCATAGCCGGCCTTCTGATGACCCTCCCGTTCGCGATCTTCGGGCTCTACCTCACGAACACCGAGGCGAGACCCACGCCAGAGGACCTCGGTCCGGGCGGCGTCGTGGGCATCGTATTCCCGCTCATCTACCGCGGCATCGAGTTGATGATCCCGGCGACCGGCAGCTATCTGCTCCATCCGATGGCTTTCGCCGCATGGGTCGGGTTCCTGGTCACCGCACTCAACCTGCTGCCCGTCGGTCAGCTCGACGGAGGACACGTAGCGCGCGCGCTGCTCGGCGCGAAGGCCAAGTACCTGACCTGGGCGACAATCGCAGCGCTGGTCGTGCTGGGCATCTACTACTTCGGCTGGCTCCTGTTTGCGTTCCTGATACTCTTCCTCGGCGCGAGGCATCCTCCGCCCTTGAACGACATCTCGAAGCTCGACGCGAAGAGGATCGTAGCGGGAATCGCGGCTTTCGCCATCCTTATCGTCGCGTTCGTCCCGATACCCATGGTCGAGATCGCGGTGGACCACTCGTTCACGATGGTGTCCGAGGGCGACACGAACGCGACCATCGCCCCAGGGCAGTCGCGTGTCTTCCAGCTGGTGGTGAACAACACGGGCAACACTCTGAGCGACATCGACTTCTCGATGGCCTCAGGCCCTCCGAATTGGGTCACGCAGTTCAAACGTTCGGGTCAGGGCGACGCGAATTACTCGCCGACCTACTCCATCGGCTTGAAGGTCAACAAGAACGCAACCATTGATGTGCTCGTCCAATCCGTTTCATCGACTTCGCTTTCAAACGCAACGGTCGAGGTGAAGGCTGCGGCAAGGAACTCGACGGTCGAGAACAGAATCACGTACAGGTTCAACATCTCAGTTCCGGCCCTCGAATCCTGGGTTAAGGACAACAATATCTCGCTGGCCCGTGGGGCCTACGGAAACGTCACGGTGCAGGTGAACAATACGGGACCGACTCCGATAGAGGCGTCGTTCACCGCAACAGCCGGGACCACCGACGTTCATGTGGTTCTGTTCCAGACCTGGCCGGACACAGCGACGACTTTGGCGTTGACGATTCCCTCGGAGAACAACGTGACATTCTATGTCAACGTGTACGTTCTTTCATACGCTGTTCCCGGACAGCTGACGATACCGGTCGAGGTGAGGCACGCGGATACTTTGATCGCCACCTTCGCGGTCCTCGTGCAGGTCACCGCCTAGACGCGCTCCAACACGCAGAAGTTCCTCGTCAGTGACCTGTGGACCCACAAAGGGTGCTTGTCGATCAGCCTGAAGGAGTCGATATTGTCCAGAAGCGCGGGCCTCGGGACGGCAACGACGGCTCTCGCTCCGCGTTGGAGGACGCCAGCGAAGGCCGCGAAGGCTCTCCTGTAGAGAGCGGAGATCGACTCACCCTTCGTGCTCGTAGACCGGCCGTAGGGAGGATCGGTCGCGATCCCGTCGACCTCTCCCACGATCCTTGGGATTTCGCCGACGTCACACAGCGCCAGATCTGCCCTGAGCCCGAGATGTGTCAAGTTCCTCCTCGCGCCCTCAATCATCCTCTCCGAGAAGTCCGTTCCGATGGCCTCCATGCCCAGCATGGACGCCTCCGCGACGATTGCCCCCGTCCCGCAGAAAGGATCGAGCAACCGCCCGCCCTTCGGCACCTCGGTCAGATTGACCATCGCTCGCGCGAATTTCGGATGCAGAGACGCGGGATACACGAAGGGCATGTAACGGTTCTTTCTCTTCTCAAAAGACGGCCTGTCGACAGATGCCAACACTCTCCCGATGTGAACCGTGTCCGTGAAGACAGCCCGGATATCCGACCTTGGATGGTGAAGATCGACGCCTCCGCGTTCCGCTAGGATTCGCCCGAGCCTTCTGCTAGCATCGGCGAGATTGATACGCAGGTCGCCAACCTTCGTGGACCTGACCCGAATTGGCCCCTCAATCTCGATGTCCTCTGCGCACTTTTCCAGCTCAGAGGGCTCGCAGGAACCGAGCCATTCGTCGACGAAGTGACAGAGGCCGAGTCGCGACGCGAGCTCCAAAGGGTCCGCCTCGGTCTCCATCACCAGAGTCCCGCGGTTGGTGCATACGACAAGGGGCTCTCCCCCGAGTGCGCGCGCGCCCGCGAGCGCCTCTGCCCGCGCCAGCGACTCGCATTCCATGGATAGCTCGATGAGCAGCCGCACGGGACTCGGACACCTGCGGGGGCGTATCAAACCTTCGCTAATCCGATATCCCGGCCTCGGAAACCTGGAACACCGCCTCCGCTTCCGGAAGGTTCGGCGAATCGATCAGCCTCGCAATGCGCTTCCCGCCCTTGCTCTTCCTGAGATAGATCCTGAAGGTGGCCGTGTGGCCGACTATGTGCCCGCCTATCGGTCTGGTCGGGTCGCCGAAGAACGCGTCGGGCTTGGCCGCGACCTGGTTCGTTACTGCAATTACGGCGTTGTGCACGTCCCCGAACCGCAGGAGGTCGTGCATGTGCTTGTTGAGCATCTGTTGCCTCTCCGCGAGCGCCCCCCGGCCGATGTACTCCGCCCTGAAGTGCGCCGTCAGGGAGTCGACGACCATCAGTCTCACCGGGAACTCCTTCGCCATCTCGAAAGCCTTGTCGACGAGCAATGTCTGGTGGTGGCTGTTGAAGGCACGCGCGACGTGTATCTTTTTCAGAATCTCGTCCGGGTCAAGCTCCTTGGCCTCGGCCATCTGAGTTATCCTCTCGGGCCGGAAGGTCTGTTCCGTGTCAATCATGATGGTGTGGCCCTCGATCCCGCCCTCACTGATGGGCATCGTGGCGTTGACCGCTAGCTGGTGGCAGAGTTGCGTCTTGCCCGAACCGAACTCCCCGAAGAACTCTGTTATGGCACGCGTCTCGAACCCGCCGCCCATGAGCTCGTCGAGGGACTTGGAGCCCGACGTCAGCTTGGCCACGCTCTTCCTTCGCTCAAGGATTACATCGCCGGTCTCGAACCCGCCAACATCCGCGGCCTTCTTAGCCGCGGCTATGATCTTCGCGGCCGTAGCCTCGCCTATCTCGGTCAGCTCTGCGAGGTTCCTGGGCGAGTCAACCGCTATCATCATGAGGTCGTTGTAGCCGGCCTCCCTCAGCTTCTCCAGTATCGCGGGGCCTACTCCCGGGAGCTTCTCGATATCCTCCTCGGACATTGACCTCTGCACCTTCTGTCTCGACAGCCCCGGGACGAGATATAAGCGTATTGTTTAGAGGTACCCGAAAGTGTCGTCACGCTGTGCCCGAGGCCGCATCGTGGAACAACTGACTGGTCCCGTAGATACGCGACCAGCATGGGCCAACCGCGCTACGAGGGTCGGAAAAGCACTTAAATAATATCAGCCCATCCCAAGAGCCGCATGGCGAAGAAGCGGAAGAAGGGGAAGGAGCCGGAGGAGGAGTACGAGTTCCGGCCCCCCGATTTCGACGAGAAGGAGTTCATCAGGAAGGAGCTCCGAGACTCGAAGGCAGTGATCATCACAGTGATCTACGCGATCGCCCTAGGGGTCGCCGCCGGGGTC